>Ga0209415_10011014_pt1 | contig 15290 bp, 12 predicted proteins | sample PeaSoiSIISIP2007_FD_187696 | JGI IMG/M metagenome (GOLD analysis project Ga0209415, IMG submission 187696) | Peat soil microbial communities from Weissenstadt, Germany - SII-SIP-2007 (SPAdes) (version 2) | ecosystem: Environmental > Terrestrial > Soil > Wetlands > Peat | place: Germany... | reverse complement strand
GGCTCGAGCGAGCCGCGCTCGCGCTCGCCGGCGGTCGTGTCGATCGCGACGTACAGACCTCCGATCAGCGTCGCGAACACGATGAAGTAGCTCAGCATGCCGAGCAGCGTGACCGCCCGGCCGGCAGGCGTCGACACGTCGACCTCATCGACGATCAGCGGCCGCGCAAGCCCGGTCGACAACCCGCGCGCCGCGAGCCGCCAGCTGGCGATCTGGCTCGCATAGCGGCGAACCAGTGACTCGGCCCGCACCCGATCCCCGGCGGCGCTCGTGTCGGAGGTGTCGGCATACAGCTGCACCGATGCCGGCAGCCCCGCCCGTAGTCGCGTGCCGTAGTCGGGGGGCACCACCAGCACGAGGCGGCGCTCGTGGGCGCGCACCGCGCGGGCCGCACCGTCCGTATCACCGCGGAACTCGCGGACCTCGACGCCTTCGCTCTTCAGGAACGCCACCAGGTTTGGCGCCTGACTGCCGCCGGCGACGGCAAGCTCGATCGGTGCCTCGAAGCCACGCCGTTCGCGTTCGAGCGTGACGTTCATCAGCACGGTAAACAGGAGCGGCGCGCCGAGCGGCCCGAGCAGCAGCGCCGAGGCAACGGTGCGCCGGTCGCGGCCGTTCTCGATGACCTCCTTCAGGAACACCGTGCGGAACGCGCGCATCAAGCCGGTGTCACCCTGTCGAGCGCGGCGACGAACGCATCCTCCAGCGAGCCGCTCGCGACGCTACCGGTGAGCTCGGCGGGCGTGCCGTGCGCGACCACGCGCCCATCGCTGATGATGACGATGTCGTCGCACAGCGCCTCGACCTCCTGCATCACGTGGCTCGAGAACAGCACCGCATGGCCGGCGTCCCTCAAGCGCGCGATCAGCTTGCGGAAACTGCGGGTCGCGGGCACGTCGAGGCCATTGCCGGGCTCGTCGAGCACGAGGTTCTGCGGGGCGTGCACGAGGCAGCGGGCGAGGGCGACCTTCAGGCGCTGGCCCTGGGAGAACCCCTTGGCACGCCGGTCGGCGAATTCGGCGATCTCCAGGAGCTCCACGAGCTCATCGATCCGCCGCTCGAGGTCGGGTCCGCCAAGACCCGCGAGCCGCCCGAAGTAGCGCACGTTCTCGCGCGCCGTCAGCTGCGGGTAGATGCCGGCGTTGTGCGGCAGGGCGCCGAGCCGGGCGAGTGCCGCGACCGGTTCGCGGGCAACGTCGAGGCCGTCGATCAGCGAGCGTCCGTGGTCCGGGCGCAGCACGCCGTACAGCATGCGCAGGGTCGTGCTCTTGCCCGCACCGTTGGGCCCGAGGAGCCCCGTGATGCGCCCGTCGGCGGCGGTGAGATCGACGCGTTTGACGGCCTCGACCGCGCCGAAGCGTTTCGCGAGCGCCTCGAGCACGATCACGGCCCGGGTCCCGACAGGTCGATCACGAATGGACTCGCGGTCGCGGCCGCGAGGCAGCGCACGTCGAGTCCCCGGGTCGTGCCCGCGGTCAGGAAGCGCGCAATCACGCGCGGCGCGCAGCCGGTGCCGAGCTGGCCATGACCCTGGCCCGCGAGCACGACGTGCAGCACGTCCCGGAAGCCACTCGCGGCGCGCGCCCCGGCCGCCGGCGGCGTGACCGGGTCGGCCTCGCCCGACAGCACCAGCGCCGGCACGGCCGAGTGCAGCGGAGCGAACAGGTCCGCATCCACCACGCCCTTCGGCCAGCCCTCGCACAGGATCCTGAGCTCGTCGATCTGCTCGGCGCCGACGTAGGTCCGCGCGAGCCGCGCCCGGTCGGCGTGCACGTACGCCGGCACGTCCTCGCTGCAGGCGACCGCGGCGTTCATGCCGTAGGCGACCTGCGCGTCGAAGTTCTGGCTGAGCAGCAGCAGCTCGCTGGCGATCGGCGCGTAGTCGCCCTTGCTCGCGCGGTCGATGTACAGCGGCAGCAGTGCGGTCGTCGCCGAGTAGTAGTTCAGCAGCCGGACGACGCCCGCCAGCTGCGCCCGGTCGAACTCGACCGTCCGCGGCTCGCCGGTCGACGGATCGGCCAGCATGACGAGGCGCGGCCGGCCGCCGAGGTCGGCGAGCAGGGCCTGAAACCGGCGCGCGAGGTCCGGGAACGCGCCGTCGCACGCCTGATCCGCGCGACAGCGCGCGAACATCAGGTCGAGCGCCCGCTGCGCGTCGAGCGGCGTGTCCGGGCCGAGCGCCCGGTCCGGCGGCACCACCCCGTCGAGCACGACCGCCGCCGCGCGCGACGGAAAGCGCCGCACGTAGTGCTGCACCACGCGCGTGCCGTACGACACGCCGTACAGGTCGATCCGCTCATAGCCGAGAGCCGCCCGCACCGCGTCGAGATCGCGAACCGCGACGCTGGTCGTGTAGTACTGCGGCCGGCCGGTGAGGCCCTGGCGGCATTTCGCGGACAGCTCGCGGATGACATCCGGCGACTCGGCCACAACGTCGAAGTCGTCCGGAAACTCGCATCCGAGGCGGTTCGAGCCGCCGGTGCCGCGCTGGTCGACCAGCACGACATCGCGGCTGCGCTCGACGGCACCGAATGCCGCCGCGTAGATCGCGTAGAAATCGGCCGCCGACTGGCCGGGGCCGCCGGGGACGACGAACAGCGGTGGCTCCTGGGTCGCTGCCGCGAGTGCCGGCACGACCGCGACCGCGAGCGAGATCTGCCTGCCGGCCGGGTCGTCCGGGTTCTCGGGCACGGCTAGCGTGCCGCACCGGGCCGGCACCGAGCCGAGCCCGGCCGGGTGCTTCAGCCGGCACTCGACGAGCGCGATGCGCTCGCTGCGCCCCGCTGCGGCCACGGCCATCGCCGTCGTCGCAGTGCATGCGGGCCAGGCGAGCGCCCACAGCGCCGCCGATCCCGCGGCCAGGCAGGCCAACCGGTTGCGTGGCATGCGGGCATTGTTTCATTCGGGCCGCTGCCGCGCCATCCACGCTAACATCGGCGTGATGCGCCACCCGGATTTCTTCGACGTGCTGGTCATTGGCGGCGGCCACGCCGGAACGGAGGCGGCCCTCGCGGCCGCGCGCAGCGGTGCCCGGACGCTGCTGCTCACGCAGAGCGTCGAGACGCTGGGCGCGATGAGCTGCAATCCCGCGATTGGCGGCATCGGCAAGAGCCACCTGGTGCGTGAGATCGACGCGCTCGGCGGGGCGATGGCCAGGGCTGCCGACCGCGCGGCGATTCAGCTGCGGGTGCTGAACGCGAGCAAGGGCCCGGCGGTGCGCGCCACCCGCGCGCAGGCCGACCGGTCACTCTACCGGCGCGCCATCCGCGCACTCGTCGAGAACCAGACCAACCTGTCAGTGTTCCAGCAGGAGGTCGCGGACCTCGAGGTCGCGGGCGGCCGGGTGACGGGCGCGGTGACGGCGACCGGCATCCGCTTCGCGGCCGCGAGCATCGTGCTGACGACGGGCACGTTCCTCGGCGGGCGGATCCACGTGGGGCTCGATAACTACCCGGGCGGCCGGGCCGGCGATCCGGCCTCGAACCGGCTCGCGGCGCGGCTGCGCGAACTGATGCCGCGGGTCGGAAGGCTCAAGACGGGCACTCCGCCGCGCCTCGACGGGCGCAGCCTCGACTACTCGGTGATGGTGCCGCAGCCCAGCGACTCGCCGCTCCCGGTGCTCTCATACCTCGGCCGCGCCGGCGAGCACCCGGCGCAGCTGCCGTGTCATATCACCGCGACCAACGAGCGCACGCACGCATTGATCCGTGCCGGCAGCGACCGCTCGCCGATGTACACCGGCGCCATCGAGGGCGTCGGCCCGCGCTACTGCCCGTCGATCGAGGACAAGGTCGTGCGGTTCGCGTCCCGCAGCTCGCATCAGATATTCGTCGAGCCCGAGGGGCTCGATACGCACGAGGTCTACCCGAACGGCATCTCGACGAGCCTGCCGTTCGACGTGCAGCTCGAGTTCGTGCGCAGCATCCGCGGCTTCGAGCGGGCACACCTGACGCGACCTGGCTATGCGATCGAGTACGACTTCTTCGATCCGCGCGATCTCGAGTTCAGCCTCGCGACGCGCGCGCTCAAGGGCCTTTACTTCGCGGGGCAGATCAACGGCACGACCGGCTACGAGGAAGCCGCGGCGCAGGGGCTGATCGCGGGTCTCAATGCCGCGCGTGCCGCGCGCGGCGAGGCGCCGTGGTGGCCGCGGCGTTCGGAAGCCTATATCGGCGTGCTGATCGACGATCTGGTGACGCGCGGCGCGCCGGAACCCTACCGGATGTTCACGAGCCGCGCCGAATACCGGCTGAGCCTCCGGGAGGACAACGCCGACGCGCGCCTGACGCCGGCCGGACGCACGCTTGGCCTCGTTGACGACGAGCGCTGGGCCTTGTTCGAGGCCAAGCGGGCGGCGATTGCGGCGGGCGGCGCGGATTCGGCGGCGGACGATCGGCTGCCCGGCCAGGTCGCGCTCGCGATCGCCGTCGCCGCCAAATACTCCGGCTACCTCGCCCGCCAGCACGCCGAGGTGGCCCGGCTCGAGCGGCACGAGACGACGACGATGCCGGCGACCCTCGACTACCGCGCGGTCAAGGGCCTGTCGACCGAGGTGCGCCAGCGCCTGCTCGAGGTGCAGCCGCGCACGCTCGGCCAGGCGGCGCGGATCCCGGGACTCACGCCGGCGGCGATTTCGCTGTTGCTGGTGCACCTCAAGAAGCTCGGCGAGGCCCGATGAGGCTCGACCGGCGCCTCGCGTGCGCGGCGCTGGCCGCGGCGCTCGCGCTCGGGGGCTGCCACCGCGCGCCGCCGGCGGACGCCGTCGGCGGCTCCGCCGCGGCGGGCGTCTTGAGGCGGGGCAACGGGCCCGAGCCCGACTCGCTCGACCCGCAGCTCGCGCGGACCGACAGCGCCGCCAACATCCTGCGCGATGCCTACGAAGGCCTCGCCACACTCGATGCGCGCGCCGAGCCCGTGCCCGGCGCCGCATCGAGCTGGCGGGTGAGCGATGACGGCCTGATCTACACGTTCACGCTCAGGCCCGACGCACGCTGGTCCAACGGCGAGCCGGTCGTCGCGCAGGACTTCGTCGCCAGCTGGCGCCGGCTCGTGGATCCCGGGACCGGCTCGCAGTACGCCGACGTGCTGCAGCCGGTCGTCAATGCCGCAGACATCGTCGCGCGCAAGGCGCCACCCGCAACCCTCGGGGCAGCCGCGCCCGATCCGCACACGCTGATCGTCCGGCTGCGCGCGCCAACCCCGTACTTCCCGGGTCTCGTCGCGCACTGGAGCACCTTCCCGACCTACCACGGCGCGGCGCCGCTGCCCGCCGGCCGGACGGTGTCGAACGGCGCCTACACGCTCGGCGAATGGATCGTCGGCTCGCACGTGACCTTGCGCCGCAACCCGCTCTACTGGAACGCCGCCGCCACCCGGATCGAGACGGTGAAATACTTCCACGTCGCCGACGCCAACGACGAGTACGCGCGATACAGGGGCGGCGACCTCGATGCCACCTACGCACTGCCGCAGCAGCCGCTCGCGCGTCTCGAGGCGGCGCACCCAGGCGAAATCCACCGGACTCCGCAGCTCGGCGTCTACTACTACGGCTTCAACCTTGCCAAGCCGCCGTTCAGGGACGCACCCGGACTCCGTCAGGCGCTCGCGATGACGGTCGATCGCGAGCGGCTGGTGGCTTCGGTCACCGGGCTCGGCGAGCTGCCCGCGTACTCCTGGGTGCCACCCGGCATCGCGAATTACGCCACGCAGCGCTTCGCCTGGGCCGGCCAGCCGTACCCGGAACGCATCGCCATGGCCCGGCGCCTGTACGCGGCGGCCGGCTACTCGAGCAGCCGGCCGCTGACCGTCGAGCTGCGCTTTCCGAGCGGCGCGACGCACGAGCGCATCGCGCTCGCGGTCGCGGCGATGTGGAAGGAGGCGCTCGGTGTGCAGACCCGGCTGGTGGGCGAGGAGTTCAAGTCGCTGCTGCAGACGATCAACCGCGGCGAGACGCAGCTGTTTCGTGCCAGCTGGATCGGCGACTACAACGACGCCTGGACCTTCGCCGAAGTGCTGTCGGGTGGCTTCGGCATCAACCTGCCGGGCTACCAGAACGCTGCCTACGACGCGGCGCTCTCAGTCGCGGCCAATGCCACCGACCCGGCCGCACGCCGCGCCGCGCTCGAGGGCGCCGAGCGCACGATGCTGGCCGACGCGCCGGTCGTGCCGCTCTACTTCTATGTCAACAAGCACCTGGTCGCGCCACGACTCAGGGGCTGGCACGATAATGTCATGAACGTCGTCTACACCAAGGACCTGGCGCTCGCCCGCTGAGCATCCGGGTCGATCCAATTGTCGGGGGCGCGGGCTTCAGTCAGGGGGTGGCGAACATGGCGGATTTCTATGGCTTTCGCGTCCCGAGCATCGACGGCGCGGCGGACCTGCTCGGCAAGCTTCGCGGCAAGGTGACCCTCGCGGTCAACGTCGCGAGCCAGTGCGGGCTCACGCCGCAGTACGCCGGGCTCGAACGCCTGTACCGCGAGCTCAAGGACGAGAATTTCACCGTGGTCGGCCTGCCGTGCAACCAGTTCGGCGCGCAGGAGCCCGGCAGCGAGCGGGAGATCCAGAGCTTCTGCACGACCAACTACCAGGTCAGTTTCCCGATGTCGGCGAAGCTCGACGTCAACGGCGCGACCCGCCATCCGCTGTACGCCTGGCTCACCGATCCGGCTAACGGACATCCGGGCGACATCGAGTGGAACTTCGAGAAATTCCTGATCGGCCGCGACGGGCGAGTGCTGAAGCGCTACCCGCCTGCCGTTCCGCCGCAAGACAAAGGGCTGCTGCAGGACATCGCCGACGCCCTCTGAGCGATTGTCAGTCGCATCCGAGCGCATGGCGCGTGGTGCCGGCGGTCGCGGAGGAGAGCTCGGCCGCTGCCGCCCGGGCCGCCGTCAGCTCCGCCGGCCGCAGCGCTTGATCGAGGCCGGAGCGGACGATCAGCGCCTCGGCGGTCGTTGCGAACTCGAAGCCGAAGCAGCCGTCAGTCGCGAGCCCGGCGGCGAGCGCTGCCCACGCGTAGCGCCCCGAGGGGTCGACACCGAGCGCATCGGGGTCGCGCGGCGGGATCGGGGCCACGGGTGCATCGGCGGGCACCCAGCGACCAAGCTCCTCCGCGCTCGCGCCCGAGGCGAGGAGCCCGAGCGCATACGGTGCGCCGCGGCGAGCGGCCGATTCGAGCGCCGCGCGCGCCGCCACGGGATCCGCCGTCCCGAAGCAGCCGTTCAGCAGGCAGGCGCCGTAATAGGCCTCGGCATCGGCGTCGCCCTTGGCCGCGGCTTCCAGCCACTGGCGACCGGCATCCGGTTGTTTCGGGAGATTTTCGAGCGCGAGCCGGAACTGGGCGCGCGGGCTGCCGAGCAGCGCGGCGCTCGTCAGACGGCCGAGCGGCTGCGGGTCGAGCGCCGCGAGCCGTTCGAGGCTCGCCACGTCGCCGCGCGCGGCGCTGGTCGCGAGTCGGCGCTCGAGCAGTGCGCGGTCGAAGGAGGTCGCGGCGCAGCCGGCCGCGAGGCGCTCGGCGAACGCGTGCCGCGTCCCGATCAGCGCTGCAAGCGTTGCGTGCGCCGCCGCATCGGCGGCAGTCGATTCGAGCGCCGCCCGCTCATCGGCCAGCGCCGAGGCCGACGCCGGCCCGCCATCCGATCCACACAGCGCCGCCAGATCCCATAGGCGAGCAGCAGCGCCGGGTTCGTCGCGGGCGGTGAGCTGCCGGGCGACCGAGGGGACGTCGCCCGCGGCCAGCCGGTCGAGGAGTTCGCGCGGCGGCGCAGTGCCGCGGAACCGCCTGAGGAGTGCGGCACGCACCTCTGCCGGGACTGCCGCGGGCGGTGGAGCGCCGGGCGCGGACAACGGCTGGGCGGCGCCTCCCGGGACTGTCCACAGCGGCCCGCGCGCGGGCGGCTGCGCCTCGGGCGTCGCCGGGGGCGTCGCACGCCACAGCCACGCGGCGATCAGCACTCCGGCGCCCGCGAGCCCGGCGAGGACGAGGAACGTCCGCCTCAACGGGGCGCAGGTCCCGGTACGAGATCGAACGTTGCGTCGACCGCGGCCGTGAACGTGAGCTCGCCCGACTGGTAAGTCTCGGGAGCCTCGGCGACCGCCGCCGCCTTGATTGCCGGCTGCATCGGAACGGGCGAGGGGCCGCTCGCGGCGGTGGTTGAGACGCTGCGCGGTGCGCCGACGCTTGCATCGAGCGCCTTGGCGACGACGGCGGCGTTCTGGCGCGCATCCGCCACCGCGCGCGCGAGCGCCTCGCGCTCGAGTTCGTGGCGCTGACTGGAGTCGAGCAGCGGTTCGCCGACGACGTTGGCGCCGGCGGTGATGCCTTTCTCCACCAGCTCGCCCACGCGGTCGAGGTTGCGGAGCTCGACCTGCAGCTGGCGGCGCACGCTGTAGGCAACCAGCCGGTTCTCCCGCTTTGGCTCGTTCCAGGTGTACTCGGGGTTGACGCTGAGCCGCGTCGAGTGCACCAGCGGCTCGGCAATCCCAAGCTCGCGCGTCAGCTTCAGCAGCGCCGTCATGACGCGGTTGGCGCCGGCGCGGGCGGCCTCGAGCGTCGGCTCGCGCGACAGGATGCCGAGCGTCACGATCGCCCGGTCGGGCTGGGCGCGCACCTCGCCCTCGCCGCTGACCGACAGCACCCGCGGCGCGGGCTCCTCGGCGCGGGCGAGCGAGGCCGCGAGCAGCCAGGCGAGCACGACTCCGGTCATCAGCAGCATCGAACGAGGCATCGGTAGCTCCCTGTGCGGCCGGCGGACCGCCTCACGATACAACGACCGTGCGGTCGCTGCGGGGTTCGCGGCCGGGTGGAATTTTACGGGGGGCCTCCGTACCATGCGGCGGCTTTCGTCATCCGCCGCTCGAGCCGGGCCCGCGGGATGGAGTGTGACGGTGCGCGGATTCAACACGGTGGCGGTCTTTGTCCGGGCCGTCGGACTGCCGACCGGCGAGGCGCTGCCGGCCCGGGCCGGGACGGGGCTGGCGGAACCGCTCATGCCGCGGTCGCCGTGAACGGGCCGCGCGAGGCGACCAGCACACCGGCGCAGGCCGCTGCGGAGCGCTCGCCAATCACCGATTACGGCGACGGCATCAGCGCCGTCGACACGGAGCACCTGCGGCCCCAGCTCGACGCCAGCCACCTGATCGTGCACGGCGGCCGCGCCGCCTTCGTCGATACCGGCACCGCGCTGGCCGTGCCGCTGCTGCTCGATGCACTCAGGCACAAGGGCGTTGCGCCCGAGGCGGTCGACTGGGTGTTCCTGACGCACATCCACCTCGATCACGCCGGCGGCGCCGGGGCGCTGCTCAGGCACTTGCCGAACGCGCGGGCGGTCGTGCACCCGCGCGGTGCCGTGCACCTCGTCGATCCTGCGAAGCTGATCGCCGGGACCAAGCGGGTGTACGGCGAGGACACCTACGCGCGCCTGTACGGGGAGATCGTGCCGGTCGCGGCGGAGCGCATCGTCGTGACCGACGACGGCTCGCGTCTCTCGCTGGCCGGCCGGACGTTCGAGTTCCTGCACACTCCCGGCCACGCGCTGCACCACTACGTGATCGTCGATCGCGAGTCGGGCGGGGTGTTCGCCGGCGACACCTTCGGCGTCTCCTACCGCGATCTCGACGTCGCCGGTCGCGAGTTCGTGATGCCGGCGACGACGCCGCCGCACTTCGATCCGCAGCAGCTGCACGCCTCGACCGACCGGATCCTCGCCGTCCGGCCGCGGGCGGTCTACCTGACCCACTACGGCCGGGTGACCGACCTTGCGCGCCTCGGACGGGATCTGCATGTCGGGATCGACGCATTCGTCGAGCTCGCGCGACGCCACGAACGGGACCCGCAGCGCGCGGCGCGCATGACCGAGGACATGTTCCGCTGGCTGTCGGCGGCGCTCGACGCCCACGGCTTCGACCCGGATCCCGCCCGCCGGCATCGGCTTCTCGACCCGGACGTTGACCTCGATGTGCAGGGGCTCGACGTGTGGCTTACTCGGTGCGCGGCCTGAGCATGCCGTGAGGATGGACAATGGATAAGTTCAAGGCCTTCCGGATCCACGAGATCGACAAGAAGATCGTCGCGCGCTTCGACACGATCGCGCTCGAGGAGCTCTCGCCGGGTGCCGTCGTGGTCCGCGTTCGATACTCGACCATCAACTACAAGGATGCGCTCGCCGCCACCGGCACCGGGCGCATCCTGCGACGCTATCCGCTGGTCGGGGGCATCGATTTCGCGGGCGAGGTCGAGTCCTCGAGCGATGCACGCTTCAGCCGCGGCGATGGGGTGCTGGTCACCGGCTGCGGACTCTCCGAGACCCACGACGGCGGCTACGCCGAGTACGCGCGCGTCGATCCCGAGTGGGTCATACCGCTGCCGCGGGGCCTGACGCTCGCCGACGCGATGCGGATCGGCACCGCCGGGTTCACCGCGGCGCTCGGCATCCACCGGATGGAACAGAACGGTCAGACCCCGGCGCAGGGCCCGATCGTCGTGACCGGCGCGAGCGGCGGCGTCGGGTCGCTCGCGATCGACATGCTTGCAGGTCGCGGCTACCAGGTGGTCGCAGTCAGCGGCAAAGCCGAGGCGGGCGACTATCTAAAGGCGATCGGCGCCTCGCAGGTGCTGCGCCGCCAGGACATCGATCTCGGCAAGCGGCCGCTCGAGGCGGCGCTGTGGGCGGGCGCGGTCGACAGCGTCGGCGGGGAGATCCTGACCTGGCTCACCAGGACCGTCGGTTCCTGGGGCAACATCGCGAGCATCGGACTTGCCGCGAGCGCGGACCTGCACACGACCGTGATGCCGTTCATCCTGAGGGGCGTGAGCCTGCTTGGCATCAACTCGGTCGCCAACCCCCGCGCGCAGCGGCTCGCCGTGTGGGCGAGGATCGCGACCGATCTGAAGCCGCGACACCTCGAGCGGATCTGCGCGCATTCGATCGCCTTCGACGAGCTGCCGGGCGCATTTCCCGATTACATCGCCGGCAAGGTCCAGGGCCGGACGCTGGTGCGGATCGGCTGAGCTACAATCGGCCGCGCAAGGCAGGCGCTAACGATGTCGAAAACCTCCACCTCGGCGGGCGCGCGCCTCCGGGCCGCCCTCGAGCAGGAGCGGCCGCTGCAAGTGGTCGGCGCCATCAACGCTTACAGCGCACTGCTTGCCGGGAAGGCCGGGTTCAAGGCCCTGTACCTGTCCGGTGCCGGCGTCGCCAACGCCTCCTTCGGCCTGCCGGACCTCGGGATTACCTCCCTCAGCGACGTCTGCGAGGACGTTCGCCGGATCACCGGAGCCGTCGACCTGCCGCTGCTGGTCGACGCCGACACCGGCTGGGGCGCGGCGTTCAGCATCGCGCGCACGAGCCGCGACCTCGTCAAGTCGGGCGCGGCGGGGATGCACATCGAGGATCAGGTCCAGGCGAAGCGCTGCGGCCATCGGCCGGGCAAGGCGCTGGTGTCCAAGGAGGAGATGGCCGATCGCATCAAGGCGGCGGTCGACGGCCGCACCGACGATGAGTTCGTGATCATGGCCCGCACCGATGCGCACGCGGTCGAAGGGCAGCAGGCGGCGGTCGAGCGGGCGCTGTGCTATGTCGAGGCCGGCGCCGACATGATCTTCGCCGAGGCGCTCGTGACGCTCGAGGAGTACCGCGATTTCACCAGCGCGGTCAACGTGCCGCTGCTCGCGAACATCACCGAGTTCGGGAAGACGCCGCTGTACACGGTCGAGCAGCTGCGGTCCGCCGGCGTCGGCCTCGTCCTCTACCCGCTGTCGGCGTTCCGGGCGATGTCGCGGGCCGCGCTCATGGTGTACGGCGAGATCCGCGACTCCGGCACGCAACAGGCCGTGCTCGAGGGCATGCAGACGCGCGCCGAACTCTACGAGGTGCTCGGCTATCACGACTATGAGCGCAAGCTCGACGAGCTGTACTCGAAGTGACCGCTCGCCCCACGAATCGGAGGACCACGCCGTGTCCGACGCCGTGAACACGCCAGGGCCCGCGGGGCCTCGGCCGAAGAAATCGGTGGCGCTATCCGGAGTTGCCGCCGGCAACACGGCGCTGTGCACCGTGGGCCGCACCGGCAACGACCTGCATTACCGGGGCTACGACATCCTCGAGACCGCCGAGAACGCCGAATTCGAGGAGATCGCCCACCTGCTGATCCACGGCAGCCTCCCGAACGCGGCCGAGCTCGCAGCCTACAAGCTCAAGCTCAGGCGCCTGCGGGGCCTGCCCGAGCCGGTGCGCAGCGTCCTCGAAGCGCTGCCGGCCGCATCCCACCCCATGGACGTGATGCGCACCGGCGTCTCGGCGCTCGGCTGCGCGCTGCCCGAGCGGGCCGACCACGGCGCGGCCGGCGCGCGCGACATCGCCGACCGGCTGATCGCGAGCCTGGCCTCGGTGCTGTGCTACTGGTACCACTACAGCCGCGACGGACGGCGCATCGAGGTCGAGACCGACGATGACTCGATCGGCGGGCATTTCCTGCGCCTGCTGCACGGCAAGGTGCCGCCGGCGGACTGGGTGCGGGCGATGCACACCTCGCTCAACCTCTACGCCGAGCACGAGTTCAACGCCAGCACGTTCGCCGCGCGCGTGATCGCGGGGACCGGATCGGACATCTACTCGGCGATCACTGGCGCGATCGGCGCGTTGCGCGGACCCAAACATGGCGGTGCCAACGAGATGGCATTCGAGGTCCAGAAGCGCTACGCGACGCCCGACGAGGCCGAGTCCGACATCCGCCGCCGCGTCGCGGCCAAGGAAGTGATCATCGGCTTCGGCCATCCGGTCTACACGATCGCCGATCCCCGCAACGAGGTCATCAAGCGGGTCGCGAAGCACCTGTCGACGCTGGCGGGCGATACCCGGATGTTCGAGGTCGCCTCAAGGCTCGAGGCCGTGATGCGCGATGCCAAGAACATGTTTCCGAACCTCGACTGGTTCAGCGCGGTCAGCTACCACATGATGGGCGTGCCGACGCCGATGTTCACGCCGGTATTCGTGATCTCGCGGACCACTGGCTGGTGCGCCCACGTGATCGAGCAGCGGGAGGATGGAAAAATCATCCGTCCGAGTGCCATCTACACCGGGCCCGAGCCCCGCCCGTTCGTGCCGCTCGCCGAGCGGCCGTGAGCGGCGGGCAGACGGCTGCCGCCGGAACGGCGATGCGACAGACCGCCCCTCTGGCGCGACGAACGCCGTGACTCGGGGCCTGCGGGTCGCCGACACTCCCGAGATTCGGGTCCGGGAGTTGGTGGTCGGGGAGATAGAAGGTGCCGGGGCGGGCGTTCGGCCAAGCGGACGATCGTGACCGGGCCGACGAACGACAGGCGCTTTGAGAGAGGGTTTCCCGCATGAAGAAGGTCTGGAAAGTCCTTGGGTGGATCGGGCTCGCCGTGCTCCTCGTCGGTGGCTACGCGGGGTACCGGATCGGCTTCGGCAAGCCGTTCACGATCAACGAACTCGCCAACCGCCAGCTGATCGTGTTCCTGGTCAGAAACCCGGAAGTGTTCACGCAGGTGGGGCTGGTCGACGGCACGATCTTCGACCGCCACTCCGGCAAGCTCGCAGACGTCGGCGTCAAGAAGCGGGACGATGACTACGCGCTCGCCGGGCGCTTCGTCTCCGAGGTCAAGCAGTTCGACCGCGCGCAGCTCGATCGCCAGGATCAGATCACCTACGACATCCTGCTCGACCAGTTCGAGACGCAGCTGGCGTTCAAGCGCTTCGACTGGTTGTCCTCCGAGGGCCTGTACCCGATCGCGCCGATGTGGGGGACGCAGGTGCAGCTGCCGAGTTTTCTCGAGACGGCGCATGTGGTCCGGAATGGGAAGACCGCGCACAACTACGTCAAGCGCCTCGAGGCAATGGGCGGCAAGCTCGACGGCCTGATCGCCGAGATGGAGCGCCAGGCCAAGGCAGGGGTCGTGCTGCCGGTGTCGCTGCTCGACAAGGCCGAGGCCGGAATTTCCGACACGGTGAGCCCGAAGCCGGAGGACAACCCGCTCGTGACGACCTTCGTCGAGCGGATGAAAACGGCGAAGGGGCTCGAAGCGGCCGAGCAAACCGAGCTCGCGCACCAGGCGGCCGCCGCCGTCCGGGACGGCATTTACCCGGCCTACGCGCGGATGACCGCGGCGCTCGAGATCCAGCGCCCGGCAGCTGCGACCCAGGGAGCCGGCGTCGGCAGGCTTCCGGATGGCGCGGCCTACTACGCCGAAAGCCTCAGGCAGATGACGACCACCGACTACACACCGGAGGAAGTGCATCAGCTCGGGCTTCGCGAAGTCGCGCGCATCGATGCCGAGCTCGATGCACTGCTGAAATCCCAGGGGCTCACCGCCGGCACGGTCGCCGAGCGCATACGGGCGCTCAGAGCCGATCCACGGTTCCTCGTGTCGGACAGTGACGAGGGCCGCAAGCAGCTGCTGACGCGATACCAGCACATCCTCGACGAGGTCAGTGCACGCCTGCCGGAATACTTCCGGACGCTGCCGCCGACCAAGCTCACCGTCGAGCGGGTGCCACTCGCGGCCGAGAAAGGCTCGGCGATGGCGTACTACCAGCCAGGCGCGATGGACGGAACGCGGCCGGGGACGTTCTTTGCGAACCTGCGCGATGTCCAGGAGACGCCCACCTGGGTCATGAAGACGCTCGCCTACCACGAGGGCATTCCCGGGCATCACTTCCAGATCTCGATCGCGCAGAACCTCAAGGACCTGCCGCTGCTCCGCCAGCAGACGCTGTACACGGCCTACGCCGAGGGCTGGGCCCTGTACGCCGAGCGCCTCGCCTCCGAGATGGGGATGTACAAGGACGATCCGTTCGGCGATATCGGTCGCCTGCGGGACGAAATGCTGCGCGCGGTGCGCCTGGTCGTCGACACGGGGCTGCATGCCGAGGGCTGGAGCCACGACCAGGCCGTCGACTACATGGTGAAGACGACCGGCATGCCCGAGAGCGAGGTCATCACCGAGGTCGAGCGCTACATGGGCGCGCCGGGCCAGGCGTGTGCCTACAAGGTCGGCCAGCTCAAGATCCTGGAGCTGCGCGAGAAGGCCCGGGCGGCGCTCGGACCGCGGTTCAACCTCAAGGACTTCCACGCGGTCGTCCTCGAAAATGGCGGCGTGCCGCTGACTCTGCTCGAGAAGCTCGTCGACGAGTGGATCGCCAAGACGCGGGGCTAACGGCGAGTCCCGCCCCAGCGCCCGATCCCCGGCACGCCGGCGCGACGCGGCACTCGCGCCGCGTCACGGCCGGGCGCCCCGTACGGCGGCCACGACACCACTGGCAGGCGGC
>Ga0209415_10011012_pt1 | contig 15292 bp, 16 predicted proteins | sample PeaSoiSIISIP2007_FD_187696 | JGI IMG/M metagenome (GOLD analysis project Ga0209415, IMG submission 187696) | Peat soil microbial communities from Weissenstadt, Germany - SII-SIP-2007 (SPAdes) (version 2) | ecosystem: Environmental > Terrestrial > Soil > Wetlands > Peat | place: Germany... | reverse complement strand
CGAACGCCCGATCCGATTCCATGACCTCCGCCATTTTTACGCCTCGCTCCTGATCCGCCACGGTGAATCTGTGAAGACCGTCCAGGCGCGTCTGGGCCATGCGAGCGCCACAGAGACCCTCGACACCTACGCGCACCTCTGGCCTGACTCGGAGGACCGCACCCGGCGGGCGGGGAGGACGGTTGAGTGGACGACCGCCGCGCCACGGACACACGACGGACGAGGTTTGTCCAGCACACCCGTTACCAGGTCAAACGTCCTCGCCTGACAGAACCCCGCCTACAGGCCGACTCACCGTCATTAGACCTCTAACCGGGGTCTACATTTCGTCGAGTCATCGTCCGCCACGACCCACTGGGTAGGCGCCGTCCTGGCCGGACGACAGCCAACGCCATCCCCAAGTCAGTGCGGCGTGACATCTTGCAAGTGGACTCTCTCAGCTTGTCCCCAGACAGATCTGGTTCACTCGCCCATCCTCGGACATGGACACGACGGGAGGCTCAGGTGGCTGTCGCCGTGCAGCTCGATTTTGCGGGCGCGACTCTCAGTCAATACGACGAGATCAACGAGATTCTCGGGTCCCTGCCAGGTGGACCCACCCCGCCACGGGAACTCTTTCATTGGGTTATGAAGACTGACGACGGGTTTCGCGTCACCGACGTGTGGGAGTCACGAGAAGCCTTCGCGGACTTCGAGCTGGAGAAGCTGAGGCCGACCTACGCGGAGGTGGGGATACATCGCCCACCTGACATCCATATCATCGACGTTCACAACTACCTTGCGGGAGGGCGCTGGGGAGGTTGACTGTCGGTCCGGGGGACGGACCCCAGGACCCGATGTCCCCCGTTCTTGAGGCTCGGTCCACGGACTGCCGGGACCACGGCCCGATTCCGGTCATATCACGGTGCAATCCTCACGCGGGGTGCAGTTCCCCGCATCCGTCATCTGCCCTCCGGGTAGCGGTCCTCCTTCCGACCTTGCAGTTGCCGCGCAGACGTTGGTCGGGAACGGCACGTTCGCGGTCGCGACACTTGGATACGATGTGTCCGGCAATGGCAGCTACGTACGCTGTGGCGACTTACGCCAAAGTGCGGCGGAGGACAGTAGCGAAGTCGTTGGCATTGCTGGCGAGCTCAACGGCCGCCCTCGACGAACGCTCGGCGGTCTGTCACCGTCTGAGGCGATCGCCGAGGCTGTTTCGTCGACCGGTTGAGACCGCACCGACTACCGTGCGCCCTGGCCGGCTGCAAACCGGACCCTTCTGCCGGTCGGGACCGGCACGGTTCGGGCGGCGTCAGGACTCGATGCGAATCTCGCTCATGCGAGCCCAGCCTTCATCGGGAACCTCGACGTGGACGATTTCCGGGACGTCACTGAGCCACGACGGCAAAGCGTCAATGGCAGCCTTGAAGTGCTTCGACTCGACGTGTGCCTTGCCTGCCTCCCCATCACGGAACGCCTCCACCAGGAGCCAGAGGTTGGGATCCTCTGGGCTCCGATACCAGTCAAAGGAGATGTTCCCGGGTTCGGCACGCGTGGCAGAGGTGAACTCCTCGACCAGGGTGGGCCAGGCATCTGCATGCTCGGGGCGTACGGGATGTTTGACGACGATGAAGATCACTGGCAGGAACCCCCTTTTGACGGCTCATACAGATTCGTGGGGCAGGGTACTTCCAGATCACCCGCCTGGGATTGCCGTCTAGAACCAGGGGGCTCTGGAAGGGTCCGCACTCCGACCTTGGGCCCGATCGAGAACACCCGGTCCCCGGTGGGCGAATTGCGAGCAGTCGTGCCCATGCCACGATTGGGGATCGTGGAGAGGTCGTGCGAGGCACTGATCGAGGAAGCCGAAGCCGCTCCCATCGAAGGGTGGGACTTCAGTTGGCTCAATGGGCGAGCCACCGAGGAACGGCCCAGTTGGGGCTACTCCAGGTTGTTGGCCGAGCGTGCGAAAGACGTGTCGTCCTTGCTTGACCTCCAGACGGGTGGCGGCGAGCTACTGGGTCAGCTTCCACGGCTACCCCCGCTCACAGTGGCAACCGAAGGATGGGAGCCGAACGTGCGTCGGGCCGCTCAGCGGCTCCACCCACGACGTGGGTGGGTCGTGGTTACTCAGGAGGACCGACCCACACTGCCATTCGGCGCGGGGACCTTCGACCTCATCGTCAGTCGACATCCGGTCGTGACCTGGTGGGACGAGGTAGCACGAGTCCTTCGACCGGGCGGCCGCTACCTCTCCCAGCAGGTTGGCCCGCACAGCATGCGAGAAGTCTCCGAGTTCTTCAGGGGTCCGCAGCCCGCCACGTCGCCGAGGAGCCCCGAGTTGGCCCGGGAGAAGGCGGCAACAGCGGGGCTCCGAGTCGACGACCTCAGGATGGAACGACTCCGAGCCACCTTTGCCGACGTTGGTGCGGTCGTCTACTTCTTACGACTCGTCATCTGGACCGTTCCCGATTTCAGCGTGGAACGGTACCGCGATCGGCTCACCGCTATGCATCGGGAGATCACGACCAACGGGCCCTTCGTCGCCCACGCCACTCGCTTCCTGATCGAAGCAACGAAGCCAGGTTGATGAAGCGCCAATGAACGGAGAGATCTTCGGCCCTACCGTTCACGACCCGCGCCATCGCACCATCGGCCTAATGATTGAACAGTCCGTCGCCGGTGGCTGAAGTTCAACTGACTTAGGAGCAAGCATGACACAGTCGGGGTGCTGTCCGGAACAGGCGACGAGTTGGTTGTCTTGGCAGAGAGCCAATGGCGTGATCGTAGCGCTGGCGTTGCTCGTGCTCGGATTGCTACCCGGCTGCGCCAAGATGCCATCGCGCGACACATGCCGCCTGGCTTCGTGTCCTGCCAAGGAGTGACAAGAACACCAGGCTGGTGCCGCTCGCTAACCGTACCAACCGATTGGGCGAACCCATCGGGCCCGACAACGGCGCTCTGGGTGAACGTCCTTCCCGCCACCGGCTCCCGCGCCCGATCCGATGTTCTATCTCGAGGGAGGACCCGGCGGGGCCGCGACGCAAGAGGTCTCGTGGGCATTGTCGACGTTCAAACAGATCGATGAGACCCATGACCTCGTCTTCGTGGATCAGCGCGGTACGGGCAGATCGGAGTGAATCGGTCGAAGCCCGGAGAACTTGGACGTCGACAAACCCCGAGCACGGAGCTTGGAAGGTTATCGAGGCTTGCGGCGAGTAAACCGACTCCAAAAGCCCAAGCTAAGGGGTGCTGTCTCTCCGGGTCCGCTCATGTCGTAGACGTCGAATGCCCGTTGCCTCGCTAACTCCGGATCGTACGGGCCGCTTCTCTCGGCATCGTCTGCCCGCTGAAGGTTGCTTCCTCCATTGGGCCTGACCTCCGGCTCGATTCTGGTTGGCGTGACCGAATACGGCTCGTCGGGCATGGGATCATGGCCTTCGGCTCCACCATCTCTCACCAGGGCGGTCGGTACGCCCTGAGACATCCATCGGGCCTCATGGCGAGCGAATGGGTCCGTGTACCAACCCTCCATGGACTCGTTCACATGGAAATCGTAGCGTTCACTGTCCATCGCCAGACGGAATCGGGATCGCCGGGCATAGGGCTCCCGATGGGCCCGGCATCAGCCGCTACAGCAGTGCGATCCACGGCTGGCTGCGATCCGACCGACCCGGTCGGGTGCTTCTCGGGTGGTCTAATGCTGTGTTCCGCGCCAGACTCCAAGTCTTTGAACCGCGATTTTGCGCGAATCACGTTGATCTCTGCCCGGTGTCGTTGACGAAGGCTATCCGGCGTGATCGATGGCTTCCGTCCTGTCATCGAATCCGACGATGTCCACAATTCTGCCGTTCCGCACCGTCAGCACCTGGTACCGAAGGGCTGCCCCGCCACGCTCTCGGGCATTGTCGGTGCCTCGCAAGCTCATACCGACGAGGAGTCGATCACCGATGACTTCAACGTCGAGCACGCTGCCTCGGACCCCAGTGTCGCGACCACGCTGATACCAAGCCAGCACTTGATTGCGATTCTTGCAGGTGGGTTTGCGAGCACCCGGTGCACCCCATGTCACGTCCGGATCAAGCAGTTCAGTGAAGGCCGACAGATTCGCTGCGGCCAGGGCCTCTCGGACCTGCCCGGCAACCTGGTCCATGGTGTTTGCCATAGTTGCATGGTGCCTCATCTTCCGGCAGTGTCGCACGCCTCATCCTGAGGGCTCGCCCCTCCCCGGTTGGACGGCCCCGCTGCGGCCTCCCTCTCGGGTTCCGCTACAGCCTTGGTGATGCTCACGAAGCACGCGGCTATCAGGTCCTGGATAGGCGGAGCAGCTCACAGGATTGCCATATCTCCAGACCTTCGCCAACGAGTTCACTGATGCTGGATGTCAGCAACTCGCTGCTCTTGAGACCCTTGAGTACCGGGCATCTCGAGGAAACGACGCGAACCGGGGCGGCGTTTGGACTGGTTTCTCGGCTACCTCACCTCATTCGGCTCGGTCTTCGCGAGCTGCCCGTGGACGACGACGAGTTGCCCGCCTGCGAAACCGCATGACCTGGGGTAGAGGTCGGTCGATTGTGCGGTCGATCCCGGTCGGACGCTGGTCCCGAGGCGCCCGAACACCCCTAGTTCGGTGCGGCCGGACTGATCGGCGACGGCTGGTCACAGGTCGGTGCCGGTGGCCTGCCCGCGAACCGGTCCCCCAGCCAGTTGATGACCGATGGCCCGATGGTCGGGGCCAGCTGAATGTGTCCCACGTCGGCCAGCCAGAGCGAGGTGAGATCGGACCCTGCCGCACACGCTCGCTCGATGTAGAGGGCGGTCGTGTTCGGCAGTACGACCTCGTCGTTCAAACTCTCGGCCACCATGAGCGGCTGCGATGGAGAGAGCAGAGGCGCCATCTCTTCCTGGGCAGCCGCCCGCCATCGAGCGACACTCACGGGGTTGACCTTGAAGAAACGCTGATGGAGCCCATTGCGAATGAGACCCTCAATGGCCGCAGAGGTGATGCACTGCTGCGCGATCCGCTTGTAATTGTTGTACCCAGCCGCGGTCGTGATCTGTCCGACGGAAAGACCGGAGAACACCGTCGGCCACGACGTCAACACCTCGGGTCCGATGACCCAGGCCAGGGCCGAGTCATAGGTCTCGTTCAACAGCGGTAGCAGCTCGGCGGCGGGGGCCGATGCCACCGTCGCCACCAGGTGGAGCTCGGGCGCATACGAGCTGGCCACGGCAGCGGTGAACAGCGCTGAGTTTCCGCCCTGCGAATGGCCCCACACGGCAAAGGAATTGCCGGCATCCGCAGACGGGACAAACTTCAATGCGCGAACGCTGTTCAGCACGTCATAGGCCTCGTCGTCGCCTACGAGATACCCTTCGGTTCCCGCCGTGCCGAGGCCGGCATAGTCGGTAGCGGTGACCACCCATCCCCGGGCCAGCATCGACGACACCCAGGGAATCCCCGCCACAGGATTCGAAGTTCGCGACGGCGCGCACTGGTCACCCATTCCCACCGTCCCGTGCGCCCAGGCAACGACCAGTCGGGGGCGCCCGGCGGTGTCGGCGTTGGGGATGAACACCATGCCGGAGCTGTAGGTCATGGACCCATCGCTCCGTTGGGTCCGGTACAAGATCCGCAGACCTGTCCCATTGGCCACCGAAACCCCGAGCGGTTCGCTTCGGACCACCTGGCCCAGTGGTCCGGTGCGGGGCAACCCGGACGTGTCGTAAAAAGGTTGAAGGGCATTTTGTGCACGGGTCGTCCTGACCTGGGAATATACGACGAGCCCGACGAGACCCAGCACGATCACCAGCACACCGATCAGAACGTTTCGTACGTGCTTGTGACGGAAGAAGAACCCACGCTGCGCCACGGCTGCTACAGCGTTCTTCGACACCTTCTCGTTCTAGCAGTTCGGTCGTCGGACCTCGCGGCTATCGAGCGTGCGGCGCCCTTGCTTGATCACGTGGCCGGCGCACTTGGGTGAGGTTTTGGATACTGTTCGACACGGACCGTGTGTCGTCGGGGAGGGTCACTCGGCCGGCTGGACCCAGCAAGCCAGGAGAGCTCGATGTTTCTGCGGTTTCGTGCCGTCTTATCGGTGTTCCGCGCAGCATTCGGCAATCCCGTGCTTCGCCGGGTGGGTTTCGCCTACGCGCTGTTTGGGGCAGCGGAGTTCGGTGTCTGGATAACCCTGTTGGTCTTTGCCTACGGTCATGGCGGACCGAGTGCCAGCGTGCTGATGGTCCTGGTGCAGCTCATCCCGTGCATCGCCCTCGGCCCCTTCCTGGGTGCTCTTGCTGATCGTCGGCGTCCGAGCCGCGTCCTGTTCGTCGGTTACGGGCTGCAAGCGGTGTCGATGGGAGCCGTGGCCGGGGCCATCGGCCTCGGTGCACCAACGGTCGTGGTCTTTGCACTGGCACCGCTCACGTCGCTCAGCCTCACGGTGACACGACCACCACAAGCCGCTCTCCTTCCCGCCATCGTCCGAACGCCCGATGAGCTGACTGCAGCCAACGTGATGACCGGCTGGACAGACGCTGCCGCCGCCTTGGTCGGCCCTGCGGCGGTCGGCGTCCTCCTTACGTGGCGCGGGCCATGGCTGGCGGTGGCGGCGATGGCCGGCATGACGGTCATCTCCACATCTCTGGTGGCGGGCGTGGCCGGGCCCGCGGCCGCCATTTCGTCCGAATCGGTCCCAGAGGACGGGCAGAGCGGCGAAGGGGGCCACCCCGCTGTCGGTCTGATCTCAGGGATCGGGCGGGCCTTGGCGTCCATCCGCACGGGCGCACGCTCCAACCTATTGACCACGCTGCGCAACCCACAGATCAGGGTTCTCCTTACGCTGCACACCTTCTATTTCATCCTCATCGGTGCCCTCGACCTGCTCTGCGTCATCCTCGCCGTGAACTATCTCCACATGGGGCCGGGCGGTCCGGGTTTCCTGAACGCCGCATTGGGGGCAGGAGCACTGCTGGCGGGGTTCGTCACGGCCTTTCTCGTAGGTCGACGCCACCTTGCAAATACGCTCACGGTTGCCCTTTCGACGGCGGTGGTGGCCCTTGCGTTGATTGGTGCGATTCCCAGGGTGGCACCCGCCATTCTTCTCATCGGCGCTGTGGGTTTGGCGGGAGCCGTCTTCGACATCACTGGTCGGACCCTCCTGCAACGTTCGGCTCCTTCTGACGCGATCGCCGGGTCGTTCTCGATCCTGGAAGCCCTCATGGACACCGGCCTCGCCCTGGGTGCCGTCCTGGTCCGTGTCGCCATCGCAATCGGTGGTCTGAAGGCAGCACTCTTCGCCCCTGCCGTGGTTGCCCTCTTCCTCATCGCCGGGCTGTGGCGCCCACTCCGGAGGATCGACTCTTCTGCGACTGTGCCTCAGGTGGAGATCCAATTGTTGCGTTCGATCTCCATCTTTGCCGCTCTTCCGGCGCCTTCGCTCGAGGGCATAGCACGGGACCTCGAGCCGGTCAGCGTGGCGCAAGGAACGGTCGTGATCAAGGAGGGCGAACACGGCGATTGCTATTACGCCGTGGCGGAGGGCGAACTCACCATTTCACGCCAGGGTCGACTCCTCCAGGTCGTATCGCGCGGTGACGGGTTCGGTGAGATAGCCCTGATCCGTGACGTTCCCCGACAGGCAACGGTGACCGCGGCCACCGACGCCTCGCTCTACACGCTGCACAAGGAGCTGTTCGTCCAGGCCGTTACCGGCCATGCGACGGCGATGTCGACCGTGGGAACCATCATTACCGGGCATCTGGGGAGCCACCCTGCGGATTGATTGCCGAAAACGGCACCATCGTGGCCGATGGGGCGGGGGTGCCAGCACCACTCGGTAGGGGTTGAGGACGCCCTTGGCTCCTTGGGACGGATATGCGTGAATGGACCCATGGTCCCGAGGCGACAACGCCACGGGGGGGCGCTTGGAGGATCGATGACCGACTCTGCTTCGACGGTTGACCCGAGGCCTATTGGCTCTCGATCGCCGGGAGGGTCTGCAATCCGGCACCATAGATGGCTGTGGACTTGGATCGGCCTCGTCGTTGTCGACGCCGTGATCTGGGTGCTCGCTGACTCTCAGGGGCCCGACCTTCTCGCCTTCAACGCCCAGGGGTCGTTTCTCAACGTGTTGAAAGTCGCATGGGCTGTGTCGTTCATCGGATTCTTTCTCCTGATCGTGCTTGGGATTCTCGGATTGGTCCGTTCACAGCTTCGCCCGACACGCTAGATCGGGACGCACAGAGCGGAGGAGGGTGACTTGGAAGCCGTCCGGCTCGCGTTTCGCGCTCAGTTGCGCAGCCGGTGGCGTTCATGGCTGGCCATCGCGGTCTTGATCAGCGTCGTCGGCGGGTTCGTCTTGTCCGCCGCCGCCGCCGGTCGTCGCACGGAATCCGCCTTCCCCAGTTTTGTGGCCGCTCATGGCTTCGACATCGTGGTCTATGCCAATGAATCACAGCCCAAGGTCGCCACACTCCCCCGAGTTGCTTCTTTCACACAGCTTGCCAGCCCGTTCAACGGTCAACCGACGTGCCGTTGCACCCGCCCCATCAATCCATCGAACCTTGACGTGATCTCGGCCACCGGAAGGTCGCCGTTCCACCTCGTCTCGGGCCGCCTGCCCGACCCGTCGGACCCTCACCAGGTGCTGGCGTCGTTCACGCTGGAGCACGACTACGGCGTACGGCTCGGGACCGTCATCCATGTCCCGCTCTACGCATCGTCGCAACAGTCGGCGCTCAACAACTCGACCGGGGCCGGACCGGCACCGGCGGGACCGACCACTGCCTTCCGAGTGGTCGGGTTCGAGGCCACCGAATACGAGTTCCCTTCCGGCACGACTCCCACGTACTTCCTGTACACAACCCCAGCCTTCGCCCGGACCGTGCTCCCCAGGACGGCGACCTACTACCTCTACTTCGTCGGACTTCGTCACGGCGCGGCCGACATACTCAGTTTCGAGGGAGCAGCCAGGGCCAAGCTGGGCCTCAATCCCAATTCCGGGGAGGGCTATTCCAACGAAGACGCACAGGCCGTCGCCGTCGAAGATTCGATCCATCCTCAGGCCATTGGCTGGTGGATCCTGGCGGCACTCGCCGCCGTGGTCGGACTGGCGGTCGTCGGTCAGGCCCTGGCCCGACAGAGCGTTGTCGAGAGCGAGGACTACCCGACGATGACCGCCCTCGGCACCGACCGGCGACAGCTGGTCACCCTGGGTACGGCACGGAATCTGGCCGTCGGACTGACCGGTGCCGCTGGTGCCGTCGTTATCGCTACGGCCCTCTCTCCGCTCGCTCCGCTCGGCGAAGCACGCACCGCCGAGACTTCGACCGGCATTGCATTCGACCCCCTCGTCCTCCCGCTCGGGGCGCTGGCCACCGTGGCCGTTGTCCTCGCCGTCGGCCTGTGGCCAGCGGTGCGCGCCTCGCGGGCTCGTGTCGGCGACGACCGTGTGACCGACTTCCGCCAATCGTCGATCGTGGCCCACCTGGCCGCCACCGGCGCCCCGCCGAGTGCAGTCATCGGGGTCCGCCACGCACTTGAACGGGGACGTGGTGCCGCCTCGGTCCCGGTGGCTACGACGCTCCTCGGCACGGCGCTCGCGGTCTTGGCCCTGTGCGCGACAGCCGTCTTCGGTGCCAGCCTGTCGCACCTGACGACCACGCCCAAGTTGTACGGCGCCCCGTTCCAGCTCAACTTCCAGCCGGGATCCCTCGACCCGGCCGTCGTTTCGAGCCTCGACCACAACCAAGCCGTCAGCGCCATCACCGAGTATGCGGGAGGGGGGGAGCTCACGATCAACAACGTGGTGGTGGGCAGCATCCCGGCGACACCTGTCCGTGGTCCACTTCTGTTCTCGACGGTCGCCGGGCATCCTCCGACAGGCCCCGACCAGATCGGCCTCGGTGCGACGACCATGCGCCTCGTCGGCGCCCATCTGGGCTCGATCGTCCACATCGCAGCTCGCAACGGGACTTCGCCGTTCCGGGTGGTGTCAGAGGTTTCTTTCCCGGTGATTGCGGGCGGGGTCGTGAGCTTGGGCAACGGAGCGTTGATCACGGTCGCCGGCCTTTACCACGCCTTGTGCCCTCCCGGGCCCGAGCAGGCTGTGTGTGCACGTTCGGTGAAGGCACACAGCAACGCCGGGCTCCTGGTCAGCGTCGTGTCCGGGCCCCGAGGACAGGCCGTGATCGACCACTATCTCAACGGATACTCGAGCGCCACACTCCGCGTAACCCCCACATCACTCGTCAACTTCGGTGAGGCGGTCAACTTCCCGCTCATCTTCGGCGTCATGTTGGCCCTGTTCGGAGCTGCGACGCTCGCTCATCTCCTCGTGGTGAGCGTGTCTCGCCGCCGTCAGGAGATCGGGCTCTTGAAGGTGCTCGGATTCGTGAACGGCCAGGTTGTCTCTGCCGTGGCCTGGCAAGCGACCACAGTGGTCCTGATCGGTATCGCCGTCGGAGTCCCACTGGGGGTCATCGTCGGTCGGGCGATATGGAAGGCATTCACCGACAACCTGGGCGCTGTGCCGGTTTCCGTGGTACCGATCCTCGTCCTCGGGGAAGTGGCGGTAGGTGTCCTGATCATCGCGAACCTCATCGCAGTGGCTCCGGCGCTGATGGCCAGGCGGTCCAAGCCCGGCGACCTCATGCGAGCGCCTTGAGGGATCAAGACCTACCGTTACGCGCCGGCACTAGTTTCGTCCCACAAGACAGATTCGTCAGTTCCAGCTCGGGGTCCGACTGCCCTCGTGCCGGCGGTATCGCCGAGGACCGGACCATCGCGACCAGTAGAGGACGGCCAGCACTCCGAGGCCCACCACGCCGGCGATGAGCAGCACCCAGGCGACGGGGTGGACGCCGACGCCTGTGATCTGCGTCCCCACGATCGGCAGGCCCCTCGGTCCGGGGACCACGATCCGCCCGCCAGGTCCGAAGATCCGGAGCGGCCCGGGGCCCGCCATGATCCGGCGGGTGGCGAAGGCGATGGAGCTGCTGGCCCGACCCACCAGAAGGACCAAGCCGGCGCCGAGGGTAAGCACCCCCAGAAGGACGGTGAGGGCGATCGCCACGGGTAGCCGCCAGAACGACTGACGGTCGGGGGGCGGCGGACCGGTGACACCGCGAGCCCCGGCCCACGATGCCGCGAACCGCCGCGGATCGAAGGCACTGTTCCCGAGCACGTCCTCCGGTGAGCCTCCTTCGGCCTCGGCCTCTTCGAGGTCGGCGGTCAGATCGGCGGCCATCTCGTTGGCGACGGGATCCGAGACTCCGAGCCGCCGCCACTCCCGGCGGCACTCGTCGACGAACTCGTTCACGGGCTCACCTCCGCTTTGACCAGACCGAGGGCACCATCAACGGCGTCGCGCGTTGCCTGCCATTCGCTGACGCCGGCCTCCAGGGCCCGCTCACCCTCGGGCGAGAGGCTGTAGTACTTCCGGGGCGGGCCTCCGTTGCTCGCTGCCCGACGGGTCTCGACGAGGCCATCGCGCTCCAGCCTTCCCAAGAGGGGATAGATCGAACCTTCTCCGACGGTGGAGAGGCCGCGCCCCCGCAGCCGCTTGGTCATCTCGTAGCCGTAGGCCGGCCCCTCTCCCATCACCGCCAGAAGGCAGAGGTCGAGAACGCCCCGGAGCAGCTGGCTCCTGCGCCCCTCGTTGTTACCCATGTACCACAAGATAGCCCATGCTAGCTTGCTCTGCAAGGCACCCCGCCCGGGGCGCCGGCAAGGTCATCCGGTTACAAGACGGCGATCGGGTTCACCGGCGATGCCGTGCCCCGATTGAGCACCAGCGGTGCGACCACAAACAGGAAGTGCCAGCGGTCGGCGGCGGCACACGCGAGGCCCAGCTCGTCGAGATCGAGATTGTCGAGAAGGTGGACCCCCATGGCCACGATGGCCACGGTGTGAATCGGCATGGGGACGCCCTCGATGCGCGACGGCCAGACGTCCGAGATCCCGTCGCTACCCAGGACTGCTACTTCGCGCTGGTGCAGCCAGGCCAAACAGGAGGCATCCAGGCCGGCCATTCCCTCAGTCGGTGTCCAGGGACCGTGCCTCTCCCGCCACCGCCATCGTCCCGTCCGCACCAGGAGCGCGTCTCCGCGCTGCACCGTGACCGCCATCGCCGTCTCAGCAGCCTCGAGGTCCTCGGGGAATATGGGCTCACCCGGCGCCAGAGCCTCGACACCACGTACAGAGGGGATGTCGATCAAGACCCCCCGCGTGATGACTCCGGAACGGAGGTGATGGATGCCGAGCTTGCCCGCCCCATGAGCCGTCACCGCCTCGGCTGAGTACCCGTTGTACATCTGGCCGGCGTGAAAGATATGGCAGAGCGCGTCGATATGGCTCGTTGCGTATCCATGTGGGGCAAGGGCGAAATAGTCGGCTCCGTAGCCCTCGGTGGCGGTGCCCGTCATGTGGTGGACCACCGGGTTGGGGTTGTCCGGCCCGGGTTGGGTCGGGAGAGGACGGGCGCAAGACACGGTCTGCCCTGAGCGCACCGCTGATGCCGCCGCGGCAGTGATCTCGGCGGTGACGAAGTTCAGCGTTCCGAGTTGATCGTCCGGTCCCCATCGACCCCAGTTGGACAGTCGTTCATGGAGGCCCAGGACCTCATCGGCGGTCATCGGCTGGCGCGACACCTGGGTACGGTAGCCGACGAGTCGGGATCGGTCAGAGCCCCATCGCGTCACGGCCCGCGCAACATCTTCTTCTACGACGGCCACGGGTTCGTGGCACCAGCGGGATCCGCGTCCATCGTGGTCCCGTCGTATGGGCCGTGTGGCGCGATCCTCGCTGACGGGTCGGATCTGTCAGGCGTCCCTGGTCATCATCCGCCACGCGCCGAGGATGGTCCACCCCACCAACCAGGCGACGATGACGCACACAGCGACGGTCGTCGTTTCCGGTACGAGCCGTGCTGTCCCTTGTCCTCCCCCGGGGCCGCCCCCGCCGCCGAACACGAACCCCAGGCCGCTGGGTTCTAGATGGGCCACGGCGAGGCCGACCACCGAGCGCTGGAGGTTGATCATGTGAGCGATGTGTGCCCGCGAGAGGATCGGCGTGAGGATGACCTCCAGCACGATCATCAGGATCACCGCAACCGTTCTCTGCCCCAGGAGCGATCCGAGCCCGAGGCCGACGATGAACCCGACGGCCGCTTCGAGCTCGATCCACAACCCAGTCTTGACCATGAGCGAGGTCGACGGGTAGAGGAACTGCCGGGCGTAGTCGGCATAGTTCATGCGGGCGATCAGGACAGCCGCGTGTTCAATCTGTGCTTGGGAGGGTTGCGGCTGGCCTTGGGATCCGGGAGCCTGCTTGAAGACCGGCTGACCCCCGCCCGGACCGTTTCCGCACGGGGCGGCGTTGACCACCGCGGCGATCGACGAGTTCGGCCCCACATTGAGGTTGAAGTTGCAGAGAACCTCGTCGGGATGCTCCGCGGCCCAGCTCTGGAGCCCGGCACTCGACAGATTCACGGGCACGTTCACACCTTGGTACTTGAGTTGCGTCGGGGCGGCAAAGACACACACGGCGCAGACGACCGTGAACCCGATGGCCACCAACGGCACGATGATGGCCAGCCCCGCGGGGATCCGGGCCAGATACAGCGCCAAGCGGGAGCGGCCCGTCACCACCAGGTGGCGGAACATCCCCTCGGTGAGGTCGATCGACCCCGCCGTGCAACCCAAGGTGGCGGCGACGATGAAGCCGAAGACATAGAGCACGCCCGCCACCAACCCCGTGAAGACGTCGTAGCCGCCGGCCGGGCCGTAGGAGTGCGGCGCGAATGCGTGGAGCAGCAGCCGGATGAGGAGGAAGACGGCGGGAATGCCGATGGTCACCAGGATCAGGGCGAGCATGAGGCCGCGCCGCTTGCGCAGCTCCATGAATCTGGTGGAGATCATGCCGCCCGTGGGGATCCAGGATCCCCGGTGGTCACGCCACGCGCCGACGGACGAGGTGGCCGGAATCGGGGCCGGAGCCGGGCTGCTCACGTCAGGAACGGTCGTCACTCGGGAGCCCCCAGTCGACTCGTGACCGACAGGAACCACGATTCGAGCGAGGCTTGGATCACCTGGAGCCGATAGACGGAGATCCCCCCTTCCACGATCACACGGTTGATCTCGGCGACCACGTCGCGCCCCGTCCCGGTCGGCAAGGTGATCCCCAGCCCCACCGGACTGACCTCGACCTGGCCTCCGATCGTGGTGGCTCCGAGCAGGGCGCGAGCTCGGTCGGGCTCGGAGCACTCGACCTGCAGCACGAGCGATGTTCCCGCCAGCAGTTCGGAGATCGGCCCCTGGCGGATGATGTTGCCCTTGTCCACGATGGCCACCGCATCACATGTCCGCTCGACCTCGTCGAGGAGATGCGAGGACAGCACAACGGTGCGCCCCTCGGCCACCAGGGAGACGATCATGTCGCGCATCTCGTGCATGCCGGCGGGGTCGAGTCCGTTCATCGGCTCGTCCAGGATCAGCAACTGGGGGTCCCCGAGCAGGCAGGCGGCGACCCCAAGACGCTGGCGCATGCCCATCGAGTACTTCGTCACCCGGTCATCGGCTCGCTGGAGGATGCCGACCCGCTCCAGTGCCGGCCCGATACGGTCTCTGGCCGCAGGTTCGCGCGCGGCGGCGAGAACCTGGAGATTCTGGCGCCCGGTCAGATGGCCGTGGAACCGGGGCTCGTCGACAATGGCACCGACTCGGGCCAGTGCCGCCGCACGATGTCGGGGAACGTGGTACCCGAGCAGGGACATGGTGCCGGCATCCGCGTGTGTCAATCCGAGCAGCACCCGGATGAGCGTGGTCTTCCCGGCGCCGTTGGGACCGAGGTAGCCGAACGCGCATCCCCGAGGGACGCGCAGCTCCACCCCGTTCAGGGCGACATTGTCACCGAACCGCTTGGTCAGGCCATGGGCCTCCACCGCCCACTGGCTCTGGGCGGCGCCCCTGTCAGATGTACCGAGCAATGACGTAATGCTCATCGGATCCCCGAGTCGGTCGTTTTGGCAACGTTGTTGAAAGTGCCCGGTTCTGTTCGAGCGACAGTACCCCGCCATCCGGGCGCGGCGGTGTCACCAGGAAGACCCTGCAACGCACATTCCGCCGGCCACCTTTCCAATTCCCCCTGCGCCAGCTACGAACACGAGGTGGGATACGTCTGGGTGGTCGCTCATTCGTCGATGTTCCACGATCGACAGGGAGCCGACAATCAGGGATTACCCTCACTCTCCCCGACCCCGCGCTCAAGGAAGTCTCGAGAGCCACCCTCGCTCGTGCCCGGCAGCGC
>Ga0209415_10011011_pt1 | contig 15293 bp, 5 predicted proteins | sample PeaSoiSIISIP2007_FD_187696 | JGI IMG/M metagenome (GOLD analysis project Ga0209415, IMG submission 187696) | Peat soil microbial communities from Weissenstadt, Germany - SII-SIP-2007 (SPAdes) (version 2) | ecosystem: Environmental > Terrestrial > Soil > Wetlands > Peat | place: Germany... | reverse complement strand
AGCGCTCCAGTAAAGGCAAGGACGCGCCAATCGAGGTTCACGTCCATCAGGCGCGGCGTGTCCGCCGGCAGTGCGGTCTTGAGCAATGAAATTCCTGCCGCCGCCAAAGCCAGACCAAACGCACCACCGAGCGAGGCCAAGACTACACTTTCGGTGAGCACCTGCCGGGCAATTCGCCGCCTGCCCGCACCCAGGGCCGAACGAATGCCCATTTCTTTTCCCCGTGCCGCGGCGCGCGAAAGCGTTAAGTTGGCGACGTTGGCGCAGGCAATCAGCAGCACGAATGCAACCGCACCTAACAGCAACAACAGCCGCGTGCGGACGTCGGCCACCATGCCATTCTGCAGCTTGACCACGCTAACGTCGGCATTCCAACTGGCAGGCATCCGCCATGGGAATAGGTCGGACACGTGGGTCTGAAACAGCCGAATCTCCGCCGCTGCCTGTTGCATGGTTGAGCCAGGACGAAGTCTTCCGATCACGGGCATGTAATCGCCCGCCCAATAAGTGGCAGGACTGCGCGGGTCGTTGTGCAAAGGCACCCACAACTGCGTTCTCGCCGAGGGGAAATGAAAGTCCGCCGGCATCACGCCCAGTACCTGGCGGCTCACACCTTCCAGTTCGATCGCACGTCCGATGATCGCGGGATCGCGTCCGAAGCGCTCCTCCCAAAGGGCATGGCTCAAGACGACATAGCTGTCTTCTCCCGCCGAGTCTTCCCCGGAATGAAACGTCCTGCCAAGCTCGGGTTGAACTCCGAGAACCGACAGCAGTTCGGCGGAAACTAACGCGCCCGTGAGCCGGACCGGTTCGCCAAAGCGGGTCAGATTGAATTCGTGGCCCTCAGCATAGGCAGCAACGTCCATCGTATGCACCTGCTCCCGCATCGCGACAAACGCTCCCTTGGGATAGCTTCCCGTCACGCTGACCAGTTCCGCCGGCTTGGAGTACGGCAAAGAGACGAGGAGAATGCCGTTCACCAAACTGAACATTGCCGTGTTAGCGCCGATGCCAAGCGCCAGCGTGATCACCGCAACCACGGTGAAACCGGGGCTCTTGCGCAACTGGCGCAGCGCGTACCGCATATCCTCGATCAGTCCATTCATCCTTCTTCTCCTACTCGCTCTTCTACTCGTAGCGCAGCGCCACCATGGGATCAACTTTCGCGGCCCTGTTTGCAGGCAGGTAGCAGGCGAGCAAGGCGGCAGTTAGCATCGCAGCCGCAACCACACTAAAAGCGGCGACATCTATCGTGCCCACTCCATACAAGAGACCACGCATGGCACGTCCCACGAAACATGCACCGACCAGTCCCAGTCCAAGACCAATTAACGCAAGCACGATGCCTTCCTTCAGAATCAATCCCAGGACATGGTCCCGGCTTGCGCCCAGCGCCATGCGCAATCCGATTTCGTGGGTCCTTTGGGCGACTGCGAAAGCCATTACTCCGTAGATCCCGATCGTGGCCAGCAACAGCGCCACTCCCGCAAAGCAGACATACAGCAGTGACGTGAAACGGTCGTTCACCAGGGATTCGTCCCGAAGTTGGTCCATGGGCTTGATGTCGGCCAGCGCGAGGTCGGGATCGAGCGAGTGCACCACAGCCGCGATGCTCTTGCTCATCGCAATGGGATCTCCAGTGGTCCGCACCGCCATTCCAACCTGCGGCCATGGACTCTGCCAGAAAGGAACATCGATTTCGGGAAAGCCGTCGTTGCGGATCCCGTTCCTCACGTTTCGAACCACTCCCACAATCTGCCATTCCACGGGTGGTCCAAGCTTGGTCACACCTGGAATCAGGTCTTCGACAATGAGACGCTGCGACAACGGATCAACACCGGGGAAATACTTCCTAACCAGAGCTTCGTTCACGACGGCCACGCGCACCCGCCCGGCGATGTCCTGCTCGGTAAACCCGCGTCCCTTCACCATCTGAATCCCGAACGTCTGAAAATAGCCTGGAGTCACCATCGCAAACCCAGCACCGGGACGGGTCGACGGATCACTGACAGGCTTGCCGGAAATCGTAAATGGCATTCCGAAGCCGGGCCCTTGCAGTGGCATGCCAGTCGCAACTTCAGCGCGGCTGACTCCCGGAAGCGATTCCACTCTTTCCAGCAGTTGCCGGTAAAAGTTGACCATCTGCCCAGACTCAGTCAGCTTTGCCTGCGGCACAGGGAGATTGAAAGTAAGAACGTGATCGGCGCGAACGCCAAGATCCACTTTGGACAGGTTCCAGAAACTGTGAATCGCGAGCCCAGCGCCGGCAAGCAAGGTCAGCGCAAGCGCGAACTCCGCGACAACCAGGGTCCTGCGGAGGCGGTTGCGGCCGGCGCTCGTCCCTGATCGTCCTCCCTCTTTCAATGTCTCGTTGGGATCGACCCGCGAGGCATGCCATGCTGGGGCGCACCCGAATAGGACGCCCGCAACTGTGGTCGCCGCAAGAGTGAATAAGAGGACCGGCACATTCAGCCCCACGTCGGCCTCGGAAGGAAGAGTGTAGGGCGGCATCTTTGCCAGCATGAGTCGAATCATTACGGCTCCGAGGGCAATGCCCAGTCCACCGCCCAGGAGCGCAAGCATCAGGCTCTCAGTCAAGAACTGGCTGAACACGTGCCAGCGGGTTGCACCCAGGGACGTCCGCACGGCCACTTCTTTGATCCGGGTCGTTCCTTTTGCGAGGAGCAAGTTCGCCACGTTCGCGCACGCGATCAAGAGCACGAACCCCACGCCGCCCATCAACAGCCACAGCACCTGCTGCGCCTCATGTGGAAAGAAATCGTTGTGCAAAAGTTCCACGCTGGCACCCCAGCCCTTGTTCGATTGTGGGTTATCCTGGGCGATGCGGGCGGTCACCACTTCCATGTCGGCTTGCGCCTGGGCGAGAGAAACCCCCGCCTTCACACGGCCCATTACCAGCAGCCAATGAAAATCATGATTGAGTTGCTCAGGCTTGAAAGCTAAAGGAACGACGAACTGCGATTGCAGGCGATCGGCCTGGCCCGCCGCCAGCACTCCGACAACCGTGTAAGGCTCGCTATTCATCCGAATCGGCTCGCCGATGATGCTGCGGTCGCTGCCCAAGTGTTCCCATAGCCGGTGAGTGAGAACGACCACGTGCTCCTTGCCCACTTCGCCCTCCTCGGGCAAAAAGTCACGCCCGAGAAAGAAGTCGTTTCCCGTCATGCGCAGGAACCCAGGAGTCTCCGAACTGCCGTTGATCAGTTCGGGTTGATCGGCCGTGGCGAAATTGAAGTTGGCGCCGCTCCACGCGTTGATATCCCGGAACGCTTTGTTCTGCCGCTTCCAATCGAGAAAATCCCCCGCCGAAACCACGTTCCTGTCACCCTGGATCTTCGACCACACCATCACCAATTGGTCAGGATTGGGATACGGCATGGGAGCCAACAGCACGGCATAAATTACACTGAAGATTGCGGTGTTCGCGCCAATGCCCAGCGCCAGTGTGATCGCAGCGATCAGAGTGAAGCCAGGGTTCTTCCGCAGCAATCGAAAACTGTAAAGAGCATTCTGCCGGAGTGTTTTCATAGGTCTCCTACTCGTATCTCAGAGCCACCATGGGATCGACTTTCGCCGCGCGGCGCGCGGGAATCCACGCCCCCAGCAGTGCCACGGCCAGAAGCAGCGCTGCGGCTTCGGCCAGCGTCGCTGGGTCGTTAGCGCGTATTCCGAAAAGCAGTGAGCTGATCCAGCGGGCCGCCACCAGCGACCCGAGAATCCCCGCGACGGCGCCTATAGCGATCCACAACGACGCCTGCCACACCATCATTCCGATAACATTGCGTGGAGTTGCTCCCAGCGCCATTCGAACGCCGATCTCTTGCGTGCGTTGATTCACCAGCAGCGAGACGACACCGTAGATGCCCACCGCGGTCAACAGAAGTCCAATGACGGCGAACAACGAGAGCAAGGCTGCGCTGAAACGCGGACGCTCCGCCAGTTGAGCGACGGTCTGGCCCAGGGTACTCACATCAACCGGCAGTGTGGGGTCGAGCGTCGCAACTGTCTTTCGCAATTCCTGGCCAACGGTCGCCGGCCCCAATGGGCTTCGAAGCAAAATGCTGATGTGCTGCGAATCGGGATAGCGAAAGATCGGGTCGTCCTCGCGGTGGCGGCGCACCAGGTAGTATTCGGGACCGACGCGCCCTCCGAGCCCCTGATTCTGTGCGTTGCCGGCCACACCGATGACCCGGAACACGGCTCCGGCTACGCCTTCCGCCTGGGGAAGACGAACGACCCGTCCCAGCGGATCTTCATCGGGGAAAAGACGCTCCGCCAGTTCCTGATTGAGAATGACCGCGCTCGAATTTGGATTGCGATCGGTTTCATCGAAAGCACGCCCACGCAGCAGGGGGATGCTCAGCACCGAAAAATATTCCGGCGTGACCGATCTCCATCCCACCACTCCGCCAATGCCCTGCTCGGGCGCGAGCGGCACGTGTCCCTCGGCCTGTACCGCTACAAATGGCACGGTGCGAGCGGTTGCACTGGGGGGAAGTGAGTCGCTCAGCGCCACGCCGCTCACACCGGGAAGGTCTTTCAGTTTTCGTTCGAGTTCTTCAAAGAACACAAGCCGCTCGGGCGGACCCGGATATTTTGCCTGCCCCAAGGTGATCTGCGCGGTCACAATGTTCTGCGTGGTCATGCCCAGGGATTCGGTTTGCAGCGTGCGCAGGCTGCGCACGAACAACATCGCGCTCGCCAGCAGCACGACTGCCATCCACACCTGGGTCACCATGAGGAGTTGCCGCAGTCGACTGCGGCGCATATCCGGCGTAGCTTTCACCACGAGCATCTGGGTCGTCGGCTTTTCCAGCGAGGGCACGGTTCCGAAAACAATTCCCGAAGCGAGCGACACCAGGATCGAGAACAGCAGCACCCGTACGTCTACCGCTGCCTGCGACAAGCGCGGAATTCCCACGGGTGCAAGGGCGGCAAAGGTGTGCACGACGGCATAGGCGAGCGCCGTGCCGGCAGCGCCACCCATGAGGGCGAGCAGTATGCTTTCCGTAAGCCTTTGCAGGAACAGACGCCCGCGTCCCGCTCCGATCGCGCTGCGTACTGCCAGCTCGTGGCGCCTTCCCGCGTTGCGGGCCAACACAAGGTTCGCCGCGTTGGCGCACGCAATCATAAGCACCGCCAGCGCCGACACCAGCAAAAGCCAGGCGGCCCGCCGAGAGTCATGGACCTGCAAGTCCCGGATGGGGCGAACTTCCAGTCGCAGCACCTTGCGAAACGGCGGCGGAGCCGACTCGACAAAGGAACCAAACAGGGGTTGTAGCTGCGCCTTAGCTTGCTCCACGCTGGTGCCCGGCTTCATCCGCCCGAATACCCGGACCACCGGGCCCATCGCGCCGCGCTGCACAATGGATTCGTCCAGAGCTTCCGGCACCAGGATGCCGGTGTGGGCCAGCGTCGGGAACTCGAAGTCGCGGGGCAGCACGCCCAGAACTTGAGTGGGCTGGCCGTCCAGCAACATCATGCGGCCAACTACGTTGCGATCTCCACCGAACCGGTCTTGCCATAGCCCGTAGGCCAGCAACGCCACCTTGGGAGCATTCGGCCGGTCTTCTTCACGCGTGAAATTCCGTCCCAACACCGGCTGGATACCGAGCGTCGGCAAGAACGTCGATGCCACCGAGGCGCATGCTACGCGCACGGGATGTTCGTCAGTGAGATCGCAATCGCTGACACCGGTGGACGAAGTGAAGCCAGCGAACGGAGTCTGTTGGTCCCGCCATCCCAGATAATTCGACGCAAAAAGAAACTCGCCGTCGATGATGGGCGCGACGACACCAACGGAAACGAGTTCGTTATCCTGCGGGTAAGGCAGGCTGCGAAACAGGATGCGGTCCACCAGGCTGAACATCGCCGTGGTCGCTCCAATGCCCAGTGCCAGCGTGAGTATGGCCACCGTCGCGAACCCGGGGCTCTTGCGCAGCTGCCGCAGCGCGTAGCGAATGTCCTGAAATAAACTATTCATAGTTCTTCTCAATCGCATCCTCACTCGTAGCGCAGGGCCACCATGGGATCGACTCTCGCGGCGCGGCGGGCGGGGATGTAGCTGGCCAGCATTGCCGACATCGCCAGCACTGCAGCGACCGCGGCGAGCGTTGCCGCATCCCAGGAGCGCACGCCAAACAGCAGCCCGCGAATCAGGGTCGCAGCGGCGATCGAGCACAGAAGACCCGCACCGATTCCCATTCCCACCAGCCAGCCCGCCTCTGTCAAGATGAGCTGGTAGACCGAACTCCGTTGCGCGCCCAGAGCCATGCGAACGCCGATTTCACGTGTGCGCTGACCCACTGAGTATGCGATTACTCCGTATAGACCAACCACTCCCAGCAACAATGCGAGGAACGCGAAACCTCCGACAAGCCAGGCCGAGGAGCGATGGAGAGCAGCGGAAGGTGAGTCGTTGATTCGCGCGACCATGGTCGTCTCATTCAGAGTGCCGATGCCGGGATCGACTTCGTGAACTGCGGCGACCAGAGCTGGGAGGATCGACTGCTCGGTCTGCGACGTACGCACGACGAGAGAAAAAAAGCTGTCGCTATCCTGGTTGAAGGGATAATAAACAGCCGGCCATATCTCGGAATCGAGCGCGCCATCCTTCACGTCTTCGACGACGCCAATGATTTCCTTGATCGACTTCGGCGTCAGTTCGGTGTCGCCGATTCTCTTACCGATCGGATCCTCTCCGGGGAAGTATTTCTTGGCCAGAGTCTGGTTGATGATCGCCACCCGAGGCTTCGACGCATCATCCGCATCAGTGAAATAACGGCCGCGCAACAATTTTGCACGCAGCATGGAGAAAAAGGCAGGACTCACATCCCGCTGGTTCACCTCATCGTGTTCTCCGTTGTAGGGGCGGCCTACCAACCGGATCCAAGTGGTATTGCCATTGAGGCTCACCGGCAAAACGTTGGAGATGCCCGCAGATTGGACGCCCGGCAGGCTCGCGACGCGGCTTAAGATCTGCCGCCCGGCCGCAGCAACCTGCTCGTCTTTCGGGTAGCTTGCATCGGACAAAGCAACCTGGACCGTGGCCAGATGATCGGGTTCAAATCCGAGGTCCACATGGAGCAAACGATACAAACTCTTGCCCAACAGTCCGGCGCCCACTAGTAGAACTACCGCAATCGCGAGCTCGACGACCACCAGGTTCGTGCCGAAACGACGCCACAATGTTCCCGCGTAACCGCGGCCGCCTTCGGTCAAACCTTCTCGCAGTTTAGTAAGGGGCAGTCGCAACATCGGCGGCAGCGACAAGAAAATCGCCGCAAACACGAAGATGGCGCCCGCAAAGGCCACCACATGGGAGTTCACGCGGAGCCCGCTGAGGTACGGCATATTCGCCATCATGTCTTTGGAGATGAGACGCGTCAGAATTTGCATCGCACCGTCCGCTGCCGCCAAGCCGAGCAAGCTGCCCGCCGCCATCAGAACCAGCCCCTCAGTCAGGAACTGGCGGATCAGTCGTGCGCGCGATGCCCCGAGCGCTCCGCGCACGGCGATCTCCCGCCGGCGGCTCTCGGAGCGAACCAACAGCAAGCTCGATACATTCACGCATGCAATCACCAGCAACAAACCCGCGCCACCGAGCAGCGCGAGCAGGATGGGGCCTATATCCTTAACAATAACTTCGGACAGCGGCAACACAGTTGCCCCCTGGCCGCGATTGTCGTCCGGATATTGCAGTTCCAGTTGACTCGCAATCGCCTTCATGTTGGCCAGAGCCATCTCGACTGAGACACCGTCCTTAAGCCGTCCGATGCCGGTCAAACCGTGGCAGCTTCGCCGCAGATCACAGGAACCAGAGGCGTGAAGGGTCGTCCAGAATTCCTCATTCCCGCCGGGAGCGAATTGGAAGTCCAGGGGCAACACTCCGACAATATTGAATGGAATGCCGCTGAGGGAAACGGACTGGCCGATCACATCTCTTCTTCCGCCAAACCGTTTCTGCCACGTGCTGTAACTCAGAATCACGGTCTTGGGCGCCGAAGGCAAATCCTCGCCAGCATAGAAATCGCGCCCCAGCACGGGAGAGATGCCCAAGGTGTGAAAGAAACCGTCACTCACGCGGATTCCGGGCACCGGCTCGGTGCCTGCCGGAGTGCGCAGCAGATAGCCGTCGCCGTTATAGACATCCATCGAACTGAAGACCTGGTTGAGTCGCTTCCAGTCCAGATAGTCGGGATAAGAAAGGTTGGCGAGCGGCATCATCGGAATACTTTCCGTCACCAGGACCAGCCGGTTGGGGTTCGGGTAAGGGAGAGGCTTGATCAGGGCAGCGTCGACGAAAGCAAAGATGGAGACACTGGCGCACATCCCCAGCGTCAGCACCAGCATGGCCGTACAGGCGAAGCCGGGGCTCTTGCGCAATTGCCGCAGTGCATAGCGAAAATCCTGCAGAAAGCCGTTCATCGGTTCCCTTTCTCTACTCGTAGCGCAGCGCCACCATGGGATCGACCTTGGTCGCGCGATAAGCGGGAATGTAGCTGGCGACGAAGGCCGTGGCCGTCAACGCAACGGAGACCACGACGAACGTTGTGGGATCGGTCGGCCTTACCCCGTAGAGCATGGTCGTTAAGAAGCGGGTCAGCCCCCAGGCTCCCGCCGCGCCGACCGCGACCCCGGCGACGGTCAGCGCCATGCCACGCGCGATCACCAGCCATAACACTTCCTGCCGTCCAGCGCCGAGCGCCATACGAATGCCGATTTCCCGCGTGCGCTCCACCACGCTGTGGGTCATCACTCCGTAAACTCCGACAGCCGCCAGAACCAGCGCCAATCCGGCGAAAACAGCAAGCAGAAGCGTCAGTACACGTTGCGGGGCGATGGATTCGGAAACCAGTTGGTCCATGGTCAGGACGTGGGTCAAGGGTTGATCTTTGTCGACCGACCAGACGACCCGTTGCACGCCGCTGGCCAGGCTCAGCGGATTCGAGAGCGAGGTGCGAACCACAAAACACATCAGCGACGCCAGTGCTTGCTGGTAGGGCACATAAACCTGAGGGGTTGCGTCGGAACTCGCCCCGAAATGGCGGACGTCCCCCACGACTCCCACCACTCTTCGGGGCGTCTTGTCGTATTGCAGGGTCATCTGCTCGCCGATGGGATCTCTATCTGGCCAGTACTGCTGGGCGAAGGCCTGGCTGACCACCACGACGGGCTCGCCACTGGCCAAGTCCTGCTCGGTGAAGGTTCGTCCCCGCAGAGTGGTGACTTCCATGGTGTGGAAATAGTCCGGGCTGGCCGCGCTCCACACAACGGGGGCCTCTTTTTCCGCTGGCCTTCCAGGGATGCTGAAGGTTCGGACTGCGTACCACCCACTCAAAGGAAGAAAGGTAACGCCGCCCACCGAGCGCACTCCGGGCAGGGCCCGAACCCCGCGTAGCACCTGATCTGTGAAGTTTCTCTGCTGGGGTTCAGAAGGATACTTCGCGTCCGGCAGTATCACCCTGAAAGTCAAAACGCCGTCTGCTGTGAAACCCAGTTTCCTTCCCAAGAGGTCGACGAAGCTCCTGACCAGAAGTCCTGCACCCACCAGCAGCACCAGGGACAGCGCCACTTCGGAAACCACCAGCGCGCTGCGGTAGGTTCCGTTGCGCGAGCCACGGGAGCCTCGGCTTGCATCCTGCAGACCCTCGCGCAAATTGATTCGCGAACGCAACGCCGGCGCGATGCCAAACAGCAATCCGGTCAACAACGAAACCACCAGCGCAAACCCGAGGACTCGCCCGTCGATCGGAATACTCTCCACGCGAGGGATATTCAGATTTGAAACGGTGGGAGGAAACATGCGGACCAGCATGTTGACGCTCAAGGAAGCCAGGAACACCCCTAACGCGCCTCCCACCAAGCCCAATAGAATGCTCTCGGTGACGAACTGCTGCACCAGTCGCAACTGGCTAGCACCGAGCGCAGCGCGCACCGCAATTTCTCCACGCCGCTTTGCTGAGCGCGCCAGCAGCAGATTCGCCACGTTCGCGCAAGCGATCAGCAACACAAATCCGACTGCCCCCATCAGCGCCAGAAGTGCCGGCCGGATATCCCGCGTCTCCTCCTCCTCGACCGAGACCAGGTGCGCACCCTGCCCGGTGTTCGTGTCAGGGTGCAACGCCTCAATGCGAGCGGCAATCGTGGCGCTCTCTGCCTGCGCCTGTTGTTGAGAGATGGACGGTTTCAGTCGAGCCCACACTCGCAGGAAACGTGCGCTACGATCGTTCAAGGCTCCCGCCGGAACTACCATCGGGGTCCACAGTTCATTGTCAGGCACCGGGAAATAGAAGCCCTCCGGCATCACTCCGATCACGGTGTAGGGCTCACCGTTCAAACTGATGGCCTTCCCCAGAATTCCTGCGTTGCCGCCAAACCGCCGTTGCCACAAGCGATAGCTCAACACCACAACGTGGTCGTGGCCGAGGGTATCTTCTCCGGCGGAAAAAGTGCGCCCCATGACCGGATCCACTCCCAACAGGCTGAAGAAATTAGCCGACAACTGGTATCCGGGCAGCGATTCGGGGTCCCCGGCATTGGTCAGGTTGTAGACTTGGTCGGTCGAAGCGCCGATGTCTTCAAACGCTCGACTCTGACTGCGCAAGTCCTCAAAGTCAGCGGGAGCGATGGCGTCTACATCAATTCCCTTCTTCGGATTCGTACCCCAAATCTTGACGAGCGCGGCAGCGTTCTTGTACGGAAGCGGGCGCAACAGGACGGTATTGATCATGCTAAAGATAGCTGTGTTCGCGCCAATCCCCAGCGCCAGGGTGATGACCGCAACCGCGGTAAACCCCGGACTCTTGCGCAACTGGCGCACCGCGTAGCGAAGATCTTGAATCATGCCACTCACCGTTTGCGTCCTCCTACTCGTATCTCAACGCCACCACAGGATCGACCTTCGTGGCGCGGCGGGCTGGGACATAGCAGGCCGCGAGCGCGACCAGAGTCAGCAGCACGGCAACTCCAGCAAAAGTTAACGGATCCTTCGCACCGACTCCGTAGAGCAAACTGGCCATGAGCCGTGTGAGACCGAGCGCGGCCGCCAACCCAAGAGCCACCCCGAACCCGGCCAGCTTTCCTCCACGGCCCAAAATCAGACGCAAAATGTCCTGCGGCTGCGCGCCCAGAGCCATGCGCAAACCGATTTCGTGTCCGCGTTGTCCCACGACGTAAGAAACAACGCCGTAGATTCCCACGGCAGCAAGCAGAAGTGCCAATGCGGCGAAGACTACCAACAAAATCATTGAGAATCTTTGTCTGGCCACAGAATCGGCGATAAGAGAGTCCATCGTCTGCGCCCCAAAATTGACTTGCTGGCTGCTCATCTGCGCATTGATATGCCGGATCGAATCCAGAAGCCCCACGGAAGCGTTCCCTGCCCTTACGATCACGGCCGAGCCAGAAGGCGTCATGGCAATGAAGTCGTCGGGCATCTGCATGCATGGAATATAGAGTCCAGAGCGCAGCGACTGCTGATCGTCGCGACCTAACCCCCACTGGTTGACGTGCCCGACTACGCCCACGATCTCTGCTGGTTGGGCGAATCGATTCACATGGATGCGCTGGCCCACGGGATTCTGGTTGAGGAAATATTTCTGGGCAAAGACTTCATCGACCACGACGACGAGTGGCGAGTGCTCGTTATCCTGGGGAGTAAAGAACCGGCCGCGCAGCAGCGGAATTCCCATCGCCTTCAAATAGTCCGGTTCAACGATGTAGTCGATGGCCCAATTCATTTCGTTTTCATGTGTCGGCTTGGGCTGGCCGTCCAGCCAGAAGAGTTGTTCGTCGTCACCACTCAGCGGAATTGCTCCCCACGTCTGGGAAACCGCCTGGACTCCTGGGACGGCGGCGAGCCTGGCGTCAAAGTCACGAAATGCAGAGCGGATTGAGTCATGGGTTGCGCTCATCATCGACGGTGGAAGTGACAGCCCGAAGGTGAGCACGTTGTGTGGACTGAAACCTGGGTCCACGCTCCACAGCTTCGTCAGACTGCGGATGGTCAAACCTGCCCCAATCAGCAGCACGAGCGCGAGTGCTAACTCGACGACCACGAATACGCCCTGTGCGCGGTGTCGTGTTCCGCTCGCTCCCCGGCCTCCTTGCTTGAGCGTTTCGTGCAGATCTGGCTGGGATGTCTTCAGTGCCGGGGTCAGCCCGAAAAGAACACCCACGAGTAGAGAGATGCCGACCGTAAAGAACAGCACCTGAGGATCAAGTCCAACTTGCTCGGCGCGCGGCAGAGCAGCCGGCAAGACTCCGAGCGCTGCGCGCGTTCCCCACGCGGCCAGAAGCAAGCCCAGTCCTCCACCCGCCAAAGCGAGCAACACGCTTTCGGTGAGCAGCTGGCGCACGACTCGTCCCTGGCTCGCGCCCAGCGCCGCACGAACGGCGAACTCTCGAGTCCGGCCGGTCGCTCTCGCCAGCAACAGATTAGCGACATTCACGCACGCAATCAGAAGCACGAAGCCGACAGCGGCCAGAAGCACGAGTAACAGCGGCCGGACGTGCCCCACCATCTGCTCTTTGAGCGGATTGAGCTTTGCGCTGATGCCTTTGTCGGCATCCGGAAAGGCAGTCGCCAGGTTGCGTGTAACCGCGTCCATGTCGGCGCGCGCCTGCTCGACGGTCACGCCAGGTCTGAGCCGGCCGATGCCATGGATCCCCAACCCAGCTCCGCGTTGAAGCAGCAGGGGATTGCTCCACTGCGTGATAGGCACATACACGTCAGTTTCGCGGAAGCCCGGGATCTGCAAGTGAAAATCCGCAGGGATGACGCCCACGATGGTGTAGTCCCTGGCATCTAGAGTGATGCTCTTTCCCAGGATGTCTGCAGCAGAACTAAACTTGCGCTGCCATAATCCAGCGCTGATGAGAGCAACGGGGCCTGCGCCCACCTGATCTTCATCCTGGGAAAACGTACGGCCAACTGTCGGTCTCACGCCCAGCACGGGAAAGAAATCCGCGGAAATAAACTCTCCGCCCACCTGTTCGGCCTCGCCGATGCCGGTCAGGCTGAAAGCGGAGATGCGCCCTACGGCCAGCGCGGAAAACGTGTGGTTATCCTTCTGCCAGTCGCGGAAGTTTGGATAGGAAACCGATCCGCCCTCAAAATTAGGCTTGTTCTCGTGCAGGGTCACCAACTGGTCTGGGTTCGGGAAAGGCAGCGGGCTCAGCAACACCCCATTGATCACGGAGAACAGCGCGGTATTGGCTCCGATGCCCAAAGCCAGAGTCACCACCGCCACCGCCGTGAACCCCGGACTCTTCACCAGCATGCGAAAGCCGTAGCGCAAATCGTGGAACAGAGTTTCCATGTCCACCTCGAAACTTTATTCGTAGCGCAATGCCACCATGGGATCGACTCTGGCCGCCCGCCATGCTGGCACCCCGCACGCAATCATCGACACAGCTCCGAGGAGCGCGATCACGCCGAAGTATGTGAGCGGGTCGAGCGGCGATACTCCGAACAGCAGCGCGGCGATGGTTTGACTCGCCGCCACAGCGCCCAGTAGTCCCAGCATGATGCCGATCGCTGTGAGCGCCATCCCCTGGCGGACGACCAGCGCGAGGATGTCGCGGCGTGACGCGCCCAGGGCCGATCGCACTCCGATCTCGCGGGTTCGCTCGGTGACGCTGCCGGACAGGACGCCATAGATTCCGGTCGCCGCCAATATCAAGGACACCAGGCCAAATGCCTCGAACAAAATCAACACAAAACTTCGTTCGGCTGCCGATGCGGCCAGCAGGTTGTCCATGGTGGCGACGCGCACGACCGGCTGATCCTTGTCCACCGACCAGATCGCGTTCTTGAGAGCGGGAGTGAGTGCGGCTACACCAACACCGGCACGGACTACCAGCGACAATGTTCCGTCCGCCCAATGCCACTGCGTGGTGGTGGCGTAGACAGCGTCGGAGTCGCCCAGGGCGAGCGACATTTGCTTCACGTCGCCCACCACGCCAACGACGGTAAAGCGCGTCGCGCTCGCTCCTCCGCCCACCTGAAGACGCTTTCCAACCGGGTCTTGACCAGGGAAACGGCGCTTCGCCAGCGACTCGCTGATGAGCATCACGCGAGGGGCTTCGGCCGTGTCCCGAGCGTCGAGCAAGCGGCCGCGACGCAGCGGGATCCCGAGCGTTGCGAAATAATCTGGCGTCACCGCGTATCGAAATACCGGGTAGCCGGTCTCCGGATCGTCGCCTTCGAAATGCGCGCCATAGACATCGGAGTCTCCGCTTAGCGGCAGCTGGCTGGTGAACGCAGCGGCAGTGACTCCGGGAACCTCCCGCACCGCGTCGAGGGCCTGGGCAAAAAACTGATGACAGACGCGGTCATTGTCGTACCGGCGTCCGTAGGTTTGCACTTGCATAGTGAGCACGCCTGATCCATCGAAGCCCGGAGACACCGCGAATAACCGTCGCAAACTGTGGAGCAGCAAGCCCGCACTCACCAGCAATACCAGCGCAAGCGCGACTTCGGCGATGGCGAACAGGCGACGCGTCAACTGGTGATGTCCGGCTGTACGCTGTGAGCCTTCCTGCACTCCCAGCTGCAAGTCGCCGCGGGCGGCTTGCCGTGCCGGAATCAGCCCGACAACCAGGCCAATCAGCGCGGTGATGCCGAGCGCAAAGACGAAAACCGTGCCATCAAGGCGGATCGCATCCACTCGCGGCAGATCCGCCGGACTGAGCGCCACCAGTGCGCGTATACCCGCTTGCGCCACCATCAATCCGACAGCGCCGCCCAGAACGGCAAGCAGCAGACTCTCCGTGATCAGTTGCCGGACCAGTCGCGATCGTCCCGCACCCAATGCGACCCGCATAGAAAATTCGCTGCGGCGCTGCGCGCTGCGCGCCAGCAGGAGGTTCGACACATTCACGCAGGCGATCAGCAACACCAGCAGCACTGCCCCGAAAACCGCCAGCAGCGCGGGCTTGACGCCACGAGTGATTTCATCTTGCAGCGAGTTGACGATGAACTCATGCGCCAGAGATACAAAATTGGGCCGGGGAAATTCCGGCACCGGTGTGTGCGCAATCGAATTGAGATCACTGCGCGCTTGTTCCACGCTGACCCCCGCTCGCACCCTCCCCACCATTCGCAGGTGATGTCCCCACTCTCTCGAATGAACCTCAGCAATGTTCCCGCTGTCGTACTGCAAGGGCGACCAGACTTCAGCGGAGGGAGCGAGGACATTGTCGAACGAGCGCGGCATAACGCCGATGACGGTATAGCTCTCGCCGTCGAGTTTCACCGGGTGGCCGAT
>Ga0209415_10011010_pt1 | contig 15293 bp, 26 predicted proteins | sample PeaSoiSIISIP2007_FD_187696 | JGI IMG/M metagenome (GOLD analysis project Ga0209415, IMG submission 187696) | Peat soil microbial communities from Weissenstadt, Germany - SII-SIP-2007 (SPAdes) (version 2) | ecosystem: Environmental > Terrestrial > Soil > Wetlands > Peat | place: Germany... | reverse complement strand
CAGACCGTCATCCAGTACCGGGGGAGGTACGCGGCGAACGTCCGCGAGGACGTCAAGCGCGTGCACACCGAACTGCTTCTCGACCTCGGCCGGATCGCGGCCGGGAAGGACATGAGCTGATGCCCCGCCAGAGCGTCGCCGACCTGCTCAGCGAAACTGCCGAGGAACCCCCCGCGCAGCCTCCGGCACCCCCCGCGCGGCCGCCGGTGCCGGTTCAGGCCCCCGGTTCGGCTGCGCCGCCGAAAGCGGCTTCCCGGCCGCGGCGTTCTCGCACGGCCGACGGGACTACCGGACTAACAGAGTCACAGACTCCCAAGTGGCAGCGCCTCGAGCGCAAGGAACTCCGGCTCCGTGCCGACCAGCTGGACGACCTCGCGCGGCTGCGCCGGTCGCTCAACCGGCAGCGCGGGGGAGAGGGCGAGCGGATCACTGAGAACACGCTCATCCGCGTCGCCGTCGACCTCCTGCTGTCCCGCGGCGCCGACCTTCGAGGCACGACCGAGGACGAACTGCGGGAGTCTGTTACTTCCTGACTTGCCCCGGGCGCCGCCCGCGGCGGCCGCGCGGGAAAACCGGCTGCCCAGCCATGGCCCTTCAGGGCTGTCCATGCCTGCGCCCGGCGTGGCCGGGCGATTCAGCCTGCGCCGACCATGAGCGCATGCACGAGTGGGTGACCGTCGGTGAGCTCGCCGCGCACTACCGCAAGAGCGTGGCCACTATCCGCTACTGGCGGCACATCGGCTACGGGCCGAAGGGCGTCCAGGTCGGCCGGGCGGTGCTGTACCCGCGGGAGAACGTCGAGGCGTTCGACCGGGAGCTCAGAGCGCAGGCGTCAACAGGCCGCCGTCCAGCGGGACCAGCCACCACTAGGAAGAAGAAGCGATCATGAACGGCGCCGGGGCCCGGCGTGTCGGCGGGCCCCGGCGCGGGTCACCGTCCGGACAATAGGCGGCGTGACCCGTTGCGAGGGCCTCTATCGGTACCCGCAGGCCGAGGTGCTGCGGCCCTGTCCACAGGTAGCCCGGGGCCGGTACCGGTCGATGTGCGTCCACGAACACGAGCGGGTCGCATCGCTCTGTACCATGCACGCCGAGCGGGAGTCGATCTGCGGTGCGTGCTACGAGATCGACGGGCACTTGTGCCCCCTGGCGCCAGCCGAGCTGCTCGAGGAGCTGCGGCCGTAGCCACGCGGCAGGCAGCTCACCAGATGGTCTTTGACCAGTCCACCTCGGGCTGGGCGGCGTAAAAGGCGGCCCGGTCAACCGCCATGACCGCCCCAACCGCCAGGTCGATCTTCCGCGGCGAGTGCGGCGACTCTTTCACGATCCGCGACCCTCGCGAGTCGCTCTTGAGGACCGCGTTGCCCAGGTGCCTGGCCAGCCGCCGATCACCCGAATGGCTCAGGCCGCGGGTAGTAACGAGCTCATAGAACCGCTGGGTCGCCGGCGTCATCCGCGCCTGATTCTGCGGGAACTCCACCACCGGCAGGCCCTCACTGGCCAGCTCTTCGGCCGCGTCCAGCCACAAGTAGGGATCCCACGCGATCTCCACCACGTTCCATCGCTTGCAGCACGCCCTCAGCGCGTCCTTCACCTCGGCGCGCGGAACCGACCACTCTGCCATGTCCTGCGGGCGCTCCCACAGCCCGGCGACCTCGACGAACGGCTGCTCGCCAACCTCGACCGCGACGATCCCGGTGTTGTCACCCGTCCTCGATCCGTCGAAGCCGAGCACGACCCGAGCCCGGTCCGGGATGACCCGGCCTTCCTCCTCGCAGGCGTCCCAGGAGCCACTGGGCAGCCACGCCTGCGCCGACGACACCCACTGGTTGAGGCGCTTGGTCCGGAACTCGTTCTCCGGCGTCCGCAGGATCGCCGAGGCGAAGTCCTCGGCGTCCACGATGTCCCCGTAGCCAGGATTGGCCGCCTTCCATACCTCCGGGTCAGCGTGATCCGCCCCGTCCGGCGCGCCCCACCATGCCATGAAGAACGACGGGTCAGCAATCTCGCCGCTGGCCACCTTGCAGCCGTACTGCCACAGCGTGTAGCACACCGAGTCGCCGCCCGACCGGTCCGACTTGACCCCGGCCGTCGTGATCGCGATCAGCAGCGGATCCGTCCTGGCGCCCATCGCCAGCGACATCACGTCGAACAGCTCGCGCGTCGGCAGCGCGTGCAGCTCGTCGAACACCACCCGCGTAGGCGACAGGCCCTCCTTGGTGAACGCCTCGCTCGACAGCACCCGGTAGACGCTCCCGCTGCCCGGGTGCTCCAGCGCGTCCCGGTAGACGCGCACCACCGAGGACAGCTCCGGGTCAAGCTCCACCATCCGGCGGGCCACCCCGAACACGATCCGCGCCTGCTCCTTGTCCGCCGCGCACGAGTACACCTCCGCTCCCGCGCCATCGTTGAGCAGGCCGTCCAGCCCCAGCGACGACCCGATCGCGCTCTTGCCGTTCTTGCGCGGCTCGCCGATCAGCGCCGTCCGGTGCCTGCGCCGGCCGTCCTCGCGGCGGGCCAGCAGCATCGACGTGCTGCGCCGCTGCCAGCGGCGCAGCACGATCAGGTCACCCGCCCGGCCGCCGATGCTGTCTTTCGTGATCCGGCACATCGACTCCGCGAAGTCCGCGAAGTCCTCGCCGTCACCCCGCGCCACGTCCTCCGGCGGCACCGGAGTCAGGAACAGCGGCGCCGCTACCACTCGTCGCCCTCGACCGCTTCGGCCACGATGACAGCAGGCGCTTCCGCTGGCGCAGCGGCCCGCCTGGCACGGCGCTCAGCCAGCTCGTCCAGCTTCGAGGCCGTCTTCGCCGCGGCCAGGCCGAGCCGCTGCGCGGCCAGCGGCGACAGCCCCAGCTCCGACAGGTTCTTGTCGATCCGCTCCTCGAGCTTGCGGATCTCGGCGATCAGCGGGTGCGCCACCGGCTGGCCCTGCGAACCGGCCTGGACGCTCCCGTCCTTGCGGATGCGCCGCCTGTACGCGGCGATCTCGTCGTACGCGCGGACGATCTGCTCGATCCAGTGGTAGTCGCGCTCCGGCTGCAGCCACGCGGACCCGGCCGACCAGATCTTGACCCACTCGCGAGCGCCACGGTCGGCCAGGCCGACCGGACGGCGCGGGATCTCCAGCCCTCCCGGCGCCGGAATGGCCACCGTCCCCTGCGGCTGGCGTGGCCGACGGCCGCTGCCTGGCCCTCCCATGGTCACCATCCCCCAAAACGGCGTCGGATTTTAGATTTTGTGCGTTTCACGCGGTGCGGGTCCCAGGGCTCGGCCGGTATAAAAAACCAAGCAGGGGGTCTGACCTGCGACTATGCATGGTCACCATGTCCCCGGTTGTGGTCCCAGCAGGCAAGTCCGAGGTAGCCGGTGCGGTCTGCGGTGTGCGCCAGGTCGAGTCTCGACTTGTCGAATAGCGGTTCCCCGCCGATAGCACACGGCTGGCCGGGCGCCCATTCGGCGAGCTGACGTTCGCGCTCGGCCTGATGCGCAGCGCCGTAGCCGCGGTCATGGCGGGTGCCACGACTTGAGTCATGGGCGCGCTCGCACCTCGGGCACCGGCTCCCGTTCCGGGTTGGCTTGCCGCACCCAAGACATGGCTTCGGGAGCATGGCGTGCTCACCTCGCGCTGTCCTGCTGGTTGGCGGCCTGGCAGTCCGCGCAGAGGCGGAAGCCGAGGATGACCGGGGCGTGGCCGGGGACGGGCGGCATCTGGATAACGCCCTCGGCGAGCTGCTCGATCGAGGTTCTCGTGCTGCAGTGGTCGCAGGTGACGGCGGCGGTCGTGTGCTTGGCGGCCTGCCAGGCCGATGCCGCGCAGTCCTGGCAGCGCATCTTGAATGGGTCCCATGCCTGCCAGAATTCGGGCTGGGGTCCGGCTTCGGCCAGGTGCTGGCAGACCGTGATCTGCTTGGCCGTGCCGAGGTCGAGCAGGCGCCTGATGATGACCCGTTCGACTGGGCCGGGCGGGCCGGAATGACGGATCCCGCCAGCGGCCGCGGCGGCGCTGCCGATGATCTCGCGGGCGTGCTGGTCTGCCGCGGCGGCCTGATCGTGCCGGGCGGTGACTGCGGGATCGGGCCCGGTCACGAGGAACATCCCTCGCTGGTTTGCAGGGCAGCCGGTGAACGGAATACCGCGGGCGGCACTGGCCGCAGCTGGTCGCACGTCGTGCAAATGGCCGGGGTGGGCTTGGCCGCCGGTGGCGGGCTGGTGGCAAGTTCAACCTGAAGGCGCGCCAGGGCGGCGGCCTGGTTGTTGTCGAGCAGCTGGGCGAGCGCGGTCACCGCTGCACGCCTTCCGCCACCCGGCTGATGCACGCCAGGTGAGCGACGCCCTGGCCGCCCGCTACGTCGGCGATCCGCTGGCCGGGCGTTACCGGCCGCGGGCATAGGCAGCATCTGCGCTCGAGATGGCGGGCATCGCGGGCCCGCTCGCCGAGCAGCCTAGGCTCTGGCGACGCGTAGAACGGGTCCGGCGACTTATGGGCGGTCATGGTCATGGTCGTCCTCCTTGGTTCGTGCTGGTGATGGCGGCCCGGCGGTTGCGACGGATCATCAGAACATCGCCGCCTGCATGGTGCTGATGTCGGAAAGTTGCTTCGCGATCGTCCCGTTCAGCAGATCCCTCGGCCGCCAGACTGCCCAGTCGCCACCGGCGCGGGTGATCCTGGCGCCGACGTCGCGTTGAGCGGCGGACAAGACGCCGCTCTCGGACTTCCGCTCGCGGTACAGGATCCGGTTGCCGATGATGACCCAGTCCGGCCAGCCGGGCTGACTGCCGAGCGACTGACGTGGGTGGTAGCCGAACAGGCCGAGGTCGGCCAGGAGGCGGCGCAGGTGGGCCTCGAGGGAATCCGGGCCGCGGTCCTCGAGCATCTTCGCGGCGATGAGCTGAGCGGTCACGGTTCGGCCGCCGTGCACGAACCCGGCTGTGACCCGCAGAGCTGGGTGCACAGCTCAACCGACAGGCGGTGGAGCAGCTGCTGGGCATCCGTCTGGACCTGCGGTGTCCCGAAGGTGGTCAACGCCCGGCTGGCCGAGCTTGGGGACTTGGTACTGGTCAACGACGCGTACAAGTGAGCGGCGGCTCGGCGCTCCAGCGTCCGTGGCGCGTGCTGTACGGCAGCTCGGCGGGCGAGCTCAGCGAGCGGACCGTTATCGGCATTCGCGCACCGGATGATCACGACGCTGCCTCCCGGCCACCAGAACCGCGGAGATGCCTGCGGGTCTCGGCGATGATGGAAGCGACCTTGACCGGATCGCTGAACTGGTGGCCATTCGACCCGGCGGGCCGCGGCAGCGCGGAAGGGGGCACCTGCTGTTCAGCAGAAGGGGGCACCCTCGGCTGGTCGTGCATCGTGCCGGCGGGACACAGCACCTGCCGGGCGGCGGCGAGTAGTTCCGGGCCGTCGCCTTGCTCGATCGCTTTCCGCAGGTAGGCACCTGGGTAGCGGATCTTGGAGTCTTTGGTGATCTTGCTGATGACAAACCTGATCTCTCTCTCGCTGCCGCCGAGCTCGAGCAGCTGGTGCGCTGCGCGGTCAACAGAGGAGAGAGAGCCAGATGATTTAGCCAGAGGGTTGAGCCTGCGTTCAGGTTGCTGCTGGTCAGCGCTTTCCGGGGTGCCCCCTTCTGGGCTGTTCAGGTGCCCCCTTCCCGGACTGTCAGGTGCCCCCTTCCTGAAAGCAAAGGGAGCACTCATAGGTGCCCCCTTTTGCGGGCCCGGAAGGGCGGACCCTATAGGTGCCCCCTTTTCCGGCAGGCAGAGCATTGTCCAAAGGGTCCGGTTGCCGCGGTAGCGGCCAGGCTCGTATTCGATCCGCTTTCCTTCGCGCAGCTCCGCCCGCGTGATCTTCATCCATCGTTCTGACAGCCCGGCGGCCGCGTTCAGCTCCCGGAAGCTGAGACGCACCGACAGCGAGTCGTCGCCGAGGTAGGTCGCCAGCGCCACCAGGAACCGCAGCTGGCGCCTGGGCATCTCCCCGAGCGCGAGCACCTGGCGCACGCGGTAGTTGCTCACACCGACGGCCTTATCGAGCCCGGGCAGCCGGCACGGGCCGGATCAGCTTGCGGTCGATCTCGTCCAGGTCGACCACGAGGATCTTCGGCCCAGTGCGCCAGGCGCTGATCGTGCCGTCAGCGATCCGGTTGCGCAGGGTTTTAATGCTGCACTTGGCGTAGGGTGCGGCGTCCTTGAGCCGGGCCGGGCGTCCGGGGGCCGTGCGTACGGACATGCGGAACTCCCCCTTCGGGGGTCGTTCCGCGGTGCCCGTCTCCGCGGTGCCGCTGCGCGCAGCGGGGCCCAGTCTGAACTAACCGAACTGATCTGACGTCGCGAGCTGGGGCAGTCCAAGCTCCCGCCGCCGGCGGCCTGCCGCAGCCTCCATGTGGCCGGCCCTCTGTTTGACGGCTATGAGCGTGGCGGTCCGGCCGCGGTGCTTGCCGTCCCTGACTGCCGACTCGGTGTCGGCACGGGTGGTCGCGCTCATGCCGTGCCTGCAGTACCAGAAGCTGTTCCCTCTCACGGGGCGGTCCTGCACGCCCGCCGCGCCGGTCGCTTTGCGGAACTCCCGGCCCGTCTCGCGGTTGGCGGGGGCGCACAGGCGCAGCGAGCTGTCACGGGCCCGGTAGACCTGCGCCAGCAGACAGCCCTGCGTGCAGCGGATCTCGGCCACCGCGCCACGGCGCCGCCACTCTGTACCCACGGCAGCAAATTACATGAGCGGGATTATGACGGCAAGCTCTGCCATGATCACAGTAGGTAGCGACCGGAAAATAGCAGACCTGCGGCTATTTCGTCGCCCTCGGTGTTCGCCATCGGAGTTCGGTGATCGGCCACGGGAGAGCCGATCACGACAACGACCAGGACGGAAGGCAGGGACCAGAGAATGAAACTCATCACCGCCACCACGCAGACACAGGGTCAACGCTCCGGCGACTTCAACTGGTGCATCGACGGTGAACTGGTCAGCCACGCCACGATGATCTGCGACCGTGACCTTGAGTTCGGACCTGAGGACGGCTGCGGCTGCGGCCGCAGCTTTACCGGCCTGAACTCCGGCAAGGGCACCACCACGGCGATTGTCATTGACCTCGACGGTTTCACCCTGGCCGACCTGATCGAGGCGGTGCACTCCTCCCGCGAGCAAGCTGGATGGACCACCGGGCAGGCGGACCGCGAGCGGAAGCACTCCGAAACCATCGCTGCTGTCCACGCTGAGCTCGCCGGCAGCTACCCGGTAGGCACGATCCTCGAACGCCGACTAGACGTCGTACAGGCCCGTGACCTCGCAAGCTGACGATGTCCTGGCAAAACGGCGCCCCGGCCGATAGGTCGGCACGTTGGGCTGGCGAAGCACTCCCCCCAGGCCATACGCGCAGGCCCGGCGGCTGTACCAAGCAGGAACCGCCTTCCGGAGCCTGACCGCCACGGCCCCGCCCATCCCCGGGGCCTCGTGCTGGACTTGGAGGCCTGGCGGTGGACGTCGCCGGGCGGCCTGCGAATAGGGCACCACGGCGCCCCGTTCATGACCGTTTCCCTTTCCTGGTGCATGGTGCTGCCGGGCGGCCGACCACGACCGGTCCTGTCGGCTAGGGCCGTGCTCCCCCACCGTGCAGGCCGCCTGAGAACGGCGGCTGACCTGCGGCATCCAGGTGATATATGACGAGACCGGTCCGGGAGCTAACAGCAGTGCGTAGGCTTCTCGTCACATGCGGTCACGTCCGGGGCCGCGCCGAGGAGGGGTCATGGTGGCGGCGACCAGGCCTGCGCGCAGGTACAGAGTCCGGTTCTTCTTCGTCCCGGTCGGCGCCATCATCTTCGCCGCCGTCTTCCTGGTGCGCTCGTGCATCGTCCCGGCGCCGGTGACCGGCGACTTCCGTGACCCGGCGGTGCTTTCCCGCGCCGTCGAGGTGGCCGCGCAGCGCGCCGGGGACGGCACGCCGATCAGCGCGTCCTGCGTCGAGACCGTCTTCCCGGACTATGTGTGCTCGGTCGCCTTCTACGGCGGCAACATCGCGACCTATAACGTGCAGGTCGCCACTGACGGCTCTTCGTGGCAGACGATGTAGGCCCGGCGCGCCACTTCTAGAGGAAGTCGGGCCGCGCCTTGGGTTGCTATCTGCGGCTGACCGGCTTTCTGTCCCTTATCGACCGCGTCGGCGAGGCGACGCTCGGCGCGCATCTTGATGACCGTGGCGTGGTTGACCGCCGACGTGCCGAGCCTGGCCTGCTGCGCCCACACGCGGGGCGCCTCGGCGGACGCGATGTCTTCCACCGCTTCCCCGGCTGTGGCTATCCCGGCGAGCGGCCGCCCGGGTGCGGTGAGCCGGTGCCGCGTCGCAAGCTGCTCGATCAGACGCGTCGCATCAGGTCCTGGACGACGCGTCGGCGCTGGCCATGGGCGACGCGTCGCATTAGGCCCGGGCCGACGGCGAGCTCGGCTCGCCGCTCTTCAGCAGTCACCGGCTGCCGCGCTTTACCCATGCGGCTATCCCCCCCGCTGATACGTGGACCGGCCCCCGGCCGGTCTTAGCTGGTGCCGTCAGCACCGCCGCCGGGCTGGGTGACGTAGGCACCGCGCCCGGGCACGATCTTGACCAAACCTTCGCGGACGAGTATCTGAACCGCTTTCGCCACAGTGCCCCGGGCGACCTCGTACTGCTGCATCAAGGTGACGTATGACGGGATCGGACGGTCCGGCGCCAGCTCGCCGCGGTCGATCTGGCCGCGCAGGATCGTGGCGAGCTGGATGTACACCGGCGTGCTGCCCAGATGATCAATCGTCACCTGGCCGACTGTAGGTAACCGGGGTGGCCCTGGGTAGCTGGGGTGGTCTATGTGTGTCATGGACGCCCATGATCCAGATGGCGTACGATCAAGACCCTCACGGATAGAAACGGGACCGACGCGGCGCGTACAACGCCAGGCCGGTCCCTGATCGCCTATCGAGGAGGCGACTTGAATGAATGATCCCATCCCGTACGCTCTGGACGGTCCCTTCAACACCCGCGAGCAAGCAGAAGCCTGCTTCGCCGGGTTCCGTGCGGCCGCTCTGAGCGGGACCGCCGGGCCGCCAGGCGAGCAGCTGGTGTATGAGCCCGGCCAGCTCGAGCATGAGACCCTGCTGGACACGGCCGACGTGCTCGGCGCCGACCTCGGCGACTACGACCGCCAGGTCCTCGGCCGGGTCGCCGGGCTGCTCGACCCGGTGGACATCCGCGTCGTTAACTCGATCTTCCTGCGCGTCGCCCACGACGTTCCCGATGCGGGGGTTGCCGCAGGGTAAGCCGGCCTCGCTCCCGCTGGTCGCGCCCGCCGGGCGTGACCGCCGATCCGCCGGCCTGCTGGCCGGGTTAGTGACTTGGCAGCCTCCCGCAGCAAGGACAGCACCGGATGAATAACGCCCGAAGGTACTCGTATGCCCTGTGGTCGGCGACGGCGGTTCTCTGGCTCACGACCGCGTCGGCGGCGGCGTTCGTCGGCTCCAGATGGGTCTGGGTTTGCTCACTCGCAGCTGCCTGCATGGTCAGCTCGTCGGCGCTGGAGGACCTTACGGTCCGGTCCCGGCTTGACCGGGCCGTTGTCGCGCTGGCCCGGGCGATGATCACCTGTCCCGAGCGTGAGGGGCTGGCGAGAGAGATCGTGGGCGCGCTGGACGAGTTCTCCCGCCACCGTCAGCGGCCTGGCGGGCCCGCTCCGCGGAGCGGCTGCGCGCCGCGATCCGGCGTAGTCGTGCCCCTTCAGCGCGCTTCCAGCAGGCCGCCGGATTCGTTATCGGAGATAACACGCCGGAGCGGCCCCGCTATCCAGGCTTTTGGCTTGCAGGGGAACCGCTCCGGGTAACCGGAGATAACGAGTGGTACCAGGGCCCGGCGCCGGACCGCGTTCGCGCAGGACACGCCGGGCTCTATCAGAGATAATATGCTATTAGCTCTGATAACCTGCAGGTCATGGGAACCGTGCGCCGCCTGGCGGCGCCCGCCGAGGGCGTGACCCTCGCCAGGGCCGCCGAGAGCTACCTTGCCACACTCGGCGGCGCCGAGCAGGAGACCACCAGGCGACAGTATGGCCGCGTCCTGCGCCGCGTGATCGCTGAGTTCGGGCCCGGGACCGAACCGGCCGCCGTCAGCGCCGACCGGTTCGCCGAATGGTTCGGCTCCCAGTGGGCGGCCCGCTCGCCGTCGACGTGGAACGTATCTCTGAACGCCGTCCGCCAGGCCGCCGCCTACTGGCAGCTGCAGGGCTGGCTCGCCGCCGACCCAACCCGCCTGCTGGTCCGCCGCAAGCCGCGGCCGGACCGCTCCCGCTCCCTGTCCCGCGCCGCGGTCGACGAGCTGCTCAGCCGCGAGGACGTTAGCCTGCGCGAGCGGACCCTGTGGCGGATGCTCTACGAGACCGCGGCGCGCTCCGCCGAGGTCCTGCGCCTGGACATCGAGGACCTCGACCTGGTCAACCGCCGCGCGTCAGTACGCCGCAAGGGCGGCGCCGTCGACATCATCATCTGGCAGACCGGCACCGCCCGGCTCCTGCCCCGCCTGATCGGCGGCCGCCGCCGCGGCCCGCTGTTCGTCACGGAACGGAAGGCGCGCGTGCAGCTGCCCGCCGCGGACCTCGACGAGCACGGGTGCGCCCGGCTCAGCTACCAGCAGGCGGAGGCGCTGTTCTCTGAGGCCTCCGCCGGCGCGACGCTGCACCAGCTGCGCCACTCGGCGCTCACCCATGACGCCGAGGACGGCACTAGCACGCCCATGCTGATGGCCCGCTCGGGACACACGTCGGTGCGATCGCTAGCAAAGTACGCCCGGGTGTCCGCCGAGGCCCTCGCGCGGCACCAGGCCGAGCGCGACCCGGCCCGGCGCCGGTAGGGGGACACCCGGCCGAGCATCATCGCCGCATGATCCGCTCTGCCTGTCCGCCGGGGTGCGCAGGCCCCGGCCAGCTCCGGCTCTACACGGTCCTGGAGACGGCCGGGTTCCTCGGCTGCTCGGACCAGCACGTCTACCGGCTGATCGCGGCCGGGGAGCTGCGCACCGTCGATATCGCGACGCCGACCGGGCGGCGCGCAGGCCGGCCGAAGATCCGCATCCGCAGTGACGACCTGGCCGCCTACATCGATCGCCGGACCCGCGTCCTCAGTCGCCCGGCTGGCCCGGCTGACCGCCGAGCTTGAATCCGGCGGTCTCAGCCCACGCAAGCGTCTCAGCGCGCGACGTCCCCAGGGCGGTGGCCGCCGCGCCGGCGAGCGTGGCGTGCACTAGAGCGTCGGCCAGGATCATGGCGGTCTGGGGTGCGATGGAGCCGCCGTACAGGTCGCTGTGACGCGCTGTGCGGGCCAGCTCGATCAGCCGCTCGGCTTCGCGGTAATGCTCAGGTCCTGTGGCCATTAGGTCCTCCAGTTGCCGGGGATGCCCCTTAGCTGAAGTGATACCGCTACCTGGGGTCTGCGTGCCCGCCCGGGCCGGCGCGCCACCGGGCATTCACCGCCCGAGCCGGCGAGGATGCTGACCGTCATTGGTTCCGACTATCCGGAGGCGAATTAGCCCCGTAATGCAGCGAGGCCCCCACTAGGGGGGCCACACAACCGCATACCGACCCGTTCAGATCTGGCCGACGCCGCCAAGCAAGTCCAGATCACGAACTGAAAGCCAACAACGGTGGCCACGATAACAGGTCGCACCGACAATTCAACACTGCCCTCGTGCGACACGCCGGGTGTCGCGACAGCGAGCCCGGGCAGTCCTGACGGCCTCTCGCGCACTGCCGCGGAGGCCGCTTGGCATACGGTCACGCCCTCGATCGCCGGTACCCCGCACGTCCGGATCTCGCGCGACGGCGGCCGCACCTACCCGGCCCGGCATGCGCGGCCGCTGTCCGCCGATCCTCCTGGCCAGCCCTGCACGATCCCGGTCTACAGCCCGGCTACGGGCACCGGCCGGATGCTCGTAGCCGACCTGGACGTGTCTCGCGGCGACGTCGACCACCAGGCGGCCGAGCTCGTCCAGCTGCTCGATCACTACGGCGCCCGGTACATCGCCGACGTGTCGCCGAGCGGTGGCCGTCACGTCCTGGTCCTGTTCTCTTCGCCGCAGCCCTGGCGCGAGCTGCGCGACTTGGCCCGCGCGTTCTCCCAGCGTTTCCCTGTGGTCGACCCGGTACCGATGACATCGCTCGGCGGCCAGATCGCGCCTCCTGGGGCCCGCCACAAAACCGGTGGCTGGCGGGTGCTGTCGATGCCGTTGAGCGAAGCCCGTGCGGCCGTGGAACGTCCGAACGGCCCCGAGGTGTGGAACGCGCTGCTGACCGATTTCGCGGCTGAACTTCATCACGTCGCCCACCAACACGGTGATGACCAGTCGGTCGCCGAGTTGGACGACGGCGGGTCGCTGTGGGTGCCTCGTCTCGGCGGCCGCGCTCCTCTCGGTGCTGACCTTCAGCATGTGGCCCGCTCCGGACGGTGGGACCGTACCCGCTACGCTGGCCGCTCTGAGGCCCGCATGGCCGTCCTGAGCGCCGCCGTAGCGCGCGGCTGGCGGCTGGCCGACGTCCAGGCCGCGATGGGCTCCGGAGCCTGGCAGGGCCTCGCACGGCTCTACGAGCGCCCATCTGAGCCGGGCCGGATGGCGCGGCTCTTGCCCTTGGAATGGCGAAGATCGATCGTCTTCGTATCCGGGTCGGAAAACATGCGTACATGGCTCACTAGCGACGTTAAGTCACGCCCCCCCGTAGGGACCGGCGTCGTTGATGAGTTCGGGCTGATTCGCCAATGGGTGACCGGTACCGACTGCGCGGCCGCCGACCCGGAGCGGGCCCGGAGGTGGGGCCGGAGGTCGATCGCTATCCGTCAGCTGCTCGCGGCTCTCGGCCAGGCGGCGATGGTGTCCGGGTCTTCAGTGATGGAGTTCGGGACGCGGAACCTGGCGCTGCGGGCATGTCTGAGCCAGCGGACCACGTCCCGGCTCCTGCGGTTTCTCTGCGAGGAGCCCGACCCGCTACTCGACTTCGTGACGCAGGGCCGGATGGCCCGGGCGGACAGGATCGCGCTGCGGATCCCGGACAAGTACGCCGGCAGTGTGCGGTGGCGACGGCGCCGGGCCGGGCGGATCGAGGCGATCGCACCCGTGTTCCTGGTCCTCGGCCCTGCGGCTGCGCTGACCTACCAGGTACTTGACGCGAATCCGGTCTGCGGGGCCGAGGTCGCCCGGGCGGCCCGGCTCTCGGCCTCGGCAGTCTCGGCCGCACTCCGGGTCCTGGCCGAGCATGGTCTCGCCGAGCGCGGCCCGCGCGGATGGCGCCGCGGTCCTGCCGACTTGGACGCCGTCGCGATGTCGACCGGGGCGGCCGATATCCAGGCCGAGCGGGAGGAGCGCTACCAGCAGGACCGGGCCACCTGGCGTGCGAGGCTGAGGACTTACCAGGGTGCCCGCGGTGCGCTCGTGGCCCCGCGTGACGACCTGGACGACGAGGATGAGTGGGAGGCGATCCTCGATCGCCGCCGCTGGCTGGCGAGTTCGGATGACTTCGTGCGCGGGCCGCCAGAGTCTGGGGTGCTGCGGGAGATTGCGTGAACTAGGGCCTCTGTCAGGAAGCGTCCGGCTCGTCCGGCCCGGGTCCGGTCCTGATCCACTCGTCTATCTGGCCGGCGGCATTTTCCGGCTTGGTGTTCTGGGGGAACCGCCAGGTGTGCCCCCTGAGGCTGTAGTAGAGGTTCCCGTGCCGGTCGACGAACCTGACGATGGGGAACGGCTGGAACAGCTGCTCGGGAATCTCGGCCCAGAACCGGTAGTAGATACGCCCGTTCTCGGTGCTGGCCGGATCACCGCCGTGACCCGCCGGCAGGAGGGCCATGTTGCCGCTGGAGTTGTGGACGATCTGGACCTCTACCCCCTTGACCGGGTAGGTGACCGGCGCGCTGACAACGATGCGGTGGTTGAAGTCGCGTCCGGGCGCCCTGGAGGCTTGCTGAGCCTGGCCTAGCTGGCTACCTGGAATGACCTCGGTAGTGACCTGCCGGGCCTCGTAGTCCTCGCGGGCACGCTGCTCGGCGCGGTTCCGGCGATCCCACTCGTCGGCAGCTTCGCGGCGCAGGCGGTCATCACGCTCGCGGTCTTCGGCTCGGCGGTCGGAGTCCCACTGCCGGTCTTCGGCGCGCTTGACGTCATCACGCTTGCGGTCGGTCCTCGCCGTGCAGATGCCGACAATGATCGCCGCAACGGTTGCCGCGGCCAGGGCCGCGCCTGCGAAGGCGGCGATCGCCGTCCAGTCGGTGAGACTGAGCCCGAGAAATGACATGGGCGGATCGTACGGTCTGCGCATCACCGCCGCCCGCCAGCAACGCGGCCCCGGGTCGCATAGGTAAAGCGGGGAAAGTTGGACCACCAGGATGGACCGGATTCCGGACCACTCCCAAGGGCAACTTTTCGACAGCCCGGTTAGACAGTCCGGGCCCGGGATCGCGGGGAGCGGAAAGTGTCCAATCTGGTCAGTTTCCTCAAGGTCGCATCCGTCCCCGGAGCGCTTTGTGACGGTCTGCTTACGCGACCGGTAATTACGTCCGGTCACCTCACAGCGAGAACAGGATTGGTCACGTAACGTGCGGTTCTGGGCACACTAAGGAGTCCGTCATGAGGCGCTTGTGGTATCAGGACAGCTCCGGCTACTGGCACCGTGACCGGCAGGCCGAGAGGGGCACGGGCGGCAGGTCGCCTATGCGGATGGTCTGGATCGTGCTCCTGGTGCTTGTCGCCATAGTGGTGCTCGCGTCGCTGAACCCCTGATGCGGCCCGGCGGCATCTGCAGGCGCTAGGCGGAGGCTCCGGCGGCCGCGGCTTCCTTAAGCTGGCGGAGCTGCTCGAGGTAATCGCCGCCGGCCGCCGGGTCGATGTCGCTGACCGTGCGGGCCAGCTCGGCGCTGACCATGAGCAGGCTGGGCAGCGATTTCCGCGGTCCGGCGAGGGATCCTTGCCCGTACGTGACGGCTCCCTCGAGGTCGCCGCGGCGGGCGGAGACGACGCCGAGCGTGACGCGTGCTTCGGCGATCCGCATCGGCGAGCGCTCCGTGCCGTCGTGGTCGGTACCGGTCCGTATGATCTCCCGGGCGTACGCCTCGGCCAGCCGGTTCTCGGTGCTGCCGCCGTCGCGGGCCGAACCGAGTAGCCGGTAGCAGTCCATCGCGTAGAAGTCCCACTTGGCCGGGTCGACCACGAAGTGATGGTCAAGGTTGTCTGGGTACGGCATCCGCTCGAGCTGCACGCGGCCCTGGTCGAGGGCAACCTCGACTTGCCTGCGGTCGCC
>Ga0209415_10011009_pt1 | contig 15294 bp, 13 predicted proteins | sample PeaSoiSIISIP2007_FD_187696 | JGI IMG/M metagenome (GOLD analysis project Ga0209415, IMG submission 187696) | Peat soil microbial communities from Weissenstadt, Germany - SII-SIP-2007 (SPAdes) (version 2) | ecosystem: Environmental > Terrestrial > Soil > Wetlands > Peat | place: Germany... | reverse complement strand
TCACCTCGGACTTCTCCGAAACCTGCGAGATGCCGACGACTTTGCCGTTGCGTGCCGTGGTCTTGACGTTGATCACGCCCTTGCCGCCGCGATTGGTAAGGCGATACTCGTCGGCGGGAGTGCGCTTGCCGTAGCCGTTCTCGGTGACAGAAAGAATCAGCGAACCCTTCTCCGGAACCAGGTCAGCGATCTCCGGAGCGACATCGCCTTGTTTAACTATCGCCTTCGCCTCCGGTTTAATCGTGGTGGCCATGCCGACGATGTAATCCTTCTCGGCGAGGTTCATGCCGCGCACGCCAGTGGCATTACGTCCCATGGAGCGCACGTCGTTTTCGTCGAAGCGAATCGCTTGCCCGTCATGAGAAGCCAAGAAGACGATCTGGTTGCCGTCGGTCAGCGAGGCCGCGACCAGTTCGTCGCCCGGTTCGATGTTGATTGCGATGATGCCGCGCGACATCACGTGCGAGAAGTCTTTCACCTCGGTCTTCTTCACCGTGCCGTTGTGGGTGACGAAGAAGACGTAGCGGTTCTCTTCTTCCAGATCGCGCACGGCGAGCATGGTGCGCACGGTTTCGCCCGGCTGCAGGCCCACGAGATTGCCAACGTGCTTACCCTTTCCGGCAGCGGCAATATCAGGAATCTCATACACCTTGAACCAGTAGACGCGTCCGGTATTAGTGAAAATGAGAATGTAGGCGTGAGTCGACGCGATAAACAGGTGCTCGACAAAATCCTCGTCGCGCGTCTTCATGCCGGTGCGCCCGGTGCCGCCGCGCCGTTGCATGCGGTAAGTCGAAATCGGAGTCCGCTTCATGTAGCCAGAGTGGCTGACCGTGACCGCAACCTGCTCGTCGGCGATCAGGTCTTCGAGCATGATCTCCGCCGCTTCATCTTCGATCACGGTGCGGCGCGCATCGCCGTAGAGCTTCTTGACCTCTTCCAGTTCCTTAATGATGACTTTGCGCAGTTTCGCCTCAGAAGCGAGAATCGATTCGTACTCGGCAATGGCTTCGCGCACCGACTTCAATTCGTTAGAAATTTCATCGATCGAGAGCTTAGTCAGCCGGTGCAGTTGCAGCTCGAGAATCGCGTCGGCCTGCTTGGAGGTAAAAGGTTTCTCGGGATCAAGCTTCGGAGCGCGTCCCGTGGTATTGATGTCAATCTTCTTGCCGCCAAAGTAAGCGACCAAATGTTCGCGAGCATCGGCCCGATTCGCGCTGCCGCGAATAATCGCGATCACATTATCCAGATGATCGAGGGCGGTCAGGTAGCCTTCCAGAATGTGTTCGCGGTCGCGCGCCTTGGCCAGCAAATACGAAGTGCGGCGGCGCACTACATCGACGCGATGGTCGATGAAGTGTTTGATCGCCTGGATCAGTCCCATTTCCTTCGGCTGGCCGTTGACCACGGCCAACAGAATCATGCTGAAGCCTTCCTGCATCGACGTGTGCTTGAAGAGCTGGTTGAGCACGATCTGCGGCTCGGCTCCGCGCTTGAGTTCGATCACGATGCGCATGCCGTCGCGATCGCTTTCATCGCGAATGTCGGAAATGTCATCGATAGTTTTGTCGTTGACGAGATCGGCAATGCGCTCGATCAGACGAGCCTTGTTCACCTGGTAAGGAATCTCGGTGACAATGATCGCCTGCTTGTCTTTGGTGACGTTTTCGATGGCGGCGCGCGCCCGCATCATGAAACGGCCGCGGCCGGTGCGATAAGCCTCAAAGATTCCAGCGCGGCCGTGAATAATGGCCGCCGTCGGAAAGTCCGGTCCCTGCACAAACTTCAAAATCTCCGGCAACTGCGCCGCAGGGTTATTCACCAGCGTGATGGTGGCATCGACAATCTCGGTCAGGTTGTGCGGGGGAATCTTGGTCGCCATGCCGACAGCGATGCCATCGGAACCGTTGACGAGCAGATTGGGAAAGCGCGCCGGCAAAACCGCGGGCTGCGTCTCCGTGCCATCGTAGTTCGGGTAAAAATCGACTGCTTCCTTATCGAGATCTTCCAGCAACGCGGTGGAGACGCGCGTCAACCGAGCTTCGGTGTAACGGTCGGCCGCTGGAGGGTCGCCATCGACCGAGCCGAAGTTTCCCTGCCCATCGACCAGTGGAGCGCGCATGGCAAACGGCTGCGCCAGTCGCACCAAGGCGTCGTAAACGGCGAGGTTACCATGCGGATGGTACTTGCCCATGACTTCGCCGACGATGCGAGCGCACTTACGAGTAGCACGTCCCGGAGCGAGGCCCATCTGCTGCATGGTGTAAAGAATGCGGCGATGCACCGGCTTCAATCCGTCGCGGACGTCGGGCAAAGCGCGGCCGATAATCACCGACAAGGAATAGTCGAGATACGACCGTTTCATCTCCTCTTCAATGTTGACGGGCTGCATGTTGAGGGCGCCCGGACCTGTCGGACCGTCGCCTCCGGGAGGAGGAGTTAAGGGAAGTTCAGGATTCTGATCGTCAGCCATGAAGTTAGCTCTCAGCTCTTAGTCGTCAGCTCTCAGTAAAAGCCAGCCGGTCCAGCCCTAACGTAGGGGCAGACGCCCTCGTCTGCCCAGCGGGGCGAAGCCCCGCCCGCTCTGTCCCGAAAATGCCTCTAAGTTCTTGCATTTACAGGTGCTTATCTAGGTGGCTTTACTGGGGAATTATACCACGTTTGGGAGCGAGCAGGGGTGTCGGCCGTTGCCTTTTCAGGCTCTTTTCTCAGGCTCCGCGCAGCGTCAGCAGCGTGATCTCCGGAGGCACTCCAATCCGCACCGGAAATCCAAATGTCCCGAGCCCGCGGTTCACATAGAGAGCGGCCTTCTGCGATCCGTTGCTTCCCGGCCCGGTGCCGCCATTCGTTGGAACTGGAATTGGAATTGGCAGCCGATAAAGCCCGGCAACGAAAGGCGAGATCAGCCGCGCCGGACTGACGCTGTGATCCACAATTTCAAACTTCACTTGCCCGCCATGCGTGTGACCGGCGAGACTCAGCTCAATCCCGAGCTCAGCTGCGCGGTGAAACGAATTCGGATTGTGCGAGAGCAGAATATTCGGCATGTCGCGCCGGATCAGGTGTTCGATCTCCAGCAGCATCGGGCCGGTGCGCTCGCCGCTGGTCATGTGGTCGCGCTGGTAATCGACGCCCAGCAGATTGAAGCGCCCTCCGTTGTGCTCGATGACCACTGAAGCCGCCCGCAGCAGCCGCATGCCTTTTTCGCGGAACAGCCGTTCCGCGTCGTCTTCCACGCCCGCATAAATCTCGTGATTGCCATTGCATCCCCAAACGCCCAGCGGGGCGCGCAACCGGCTCAACTCCGTAATGCAGGCGTCCAGCGGATCGCCTTCACCCGAGACAAAGTCTCCCGTAACAAAAGAAATGTCGGGCTGAAGAGAATTAGCCATGTCGACAGCGCGAGCAATTTCATGCGGAGGCATGTAGTCGCCAATGTGGATGTCGCTAAGCTGAGCGATGCGCAGCCCATCCAGTTCCGGAGGAAGATTGGTGATGGGCACATCGACGCGCTCGATCGTATAACGCAAGCGCCCGGCGGCAAATCCATAAGTAGCGGCAAGAAACGGAAAGCCTCCAGCCAGCACGGCCGCATACTGGAAAAACGCGCGGCGGGAGGCACTGACGCCACCGGCAACCGTTCCAGAGTGAGGCAGAAGCCGCGCGACCACGTTCGTGACCCACTCGATCGCTCCCACCGATTCAATCGCCAGGAATCCAAAGAATGAAGCGATCATCCACAAACGGGCGAACGTTGTGAACGTCTTGCCGAGGTTGAAGCTGCCCAAACTAATCCGCGAGACGCCATGTCCCAGCAGCGGGTCAAGCAGAGTTGCCAGCAGAGCAGCAGCCAGCGCGATCAGTCCGGCATGAAAGCCGAAACGCCAGTTGGCATTCGAGACCGAACCAATCCACGCCCACGCCCGTAGAAACCAAAATCGCTGGACGGCGTAGATCGCTAAGAGAAACAGCGCAAAGAAAAGAACACGGCTAAGAATCAGGGCAATGCTCCGTTAATAAGGTCTTCTGCTTAGATGCACTGCCCACCGTAGAAGGCTCGCGCCGATAACGCCCTCGGCAGTCCGCAAGCGGTGCTGTTTCACCGTGCCATCAATACATCCTCGAGCGTTGACCGCAGCATCCCTAGAGTAATATATCCACCAACTGGGCCATCGGCTCGAGGGGAGAAAAGCGCAATGAAAGCGAGAGGCGTGCAGCTCATCCTGTGTCTGGGAATTTTGTTGCTCCCTCTGTTGTTCACAAAGCCGTTAAGGGCGCAGGCTGCTGACGCCACGTTGTCAGGCACCGTCACCAGCCCTTCGGGAGCAGCGGTCCCCAATGCCAAAGTCTCCGCCAGGAATTTGGCCACGGGTCAATCGACCGACACTCAAACCAATGCAAGCGGTGTCTACAACCTGACAAGTCTCCCGTCCGGGGATTACGAAGTTTCCATCTCTGCGGACGGGTTCGCCACAAAAGTGTCCCCGGCCACGCTTACTGCGGGGACCACCCTAACCCTGAACGCTGGCTTGGCCGCACCGCCGGCGCAACTGCCCAATGCTCCCTCCAGCAGCAGGACAGAACCTTCGCTTCAGGACTTGGGTTTCCCGGCCGCTGAAACTCAATCGGATGCCGCGAAACAGGCGCTGCTAGACAAACGAACCCACATGCTGAAGATGCACCAGCGGATGGGTTTAATCACAACTCTTCCCATGATTGCGACCGTGGTCGCCTCCATGGGTGCGGGAGGCCGCGACACCAGTTCCGCTTCGCGCGATCTGCATGTCGCTCTTGGCGGATTAACTGGAGATTTGTATGCCATCACTGCGTATTACGCGATCCGCGCACCGCGAGTGCCCGGAACCGAAAGCCACGGTCCGATCCGCTTCCATAAGGCGATGGCTTGGATCCATGGCCCGGGAATGATCCTGACGCCCATCCTCGGAGCCATGGCCTTCGATCAAAAGAGCAACGGCCAGAAAGTTCATGGCATCGCCTCCGCGCATGGTCCGGTGGCTATCGTGACCGCCGGGGCGTTTGGCGCCGCTCTTTTGTCGATGTCCGTTAAGTTTTGAGCCGAGCCAATGAAAAACAACATCCTGATCGCCCTCGCGCTTCTGCTTCCTGCGCTTGCCCGTGCGGACGGCCAGTGGGTTCTCGAACAGTGCACTCTTACCTATCATGTTTCCCATCCCCTGCATCAGACCGAGGGGGTCAGCCACGCCGCGCGGGGTAAGGGCACTTGCCACGCCGGACAATGCGATTTCCTGATTGCGGTGCCCGTAAAATCGTTCGATTCTGGCGACAGCAATCGCGACCTTCATATGTTGCAGGTCACGCGCGGGGCGGAGTTTCCCATGGTCACCGTACGAACCCGCCTGCCCGAATGGTCCGCCACCTCTGCGACCCTTAACGTCGATCTGGAGATCCAGTTTGCGGGCCAGACCGCCGAGTACAAGCAAGTTCCTTTCAAACTGGAGACGCACGGCGGCGAGACCCACATCGCCGGGACCATTGCAGCGACGCTTTCCGATTTCAAGATCGACCCGCCCTCGCTGCTGACGATGCATGTGAAGAACGAAATTCCGGTACGCGTGGAAATGACGTGGCGTCCCCAGTAACCCGGTGACCGCGGGAGCAGAGATCCAGACCGCCGCTCGCGACCTCCGCGACGCCTGAGTGCACGGGGAAAACTCCCTGACGCGTTCGTTGCGGGCGAGACGGGTGTAGGGGTCCTTCGACTCCGCAGAACGATTCGCTTAGCGAAGCGTCCTACTCCGCTCAGGATGACAGGGGGTACCTGATGCCTGATGGCTGACGGCTGACAGCTGACAGCTCACGCGCACCGGTGATCTTGCTCACTGCGCGGCGGTTGCTCGGCGGCTAAGCTTAGTTTTGAGATCGCCACCATCCTCGGTGGCGCCCTCCGCCTGCCACGAATTCTTCGTGCGAGGAAAGGAGGCACGTCATGCTGCTGCTCTTCGCTTGTTTCCTCTTTCTGGTTGGGATCTGCCTGATTTTGCTGCTGCCCGCACTTTGGGCCGGACAGACTTACCGCACCTATAGCGACGCTCGGACGGTGAATTGTCCGGAGACGCATGCGCCCGTGTCGGTGCGGTTTAACGCGTTGCGGGCTGCGTGGAGCGGTCTGAGTGGGCCTCCGAAACTGCGGCTGGCCGATTGCACGCGCTGGCCGGAACGCGCCGCTTGCGGGCAGGAGTGCATTCCGGATGCTTGCGAGGCTGCGCCCGCACCGGTGGAGGAGCACGTTCCGTGGCGGACTCGAAGGGTCGTGCATCTGCCGGTGCTGCTGGCCGGCGCGGCGGCTTGGGTGCTGGGCATGGCCTGGCACTCGCAATACTTGTTTCGCCCACAATGGGCGATGGCGCTAGGATTGAACGGTCCCCAGGCGCTTGCTTTGGCACGAATGATGACGCCACATCTGCTGAGCGTGGGTGCATGCATACTCTTCGCTTACGGCGTCGCGGGATTGCTGCGCTGGCTGGGTTCGCGCACGGTGGCGCACGGCATCGAAGTTTCGGCTGCGCTTTGGCTGGCAACCTTCGCAGCCTTGATGGCCGCGACCTGGTCGCGGATGTCGCCCGAACTGCTCTGGATTGAAGGAGTCTACACGTTCCTGGCCGCGCTGCTGATCGGCGCCATCGTGGGCGGAGTGCCGCGCTGGATAGTTATGCGAGACCCGGAAGAACGCGGCAGCCGCAGCCGAGGATGACGCCTACCGCGTGGCCAGTGGCTCCTTCGAACGCAGCGCAGTAGCCCGCTCCCGGGCATTTTGCAGTGCGCGCTTCACGTGACGAGGAGCGGTGCCTCCGGGGACGTCGTGCAGCGCGAGCACCTCGGTAAGTCCGAGGCAGGAGTGGAAGGCGGCATCAAAGCTCGGGTGGATCGCTTGCAGATCGGCGAGGGGAAGTTTTTGTAGATCGCATCCGCGCTCCACGGCCAAGGCAACGGCCTTGCCGACTGCCTCGTGGGCGAGGCGCGAGGGCACTCCACGCTCGACGAGATATGCGGCCGCGGCCCACGCGTTCATAAAGCCTGAACTTGCCGCCTGATTCATTTTGGCGTTGTTGAATTCGACGGTGTTCATGAATCCGGTCACGAGCGGCAACATGCCGATGACCGTGTCGGAAGCGTCGAACAAAGGCTCCTGCGTTTCCTGCATGTCTTTGTTGTAGGCGAGGGGCAAGCCCTTCACCAGGGTTTGCAGGGTGGTGGCGCATCCCATGACGCGCGCGGATTTGCCGCGCACCAGCTCCAGCAAGTCGGGATTTTTTTTCTGCGGCATGGCGCTGCTGCCGGTGGAATAGGGCTCGGGCAACTCCACGAATCCGTACGCGGAGGTCGAGAACAGGATCATCTCTTCGGCCCAGCGGCTGAGGTGAAGGGCGAGCAACGAGAGCGCGTCGACGAATTCGATGGCGAAGTCGCGGTCGCTGGTGGCATCGATGCTGTTCGCCGTCGGGCCATCAAAGCCGAGTTCCGCGGCCATGGCTTGACGATTGAGTTTGAGAGTCGCTCCGGCGACGGCGCCCGATCCCAGCGGACAGAGGTTCGCGCGCTTGCGGCAATCGGCCAGGCGCGCGGCGTCGCGCAGAAACATTTCTACATAGGCCAGGAGCCAATGCGCGACCAGGACGGGTTCCGCTGGCTGCAGGTGCGTGTACGCGGGCATGGCCGCATTGCCTGCGGATTCGGCTCGCGCCAGCATCGCCTCGACCCAATCGGCGAGCAGAGTTTGCAGGGTGTCGATGCTGTGGCGGACGAAGAGGCGGAGGTCGGTCGCAATCTGTTCGTTGCGGCTGCGTCCGGCGTGCAATTTGTAGCCGGTCGCGCCGATTCGCGCGGCGAGTTGCTTTTCTACGAAGTGGTGAACGTCTTCGGCTTCGGGATCGTTGAGGAACGCCGGTTCGGATTCGGCGCGGCGGGCGATATCCTCCAGCGCTTTCACGATTTCGGAAAGTTCTTCGGAAGTGAGCACTCCCGCGTGTTTAAGAGCGTTGGCGTGGGCACGGCTGGCGGCGAGTTCGAAGGGCAGCAGCCGCTGATCGAAAGGAAACGACCGCTGCCATTTTTCAAATTCGGGGTCAAGCGGCTGCCGGAAGCGGCCGGACCACATCTTCATTGCACTACCTCTGCGGCGTTCATCGGCGACCTTGCTGAGTCTAGGAAAGCAGGTCCTTCGCTTCGCTCAGGATGACAATTTTATTTTTGAGACGACAACTTATGCAATGCGCCTAAGTTATGCAATGCGCCTTAGCAACGCAACTCATTGCGCGACCTCTATTGTGCGACCTCTATTGTGCGACCTCTATTGTGCGACCTCTATTGTGCGACCTCTGCTTTGGCCTTCACGTGCGTTTGGGCGCGGCAACGCGACGGCAATCCCAGGATGCGGATGAAACCTTCCGCGTCTTTCTGATCATAGCTTGCGCCCATGGTGAAGGAGGAGAGGTCGGTGCGGTAGAGCGAGTACTCCGATTTGCGGCTGACGATGCCGACGTTGCCTTTGTAGAGCGATAGCGTGACCGTGCCAGTCAGATTCTGTTGCGTGGTGTCGACGAAGGCGTCGAGCGCTTCGCGCAACGGAGTAAACCACAGGCCGAAGTAAACCTGTTCGGCATACTTGAGCGCGACGTGCTGCTTGAAGTGGAGCAGGTCGCGATCAAGGCAGAGAGCTTCTAGTTCGCCGTGGGCGGTGACGAGCAGCGTGCCTCCGGGAGTTTCATAGCAGCCGCGCGATTTGATGCCTACGAAACGGTTCTCGACCAGGTCGATGCGTCCGATGGCGTTGCGTCCGCCGATTTCGTTCAGCAGTTCGACTAGCGATACGGGATCGAGAGTTTGGCCGCCTACCGATACGGGCACGCCTTTTTCGAATCCGATTTCAACCTGCTCTTCCTGGTTGGGAGCTTCTTGCGGCGACTTGGTCATTTGCCACGTATCGGCAAACGGCGCGTTGCCGGCATCTTCGAGTTCACCGCCCTCGTGGCTGAGGTGCCAGAGGTTACGATCGCGGCTGTGGATCTTTTCGCGGCTCGCGGTTACCGAAATGCCGCGCTTCTCAGCGTAGTCGAGACAATCTTCGCGCGACTTCAGATCCCACTCGCGCCACGGAGCCACGACTTTCAGCTCGGGAGCGAGCGCCTGGTAGGCCATCTCGAAGCGCACTTGGTCGTTGCCTTTGCCGGTGCATCCGTGGCTGACCGCCGAGGCGCCCTCGCGCAGCGCGACTTCGACTTGATGTTTTGCGATTACTGGTCGGGCGAGCGAGGTGCCGAGCAAGTACTTGTTTTCGTATACCGCTCCCGCTCTGAGCGCAGGCCAGACGTAGCCGGTAAGGAACTCTTCGCGGAGATCTTCGACCACTACCTTGCTGGCTCCGGTTTTATAGGCCTTATTGACGACGGCCTCGACGTCATCTCCCTGGCCAACGTCGGCGACCATGGCGATCACTTCGTAGGCGTAGTTTTCCTTGAGCCACGGAATGATGATGGAGGTGTCGAGGCCGCCGGAGTAGGCGAGAACAATCTTCTCTGGTTTAGGCATGTGCGCTCCTCCCCTGGAAGCCAGCCGGGAAGCGGCCCACGCCGCCGCCCAATAGCCATACGAGTATAGCTTTCTGAATGTGCAGACGGTTTTCCGCCTGATCGAAAACGACCGAATTGACCGAGTCGATGACCTGGTCGGTGACTTCCTGGCCACGATGCGCGGGCAGGCAGTGCATGAACAGCGCATGGGGCTTGGCTAACTGCATGAGCGCGGCATTCACCTGAAAGGGGGTCAAAATGGCGGCGCGTTCTTCCGCTTCCTGTTCGTGTCCCATGCTGGCCCAGGCATCGGTATAGACGGCGTCGGCTCCGGCAACCGCTTTGCGCGGGTCGGTCAGGATGCGGAGCGAAGCCTTGGTCTCTGCGGCAATGGCCTTGGCCATGGTGACGATAACGGGATTGAGGCCGTAACGTTCGGGCGTCGCAATGGAAACTTTCGCTCCTACCGAAGCGCCCGCCAGAAGGAGCGAGTGTGCCATGTTGTTGCCGTCGCCAACATAGGCGAAATGAATTTTCTTGAGATCGCCGAAATGCTCCTGCAGGGTGAAGAAGTCGGCGAGCGCCTGACAGGGATGTTCGAGCTCGCTGAGGGCGTTGATGACAGGGACGTCCGCGTAAGTTGCCATCTCTTCGACTACCGAATGGCTGAAGGTGCGCAGCACGATCAGGTCGATCCAGCGTTCGAGGTTGTGGGCGATGTCGTAGAGAGATTCGCGGGCATTGAGGCGGCTGGCCGTCTGGTCAACGAAGAAGGCGCTGCCGCCCAGACTGTCCATGCCGGCTTCGAAGGTGATGCGGGTGCGGAGCGAAGGCTTCTCGAAGAACATGACCATCTGCTTGCCGGCGAGCACGCCGCGGAAGTCCGCGGGACGCTGCTTGAGCACCGAAGTGAGATTGAAAAGCGAGAGCACTTCTGCGGGGGCGAGGTCGTGGATGGAAACGAGATCGCGAGGCGCGACCGGCTCGGGCAGCAGGTTGGGCGGGAGGATCTTTGACAGGTCCGTCGTTGCCATGGTGTCAGTTCTCATTGTTTTGTCAACACTCCATTTCCAAAAAATAGGAACGCGGTTCGAAGGGCTATCCCTTGCAAACCGTTTACGACAGCTCGCGGATCCGTCGAGCGAGCGCATGCGCTTTCTTGGTATCCGTGGCAATCACCAGCACGGTGTCGTCGCCGGCGATGGTGCCGACGACCTCAGGCCAGTGGGAGGCGTCGAGGGCGGCGGCCACGGGCTGGGCGCTGCCTACCGTGGTTTTGATCACCAGCAGGTTCTGGGCCTGGCGAATTTCGACCACGAACTGGTGCACCAGATGCATGACCGAGGGCAAAACACTCTCCGCGCCGAGGCTTTCATCGGCCCGGCGGTAGCCCTCGGGACCTTTAACCAGCTTCAGTTCGTGGATGTCGCGCGATAGAGTGGCCTGGCCCACGTCGAAACCCTTGCGTTCCAGGCGGTGCTGGAGCGAGTCCTGGCTTTCGACAGGGCCTCCGTCGAGCAGGTCGAGGATCGCTTTGTGGCGAGCTGTTTTCGACATGAATAAAGATGCAATTCAATGCATAAGTATCCATTGCTTCGGAGGGCCGTGTCAAGCGGGAAATCGAAGAGCGATTACCACAGGGGACAGCAGTGCCCAGTATCCAGTGTCCGGAAGACCGCGGTTGCGCTCCCCATAAGCCGGTACTGCGTACCGGGTGCTGGGCTGAATTTACTGGCCGATCGGGCCGGGTGGAATCTGGAAATCTACGCCGCGGTCGTCGTTGGCTTTTTGGGTAGCTTTTAGATCGAGGTCGGCGAGCAGGATCTTGCGGGTGCGGCCCTCCGCGAAGTCAAACAGCGTGTCGCCGACGATGGCGTAGTTGCGCACGTCGGACTGGTGGCCGTCTTTGAAAACCAGAACGGTGGAAGGCTGGGCGGACACCGGCTCTTCGGGTTGAACGTCAGCTTCCGGAGCCGAATCGCGATCCCCAGCGTGCCTGACGACAGGAGGCATGCCGGCCGGTTGGCTGGTATCGGTGTCGAGCGAGTCATCCTCGGGTTGCGGAGCGTAGGGAATATAAGCTGGTTCCATGACGCCCACCGCCAGAGAGCCGTCATTCCGGTGGCGGCGGTGGTGGCGGCTGGAGGTTCGCGGAGGATTCGGATTCGCCGGCAAGAAGAAATTGGCGCAGCAGTTTCCCCAAACCGACCAGTTGTTGCCGAAACCAATCGAGGTGACCGATGGCGGGACACCGTTAATGGCGCGGCCGCCGAAACCGACGGAAGTGACCGACGGAGGCACGCCGTTGAGTTGAGCCTGAACGGGCAAAAAAGCAACGAAGAACGCCACCACGAAGTAAAGCAGGAAACGGGATCGCACAGTGGCCAGCATAGGACTCTCCCTCGCCTAGGGTACACCAATTTCGGCCTAACTCTTTAGAACTCTCCGCTCCCGACGAGGTTGCGTGCAAAATTCGCGCGGAGGCCCGGCGTGTGGCAAAGTGGCCGTCCCGCGCCTGAAGTGGGCCTAGTGTGGCTTCTATTCTACAGCGAAATCCCCGGTCTCCGTCTATGCCGCGGTAAGCGGCGCGCGGGAAGCGATGCGGCGCAGTTCAAGCATGCGGTGGCGGACGTAGCCGTCCTCGGTTAAATGGGCAGAAGCATTGGCTTTACGGCTCGCGGCTACCATCTGGTCGAGCGGGCGGCGTTGCGGGAATTGGGGGTCGAACTCGCGGCAGAATTCACAAGGCCGGCTGGAGCGTGTATCGAAGCGATTGACGACGGCTGGGTCGATGTGGTCCACGATGAGCGGCTCCTGGGAAGGGCGGAAACGGATTCGCCCGGTTGTGAGGCAGAGTCACAGTCTTCCGCCTCGGATGATTTATCGATGTTGACCGACGCCTTTGTACTACAGGGGATGGGGCTTGTACAAGCCCCCTGTGGAAAACTTGGCTGCGAGCGTCGTGCTGCGAACAAACCCCGCATCTGCGGTTCGGCGCTCGTGCCTCGGAGCAATGGACACTGACTGCTGTGACGCGGGCTTTGATTTCTGGCATGATAAGGCCACTCTTAGTCCCAATTCTCCCATTCCGAAGATCATTGGTCTTGGAGATCAGTTCTGGAGATCCTGTGAAGCGCGCCGTTGCCAACCCGAGCATTGTGTTCTTTTTTGACGTGGACAATACGCTCCTTGACAACGATCGTGTGGCGGAAGATCTCAAGCGCTACCTCACGCATCGAGTGGGCGAGTCGAGCGCCGGGCGGTATTGGGAAATCTTCGAGCAGTTGCGCACGGAACTCGGGTACGCCGATTATCTGGGCGCGTTGCAGCGTTGTCGCAGCGAGCGGCCGCGCGATCCCAAACTGCTGGCCGTGTCGCATTTCCTGATCGATTATCCCTTTGCCAACCGGCTGTTTCCGCAGTCGCTGGATGCGGTGGAGTACGCGCAACGGTTGGGGCGGGCGGTAATTCTGAGCGACGGCGATGCGGTTTTTCAGCCGCGCAAAGTCGACCGCTCCGGCCTGTTTGAGGCCTTCGATGGGCACGTCTTGATCTACATCCATAAGGAACTGGAACTGGAGGACGCGGAAGCCAAGTATCCGGCGGCGCACTACGTGATGGTGGACGACAAGGTGCGTATTCTGGCGGCGATCAAGAAGCATTGGGGCGCGCGCGTGACCACTGTGTTTCCGCGCCAGGGGCACTACGCGCTGGATGACAAGTTGGTGGCGGAGTATCCCAGGCCCGATATCACGATGGAGCGGATTGGGGAATTGCAGAAATATTCGCTGGAAGAGATTTTGGCAGCGGCCGGAAAGTGAGCGCCTACTCGTCCGCTTTTTCTTGTTCTTCTTCTTTTTCCTGAGTCGCTCCGGCGCGCACCAGGTCTTCCAATTCGCGGTTCAAACTGGCACGAGCGGCCTCGGGCAGATCTAAAAAGCGAAAAGGCTGGAGGCATCCTTTGGTCGCCCACATGGGAAACAGCATTTGCGCGCGGCAGCGGACGCTGGTGGTGCCGAGGTGGAACAGGACGGTCACCCGGATGCTTTCGTCGAGCGGTTGTTCGACCGAGAGCAGTCCGCCGTTGACGGAGAGTTGACTCATGCGGCCGCGGATCTGACGGCCGTTTTCGAGCAGCACCAGGGCAAGGATGGAGCCGCCGAGTTTGACGCGGAAGCCGCGTTGTCCTTTATGCGGAATGGTTGTGGAGGGCATGCTTAATCAATTTTGCATCAGGCGGGGGTAACAGGGCAGATTACGAAAGTCAGCGCCTTCGCCGTTTCCCGCAGGTTGCCCAAAGCCGCGGGTTTCGGGGGCAGGCCGTGACAGAAGTCACATCCTTAATGTTCACGAGCCGTTTAGGCTGAACTTGTAAGGATGGCTTCATGGCAACGCAAGTTCATAACGAGATTCAAACCGGACATCATTCAGAGGGTTCGCCGGTTCTGTTTTCGGCGCCGGCTGCGCCTAGGCCGGGATCGCCGACCAAAGCAAGAAAGAGACTTGTCCGCCGCACCGGTCGCGACCGCTCGCAGATCATGCGCCGCAGCTTCCAGGCCGGGTTCCTGCTGCTTAACCTCTGGATCGGCGGCATCTTCTATTTCTGGGTTCGGCAATTTGAGCCGGGCGGCGCTCCAACCTCCTGGCATCGCCCGGCTGGGGTCGAGGGCTGGCTGCCGATTGCTGGACTGATGAACCTGAGGTACTTCACGCTCACTCATCATGTTCCGACGCTCCACCCTGCGGGCATGTTTCTGCTGATCGCTTTTCTGGCCATGTCGTTTTTGTTTCGCAAGGCATTCTGTAGTTGGCTGTGCCCGGTGGGAACGATCTCGGAATACCTGTGGCGCGTGGGGCAGAAACTCTTCCGGCGCAATTTCCATCTGCCGCGCTGGCTCGATATCGGGCTGCGCGGGTTGAAGTATCTGCTGCTTGGCTTCTTCGTGTGGGCCGTAACTTCCATGGCCGCGGATCAGCTTGCCGCTTTCATGAACAGTCCTTACGGCGTAATCGCCGACGTGAAGATGCTGAACTTCTTCCGCCACATCGGCCAGACGGGCGCGATCGTACTGGGCGTGATGGTAGTTGCGTCGTTCTTGATTCAGAATTTCTGGTGCCGCTACTTGTGCCCTTACGGGGCGCTGCTGGGGATCGTTTCGTTCTTCAGCCTGGCGCGGATTCGGCGCAATCCGGAGAGTTGCATTGATTGCGCGAAATGCGTGAAGGCGTGTCCTTCGGCGCTGCCTGTGGATAGGCTGGTGACGATTAAATCGGCGGAGTGCACGGGCTGCCTTGAGTGCGTCGCGGGTTGCCCGGCGAAAGATACGCTGGGGCTGTCGCTTCCGCGCATTCCGGCGCTGGTTCCTCGGCCTGCTATGTTGCCGGCTTGGGCCTTGGCGGCGGGGATTGCAGTGCTGTTCTTTGGCATCGTCTTGTTTGCCAAGACTGCGGGCTATTGGGATTCGCACGTGACACAGGCCACCTATCAGCAACTGGTTCCGAATGCAGATGCGGCGGCGCATCCCATGCCGGAGAACTGAGGCGGCTGTTCGCCAGGCGGATCACGTGTTCTTAACTCAGGACTGAGTTGTTGATGTAATTGATTCCATAACAATGTCGGCTCCCACGCCCGGATAGACTTTGGTGGTACCAACCAACCAAGGCCCGGAAGAAAGGAGCCGAACGATGATCATTATAGGATGCGATTATCACCCGGGCTTCCAGCAAATTGCGTTTGTGGATACCG
>Ga0209415_10011008_pt1 | contig 15294 bp, 17 predicted proteins | sample PeaSoiSIISIP2007_FD_187696 | JGI IMG/M metagenome (GOLD analysis project Ga0209415, IMG submission 187696) | Peat soil microbial communities from Weissenstadt, Germany - SII-SIP-2007 (SPAdes) (version 2) | ecosystem: Environmental > Terrestrial > Soil > Wetlands > Peat | place: Germany... | reverse complement strand
TGGTGGGGAACCATGCTGCACGACCGTTTTATGCTGCCTCACTTTGTGCGACTCGACTGGGAGGACGTCATGGCGGATCTGCGCGAAGCCGGGTTCGAGTTTCAGACGGAATGGTTCGCCCCGCACTTCGAGTTTCGATTTCCGCACATCGGTTCGGTAACCGGGGAGGGCATGGAACTGGAGCTGCGGCACGCGTTGGAACCGTGGCACGTGCTCGGCGAGGAGGCCTCCGGCAGCGGGACCGTCCGCAACGTGGACTCATCTGTCGAGCGGCTGCAGGTGAAAGTGACCGGAATGACCGGTGAGCGCTTCGAGGTCGCGTGCAACGGCCGCCGGGTGCCGCTCCACCCCACCGGCGAAAGCGGCGAATTTGTGGCCGGGGTGCGTTATCGCGCGTGGCAGCCGCCGTCGTGCCTCCACCCCAACATCCCGGTCCAAACGCCCTTGGTGTTCGATATCGTGGATCGGTGGTCCGGACGCGCCATCGGGGGCTGCACGTATCATGTGACGCACCCGGGGGGGCGGGCAAATGCGCAGTTCCCCGTCAACGCACAGGAGGCAGAGAGCCGCCGGCTGGCTCGGTTTCAAGATACCGGCCATACCCCGGGTATGATGGTTGTTCCGTCCGAGGAGCGCAATCCCGAATTTCCGTTTACGCTGGATTTGCGGCGAAGGAGATGAATTGAGGGTCCCGCCCGCCGGCGCATCACCACACCCGGCGGCGCCACTCTCTCCACAGCCGACGCCGGCATCCGTCCCCACTTCTCGGCCGCCTTGGACGAAATCTCGCCGTCATTGCCAGCGCTCCGGCCTGCATGTTAGTCGAATTCCCCGCCGGGACTCTGGGCGGCAAGCTCAGCGACGCGAGCGAAGCGCCGAGGCGTACCTCACTGTCCTGGGCGACCGAAGATATGTTCCATCTGAGGTAGATCCGCTCCGTTCGCTTCAAGCAGCGTTAGGCCAGGGTGGCGGATCAGTTGATCCCGCGGGTCCTCAAGCTGGCGCTCAGCCATTCCTGCCCGCCCCCAGTCCGATTGATTCCGCGAACGGCATTACGAAACACTTCCGGCAGGAGCCACTCGCGGAAGCTCACCTGCAGACTGGCGGCCGGGTCCGACGGGATGATGCCATGGCCCTGGTCAACCACCGTCCAGCCCAGCGTACCAAGCTGGTCGAGGAAGGGCCTTTCGACATGGAGGTATTCAGACATGGGATCTATACATAATTCTCTAACTAAACTTGGAAAACTTTCTGGGCGTTATGTAGAGAAATTCATTTTAGAATCAATGCCTTGCAGAATGGGTGCTCCTGTTCTCTGACTAAAATCGCCTCGAATTCTTCGCTTCTGAAGCCGGTTTAGTCAGACGCCATTTCGCCCATCGGCTCACCCCATCAGGCACAAGTTGTCCGGCCTTCTTCATCTCCTGAAGGAGGTTGGCGATGAACCGTCTCTTTTGGTATCCATCCAACGCATCCGAGACCTTATCCAGCAGCAGTTCGTCCAACTCCGTCCGGGTCGCTTCCCCGAACTTCTCCAGGTACGCTACCACCATGTCCTTGTAATGCTGCTTGTCGAAAGCCCGGTTTTTGATATGCGACGCTTTATCGCCCGTGGCCGCCGCAATTGTTGCCGACACGAACAGGTTCGGCCGGCGGCCCTCGATTAGCTTCCGCGCTTTCAGCCTCCGGAACGACTCCTCATCGAGTGGGCGGTTCTTCTGCACCTTGTCCAGCGCGATTACGTCAATCAGATCCAGTTCAGTTTCGCTTAGTGGCAACTGGGTGTAGTTCTCGTCCAGCACTTGGCCGGTCAGCCGCACCACCACCTTTTTCGGATCGTCCAACTCGTAATCCGGCATGGGGAAACTGCGCTCGCGCTGGCGCGTGAACATTCGCTTGATGCCGCTGCCGATGGTGTCGATCATGTTGAGATTCACCATTGCCTGCGCCAGGTACGGGTTCCGGTAGATCTCCGGCGGCGCGTCGCTCCTGATCATCTCCTCCACGGTGCCGGGAATGAAGGAACCCAGATTCGTGAATAGTAGTGTGTCCGGCGTTTCCACCACGTTGATGCGACCGCCCATGGTGTAGTCCTGGTGGGCAATGCAGTTGTGCAGAGTTTCGCGCACCACCCACGGGTCGTATTGCGTCACCTCATGCGGGAACAGCGTTCCGCTGGGCAGGTGGCGGATCGTGAGATTGCGAATCTTTTGAAGCACCTTGTCGCCAGCCAGGAGCAACGGCAAATCGAAGTGCTGATAGTCCTTCTCCTGCTTCTTCTCATCCCGCAAGACCCATGTGATTTTGCGCCTGTGCCGGCGAGAGACGATGTGCCGATTCCGGCTTTCCCAAGAGCAGCAAGGCCGTGCGCGTCACTCTGCCGCCAACACAGACCTTGGCCTTATTCAGGAAGGTGGCATCGTCCCAAACATCGATCTCCGCAGCCTGCTGGGGGTGCTTCTGCCGATACTGGACGCGCGCAAATGCGACAGCGTCCGGATCGAGATCCACCAGCATCGCCTTCGACGACCTGTACCGACCAATCTTCCGACGACTCGGAAAGGATCTGCCAGAGCCGCCGCTCTTTCTCTGGGAAGTCCTTGAGCTTTTTCTTGTAGCTGCCGACGCGAATATAGGCTTCGCCGCCGAAGCGCACCGGAGTCGAGTTGGCCGCCTGAATGGCGAAGAGGACGACTGGCTTGCCGCGGTGTTCGAATTCGTGAATCGTGAAATCGATCCGCGGGTTCAACTGGTGCAGGAACCAGTTTTCCAGGTTCTCATTTCCCTTCTTGGCCAGCTTCGGCCGGAAGGTCGTACCGAGAACGGCGTGCGTGCCGTCCTCGATGCCCCATACCAAGTAGCCGGTTCGCCTGCCGTGTAGCGCCGCACCGTTGGAAATTGCGGAAAGGTACTCGCCGATTTCCTGAGGGTTGTCGTTGTTGTGCTTGAACTCGACCCATTCAGTCTCGGCCGATAACCGGAGAAGTTCGTTAAGTTTGGCCTGGAGTTCGGCGGTCCTCACGCTGGGACTTCCTCCAATTGCGTTCCCCGAACGCGCACGCGACCCGTCAGGAGGTCCATCACGCCTTGCTTCTGTTCCCGTAGCTTCGCAACGTCGAGCCGATAACCGTTGATGCTTTCGTCGGCCAAATCCAGAATTCCTGTAATCCTGGTTCCCTCTGCTTCATCGCTAGGCACGGCAACAACGATTCGGCCCACAGCAGGAAGATTGGGGCCTGCTTTGGCACCAGAATCATTCAGCCGCCAAAGCTGGCGCTGCACCCGGTCGGTCGCGATTTGGCGACCGATGAACCGACTCAAGTCGCGACCAAATCTTGGGCGAATCAAGGCGATATGCTGGTTCACGTAAGCCTCGCCAAGTCCCTCGTCAGCGACACCAACAATTCCTAAGTCGGCTGTGATCGAGATGAGGATATCGTTGGGAATCACGGCCGTTCTCTGTCCTTCCGTAAACTTGGGCAATGACACATGCTTCACACTGTCCCACCGAAAGTTGACGTGTTCCCGAGTCAGGTTGAGGCCGGTGCCGACGTTCGTCTCGAGGTGCTGGATCTTGGACCAGTGTGCCTCTTCCGGAACGAAAAATGTGTACTTGTCCGGATTGACCAACTGCTTCGCGATCACCCTGTCAGGCATGCCCTTCGCCTTGAGGTCCCTGGCAAGCTGTTCCCGTTCCTGGTCGAACAGGTCGCTCAACCGCTTCAGGAACAGCATGCCGAAAATATATTCCTTGTACTCCGACGCATCCATATTCCCGCGCAGGTCGTCGCAGGCGCGGAAGAGGAGACCGGAGAGTTGGCTAAGCGTGAGCTTTGTCATCGAATTGTGCGGCTGTAGCTTCGCCCTTGCTTTAGGCGCCGGTGCGAAAACACCGAACCTTCGAAACAAGCCCCGAGCGAAAACAACAGTTTAGCTGGCCGCCGGCCGACCTGTGAAGAGCACGCCGGGATTCGCGAGCGAATTCGACCGGTCACCAACTTAGAATTCTCCGTATCCTTCTGATTCCAAAAGATCACGGGGCCCGGAATTTCGAGCTCACACTAGTCTCCATGCTATGAGTGGAGTTGCATTGCCCACTGCCTTCCACTCGCGCACCCCCCGGTACTACCAAACGAACCTAATCCCATTTTCGGACACCCTTTTAGAATCAGGCGTTTGCGGCGGCCCCGCCCGCGCGGGCCACCGTGGCCCTCCTCTTGACACTTGCTCATTTAGTCGTATAATTGAATCATCCGTTTGTTTTAATCGCATGATTGACACCAAACAAAAAATACTCGACACCGCCGAAAACCTCTTCGGCGCAAAGGGATACGACGCTACCTCCCTCCGGCACATCATCACCGAGGCCGGCGTCAACCTGGCGGCCATTCACTACCACTTCGGCTCCAAAGAGGAGTTGCTCGACCAACTGATCGTCCGCCGCGCCGGACCCGTGAACGAGAAAAGGATCGCCCTCCTCGACCAGATCGAGGCCGAAGCCGGCGCCGCTCCCCTGCCGCTCGAAAAGGTCCTGGAGGCCCTCCTGGTGCCCATGTCCGAGGCGGCCGACCGCAACCCGGAGTTTGTCCGCCTGATGGGCCGCATGCATGCCGAAGGGATGCTACCCTCCGTCCTCAATACCCATTTCCAGCAAGTCATCGCGCGCTTCGTGGCCGCCATGCGAAAAGCCCTGCCGGAACTCCCCGAGCACGAACTGCTCTGGCGCATCCATTTCATGACCGGAGCCATGGCCCACACCATGTGCGGTCCTCCGGACTACACGCGCGTCTCCGCCGAACCGTCACCTTTTCGCAGCCGGATCGCGCGTTTGATTGCCTTCCTGAGCGGCGGCTTCCGCGCCCCTCTGCCGCAACAGGACCATATCGAGGTGAGCCAATGAGATTCCTGACCATCCTTCTCTTAGCAGCCACAGCCTTCGCGGCCGACGACCCCGCCCGCCCCGCCTTGCCCCTGAGCCTGAAACGCGCCGTCGAGATCGCCACGTCACCCGAAGGCAACACCAACATCCAGCTCTCCGGCGAGGCGCTCAAGCAGGCCCAGCAGCGCTCGGCCGAAACCCGTGCCGCCCTGCTCCCCGATATCGAAGCTTCCATCGGCGAGCAGAGCCGCACCGAAAACCTGGCGGCGCTCGGCTTCCAAGCCAACATTATTCCCATCCCGGGCCTCCACTTCCCCGCCTTCGTGGGGCCGTTCACCACCATGGACGCCCGCGTCACCGGCACGCAAACCGTCTTCGACTTCGCCTCCATACGCCGCTTCCAGGCGTCGAAAGTGGGAATCTCTGCCGCCAAATCCGACGTCGATAGCACCGCCGAGCAGGTCGCCGCGCAAGTCGCCCGCGCCTACCTCGCCGCGCTCAAAGCCGCCACCGACGTGGAGACCGCGCAGGCCGATGTCACCCTCTCGCAGGCCGTCCTGACCCAGGCGGAAAATCAGAAAAGGGCCGGCACCGGAACGGGCATCGAGATCACCCGCGCCAAGGTGCAACTGGCCAATGATCAGCAGCGCCTGCTCGACGCGCAGAACGATCGCCGCAGCACCCAGCTCCGCCTTCTGCGCGCCATGAGCCTGCGCCTCGATACCGCCATCGAGCTGACCGACAAGCTCCAGTACGTGCCCGTTGACGCCGTGACCATCGAACAGGCCAAGGCGCAGGCCATCCAGGAGAGGCCCGATTACAAAGCGCAGCAGGAGCGCGAAGACAACGCGCGCCTCTCCGCCAACGCCGTCAAGCTCGAACGCCTGCCCTCCGTCCAGGCCTTCGGCGATTACGGCTCCATCGGCACCGGATTCAGCAGCGCCCTGCCCACCCGCACCGTGGGGGTCTCGCTGCGCGTGCCGATTTTCGATGGCGGACGCCGCGATGCGCGCCGCGCCGAATCGGCCTCCCAGTACCGCTCCGAGAAGGTCCGCACCAACGATCTGCGCGAGCAGATCGAACTGGACGTGCGGCTGGCGCTCGACGCGCTGCAAAGCGCGGACGACCAGGTGAAAGTCGCGAAGGACGGCCTCGAACTGTCCGATAGCGAACTGACCCAGGCGCGCCGCCGCTACGACGCCGGAGTAGCCGTCGGCCTGGAAGTCACCGACGCCCAAACGCGTCTGGCCCGCGCGCGCGATAACCAGACCGCCGCCTTGTACAAGTACAACCTCGCGCGCATCGACCTGGCGCAAGCCGTGGGACAGGCCTCCCGGCCTGTCTTCCTGGACACACTGAGGCAACCCTGAGGCAACCATGAAAAAGCGAATCCTCTTCCTCCTCCTGATTCTCGCCGCCGCCGGCGTCGCGGTCTATGCCTTCCGCGGCAGCGCCGGACGCACGCCCGCTAACCGCATCGTGGTCTCCGGCAACATCGAGCTCACCGAAGTTGACATCGCCTTCAAAACCGCCGGCCGCCTCATCGAACGCACTGTCGATGAGGGCGACCGCGTGACCAAGGGCCAGGTCATCGCCCGCCTCGACCGCGACCAGTTGATCGCCCAGCGCGACCGCGAAGCCGCCGGCCTGGCATCCGCGCAGTCTCAACTCGCCCAAGCCGTCACCTCGCTCGAATGGGAGAAAGCCACGCTGGCCGCCGACATCGAGACCCGGCGCGCCGACCTCGCCTCCATGGAAGCCCGCCTCGCCGAGCTCAAGAACGGCTCCCGCCCCCAGGAAAAGCTGGACGCCAAGGCCGCCGTCGATTCCGCGCAATCCGAACTGGACCGCGCCAAAAAAGACTGGGAGCGCGCCCAGATCCTCTACAAGAATGACGACATCTCCACCGCCCAGTTCGACCAATACCGCAATCGCTTCGAGAGCGCCGAGGCCGCCCTGAAACAGCTCCGCGAGCGCGAAGCCCTGGTGCTGGCCGGCCCCCGCATCGAGCAGATCAACGCCCAGCAGGGCCAGGTCGAACACACCCGCGGCGCGCTGAAGACCGCCGAGGCCAACACCCTCGAAATGAAGCGCCGCGAGCAGGAGCTGACCACCCGCCGCGCCGAAATCGAGCGCTCCAAAGCCAGCCTGGCGCTCATCGATTCGCAGCTCGCCGATACCATCGCGGCCTCGCCGGTGGATGGCGTGGTGCTGGTGAAAGCCGCCGACGTGGGCGAAATTCTGTCGCCCGGAACCACCGTGGTGACCGTCGGCGACATCGAGCATCCCTGGCTGCGCGGCTACATCAACGAAACCGACCTCGGCAAGGTCAAGCTCGGGTCCCAGGCCAACGTGACCACCGATTCCTACCCCGGCAAAGTCTACCAGGGACGCGTCACCTTCATCGCCTCGGAAGCCGAGTTCACGCCCAAGCAGATTCAAACCCAGCAGGAGCGCGTGAAGCTGGTCTACCGCGTCAAGATCGAGCTGGACAATTCCAGCCGCGAGTTGAAATCCAACATGCCGGCCGACGCCGAGATCGTTTTGAATTGAGCGCATGGGCCCCGTCATCGAAACTCGCGACCTGACCCGGCGCTTCGGCCCCATCACCGCCGTGGACCGCCTCAACCTCACCGTGCCGCGCGGAGAAATCTTCGGCCTGGTAGGCCCCGATGGCGCCGGCAAAACCACCACTCTGCGCATGCTCTGCGGCCTGATGGACCCCACCGAGGGCAGCGCCAGGGTTGCCGGTTTCGACGTCGCGCGCGAGTCGCAATCCGTGAAGGACCAGATCGGCTACATGGCGCAACGCTTCGGTCTCTATGGCGATCTCACCGTCCAGGAGAACATGGATTTCTACGCCGACCTGTTCGGTATCGTGGGCGCGGAACGCCAACGCCTGACCGTGGACCTGCTGCGGATGACGCGCATGGACCCGTTTCGTTCCCGCCAGGCCGGCCGCCTCTCCGGCGGCATGAAACAGAAACTGGCCCTCATGTGCACCCTGCTGCACCACCCGCAGATTCTCTTTCTGGACGAACCCACCAACGGCGTCGACCCCGTTTCGCGCCGCGACTTCTGGGCCATCCTCTACCAGTTGCTCAAAGACGGCATCACCATCTTCATGACGACCGCGTACCTCGACGAGGCCGAGCGCTGCAATCGAGTCGGGCTGATGCACAAGGGCAAACTCATCCGCTGTTCGGCTCCCGACGTCATGAAGCAGGAGACCGATGAGAAGACTCTGGAGGGAGCTTTTATCAAGACCATCTACGCGGTAGAAGGGGCGCTGCGAACATGAACGGCAAAACACACAACCCTAACCCCCAGCCCCCAACCCCTAACCCCCCTTCTGCGGCGGTCGAAATCGATGATCTCGTGAAGACCTTCGGCGCCTTCGTGGCCGTCGACCACGTCTCCCTCCAGATCCCCAAGGGCGAGATCTTCGGCTTCCTCGGGCCCAACGGCGCCGGCAAATCCACCACCATCCGCATGCTCTGCGGCCTGCTGACTCCCACCTCGGGGCAGGCTTCCGTCAACGGGCTCGACGTAGCCACACAGCCGGAAGAAGTCCGCAAAAGCATCGGATACATGTCGCAAAAATTCTCGCTCTACGACGACCTCACGGTGGAAGAGAATATCGACTTTTTCACCGGCATGTACGGTGTGCCCCACGCAGTTCGGGCCGAGCGCAAGCAGTACGTGCTCCAAATGGCCAACATCGCCGACCGCCGTTCCGCCTTGACCCGCACGCTCTCCGGCGGTTGGAAGCAGCGCCTGGCGCTGGGCTGCGCCATTCTCCACGATCCGCCCGTGCTCTTTCTTGATGAGCCCACCTCGGGCGTCGACCCCATCGCGCGCGGCGCGTTCTGGCACCTCATTCACGACCTCTCCGAAACCGGCCACACCGTCTTCGTCAGCACCCACTACATGGACGAAGCCGAATACTGCCACCGCATCGCGCTGATGTACCGCGGCAAAGTGATCGCCCTCGGGACCCCGGACGAGCTCAAGCACGGTCTGGACACGCACTACCTGCTGAACCTGAACGCCGCCGACCCGCTCGAAACCATGCGCGCCCTGGAACATCTGCCGGGCGTGCTGGATGTGGCTATCTTCGGCCGCGGCCTGCACGTCATGGTGGACGACGTGGACTCGACCAGCGCCCGCATGCGCCAGGCGCTGGCCGCCAGGAGCATCGCGGTCGAAAGCCTGGAACGAATCACGCCTTCCATGGAAGATGTTTTCGTCGCGCTCATCGAGGCGGAAGAAAGGAGAGCCGCATGAGTTACCGCCGGCTGCGCGCCATGTTCGTCAAAGAGCTGCATCACGTCACGCGCGACTCGCTCAGTCTCGCCATGGCCCTCGCCATGCCCATGATGATGCTGCTGCTGTACGGCTACGCCCTCTCGCTCGACGTGGACCACATCCAGACCCTGGTCTATGACCAGGACGGCACCACCGCCAGCCGCGACCTGGCGCGCCAGTTTCAGGGCTCGCAGTATTTCAACGTCCTCGGCTTCGTGAACGATTACCGCTCCATCGAGCGCGCCATCGATACCAGCCACATCCTGATCGGCGTGGCGATTCCGCGAGGCTTCGGCAAGGACCTGGCTTCCGGGTCGGGCAAGGTGCAGCTCCTGGTGGATGGCAGCGATTCCAACACCGCCTCCATCGCCATGGGCTATGCCGAAGGCGTGGTCCAGGGCTACTCCGCCGGCGTGCAACACGATGTCATCAACCGCCGGGGCATGCATCCGCCCGGGCTCATTGATGCCCGCATGCGCGTGTGGTACAACAGCTCGCTCGAATCCAAGAATTTCGTGGTGCCCGGGCTGATCGCCGTCATCCTGGTAATCCTGGCGGGACAACTGACCTCGCTCACCGTGGCGCGCGAGTGGGAAATGGGGACCATGGAACAGGTGCTCTCCACACCCCTGCGGCCCGCCGAAATCGTGCTCGGCAAAATGTTGGCCTACTTCGCGGTGGGGCTGGTGGATGCCGCCATCGCCATTACCATGGCCATCACCGTCTTCACCGTGCCGTTCCGCGGCAGCTTCCTGGTGCTGGCCCTTTCCACCTGCGCGTTCCTCTGGTGCGCGCTCTTCACGGGCATCTGGGTCTCGGCCGGCTGCCGCACGCAGGTGCAGGCTTACCAGTTCGGCATCCTGGTCAGCTTCCTGCCCGGCTTTCTTCTCTCCGGCTTCACTTTCGCCATCGACACCATGCCCAAAGCCATCCAGGTGTTGAGCTACTTTTTCCCGGCGCGCTACTTCGTCACCATCGTCAAGGGCGTGTTCCTCAAGGGCATCGGCTTCCGCATCCTGTGGGTGGAGATGGCTTTCCTGGTGCTCTACGGCACTCTCATATTCTGGCGGACCGTCCGCAAGATGAATCAGAAGGTGGCCTGACCATGGGCGAACGATTACGAGTCATTCTGAGAAAAGAATTCATCCAGGCGCTGCGGGAGCCGCGCATGCGGTTCCTTTTGTTCTTCCCGCCGCTGCTGCAACTGATCGTCTTTGGCTACGCCGTCAACCTGGATGTGGACCACGCGCGCATCGCCTGGATGGACATGGACCGCACTCCCGAGAGCCGCGCTCTGCTGGCGCGCTTTGAAGGCTCCGGACGGTTCGACGTGGTGGCCACCCCGCGCAGCGAACTGGAGACGCAGTCCGTGCTCGATCGCGGCCAGGCGCATGCCGTGGTGCGTGTGCTGCCCGGCTTCGCGCGCGACCTGGCGCGCGGCCGCGCGACCGAAGTGCAGGTGCTGCTCGACGGCACCAACTCTAATACCGCGTCGCTGGTTTCCGCGTACGCCCAACAGGTGATCGCCGCCTTTTCGAGCGATGTCATGACCGCCCAGACCAAGAACCACCAGACCATCAAGGTGGAGATCCGCGGTCCCGGCGTGGCGCGCCGTGTTCTCACACCGGCCACGCCGGAGAGCCGCGTCTGGTTCAACCCCGACCTGTACAGCCGCAACTATTTCGTGCCTGGCGTGGCTGCCAACATCCTGCTGATGGTGACCCTGATGTTGACCTCGCAGGCCATCATCCGCGAAAAGGAGATCGGCACCATGGAGCAGCTCATGGTCACTCCCATGCGGCCCATCGAGCTGATGCTCGGCAAGACGCTGCCCTTCGCCCTGGTCGGCCTGATCAATTTGCTGGTCATCACCGGCGGCGCCCTGCTGATTTTTCACGTCCCTTTCCGCGGCAGTTTCCTCCTGCTGTTCTTCTGCGCCATCCTGTTCCTGATGACCAGCCTGGGCGCGGGTCTCTTCCTGTCTACCATCTCGCGCACGCAGCAGCAGGCCAACATGGGCTCCTTCTTCTTCACCACTCCGGCGTTTGTGTTGAGCGGCTTCGTGTTTCCCATCCGCAACATGCCTCTGGTGGTGCAATATCTCGCCTACCTGAACCCCCTGCGCTACTTCATGGAGATCGTGCGCGGCCTGTTTTTGAAGGGCGTGGGCGTCTCGGTCTTGTGGCCCCAGATGGTGTGCCTTGCGGTCTACGGCACCGTAGTGCTGGGCCTGAGCGCGGCCCGCTTCCGTAAGACGCTGGACTAACGCATTAACGTGTCCATCGCTTTTCCCACCGCATCCGCATCGGTCGAAAGAGTGACATGGACAATCGGCCCCTCGCGGCGGACCTGCACGGAGCGAAGAACCGGCTCCAGCCGCGGGCTGGCCGCCCCGGCGAGCGAGACGATGGCGCGGAGTGTCTCTTCGAGCCGCTGCCCCTCGTCCGCGGTGCGGCTGGCGCCGGTCAAGTCGAGATCGATGCGTGAACCGAGCTTCGCCATGAAGGTCGCGTAATCCACCAGGCGGAGCAGGCGATTCAGATTCGCCGCATTTCCCGTGAGCGGCAAAGTGACTCGGCCGCGGACCGCCGCCCAAATCTCCCCGCTTCCAGCAACGGCCGCGGCGTGGCCGAGCAGATCGGGCGCACCGGTTGTGCCGGTCTTGTGCTGCGCGATCGCGCTCCGGACCGCTTCGGCCTCGCCGGAGATCGCCAGGGTCGAGTCAATGAGTGTGGCCCCCGCCGGCGCTTCGCGGAACTTCCCCCGGGCGACGAAGACGAAGCTCTTGCCATCCCAGGTGACTAGTAGCTGCGACGCGTTGCGAAGCGGCTCGATGGCCATGCCTACCACAGGGGTCAGCTTCGGATAGAGGGGCGACGCGCGCAGGCGATCGAGATCGAGCCCGGCGGTCGCGACCGCGGTGGAAGTGACGCAGGAAGCCAGGCCCGGGTCAATGGCAGGAGCCGTGGCCGGGCGGCACGAGACAGTAATGGCGGCCGCGGCAGCCACCGCCGCGGCCACGCGAGAATAGGACACTACACCTTATGATCGCAGGTTCGGAGCCAAGCCCAGTCAGCGTTAGCGGCGCCACCTGCTCACCGGAACCGGTTTCCGGATCTCTGGTTGATGTCCGGGCGGAGTCGTTGTCCCGCAGTCGTTGCGCAGCTCGGTGGGGTCGCCTGCCGGCCCCGGACTAACACTATTGTCGATGCAGGGAATGGCGCTCAGATAGGTGTAGATGGCTTGGATGTCATAGTCGGTCAGGTTCGCAAAGGTTGGCCACGGCATGACTTGGAGAAGATCGCCGTCGGGGGTATACCCAGGTACAGTGGGAATGCAGATCGGGGGTGGTGTGGTGCCTGCGGTAATTGCCGCCAGTTGTGCTGCCGTACACGTTGGATGGACGTGATCGAAATCCGTGCCGGTTTTCAGGATCTGATAGAACTGTGCAAAAGTCATCCCCCCTTCCGGCACCCATTCTTGTCGGGTGTCAAATTTCTTGCGATCATGTCTGGTCCTCCATACATGTTTGGTCCCGTTGGAGGCCCGACCGGACCGAAGTCCTGGCCCCCGCTCAAATAGACAGTCGGATCGACCTTCTTCGTTACGGGAACCTTGGTTCCAAGAAAAAAAATCCCCGACGCAACGTATGGGTTTCCGCCTGCGGCGTAATTGAAGTTCGGCGGTCCGCCACCGGTGTGGCAACCATTGCAGTCGCCTATGGCGTTGACCAGGTAGCTGCCCACTCCCACCATCTGCTGATCTTTTCCGGCCAGATTCAGCGGGACGGGCGCTATCGCAAGACCTACCTGGGCGAGCATCGCCTCGGTGTCCTGTGCTTGTACGTGTCGGAAGGGAATCGATAGACCCCCGATTACGATCCCAAAACAGGCAGCGGCTACCGCTCCCCGTAACGCAAATTTTCTCATCGTCATTTATACACACTCTCTCTCTATGGCGCGGAAGCCCCTTCCGGCCAGTGGACGAAGTTTAACACATGCGAAGTTCTTTTTTGCACTTTTTTCAAATCGAGAAATCGAGATCCACTCGACCCTCGTTGTGGAGTAATAGGCCGCAGCAACCAGGACTACTAGGCTAGTAGAGCTAGCGGGCCGGCTTCAGCTCAATCGAAATCATCTCGTATCGCGTCGTGCCAGCGTTTTCGAAGGAGTGAGTCTTGCCCCTGGCGGGCGAGAAAGCGGCGCGTCCCGTCTCCTGGTCGTCGTCGCTCATGGTGCCATCGGCGAGGAATTCGCGAATTTTCGATCCATGCACCACCACGTAAACATGGTCCAGGGAATGTGTGTGGACCGGAGACCGGTCGCCGGGCTGCAGCACCCAACGCTGAACTTTCACCTTCGCATTGTCCACCACGACTTTGGGCGGCACAATCTTCTCGCTGGGGCGCTGCGCCAACAGCGCAAACGTCAACGCGCCCAGCAACCCGCCCAACAACCCGCCTGCAAAGAAACGTTTCACCGGAGCACCTCCTATACGCTCAGAAGCTGACGCGCGCCGCCAACTGAACGTTCCGGGAAGCGCTGCCCGAGTAGAGGCCGGTGATCTGCCCGAAGCTGGCGCTGGTCACGCTGGTATTGGGGTCGCCGAAAAACGGCATATTGAGGAAGTTGAAGGCTTGGGCTTCGAGCCGGAACTTCACGCGTTCGGTGACCGCGGTATCCTTGCTGAGGTCGACATGCCACATCCCGATTCCGGGCCCCTGCAGGTTGGCGAGGGCGCTGGAAGTATGTTGCAGGGTGATCGGCGCCAGCGGCACAAACTGCGACGTGTCGAACCAACGGAGCACCGTGTGCGGATTGTCGCTCGAAGTACTCACTCTCTCGGCGCTCAGAACCCGGGGCCTGCCCCGGCGTGTAAGTGCCGGTCCGACTCACTTGCCAGCCTCCGGCCACGCGCTTGAGCAGCGGATTCGCGGGTGCACAAATCTTCTTCCCTGGCCAAAGGGCAGCTCGTACAGACCGGACACGGTGAAATCCTGCGGGTGGCCGCTGCCCGAGATCACGCTTTCGGGGGAAGCGTCGTCCATGTTGTGATAGGCGGTGTTTTGCAGGTACTTGGAAAAGTTTTCGAGCAGGCGCTACGGCCCACCTTCGACATCGTGAACGAGTCTTTTTTCGCCCTGCAGTTCTGGATCACCTATCACTCCCGTCTCCCGACGTTCAATTATGCGGACGAGCATTTGCATTCCCGCACCATGGCGAAGCGGTATCCCGGAGAGACCAAGTACAAGGACCTGGAGGACCGCCTGGCGAAGCCCGATGCGGTGCTGTTGGAACAGATCCTGGCGGAGAAGGACGACGCCATCGCGCGGGCGCACGGCGCGCTCCAGCATCTGCGGAACGCGAAGGCGCAGATCACGGGCGAAACAGTACGACGACCTCTACTGGCGCCTGAGCCTGGCGGAGCGGACTGCCCTCGTGTGGAAGCTTCACGCCGAGGCGCTCTTCGGTTACAAGGTTCTGGCATCGGGACACGGCGTGCCCGGCCTGGTGGAACGGGTGGAGCGGGCACTCAACGCGCTACAGGCCGAAGCTGCGATCAGCCGCGCGGATCCGCAGATCGGAGCGGCCCCTCCGGCCTCGGCCGCCGAGATTCGCGAATTCACGGATTTGGAGGCACGCATGTCCAAGGTGGCCAGGTAGGGAAGAGCGCGACCGGCGGCGTTTTTCGATTCGCGAAATTCGCCGTCAAGTTTGTTAAAATCAGGAGTGCGGGCCACCCTAGCTCAGTTGGTAGAGCGGCTGATTCGTAATCAGCAGGTCTCCGGTTCAAGCCCGGAGGGTGGCTCCACTTGCCGCGCTGTACGACGCCCTTTGCGAGGAGCGGGGATTGCACAGCGGGGCCCGCTCCGGGGAGGGGCCTCCTTCAGTTCTCCGTAGGGGTCTTGCGCGCCTCATCGACCACCAGCGTCTCGAGCGGAGCTTTGCGCGGGTCCAGCTTGAGACCAAGAGCCGCCACGCCGGTGAAGAGCGAATCGTCGGTCGATCCCTCCAATAACCGCATCGCTTCCGGCGGCAGGGTCACGCCGGCCGCAATCGCCGACCGGATGGTCATAGCCATATAATCCTCGGGCGACAACGGGAACG
>Ga0209415_10011007_pt1 | contig 15295 bp, 18 predicted proteins | sample PeaSoiSIISIP2007_FD_187696 | JGI IMG/M metagenome (GOLD analysis project Ga0209415, IMG submission 187696) | Peat soil microbial communities from Weissenstadt, Germany - SII-SIP-2007 (SPAdes) (version 2) | ecosystem: Environmental > Terrestrial > Soil > Wetlands > Peat | place: Germany... | reverse complement strand
AGTTAAGCCCACTGGCGTTCCGCGCGGTACTGAAGTGCGCGAGCCTACGGGAAACGCGGAAAGCTGTCAGCCTCCCCTCTCGTTCTTTCGGACCCGGATAACTTAATCGCCGGCCGCTCGTCCCGGGGTCGATGTGGCTCGGCGCCCACCTCGGAATCTCGGGAGGGCTCGCGGAAGCGGTTCGGGAGGGCAAGAAGATCGGCTGCGTCTCGCTGCAGATCTTCTCGAAGAGCCCTCAGATGTGGGGCGGCCCGCCGATCGCCCCCGCAGCCGCCGAAGCATTTCGCGCTGCCGTCGCGGCGGAGAACTTCCGGGCCACCGCGGTCCACCACGGATATCTTGCGAACCTCGCCAGCCCCAAACCCTTCATGCTGAAACGATCGCGGGCGGCGTTTCTGGACGAGGTGCGACGCGCGTATCTCCTCGGGGTCGACGCGCTCATCTTCCACCCGGGAGCTCACCTCGGGAGCGGGGTCGAGTCGGGCCTTCATACGATCGCGGAGAGCCTGCGCGGCATCCTCGAAGAGGTGCCCGAGAGCCGGGTCCGTCTGCTGCTCGAGAACGCGGCCGGCCAGGGAACGACGCTCGGCTCTCGGCTCGAGGAGCTGGCCTCCGTCCTCGCCCAGGTCGACCGACCGGACCGACTCGGGGTCACGCTGGATACCTGCCACCTGTTCGCCGCAGGCTTCGACTTCCGTAGCGAGCAGGGGTACGGGGAGCTGATGGACGAGGTCGAGCGAGTCCTCGGGGTCGGAACGGTCCGTGCCTTCCACCTCAACGACGCCAAGGCCGGGCTCGGCTCGCATCTTGACCGCCACGAGAACATCGGCAAGGGAGAGATCGGCGTCGAGGGCTTCCGACACATCATCAACGACTCGCGTTGGGAGGCCACCCCGGGCTACCTCGAGACGCCGCTCGACGACCGGGGGTACGACCGCTACGCGGCCGATTTGAAGACGCTCCGTTCGCTGGCCACTCTCGGCGATACCCCCGCGCCGGCCCGCAAACCGGCCCGGCGGAGCCGTGCGCGCGGGTCAACAGTCAAATAGCGCGCCCCACCTGCGCGCGCCGCGCATGCCGGAAGGGACACCGGTCGAGCTGGTTCGCTCGCTGGAATCGACGGCCCGGGAGATTCGTCAAGAGGTCATTCGGATGACGTACGCCGCGCAGAGCGGCCATCCCGGAGGGAGCCTCTCGGTGACCGACCTCCTGACGGCGCTCGTCTTCCACGAACTCAAGATCGACCCCACCCGGGTCGATTGGCCCGAGCGCGACCGACTGGTGCTCTCGAAGGGGCACGCCTCCCCCGCGCTCTACGCCGCGCTGTCGCTGCGCGGGTTCCTGCCGCGCGAGGAGCTGGCCTCCTTCCGCAAGCTCGGGAGCCGGCTGCAAGGTCATGTCGACCGTACCAAGCTCCCCTGCATCGAGGCCTCCACCGGATGCCTCGGGCAGGGGATCGGGATGGCGGTCGGGATGGCGCTGAACGCCCGCCTGCGCCGGGCCGACTACCGAACCTATGCGATCCTCGGCGACGGAGAATGCCAGGCGGGCCCGACCTGGGAGGCCCTCATGGCCGGGGGACATTACCGCCTGTCGAACCTCGTCGCGATCCTCGACCGCAACGGTCTCGAGACCGACGGAACGACCGAGTCGATCATGGGGATCGAGCCGATCGCAGACAAGTTCCGAGCGTTCCGTTACCATACCATCGAGATCGACGGTCACGATTTCCCCCAGATTCTCTCGGCCCTCGATGAGGCGCGCCGGACGACCGACGGCCCGACCGCGATCGTCGCGAAGACCGTGAAGGGAAAGGGCGTCTCCTTCATGGAAGGAAAGCATCAGTTCCACGGGAAGGCCCCCAACAAGGCCGAGGCCGAACAGGCGCTCGCCGAGCTCGCGCGCGTCCCCGAGGCACGAGCGTGAGCGCGGTCCTCGGCAAGGCGGAGAGCTTACGGGATGCCTACGGCAAGGCGCTCGTCGAACTCGGCGAGAAGGACCCCGAACTCGTCGTGATGGACGCCGACCTCTCGGGCTCCACGCGGACCATCCTCTTCGGGCAAAAGTTCCCGGACCGATTCTTCAACGTCGGGGTGATGGAACCGACGATGATGTCGATCGCCGCCGGACTCGCGCTGCAGGGACGGAGGGTCTACGCGAGCACTTTCGCGGTCTTCGCCGCGGGCCAAGCCTACAACTTCGTCCGCCAATCGATCTGCTACAATCGCGCGAACGTGAAGATCGTCGCGACGCACGGGGGTCTGCTCGTCGGGCCCGATGGGGGAACGCATCAGATCGTCGAGGACATCGGGCTGATGCGCGGTCTTCCGGGAATGACCGTCATCGTTCCGTCCGATGCCCCTACCACCCGGGCCGCGACGTTCGCGGTCGCGGAGCGGGACGGGCCGGCGTACGTTCGACTCACCCGAGAGAACCTTCCGACGGTCACCGACGGCTCCTTCGCCATCGGAAAGGCCGCCGAGCTACGGAGCGGCAGCGACCTCACGATCGTCGCGGTGGGCGCGCTGGTCGCCCGCGGCCTCGAGGTCGCGGAGGAGCTCGCCCAGGTCGGGATCTCGACGCGCGTGCTCGACCTCGCGTCCGTAAAGCCGTTCGATGCGCCCGCGCTCCTTCGGGCGGCGCGCGACACCGGCGCCATCCTGGTCCTCGAGGAGCACAGCGTGCTCACGGGGGTCGGCGCGCTCGTCGCGGCGACGACCTCCGAGAACTATCCCGTGCCGGTCCGTCGAGTCGGAGTCCCGGACGTCTTCGGCGAGTCCGGGGACGGCTGGGCGCTCCTCGACCGCTACGGAATGTCGCGCGAACGGATCCGGGACGAGGCGTGGGAGCTCCTGAAGGTCCGGGGCAAGGTTCAGTAGCCGGGACGGCTTCGGAGGAAGGTAGGACGATGCAGCTGTTTCTCGACACCGCGAGCGTGACCGAGATCCGAACGATGTGGGAGATCGGGATCCTGGACGGGGTCACGACCAACCCGACGCTCGTCGCGAAGGAGGGGCGCAAGTTCGAGGACTTGCTGCGCGAGGTCTGCGCCCTTGGGGTGCCGTCCGTCTCCGCGGAGGTCGTGGCGACCGACACCGAAGGGATGCTCCGGGAGGGCCGCCACCTGCGCGAGATCCACCCCGCGATCTACGTGAAGGTCCCCATGACGGCCGCCGGTCTTCGGGCGACCAAGGTCCTCTCGAAGGAGGGCACACGCGTCAACATGACACTCGTGTTCAGCGCGAACCAGGCGCTCCTCGCCGCGAAGGTCGGTGCCGCGTACGTGAGCCCATTCATCGGCCGCCTCGACGACCAGGGAGACGTCGGGATGGACCTGATCCGCGACATCGTTCAGATCTACCGGAACTACTCGTTCACGACGAAGGTGCTGGTCGCGAGCATCCGGCACCCGATCCACGTTCTCGAGGCCGCCAAGATCGGCGCCGACATCGCGACGATGCCCTACGCCGTGATGGAGAAGCTCGTCCAGCACCCGCTCACCGACAACGGTCTCGCCCGGTTCCTCAAGGACTGGGAGAAGGTCCCGAAGGGCTGAGCGCGAGCGGCGGGCCGACGGGTTATATCATATCGGGCGCCCCGCTACCTCGAGTGGCCCGTGACGACCGAAACCCCGCTCCTCGAGAAGTACCTCCGCCTCACGCGGGAGGCCCTCGCCAAGGTGACCCCGGCTCTTCCCGAGCGCTCGTTCCTGCGCGGCGCGAGCGACGATTTCCTCGCGATGGCCCGTTCCTACCTCGCCGACGCCGAACATTTCTCGGCCGCCGGCGACCGGGACAGGGCCCTCGCGGCCGCGAGCTACGCGCACGGCTGGCTCGACGCGGGTGTGCGTCTCGGTCTCCTGGACGGAGGGAACGATGACCAGCGGTTCACCCTCTTCCGATAGTTCCCGTCCGCCCGCGCCGGCCGGGGTCCCCGAAGCGGCGCTCGCCGGCATCGAAGCACACCTGCGCCAGCGCGAGCTCCGGCGCGAGGAGCTCTACCAGCGGGCCCGACACCTTCGCCGGCTGGCCCAGGCGACGATGTCCCGCCTGCATGCCGAGCGCGCGGTACCGCCCGCGGTCGCGGACGTGCGCCGGGACCTGGCGGAGCTCGCGGACTGGCTTCGCCGGGAGGGCCGGGGCGATGAGGGTCTCGCTCTCGACGCGCTTCAGGAGGGCGTCGAGGCGGTGCTGCTCGCGGCGGTCATCGCCGGGACCGCGCTCCCCGGCCCCTCCGACCTCGGGGTCGACCCCGAACCATATCTACTCGGCCTCGGGGACGTGGTGGGAGAAGTTCGTCGTCAGGTCCTCGACCGCCTCGCGCACGACGACCTCGCCGGCGCCGAGGCGCACCTCGCGCTCATGGACACGCTCACCCGCGACCTCCTCCGCTTCGATACGACCCGGGCGATCGTGCAGCTCAAGCCGAAACAGGATACCGCCCGCTCGCTCCTCGAACGGACCCGCGGCGAGGTCGTCATGGCGCGCCTTCACCTTCGGGCTCACGTGGCGAGCGGCGGGGCGCCTCGGGAGGGACGATGAGCGACCCCCGCCGTACGATCGCCGTCATCGGCGGTTCGGGCATCTCGGGGATCTTCGAGGGCGCTTCGACGAAGAGCCACAAGGTGGCGACCCCGTGGGGGGCTCCTTCGGGCCCGATCGAGGAGGGCCAGGTCGGCGGGGTGCGGACCCTGTTCCTCGCCCGCCACGGGCCCGGTCACACGATCCCGCCGCACCGGGTGAACTATCGCGCGAACGTGGACGCCCTCCGGTCGCTCGGCGCCCAGGCGATCGTGACCGTGAGCTCGGTCGGGTCGCTGCGCGAAGAGCTCTCGCCCGGCACGTTCGTTCTCCCGAACCAGTTCGTCGATTGGACGAAGCAGCGACCGACCACGTTCTTTGACGGGGGACGGGTCTTCCACGTATCGCTCGCCGACCCGTTCTGCCCGGACCTCGTGAAGACCGCCGCCGCGACGGGTCGAGAGCTCGGAAGCCCCTTCGCGGAAGGCAAGACGTACGTGTGCGTCGAAGGGCCTCGGTTCAGTACCCGGGCGGAGTCGAAGTTCTTCCGGTCGTTCGCCGACGTCATCGGCATGACGCTCGTTCCCGAGGTCACCCTCGCGCGCGAGCGGGCGCTCTGCTACGCCTGCCTCGCGATGGTCACGGACTACGATGTCTGGGCCGAGCGGCCCGTGGAAGTGAAGGAGATCATCGAAACCATGCACCGGAACGCGGACCGGATGCATCGGATCCTGGCGGCGCTGATTCCTCGTTTGGCCGTGCCGCCGACGTGCGGCTGTGCGAACGCGCTCGACGACGCGGGAGTCTAACCCTTCGTCCTAGGCCGCGGGACCGCGGCGGACAGTGATCGGGATGCGGCCGGCGGCGAACTCGAGCTCGGCGATCTCGACCGGGTCGACCAAGGAGGGGAGCACCTCGATGAGGATCGGGGCGCCGAGCGAGATCTGGAGCGCGCGGGCCCCCAGGATGCGTGCCCGTTCGAAGCGAGTGAATTCCTCAGCACCGAGGGGGCGAGCCGTCGGTCGATCGGTCACTCGGTCGCTTCCCCCGGCCACCGATAGCGCGGCGGCCGTCAAGGGCTCGGCCACCTAGGGCATCGTATTTACGGTTTGCTCCGGTGCGGTCGTTGGTGGCGCGCCGACGCGCGCGAACAAGCGAAGATGAATCCACGGTCGCGGGTCCCCAACTATCGAGCGCTGCTCGACGATTGGGATGCTCAGCAGGAGAGCTTCAATCCCGACCGCGAGCGACGCTTCGACGTGATGTTCGACGTGCTGGCATCCACGCTGCCGAAGCGATTCACCGCGCTCGACCTGGGTTCGGGGCCCGGCTCGCTGAGCGCCCGTCTCCTACGCCGCTTCCCGCTCGCTCGGTCGGTCGCCGTGGACTACGACCCGGTGACCTTGCGTGTCGGTCAGAGCGCCCTCGGGAACTACCACGGTCGGCTCACCTGGGTCGACGCGAAACTGGGCGCTCCGGGATGGACGAAGAAACTCCCGCGCCGGAGGTTCGACGTCGCCCTCAGCACCACGGCCCTCCACTGGCTGACCGAGCGCGACCTGAGGCTGCTGTATCGAGACCTCGGAGGGCTCCTCCCGCGGGGAGGCATCTTTCTGGACGGGGACCACTTCCCGTGGGGACCGCGCTCGCAGGAATTGAATCGGGTCGCGGAGAAGGTGCGACGCGTTCGATTCGGGGGCATTCCCCTCGACCGGGAGTGGGTGGCCTGGCGACGCTGGTGGGAGAAGGCCGAGAAGATCCCCGCGCTCCGGCCGCAGTTCGAGGAACGCGCCCGCCGGGCGGCGGAGCATCCGAAACGTACCGAAGTGCCTCTAGAGATTCACGAGTACGCTCTCTGGCGCGCGAAATTCCGGACCGTCGGAGTGATCTGGCAGGACTTCACGAACCGGGTGCTCTTCGCCCGACGTTAGTCCGCGACCCCGAAAAAACGAACGAAAAACTAAGGAACCCCGCCAGGCTCTTCCGCCGATGGCCTCCTCTCGGCTCGCGTACCTGGGTCGATTGCTCCGACGCCTCTGGATCTTTCTCGCCGGTTACGCCGCCGTCGTGCTGATCGCTACCTTCGGTTTCTACTTCCTCGAGAGCGGTTCCCCGGGCCTCCTCAACTCGCTGTACTGGGCGATGATCACGCTCTCCACGATCGGCTACGGCGACGTCGTTCCGAACGACCCGCTCGCGAAGGTCTTCACGATCGGGATCGCCGCGACCGAAGTGTTCCTCGGCGCTTACCTCGTCTCCATCATCATCGCCGGCGTCCAGGAGGAGGGCCAGCACCGCGCCCTCGGCACGCTGGGCACGAACCTCTCCGGCCATGTCGTCGTGCTGGGCTACGGGCCGGTCGGCCGGGCCGCGGTCCGCGAACTGCTCGCCCAAGAGGAGAAGGTGGCGGTCGTCGCGGACGACCCGGCGGACGTAGCGAACCTTAGGCTGCTCGCCGACGACAAGCACCTCTTCGCAACGTACGGCCCGGCGGGCGACCTGGAGATTTTGCGTCGAGTAAACGTGCCGGGCGCCCTCGCGGTGATCGTCTGCACGCCGGACGACACCGTCACTCTGGTCGCGGCCCTCAACGTTCGGGAGCTCTCTCCGAACGGTCGGATCGTCGTCTCGGTCGGCCGGCCCGAGCTCCGGCACACGCTGCGCGCCGCCGGCGTGACGTACGTCACCTCCCCCGGCGATATGGGCGGTCGGATCTGCGCCGACGCGTCGTTCCGGCCGGAGGTCGCCAACACGATCGAGGACCTTACGACGACCGAGTTCGGGGTGGACCTCGAGGAGTTCGTCCTTTCCGAGAAGACCCCCGTCTCCCATCAGCCCCTCCTCGAGGCGGAGCGGCTCGTCCGCTCGGCGAGCGACTGCCTCGTCGTGGGGTACGCACGTCCCGACGCGAAGGGCGAGTACCGGACGGTGCTGAACCCTCCCGCGTCATTCAAGTTCCAACCGGGGGACGCGCTCCTCGTCATCGGGACCCTCGAGAACCTGCAGCGGCTCCACCGCTGGCTCGGGGTCGACCAGGGCCGATAGTTCGCACGACCGAGCCCCGAGGGGCGGTCCTTCCCGGCGTGTCCTTCGTCGTCTACGCGTAGCCGAACTGGCGGCGGGCGAAATCGGTCATACGGTCGGGGCCCCACGGCGGCTCCCAGACAACCTCGACCTGCACCTTGTCGACTCCGCTCGCGTTCCGCGCGGTCGTCGCGACCTCGTTCGTCAGCGACTCGACCGCCGGGCACCCGGGACTCGTCATCGTCATTCGGATCGTGAGATTGCCCGAATCGTCCCAGTCCATCCCGTAGATCAGACCGAGGTCGATGATGTTCATCGGGATCTCGGGGTCGTAGATGTTGCGCAACGCCTCGTGGATCTTCTGCTCGAGGTCCGGACGCGCCGGCCCCCGGCCCGTCCCCGAAGCCGGAGAGAGGGACGGCGCAGGAGGGGCCGATGGGGCGGCGGGCGGAGTGGCCGACGGGAGGAAAGGCCCCACCACTTCGAAGCCGGTCTGCGTCGCACCGGAGTGGTAGCGGACCTCGGCGTCGAGCAGGAACTTGAGGCTACTTTCGTCGAGCAACAGGGGGATCCCTTCGACCTCGACCGGCACGTCGCGGACGGACGGGTGGTCGATCATCATCTGCGCGTGCGGCCGCATGCCCCGTTCGACCCAGAGCCGTACTCCCGAGCCCGCCGGGCGTCCCGTGAGGGCCGCGGCAAGCGCGGCTCGGGCTTCGGGCGTGACCTTGAGCCGGATCGGGGGCGACTCGGGGGCCATTCCGGTTCGGTGCGAGGGGTCGGGGGTCATGGCACGTGCCTCAGGCCCCAGTAGGGCTCGCGGGGCCCTTTAGGTATATCGGCCCCGAACCGGCGGCTACCCGCCCGTCACGTCGTTCAGGAACTCGCGGATGGTTCCGACGAACTCCCGGGGTTGTTCCAGGATCGCCATGTGGCTGCTGCGCGCGAGAACGCGCAAGTGCGCCGGCTCGATCCGTTCGGCCATCTCGACCGACGGCTCGAGGAAGAAATCGTAGCGGCCCACGACCACGACGGCGGGCACCTCGATCTTGGAGTAGTACTTGCGGCCGTCCCAGCGAGCGATCGTTCCGTCGACCGCGAGCTCGTCACCGCTGCGGGTCATCATGGCGCGGTACACGGCCTGGCTGATCTTGGTCGCCTTCCAATCCTTGTGCGGCCCTTTGAGGAAGTGAGTCTGGTACGGCTCGAAGATGCTCGTGGCGAGTTCCTGGTAGTCGGGTGAGTCGAACGCCTTCGCCTTGGTGAGCTCCTTCAGGCGAAGCCGCTGACGGGGCGTAGCGCGCGAAATGACCATCCTATTCGAAGCCCGGAGCTCCTCCGCACTCCCGGCGGTCGCGCAGAGGAGGAGGGAGACGAGGTGCTTCTCGTAGCGGTGCGCGTACTCGAGCGCCACGAACCCGCCGGCGGAGTAGCCGAGCAGGTGCAGCTCGGTGATCTTGAGCGCGCGTCGGATGGCCTCCACGTCCTCGGCCATGTTGCCGATCGTGTAATCGCTCGAACGCTTCGGAGCCCAGCTGTGGCCAACCCCGCGGGGGTTGAACAGGATCACACGGAGGTTCGAGTTCGCGAGACGAAGCAGCCCCCGAAGGTAGTGATACGTCGCCCCCGGCCCGCCGGGATGGACGAGGAGAGTGGCCGGGCCTTTCCCTTGGGAGACGTACTCGAAGGACCGGTGACCCGAAACGGTCACTCGGCGCACCCGGGCCATGAGCAAGCGTAACGCATCCCCCCCAAAAGCGTCACGTCGCGGCACCTCCAGTGCGCGATGCCCTCGTCGGAGAGCCGTCCTGCGTAGTTTCACGTCGAGTTCGCAGACTCCGTCAGACGGATGCGCCGGCTCCGTGTCCCGGCGCTCGTTCTGGTCTCCGCAAGCCCTATTTGCGGTCCGGGTCCAGGTCAGGCGTTGATGGACGGAGCTCCGGCCGACCGACTGTCCGCGCTGGAACAGCAGATCGTCGCCCACCTGTTCGTGCTCCGCCCGACCACGGCGGCCTACCTCGGCCTCCACGAGTACGACGGTCTCCTTCCCGACCTATCGGCCGAGGCCACCGGTCGCTGGTCCGCCACCGCCAAGGAGCTGCTGCGCCGACTCGACGCGGTCCCGGAGTCCGACCTCACGGCCTCCCGCCGCCTCGACCGGAACCTCCTTCGGTTGCTGCTCGAAGGGAACCTGTTCGACCTCGAAGAGACCCGCGAGCTCGACCGGAACCCGATGTCGTATCTCTTCCATCCCGACCTCACGAACTACATCTCCCGCGACTACGCGCCCGTGGCGGACCGCGTCGCGGGGATCGTTCGGATCCTCGCGTCCATCCCGGCGTTGTTCGAAACCGCTAAGCGGCGGCTCGAGCCGGTGCTGCCGCGGCCGTTCGTCACGCTCTCGATCCAGATCGCCGGCGGTCTGCCCGCACATTTCGAGGAAGGCGAATCGTTCGCCGGCACCGGTTCCGCTTCGCTCCGGGAGGAAGTGCACAAGGCGCGCGAAGGGGCCGACGCCGCGGTCCGCGCGTTCGCCGAATGGCTCCGCACGGAACGGCTTCCGCGGGTCACCGACGATTTCGCCCTCGGACGGGAACGTTTCCAGCGCCTCCTTTGGGTACGGGAGGGCCTGACGACGTCGGTCGACGAGGTGCTGAAACGCGGTCGCGCTGACCTCAAGCGGAACCAGGACCGCTTGGCGGAGATCGCCCAAAAAGAGGGAGTTTCCGTCGACCAGCTCATCGCCCGGTTGTACGAAAGACATCCGTCGGCCGCCGAGCTTCTTCCGCTCGTGCGCCGGCTCACCGACGATACCCGGGAGTTCGTCCGCGAGAAGGAACTCGTGACCATCCCCGAGCCCGAGAATTGCCACGTTCGCGAGACGCCCCCGTGGGCGCGGGACCTTTGGACCGCCGCGATGAACCCGCCGGGACCGTTCGAAAAGCCCGTGGACGGGATCTACTGGATCACCTCGGTCGATCCGGCGTGGACCCCCGCCCAGGCCGAAGGCTGGATGCGCACTCTCAACCATGCGATGTTGAAGAACACCACGGTCCACGAAGTGTGGCCGGGGCACTACCTACAGTCCCTGCACTTCCGTAAGACCAGTCAGACGCTCGCCCGGAAGGTCTGGTTCTCGTACTCGTTCATCGAGGGCTGGGCGCATTACTGCGAGCAGGTCGCGCTCGAGGTCGGTTTCGATGGCCCCTCGACCTCGGCCGAGGTGACTCAGTTGCACGACGCACTGCTACGGGACTGCCGCCTCATCGCGTCGATCGGAATGCACACCCAGGGGATGCCGGTCGCCGAGGCGGCCCGACTGCTCCGGACCGAGGCGCATCTCGAGGACGTGCATGCGCAGCGCGAAGCGATCCGCGGCACCTACAACCCCGAGTACTTCTGCTACACGTTGGGAAAGCTCGCGATCCTGGACGCGCGGGCCCACCACCTCGCGACGAAATACCACGGGTCCCTCAAGGCGTTCCACGACACGTTGCTCGGATTCGGCACGCCGCCGATCGGATTCCTCGACTCGTTGCTCGCCGAAGCGCCGTCCTCCTCGTAATTCGGTCCGGGCAGCCGCCCCGAAAATCCTCCGGTCCGGAGGTCACCGCCGAAAACTCAGGAAGAATAGGAACCTTCAACAGGGAGATTCAGGCATTATCCTCACCACGATGAGCTCCCCGGGAACGGATGTTCGGAGCGCCGTGATACGCCTTCCTGGGCGCGGGGCTCGCTCATGAAGAACCGCATCAGGCTGGTCTTGATCGTCGTCATCATCGCGCTCGTCGTGGTGGCCGGGGTCACCTCCTACATCGTGTTCGCGCCGCCCGCGTCGAGCTCCGCCAAGAAATCCCCTCCACCGCCGCCGGCGAGCTGCTCTTCGTCGACCTCCGCTTCGTCATCGACCTCCGCCAGTGGGGTCAACGGCAATTGGACCACGTACCACGGGGACAATGTCCGATCCGGTTACGAACCGATGGCTGCGGTCACCGGCGTCCACTCCGAATGGACCGGGCCTACCCCCCTCGACGGGCAGGTCTACGCGGAGCCCCTCGTGTGCGGGAATTCGGTTTTCGTGGCGACGGAAATGAACACGGTCTACTCCATCAACGCGTCGAGCGGCGCCGTTCTCTGGCACACGCACCTCGGGAGCCCCGTGCCCGGGTCGAGCCTCCCTTGCGGCGACATCAACCCGAGCGGGATTACGGGCACGCCGGTAATCGACCTCGCGAACCGGATCTTGTACGTCGTGGCCTTCCTCAACCCCGCCGACCATGTGCTCTTCGGGCTCAACATCGACAACGGGACCGTGATGTCCCAAGTTCCGGCCGACGCCCCGGGTTCCACCCCAACCGCTCAGCAGGAACGGGGAGCCCTCGTCTTGGCGAACGGGATGGTCTACATTCCTTACGGCGGCCTTTTCGGCGACTGTGCCAACTACCACGGCTACGTCGTCGGGGTTCCGGTGAGTGGCTCGGGCGGGCTGGTCTCCTATCAAGTGCCAACCCACCGGGAAGGCGGCATCTGGGGCGCGGCCGGATTCGCCGTGGCCGCGAACGGGGACCTCTACCTCGCGACAGGCAACGGCGATTCGTCGACCACCTTCGACCACGGCGACAGTGTCGTCGAGCTCTCGCCGTCGCTCCAGGAACTGGGCTATTTCGCACCGACGAATTGGGCCCAGCTAAACCAAGACGACACGGACCTCGGCTCGCAGGCCCCGACGATCCTTCCGAACGGCGATGTTTTCCAGGTGGGAAAGGAGGGAGTCGGCTACCTCCTTTCCGGGACCAACCTGGGAGGGATCGGGGGCCAGATCTACAACCGGAGCATTTGCGGGGGAGGCTACGCAGGTACAGCGCACGTCGGCGAGTCGCTCCTGGTCGCCTGCAATGACGGGGTCGTACGGGTAAACATCGGGGCGGCCAACTTCTCGGTCGCGTGGAAGACCGCGGCGAGCTTCGACAGCGGCGCCCCGATCGTGACCGGGAACGTAGTCTGGGCGGTCGACTGGGACAACGCGTCCCTGATGGGGTTCAACTTCTCCACCGGGGCGCTGATCTTCTGGCTCTCCCTGGGTTCGGCGGAGCACTTCATCACTCCCGCCGCGGCCCCCGGGAGCCTGTTCGTCGGGGCGGGAGACCAGCTGGAAGCCTACGCGCTGACCTGAAGTCGCGGCCCGCCCGCCTCCCCGCTCCCCTACTTCTAAAGAATCGTCTCTGAAGCAAGCATCTATACTTCCTCGGTTTCGCCGGCTCGAGGAACCCATGGGCGAAGACCTTCGTACCGTCGCCGAGCAGCTGACGCGCGAGTTGGGGCTCGAGATGCCTCCCGTGCAGATCACGTATCTCGACCACCCACCGAAAGGCATCCCGGAGCACCCGGGCGGCGTTCCCTCAGTGTGCACGTTCTTCGCGTTCGGCACCCGTTCGGCGTTCTACGCCGGCCTCCCGAAGCACGAGGACTGCGAGATCGGCGCATTCGTCCTCGGGATCCCGCCCGAAGGCGCGGTCGGCGGCCGTCTGATGGCCACGATCGGGGACATGCAGAAGGAGGGCTACCTCAATCCGGGCGAGGAAGCCAAGGTCCCGCACAACGCGACCCCACCGAAGTACGTCGCGTACGGTCCCCTGGGGTCGATGTCGCTCGCTCCGACCACCGTCCTCATGTTCACGAATCCGCGCGGCGCGATGCTTGCGGCCGAAGCGGCCGGCTCCGGTCCGGATACCTGGGCGGTGCCGATGAACGGACGGCCGATGTGCGCGATCGTCCCGATCCTGAACCAGGGCGCCCCCGTCGCCGTATCGCTGGGGTGCGTGGGGTCGCGGATCTACACCGATATCGGTGCCGACAAGATGGTCGTCGGAGTGAAGGGCGACCGCTTGGGCGCGTTCATGAAGAAACTCGACCGGATCGTGCATGCGAACGAGTTCGTGAGCTCGGAAGACTCCGCCCGAAAGGCGAAGGCGTCCGCGTCGTTCCACGCGAGCGGAAAGTCCTCTTCGCCCCGCACAACCAAGGGCTGAGGGCCGAGCGCGCCCTCCGGCGAACGGTGTCCACTCCGCCCTTTCCCCCACTGCCGGCCCCCCACACCCGGGTGGGTGTGGGCGGGGTGCTCATCCGCAATGGCCGGGTGCTCGTGAACCGGGCGGTCTACCGGACCCGGTTCACGATCCCGAGCGGCTACGTCGACCCGGGAGAATCGCTCGAGCGGGCGCTCGTTCGGGAGCTCGAGGAGGAGACCGGCCTGTCCGTACGCGTCGGTCGGTTGCTCCTGACCCGCCACAAGGTCGTCGATGAGCTTCAGAGCGACGTGTACTTCGCCTTCGCTCTCGAAGTGAGCGACGGGGAACCCGTGGCCCGACCCCCCGAGATCGCGGAAGTACGGGAGGTCCCGGTCGACGAGGCCCTCCGGGCCGAGTGGATTTCGGAGCTCTCCCGGGTCGCGATCCGGCTCGGTTCCGAGAGTACGCCGGGGTGGCCGCGATCGGCCTGGAAGGGAGGCGAGGTGCCGGGGCTCGCGTCCGAGCTGTTCCACCCGGCTCGTTGATACGGCGCACGACTCGGCCGCGGTCGGATAATCCGCCGGGGACGGAAAGAACCGTCGCGGAGGAAGTCGTATGGGGTTCGCGGGGGGTAACCGGGCCGTGGCGCACAGCTCGAACCCCCTGAGCGACAGCTCCATCCAGGGCATAGGAATCCACCTCTCGGCCGCGGCGGGGAGAATCGACCTGGCCGCTCGTCGAAGCCGGAGGTTCTCGTGGTACTGCTGGGGGTTCCTGTTCGGCACCTACGCCGGATTGCTGGTATTCTCGATTCTGGCGACCCTCTTCCAGGTCGTCACCACGACCACCACTTCGCAAGGCGTCTCGGTCACCACGACGTATCCGTGGTGGATACTTCCGGTCTCCGCGGCGATCCCGGTCGCCTTGCTGCTCCTCGCCGTTCGTGAGGTGGTCCTGGGACGACGGGAGCTGCGGATGCCTCCGACATCGCCCGGAGCCTCCGAATTGACCCTCGGTTGGACCGAGACCGTTCAGCAGTGCCAGCGGAAGATCACTCACGCGAAGAGCGAGACCGAATGGTCGTTCGTCCCGCTCGTTCTGGGCCTCTTCAGCCTCGCCGAGATCTGCGTGTTCATCCTTTCGGATTCCATCTCACCGAACGGGAACATCACGATTCTGATCGCGCCGGTGGTTGGGTTAGCTTCCCTGGCCCTTCTCTGGGCGTTGTATCGAGCGGCCCGGAACTGGATCGGCTCCTACCAGGGACTCCTCGATCGCCAAGTCGGTGAGCTTGCGCGCCTGGAGGCCGAGTTCTTGTGGCGGTTTGCCGGGAACACACCGACGGCATGATGGACCGCCCCGACCTGTTCGTCATCGGACGACTCCTCGAGGGACTCGTTCCGGGGCCGCTCCTCCGGACCCAGCTCCAGCAGCGGGCGGGGGTCAACTACACCGTCTTCCAGCGGTATCTCGACTTCTTGCTCCGTCTGGGGATCGTGGCGGTGCGGCCGGGAGACGACGGTCTCCTCGAGTTGACCCCGAAGGGCGTGGAAGCGTATCGATTCCTCTCGGAGGGGTTCGGGCGGATCTTCGGCATCGCCCCTCCTTCGAGGCGGTCGTAGACCGCGCCGGCAACCCACCGCGCCGGGTCGAGGCCGGGACCGCCCGAGGGGAGTGCGGGCACCGGGATTTGAACCCGAGTTATAGGCTTGGCAAGCCTATGTGATAACCAGACTACACTAT
>Ga0209415_10011006_pt1 | contig 15296 bp, 11 predicted proteins | sample PeaSoiSIISIP2007_FD_187696 | JGI IMG/M metagenome (GOLD analysis project Ga0209415, IMG submission 187696) | Peat soil microbial communities from Weissenstadt, Germany - SII-SIP-2007 (SPAdes) (version 2) | ecosystem: Environmental > Terrestrial > Soil > Wetlands > Peat | place: Germany... | reverse complement strand
ATGATGGCGCCCTGGCCCGGCATGAGCCGGGGCACCGACTGCACCGTCCCCAGGGTGCCCGGGTTGGTGAGGGTCACGGTGACGCCCACGAAATCGTCGGCCGTCACCTTCTGCGTGTGAACCTTCCGCACCACGTCCTCGTACGCCACCACGAAGGCCCGGAAATCGAGGCTCTCGGCATCGCGGACGACGGGAACGAGGAGGGTGCGGGATCCGTCGGCCTTGCTCACGTCGACGGCCAGACCGAGGCCGACGTGTCGGTGGCGAATCACACCCGAGGTGCCTTTGTCGTCGATCGAGTCGACGAACGACGCGTTGAGCGCGGGGACGGCCCCGAGCGCCTGTACGACGGCGTAGCCGATGAGGTGGGTGAAGCTGACCTTGGTGCCCGACGTCCGGGTCAGGTGCTGGTTCAGCATCGAGCGGTTGACCTCGAGGAGCTTGGCCGGCACCGTCCGCACGCTGGTGGCGGTGGGCACGCCGAGCGACGCCTCCATGTTGACGGCGATCAGGGCGGCGGCGCCACGCAGGGGCACGGGCGTTTCGCCGGCCTCCGCCGCCGGGGCCGCGGGGGGTGCCGAGACCGCCGGCGTCGCCGGCCCGGTCGGTACTGCGGACACCGACCCCGTCGCGTCGACCGGGGCCGCAGCGGCTGTGGCGGTGGCGGGCGCTGCGCCGACTGACGGTTCCGGGACCACGGCCGTCGCCGTCGCCGACGCCGTGGCCGGGCCACCATTGGATCCCGCTGCACCGTCCACCGCCGCCGGTACGCCGTTGGAGGAGGCGCGCGCGCTGTCGGGCGGCGGCGAGCCCGGAGGCGTGTAGTCGGCGAAGAACTCCCGCCAGCTCTCGCTCACCGACATGGGATCGCTGCGGTACTCCTCGTACATGTCGTCGACCAGCCAGGCGTTGGGTCCGAAGGCGCCGCCGGTGGGGGATCCGGGGGCGAGACGTTGCTGGTCCACCATTGATCGTGAGCCTACCGGGGCACCTCCGTGGTGCCGCGCCCGTCCGATTACCCTGTCACCCCTGTGCCTTCCTTCTCTCCCGAGTTACCCGTGCCTGAGCGGCAGCGGGCGCCGTTCGATCCGGTCGGTTGAGCGGGACCTCCCACCCACCGCGCCGGGGGGTGACTGACTACCCGGAGGGCCTCCACGTCGTCGACCATCGGGGTTCGGGATCCGACGGTTCCGCGCCGGTCGTCGTGCTGGTCCACGGATCCCTCGACCGCGGCACGAGCTTCGCCCGCGTCGTTCGCCGGCTCCCCGACCTTCACGTGGTGACCTATGACCGCCGCGGGTACCACCACTCACGCCACGCCGTCCCGCTGGCCACCTCGCTCGAGGACCATGTAGCCGACCTGGTGGCCATCGTGGACGGCCGTCCGTCGGTGGTCGTCGGTCACTCCTACGGGGGCGACGTGGCTCTGGGCGCGGCAGCCGCGGCGCCCGGGGCCGTACGTGCCGTCGGCGCCTACGAACCGCCGCTCCCGTGGTCCGACTGGTGGCCGAGGCGGACGAGGGGGGACATCGCGGCCGAGGATCCGGCCACCTTCGCCGAGGGCTTCTTCCGGCGCGTCGTCGGCGACGACGCCTGGGACCGGCTCCCGGAGAACGCCCGCGCCGAACGCCGGGCCGACGGACCGGCACTCGTGGCCGAGCTCGCGTCCATTCGCCGTGACAGGTCGCCGATCGACCTCGCCTCCATCAGGGTCCCGGTCGTTCTCGGCCGGGGGAGCCGGTCGCTGCCCCATCACCGCCGGGCGATCGACGAGCTCACCGACCTCCTCCCCACCACAGAGGTCATCGAGTTCCCCGGCGCCTCCCACGGTGCCCATCTCACGCACCCCGACGCGTTCGCCTCCTTCGTCCGGCGCGTCGCCGCCCGGGGGGCGGGGAACGGGCTATGAGGACGGCAGGCCGAGAACCCGCTCGGCGATGATGTTCCGCTGCACCTCGGCCGTCCCCCCGCCGATGGTCAGGGCCCGGGCGAACAGGTACCCCTGAGACCAGATCGCCGGGGGCCAGACATGGGTCTGTCCTGCGGCGCCGATGTCGTCCTTCCCCGATGACCCCGAACCCCGCCCCCGGGCGGTCAGCGCTTCGAACGGGCCGACATCGGTCATACCGTGCGCCCCGCTGAGGTCCTTGGCCACCTCCATCACGTTCTGACCGTGGTCGTCGGCCAGAGCCTTGCGCACCGACGCCTCGGGTCCCGGGGCCCGACCGGCCACCGCCGCGCTCACGGTCCGCAGGCGGATGAGCCGGAGGATCTCACCCTCGATCCAGACGCGCACCAGCCGGTGGCGCAACAATCGGTCCGACTCCCCCCCCGAGCGCCGGACCAGGTCGATGAGATCGGCGGCGGTGGGACCCTGTCCCCAGAGCGCACCCTCGCCCGACAACGACACCCGCTCGTTGCCGAGGGTCACCTTGGCCAGGGCCCACCCACCGTTGACCTCGCCGACGAGGTGTTCCGGGGACAGACGCACCCCATCGAGGAAGACCTCGTTGAAGGCGTGGTCGCCGGTCATGTCGACGATGGGCCGGATCGTGACCCCCGGAGCGTCCATGGGGCAGATGAAGTACGAGATGCCCCTGTGCTTCGGCGCGTCGGGGTCGGTCCGCGCCAGGAGGATCCCGAGGGCGGCGACATGGGCGAAGCTGGTCCAGACCTTCTGGCCGGTGACGACCCATTCGTCGCCGTCACGCTCGGCCCGTGTGGACAGACCGGCCAGGTCGGAGCCGGCCCCGGGCTCGCTGAACAACTGGCACCAGATCTCCTCGGCGGCCAGCAACGGGCGCAGATACCGCTCCTTCTGGGCCTCCGTACCGGCGTGGATCAGCGTCGGGCCGGCCCACCCGATACCGATCTGGTTCGACGGCCGACGCACGGCGGCACGCCTCATCTCGTCATCTATGACGAGTTGCTCGACCGGATCGGCCCCGAGACCCCACGGGCGGGGCCAGTGCGGCGCCACATAGCCGGCGTCGGCCAGCTGGCGCGCCGTCGGCCCGGGGTGCTCCGCCAGCCATCGGCGGAACTCCTCCCGCGCCGGGTGCTCGTCTCCCGGAAGGGCGAGGTCCACGTCGCGAAGCGTAGGCTGCATAGGTGACCGATTGGAATTTCGCAGACGTCTGGGAGGTCGTCGCCGACACCATTCCCCACGCGCCCGCACTCATCCATGGGTCGCGCACGGTCACCTGGGCAGAATTCGACCAACGGGCCAATGCCCTCGCTCACGCCCTTCTCGGCTTCGGGGTCGAGCGCCAGGACAAGGTGGCCCACTACCTCTACAACTGCCCCGAATACCTCGAGTCGACGTTCGGCATCTTCAAGGTGGGACTCGTCCCGGTCAACACCAACTACCGGTACACCGACGACGAACTCGTCTACCTCTGGGACAACGCCGATGCCAGGGTCGTGATCTTTCACGGCACCTTCGTCGACCGCATCGAGGGGCTGCGCGCCCGGGTCCCCGGGGTCCGGAACTGGCTGTGGGTCGACGACGACAGCGGCCCCTGCCCGCCATGGGCGACCCCCTACGAAGCCATCGCCGCCGCTGACCGGGGAAAGGTGGTCGCACCCTGGGGCCGTAGTGGCGATGACATCCTCATGCTCTACACGGGGGGAACGACCGGCATGCCCAAAGGCGTCATGTGGCGCCAGGACGATCTCTTCAGTCGGATCAACGCCGGCAACCTCCTTCGTGTGCCCGAAGACGGGGGCCTGGCCGGTATCAGAAAGGCCATCGTCGGAGCCGGGCCCCGGATCGTGCCGGCCTGCCCCCTCATGCACGGCACGGGGTCGTTCACCTCGATCGGCTGTCTGAACATCGGGGGCACCGTCGTCACCCTCACGAACCGGCGATTCGACCCGGTGGAGCTTCTCGACACCATTGACCGCGAGGGCATCAACGTCGTCGCCATCGTGGGAGACGCCTTCGCCAAACCGATCCTCACCACTCTCGACGAGCACCAGAAGCATTGGAAACTGTCCACCCTTCTCGCCATTATCTCGTCCGGGGTGATGTTCAGCGAAGAGACGAAGCGCGGACTGCTCCACCACCACCCCACCATGATGTTGATCGACGCCTTCTCCTCGTCCGAGGCTCTCGGCATGGGCGCCTCAGTGTCGAGCGGCTCCTCCACGGAGCACACCGCCCATTTCACACTCGGCCCCGAAGTCCGCGTGCTCGATCTCGAGACAGGCAAAGACGTGCCCCCCGGTTCGGGCGAAGTGGGCGTCCTCGCCCTGGGCGGCCGGAACCCCCTCGGCTACTACAAGGATGAACAGAAGTCGGCCAAGACGTTCAAGGAGATCGACGGAATCCGGTACTCGATTCCCGGTGACTTCGCCACCGTCGACCCTGACGGATCGATCCAACTGCTCGGACGTGGCTCGGTCGTCATCAACACCGGCGGGGAGAAGGTGTTCCCCGAGGAGGTCGAGGAGGCATTGAAGACCCACCCGGCGGTTCACGACGCCGTGGCCGTGGGGATCCCGGACAAGCGATTCGTCGAGGTCGTGGCCGCTGTGGTGGAACCCCAACCGGGCTCCCAACCAAGCGAGCAAGAACTCATCGATCATGTGAAGGGTCGCCTCGCCGGATTCAAGGCGCCCAAGCGCATCCGATTCGTCAAGAGCATCGACCGCTCCCCCGCCGGCAAGATCGACTACGCGCGCCACCGGTCGGAAACGACCGAATGGGCGGAGACTGCGTGAGGTCGACCTCCTAGGACCATGGCTTCCCTCGAACTCGTCAACCGATGGCCAGTCGACGCGGCTTCAGCCGGCGTGCTGCGACGGACGAGCCCCGCCGACGTCACACTCGCGGAGAGTGTGGGCGACATCGAGCGACCCTTCGCCTGGGCGTCCATCACGAAGCTCCTCGTAGCCATGGCGGTGTTCGTCGCCGTCGAGGAGGGAACGATCTCGCTCGACGACCAGGCCGGGCCACCGGGGAGCACGGTGCGCCACCTTCTCGCGCACGCATCGGGCCTCGGTCCGGATTCGATTGTCCCCGTGGCCACGCCGGCCCGGATGCGCATCTACTCCAATATCGGATACGAAGTCCTGGCCGACACACTGGCACTGCACACGCGCATGCCCTTCACCGACTACCTCACCGGCGGTGTACTCACCCCGCTCCACATGTCCGCGACCACGCTGGTGCCCGGAAGCTCGCCGGCGTCGGGGGCGCGAGGTCCACTTCACGATCTCCTGCTCCTTGCCGCCGAGCTGCTGGTACCGACCATCGTCTCGGCGACCACGCTGGCGGAAGCAACGAGCGTGGCCTTCCCGGGCCTGCGAGGAGTGCTCCCGGGCTACGGGCGATTCGACCCCTGTGATTGGGCGCTGGGCTTCGAGGTGAAGGGCGGCAAACTCCCTCATTGGACGGGAGCGCACACTTCTCCGGCGACCTTCGGCCATTTCGGCAAAGCGGGCGGCTTCCTGTGGGTGGACCCCGTGACCGGGCTCACCTGCGCCTCACTTTCGAATAGAGATTTCGGACCCTGGGCCGTCACGGAATGGTCGACTCTGGCCGATACCGTCGTCGAGGAGTGGGCCGAGGCCGCGGCCGGAGAATCGGCCCAGACGACGCATCGTCTAGTGACGGCAGACGCCGAGCGACGGGAGAATGAGGCGGCCCAGGCTGCTCAGGCCGAGACCGAGCGACACGAGAGAGAAGCCGCCCTGGCCGCTGAGGTCGCGGAGACCGAGCGACGCGAGAGAGAAGCCGCCGAGGTCGCTCAGGCCGAGGCCGAGCGACTGCGGCAGGAGGCTGCTCAGGCCGAGGCCGAACGACACGAGAGAGAAGCCGCCCTGGCCGCCGAGGTCGCGGAGGCCGAGCGACGCGAGAGAGAAGCCGCCCTGGCCGCCGAGGTCGCGGAGGCCGAGCGACGCGAGAGAGAAGCCGCCCTGACCGCCGAGTTCGAGGCCGAGCGACGCCGGCAGGAAGCTGCCGAGATGGCGAAGGCGGCTAAGGCGGAGCGGCGGAAGCGAAAGGCCGCACGGGTCGAGACGAAGCGACGCAGGCGGGAAGCCGCCGAGGCAGCCGATGCCATGCGGCGCCAATGGGCTATGGCCGAAGCGGTAGAGGGCGCACGACGGGAGCGGGAGGCGGCAGACGCTCAGGCCGCGGCCGAGGCGGCCGAGGTCGCGCGACGCGAGCGGGAGGCGGCACGTGCCCGGGCCGGGGCCGAGGCGGCGTTGGTCGCGCGACGGGAGCGGGAGGCGGCAGACGCTCAGGCCGCGGCCGATGCGGCCGAGGTCGCGCGACGCGAGCGGGAGGCGGCAAGTGCCAGGGCCGAGTCGGCGTTTGTCGATCAGCACGTCGTTGCCAGGCCGGATGAGCGCGTACAAGAGTCCGTAGGCGTTCAGGCGACAGAGGTTGACCCGCTCACTCGACGTGCCGCCGAGGCTGGCCGGAAGGTCGCAGCAATGGCTGAGCGGACCCAAAGCGCGGTCGTTCGCACTGATGACGCCCAGACAGCCGAGTCCGAGGAACACGGGCCTTTCGGACCGGGGATCCGACCGGTCGATTTCTGGGGCGTTTGCACGCCATGACCGAGATGGAGAGACGATGAAGGGTGTCATCCTGGCCGGAGGTACCGGCACGCGCCTCCATCCGCTCACCCGGATCACCAATAAGCATCTTCTTCCGATCTACGACCGACCCATGATCAGCTATTCGATCGAGGCTCTCGTCCTGGCCGGGATCACCGAGATCATGCTCGTCACCGGGGGGACACATGCCGGCGAATTCCTCCGGCTTCTCGGAAACGGGCATGAACACGACATAGACCGCCTCTCCTACGCCTATCAGGACCGGGCCGGTGGGATCGCCGAAGCTCTCGGGCTAGCGGAGCGGTTCGCCGCCGATGATGCCGTTCTCGTGATGCTGGCCGACAACATCGTGGAGAGGACGTTCCGCCCGACGGTGGAACGCTTCGCCGAGCAGGGTGGTGGCGCCCGGATCGTTCTGACCGAAGAGACCGATCCCGTCCATCTCCGCCATCTGGGCGTCCCTGAGTTCGACGAGTCCAAGCGCATCACGAAGATCCACGAGAAGCCCGAGGAGCCACCGAGCCACTACGCGGTCACCGGCATCTACTGCTACGACCCCGACGTCTTCTCGGTGATCGGAAACCTCGAACCCTCCGGCCGGGGAGAGCTTGAGATCACCGATGTGAACAACTATTACGTGGACCAGGGAACCATGTCGTTCGACGTACTCGAAGGCTTCTGGGGCGACGCCGGGGAGTCGATCGATGCCTATTACGCCGTCAACGACTTCGTCCGGGCTAACGGGGCCAACAAGGGATGACAGCGTCGTCTACGGGAAGAAGGGCGTAGAGGACGCGAACAGGACGATCAGGACCCCGAGAGTGGCGGCGCAGACGCCCACGATCGGCAGGAGGAACTTTTCCGGCACCTTCACGGCGACAGCGATGATCGCGGGGAATGCAAATTCGACGTAGCGGACCCACGCTCCGTGGTCGGTGGTCACAAGCCAGGTCCCGAGGACTCCGATCGCGAAGACCTTGTACTCGAGGGGCATGGATACGGCGAGGACGAGCACCAGCGCGAGAACCACGGCGATGACCCCCGTGCCGTTCATGATCACCACCGGCGTGCTATGGAATCCGTGTTCGGCGAAGAGCCGGAGCTGGTGGAACGGTGCCCACAGCGACAGGTGGTCGCCCCAACCCAGTCTCTCGGCGGTCGAGAACGTGAAGAACCCGCCGGTGGTTGACTTCAGGTAGATCAGGTAGCCGAGGAGCCCTGTCGCCGCCACGAAGGGGCATGCGACCGCACGTCCGACCACTCCGGTGGGGCGGTCCTTCTCCAGGAGCTGGCGACCGGCGGCGACGGCACAGACCACCACGAGGACGACGGCGTCCAGCCGGGTGGTTCCCGCCAATGCCGCGGCCAGCCCGGCCACCAGGAACCAGCGCCGTCGCAGAGCCCACAGGGTGGCCAACGCGAGTGGAATGGCCAGCGCCTCGGAGTAGGCCATCGAGAAGACGTAGGCGCCGGGGAAGAACGCCACCAGGACCACCGATCGCCACGCGATCCGTTCGTCCCAGTCCCGAGCGACGAGAGACCAGAGGAGCAGGCACGATGCGACGAGCCCGATCGCGCCGACCACCACCGTGGTGTGGACCGGTCCTCCGCCGATGACGGCGTGGACCGCCCGTTCGGCGATCGGGAGGCCGGGGAAGAAAGCCACACGGAGCCCCCCGTAGTCCGTCGGACCGCTGGGCTGGCGGTGCAGGTAGCCGTGCTCGGCGATCCGATAGAACCAGGTGGTGTCGAAACGGAACGCCGTGACCGCCAGGGGGAACCGCATGATCCAGGCCGCCGTCAAGAAGGCGAGAAGGCCGATCGCGATCGATGCCAGTCCCACGACGACGAGCCCGAGCTCACGACGGAGTGTGGCCGGCGCCAGGAATCTCGTCGGCGGACGGCGATGGAGGTGTTCGGACCCCGGACGTGGCGACGCCGTCGGTAGGACGGTGGTCGACAACGGCGCTTGGTCGGCGCCCGTCGAATCGGCGTGAGAGGGATCCGTGCCGGACAGATCGTCGGCTCTCTGCGACGGATCCGGCATGGCGGGCAATGCTAATCCGACCGGCTCACGTCATGACGTTCCGCGGGACGAGGCACGCCCCCCGATCTGGCTGACGGACGACTACGCGTCGAGGAAGCGTCGGATGCCGAAGGCCGAGCCGATCGACCCGATCAGGACACCGATGAGGAGGACGACCAGACTCGTGATGACCACTTCGTGGGTGGGCAGGCGCATCTGATACCAGAGGTTCGAGATCTGACCGTTGCCGAGGGCGTCGAGCACCAGGTGCAGGACGACGACGACCACCGCCGCGACGACGGCGCCGAGAAGGCCCTGGACCACGCCTTCGAACATGAACGGGACCCGGATGAACCAGTTGGTGGCCCCCACCAGCTTCATGACCGACACCTCGCGTCGTCGGGCGAAGATCGCCAGTCGGATCGTGTTCAGGATGAGCACCGATGCGGACAGCAGCAGGATCACGGCCAGTATCAGGAAGACCAGCTGCAAGATGCGCGTGACGGACTCCATGTTGCGGATGGCCTGGTTCGGGGAGGCGACGTCCTTCACCCCGGGGTAGCCGTGGAACTGCTTGGCGATGGCCTGGGCCTGGGTCGGGTTGTTGAGCACGCACCGCAGCGACGAGGGCGTGCTGGCGACGGTCAGGGCCTGGGACTCGTCGGGGGTGAGCAGACGCTTGGCCTCGTTGTAGTCGTAGGTCTGCGAACGGTAGAGGCAGGACTGGACGTAGGGCAGCTGGTGCAGCTGCTGGCGAACCGATGCTTCCTGGGTGGTCGACACCGACGGCTTCAGGAAGAGCTCCACGCTGACCCCGTGCTGCCACTGGGTGGTGGCGTGGGCCACACCCTGGCGCAGGAGAAGGGCCGTTCCCACCAATGACAACGACACTGCCACGGTGAGGACGGCGGCGATCGTCATCAGACGGTTCCGCCACAGGTTCGACGCCGTCTCCCGGGCGACGTAGTCCAACGACACCGGCATCTCAGGCGACCCTCCGATCGGTCTGATAGGCCGACCGGCCTGCCTTCAGGCCGGAGTCAGGTGCCGTAGCCATAGACGCCCCGTGCCTGGTCGCGGACGAGGGTTCCGTGGTCGAGCTCGATGACGCGGCGACGCATCTGGTCGACGATCCCCGAGTCGTGGGTGGCGATGACAACCGTGGTCCCCGTCTTGTTGATCCGCTCGAGCAGCCGCATGATCCCCTGGCTCGTGGCCGGGTCCAGGTTTCCGGTGGGCTCATCGGCCAGCAGGATGAGTGGTCGGTTGACGAAGGCGCGGGCCACGGCCACGCGTTGCTGCTCCCCGCCGGAGAGCTCGCCCGGAAGGCTCTCCCTCTTCTTCGACAGTCCCACGAGGTCGAGCACCTGGGGCACCTGGGCGGCGACGACATGCTTGGGCCGGCCGATGACCTCCAGGGCGAAGGCCACGTTCTCGAAGACGTTCTTGTTGGGGAGCAGGCGGAAGTCCTGGAAGACGCAGCCGATGTTCCGCCGGAGATAGGGGATCCGCCACTGGCTCAGGTTGGCGATGTCGCGCCCGGCCACCAGGATGCGGCCGCTGGTGGGGATCTCCTCGCGCAGGAGCAGCCGGATGAACGTCGTCTTGCCCGATCCCGAGGAACCGACCAGGAAGACGAATTCACCCTTGTCGATGTCGAGAGACATGTCGCGTATCGCGACGGTCCCGCCCTTGTATCCCTTCGTCACGTTCTCGAAGCTGATCATCGAGTCGACCCCTCGGCGTTCGGTACCCCGTCACCACCGATGGGGGACGTGGCACCCGAGGTGCTCACGAGGCTAGCAGTCTGCTCCCCGACAGACGCGTACGGTGACGAGGTCGGCGCGTTCCACGGTGGCGACACCGCACTCTGCGCGAATGTGCAGGTCACGCGCTCACATCGCACGTCGGTGTGACGCAGCACGACATCATCGCGCCGCCGCGCCGTGCCACGGCGCACCACCGCCCGCACGTCGCTCACGCACGCACCGGTCACGCGTCCGGCGACGACCGCCCGTCAACGCCGCCACCACCGGCCTTTCTCTGTCGGCGCAGTTCCGCTTCGATGAACCGGTCGATGTCGCCGTCGAGCACGGCGTCGACGTTGCCCGTCTCCTCCTGTGTGCGCAGATCCTTGACGAGTTGATACGGCGCCATCACGTACGAACGGATCTGGCTCCCCCAGGCCACCTCGGATTGCGGCCCCGACAACGAGTCCAGCTCGCTACGCCGCTCGGCGCGCTGACGGTCGGCCAGCTTCGCCCCCAGGATCTGCATGGCCTTGGCTTTGTTCTGGTGCTGACTCCGCTCGTTCTGGACCGACACCACGATGCCGGTAGGAAGATGGGTGAGCCGGACGGCCGAGTCCGTCTTGTTGACATGCTGACCACCGGCGCCCGATGAACGGTAGGTGTCGATCCGGAGATCCTTGTCGTCGATCGACACCTCGTCGGACAGATCCTCGAGGAACGGCGTGACATCGACCGAGGCGAAGCTCGTCTGGCGGCGGTGCTGGGAGTCGAACGGCGACATCCGCACGAGACGATGGACGCCGCGCTCGGCCGACAGCAGGCCGTAGGCGAACCGCCCCTTCACGATGAACGTGGCCGACAACAGTCCCGCCTCCTGACCGGCCGTCGCCTCGTCGATCTCCACGTCAAAGCCCCGTCGTTCCGCCCATCGTTGGTACATCCGCAGGAGCATCTCGCACCAGTCCTGGGCGTCGGTCCCCCCGGCGCCGGAATGGAGCTCGGCAATGGCGTCGTTCTCGTCGTACTCACCGGTGAAGAGGCTGCGCAGTTCGAGATCGTCGAGCCGGCGGGTCAGGTCGTCGATGGCGGCGGTGAGCTCGCCGGCGACGGAATCGTCACCCTCTTCCACCATCAGCTGGTAGAGGACCTCGCCATCGGAGAGGCGGCGGTCGAGGTCCTCGAGCAGCTCGATGTCGTCCCCGACGGAGCCGAACTCGGAGGTGACGCGCCGGGCGGCGTCGGGGTCGTCCCACAGATCGGGCCGTGAGACCTCCTTCTCGAGCGCTGTCCGGCGTTCCCGCAGGTGGTCGAGGCGCAGGTAGCCCTGGGCCTCCTCGAGACGGGCCCTCAGAGCCGCCAGTTCAGCCCTGAGGTCGCGCTGGTCGCCGGCACCCGAGGCCTCGTTAGCCCGTGCCATGGCACAGCTTGAACTTCTTGCCGCTCCCGCACCAGCACGGCTGGTTCCGCCCCAGCTTCTCGGTGGGCGCCTTCACCACCGGCTGAAGGGTCTCCTCGGAGTGATGCGGAGTGGCCTGGGCGCCGTCGGCGAACTGACCGCCCGCACCCACACCCACGGGGACGCCGACGCCGGCAGCCACCGCTTCGGCGTCGGGAGCCGTGGCCCGGAAGGCGTCGAGAAGGCTCGGGCCCTGCGAGGGGTCCTCGGCCGCCTGGTAACGGGCCTGGGTCAGGTCCGGTGCCGCTTCTGAGGCCGCCACCACCTGGACGTGCATGACGTAGCGGAGGTAGTCGTCGTCGATGGCGTCCATCATCTGGCCGAACATCTGAAAACCCTCGCGTTGCCAGGCCACCAGGGGGTCCAGCTGGCCCATGGCCCGAAGGTTGATGCCCTCGCGGAGGTAGTCCATCTCCGACAGGTGCTCCCGCCAGCGCTGGTCGATGATCTGGAGCATCACCTCGCGCTCGACCTGACGGGCTTCGGTGGCGCCGCCGGCGAAGACGTCGTCGCGGGCGTGGTAATAGTCGAGGGCCTCGGCCACGAAGCTCTCGACGAGCTGGGGGATGGTCGTCGCCGCGGCCAGATCGTCGGCGGTGAAGGCGGTCGGATAGTACTGGGTGACCTCGGCCACGAGGCGCTCGAGCTCCCACTCCTCGGGGTACTCGCTCGGGCAGGCGGACTGGACGAGGGCCTCGATGGTGCCCTCGAGCATCTCGTCGGTGTCCTCTTTCAGGTCTTCACCGTCGATGACCTGGAGCCGCCGCTTGTAGATCACCTTCCGCTGTTCGTTCAGCACCTCGTCGTACTTGAGGACGTCCTTGCGGATCTCGGCGTTTCGCCCCTCGACGGTGTTCTGGGCCCGCTCGATCGCCTTCGTGACCATCTTGGCCTCGATGGGAATGTCCTCGGGAAGCGTCTTGGTCATGACCCACTGCATGGCGCCGGTGGCGAAGAGGCGCATGAGCTCGTCCTCGAGCGAGAGGAAGAACCGGCTCTCACCGGGGTCGCCCTGACGCCCCGACCGGCCCCGGAGCTGGTTGTCGATCCGACGTGACTCGTGGCGTTCGCTGCCGAGAACGTAGAGACCGCCAAGGGTGCGGATCTGGTCCCCCTCCTCCCCGCACTCCTTCTCGAAGCGGGTCAGGAGCTTCTCGTACTCCGCCTGGCCCTCGTCGCTCTCGAGATCGAGGCCCATGCCGATGGCCTCGCGCTGGGCCAGGCCCTCGGGATTGCCGCCGAGAAGGATGTCGACGCCCCGACCGGCCATGTTGGTGGCCACCGTCACCCCGTGGAGCCGGCCCGCCTGGATGACGATCTCGGCCTCCCGTGCGTGCTGCTTGGCGTTGAGCACCTCGTGGGGGATGCCGCGTCGCTCGAGCAGGCGCGACAGGTGCTCGGACTTGGCCACCGATGCCGTGCCCACCAGAACCGGCTGGCCCGTCTCGTAGCGGGCCACCAGGTCCTCCACCACGGCGTCGAACTTGGCGTCTTCGCTCTTGTAGACGAGGTCGGGCTGGTCGATGCGGATCATGGGCACGTTGGTCGGGATGGGCACGACGGGCACGTCGTAGGTGCTGGCGAATTCCGCCGCCTCGGTCTCGGCCGTCCCCGTCATCCCGCTGAGCTTCTCGTAGAGACGGAAGTAGTTCTGGAGAGTGACGGTCGCCCAGGTGTGGTTCTCCTCGGCGATCCGGACGCGCTCTTTGGCCTCGACCGCCTGGTGCAGACCGTCCGACCACCGCCGGCCATCGAGGGTCCGGCCCGTGAACTCGTCGACGATCTTCACCTCGCCGTCGGAGACGAGGTAGTCCTTGTCCCTCTTGTAGAGCTCCTTGGCCCGGAGTGCCTGGGTCAGTTGGTGGACGTAGTTGACCGACACCAGGTCGTACATGTTGTCCACGCCCATGGCCCGCTCCACCTTGGCGATACCCTCCTCGGTGGGGACGACGACCTTCTTCTCCTCGTCGACCTCGTAGTCCGCATCGGCCACGAGGGTCCGGGCCAGTCCCGCGAATTGGTAGTAGAGCTTGGCCGACTCCGTACCGGGCCCCGAGATGATGAGCGGTGTCCGAGCCTCGTCGATGAGGATCGAGTCGACCTCGTCGACGATGGCGAACGCGTGGCCCCGTTGGACCAGGGCGTCACGGGAGCGCGCCATGTTGTCGCGGAGGTAGTCGAACCCGAACTCGGTGTTGGTCCCGTAGGTGAGGTCACAGGCGTAGGCGTCGCGCTTCTCCTCGAAATCGTCGATCTCGGGGCTCACTCGGCCCACCGTCAATCCCAGGAAGCGGTGGACCTGGCCCATCCACTCGGCGTCGCGTCGGGCCAGATAGTCGTTCACCGTGACGACGTGGACTCCCCTGCCTCCGAGCGCGTTCAGGTACACCGGCAAGGTGGAGACGAGGGTCTTGCCCTCGCCCGTCTTCATCTCGGCGATCCAGCCGAAGTGCAGGGCCATCCCCCCCATCAGCTGCACGTCGAAATGGCGCTGGCCCAGGATCCGCCAGGCCGCCTCCCGGACGGTGGCGAAGGCGTCGATCAGGAGGTCGTCGAGGGTCTCGCCTTGTTCGATCCGCTCCCGGAACTCGACCGTCCGATGGGCCAGGTCCTGGTCGGACAACGCCTCCACGGTGGGTTCGAGCTCGTTGATCAAGGGGACGAGCTCGGCCAGCCGGCGGACCTTCTTTCCCTCACCGGCGCGCAGAGCCCGCGCGAAGACGCTCATGGGGACAAGAGTCTACCGCCGGCCATGCCTGAGACGGATGTGGCGGCGGTTCCCGACGGCCGGGAACGGGCCGGGACCGTCGTGGTCCTTCAGGTCCCGGCGGCCGGCCTCGAGTGCCGGGGGTGCGAGCGGCCCACCAGCTTGCCCTTGAGGCGCTCGACCTGGTGCTCCAGCTTGTCCACCACCAGGTCGACGGCCACGGGGGCGGCGGGGGCGGCGGCCCGGGCCCGCACGGTATGGCCGTGGCCCGTCATCGTCACCTCACAGACCTGTCGGGTCACCCCGGACGGGTCCCGGCCCTCTGTCAGCCGGACCTCCGCGCGCTCGAGCACGGGAGTCAACCGGGCCAGTCTGGCCACCTTCGCTTCGGCCAACGACCTGACCTCGTCGGGCACCGTCTTCTTGCGTCCGAGGACGAAAACGTCCACTTCTGCACCTCCTTCAGCACGGCGACACGATCCTCCTGTGCCGGCGTGACTGATCAATGTGACGCTGTGCGGGCCGCGTCCGGCTGACCTGGTCTTTGTCCCCACACTCGCCTGCAGAGGAGTTGGCGGCCGGTCGCCGGCGACCATGCGGTGTCACGGGGACACCCACGCGGCCCGGCGGCGACCATGACGGCCGGCTTAGCCCCTTCTCCACCGGGCACCGAGAACCGGCGCCCCGATGGGCAGGGCTTACGTCTAAATCGCACCATGCTCAGCAACCACGAGTTGCCTTACGTGGGTCGTTTCGCCTGCGACTGGCTTCGACTTGCAACCACAG
>Ga0209415_10011004_pt1 | contig 15297 bp, 11 predicted proteins | sample PeaSoiSIISIP2007_FD_187696 | JGI IMG/M metagenome (GOLD analysis project Ga0209415, IMG submission 187696) | Peat soil microbial communities from Weissenstadt, Germany - SII-SIP-2007 (SPAdes) (version 2) | ecosystem: Environmental > Terrestrial > Soil > Wetlands > Peat | place: Germany... | reverse complement strand
GAAGTTGCAGGCGGTGAAGGTTTTTCCGCTGCCCATGGTCATGTGGATCAGGGCGCGCGGATCGTTGCGGGCGAGCGACTGCTCAAGGTTCACGATTACGCGGTGCTGGTGGTCCCACAAGCCTTCACGGGGCAGGGGCGGCATGATGCGCAGGCGGCCTCGCAGGGTGGAGCCAGGCGATTTGAGATCGGACTCGAGCCAGGCGGCGAGCGTTTCGGGCCGGTGGAAGCCGAAGACGGGGCGGCTGCGGGCGTCGGGCTCGAGGAGGTTGGTGAAACGCGTCTCGACTCCGGTGGATTGGTAGCAGAAAGGGAGCGGGCGACGCGGGGCGGGGAGATTCTCGGGGAGTCCCTGGCTGTACTTGCCGGATTGGATTTCGACTTCGACGAGGGGAACGCCGGCCCTCTTGGCCTCGATTACTCCGGCTGCGTATCCGTCGATGTAGAGGAGGTAATCGGCAAAGCCGTGTCCGGGCGCCAGTTGGAATTCGCGGATGGCGACTCCTCGGCCAGCTTCGATGTTGATGCTGTTGCGATTTTGGATCAGCCAACCGGCGGCGGTCAGGAGGCGGTCGATATTAGCGCGGGCGCGGTCCTCTGGCTTGCCCGTGGCTGGGATGGTCATGGGCGGTTCGCAACGTACTTCACAGCATAGCGCGGCTTGCGGGCTGCCGGCAGGGTTTGATCACCGATCTGTCTTGCGTTTCTACGCGAACGGGCTGCGCTTCAGCGCGTAGTCCACAGCCTCCTGCGGCACGCTGAACTGCGACATAGCGCTGTTCCCCATGTACCCCAGGTCCTTCATTCCGATCGGGCTGGTGTAATACCCGTCCGCCACCATGCGGCGGGCCCACGTGAAGAACTCAATGCCGGGGTTCAGTTCCGGCGATTCGTTCTTACGCCAGGCGATGAGATCCAGCATGGCAGTCTGCTGAGCCGGCTGCGCCCCCAGGAAATCCTTGCCGCTGTAGCGTCGCTTCATTTCGTCGTCGAGCCAGGCAAGACCGCCGGTGTAGATGTCGCGCATCTCGTCGCTCGAGGCGCACAGGAAGTCGATGAAATCGGCCGCGCCCGCCTCCAACGCACCCTTCGAATGCTCGTCGGCGGGAATGATCAGGTCGGCCAGCCGCCGCAAAGTCGCATATTCGTGCGCCGTCAGGGCCTTGGGCTTGTAGGGGCCGGTGGCCTTATCCTGCGCCACGGCCTCGTGGACGTGTTGCGCTTCCTGCGCCGGCAGGAACTCCGCTCCCACCGCCAGGCTGACCGCCGCGCCGATGCGGCGAAGCAGTTCGCGCCGAGTATTTTCAGACATTGCCTTTCCTCATTTCTTCCGCCAGGTACTCGGATGCGCGCCAGGCGAACGCCACGATGCTTAACGTGACGTTCTTGTCCGGCTGGCTGACAAACGGCGCGGCGTCGCAGACCAACAGGTTCTTCACGTCGTGCGCCTGGCAGTATCGGTTGAGCGCCGAAGTCTTGGGATCGCTTCCCATGCGCACCGTGCCGGCCTCGTGGATGATCATGCCGCCGGTCGAAATGGCCTGCTGCGGATCCGGCTGCCGCCCGATTACCTGCCCGCCCATGGTCTCGATGATCGAGGCGAAGGTCTGCTCCATGTGGCGCACCTGTTTGACCTCGGCCTCGCTCCAGGCGAAATGGAACCGCAGCACCGGGATGCCCCAGGCGTCCACGCGCTGCGGGTCGATGTCGCAATAGCTGTCCTTGTTGGGGAGCATCTCTCCGCGGCCGGCGAAGCTTACGAACGCCCCGTACTCCTCGCGGATCTTTTGCTTGAGCGCCTTGCCGTAGCCTTCGTGCCGCGCGCACTCTCCGGCGAACGAGCCCAGCATGGGCATGCCGAATCCGCCGCCGATTTCGATGTGGTAGCCGCGCGGAAAATCCTTCTGCTTGTCGCCGTAGAGCCACCAGGGCACGTACACATGCATGCCGCCGATGCCGTCGCTGTTGTGCCGCGGCAGGCCGCTCAGCGCGGGAACGTACCCGCTCGCGCCGTAGCCCACCGAGTCCGTGAGGTACCGTCCGACCACCCCCGACGAGTTCGCAATCCCCCCAGGGAAGCGCGTCGATTTCGAATTCAGCAACAGGCGCGCCGATTCGCACGCGCTGGCCGCCACCACCACCGCGCGGCAGCGGACCTGCCTTTCCGTGCGCGTCGCTTTGTCGACATAAGAGACCGCCGCGACCTTGCCCGAGCCGTCGGCGACCAGCTCTCGCGCCATCGCCCCCGTGAACATGGTGAGCTTCCCAGTCTTCATGGCGGGGAAAATCATGGCCTGGCTCGAGGTAAAGGCCGAGGCCGTCTGGCAACCCCGCCCGCACTGGCCGCAGTAATGGCACGCCGCGCGGCCATGGATGGATTTCGTGAGCATCGCCATACGCGACGGAATGCACGGAATGTTCAGCTTGCGGCACGATTTCTGGATGAGGGTCTCGTGGACGCGCGGCGGAATCGGCGGCAGGAAATTGCCGTCGGGCGCGGTGCGCAGGCCCTCCTTCGTGCCGGTCACCCCGATGAATCCCTCGGCCCTGTCGTACCAGGGCGACATTTCGTCGTAGGTCACCGGCCACGGATCGCTCAATCCGTCTTCCGGCTGGAAATCGTAATCCGAGAAGCGCAGCGAAATGCGCCCGTAATGATTGGTCCGGCCGCCGATGACGCGCGAGCGGAACCAGCGCCACTCGCTGCCGGAGGCCACCGTGTAGGGCTCGCCCTGAAGCGTCCAGTTGCCGTTCGGCGCGGAGAAATAGCCGAACGCTTTCGGCTGACGGCCGAAGTACATTTCCGCATGCTCGAAAGCGCCGCGGTGGTCCACCTGGTAAGGCAGAACATGTTCCTTGAAGTCATTGGCGGGGTTTAGCATGGGCCCGGCTTCCAGCAACGCCACGCTGAAGCCCTGGTCGGTGAGAACCTTGACGGCCGTGCCGCCCCCCGCGCCCGATCCGACCACGACCACGTCGAACACTTGCGGCGAACGTGTAATTTGCAGCATCCTGAATGTGACTTTACTACAATGGGGCGTTCAGGGGGGATGCTGGGAAGGAGCAGCCTTACGCTACGCGACCTTTTGCACCTTGCCGGAGCGGATGCAGGACGCGCATACCCGAATGCGGCGGCCGGCGCCATTCACCATTGCGTGTACCGTCTGCAAATTCAGGTTCCAGCGGCGCTTCGTGACATTGTGGGCGTGACTGATCCGGTTGCCGAACATCGGCCCGCGGCCACACACTTCGCATACTCGTGCCATATGACAGGAAATCTCCCTATTGTTTCGAAAGATAATTATATCAGTTACTTCAATATGGGGGCAACCGGCCGTCCATTTGGCACGCCGTGGGCAATATGAAGCGAAACTTCTGGCAGTCGCTGATCGCCGTTGTGGCGGGCAACGCCATTTACTTCAGCGTGCAGCATTTGCTGCCGCCGCGGGCGCAGCATGTGCCGTTCCGCATCGATTGGGGACTGGCGGTGGACTTCTGGTTCTGCCTCGTCTGTTATGGGCTGGTCCGGTTGATTCGGTAGGCGCGCGTCAAAAATGGGCGAGCCGGATGATGACGCCGGCTAGCGCGCCGCCGATCAGCGGTCCGAGTATGGGCACTCCGGCATAGCCCCAGTCTGAGCCGCCCTTCTTAGCGATCGGCAGCAGGGCATGCGCGATCCGCGGGCCCAGGTCGCGCGCCGGGTTGATGGCATAGCCAGTGGTTCCGCCCAGGCTGAGACCGATGCCCCAGACCAGGCTTCCCACCAGATAGGGTCCCAGGCCGGCGGAAGGTCCGCCGGCCGCAACCGCTTTCGAGAAGATGGCGCCCACCACCAGTACGAGAACGAAGGTGCCGATAATCTCGCTCAGCAGGTTGGCGCCGGGATTGCGAATCGCCGGCGACGTGCAAAAGCAGGCGAGCTTGCGATCGGTATCCGGCGTCTCCTTCCAGTGCGGGAGGTAGTGCAGCCAGACCAGCGTGGCACCCAGGATCGCGCCCAGCATCTGCGCGGCAATATACGGCGCCACGTTGCTGAAGTCGCCGGATTTCACCGCCATGCCGAGAGTCACCGCGGGATTGAGATGGGCATCGCTGCTGCCGCACGCAATGGCCGTGAACACACCGGTCATCACGGCCAGTGCCCATCCCGTGGCGATCACCATCCAGCCGGAATCCTCGCCCTTGGACTTCTTCAACAGAACATTGGCGACCACCCCGTCGCCCATGAGGATCAGCACCATGGTCCCCATGAACTCACCGAAGAATCTGCTGTCCATATGCCTCCGCCTATTCTAGTCGAGATCGCTAACCAAATTGCGGCCGCGACGTCTCCCATGGCAGTAATATCGAAAAGGCGATATGCAGGACGTGCGCTATGCGCTTCGAACCGCCCGAAGGAATCCGGGCTTCGCCGCTGTCGCGGTGCTGACACTGGCGTTGGGCATCGGGGTCAACACCGCCGTCTTCAGCGTGGTCAACACCGTGCTGTTGCGCACCGCGCCATACACCGATCCCGCGCGGCTGGTCACGTTGCACGAGAGGTTTCCCAAGATTAGCGGCCTCTGGATGGGCGTGTGTCCCGGCGAATACTTGGACTATCGCGATCGCACCCGCGCCTTCTCCTCGATCGCCGGTTACGAAGATACGGTCTTCGACGTGACGGGCGGCGCGGAGCCAATGCGCATCGAAGCGCAGCGCGTCACTCACACGCTGTTTGCCACGCTGGGCGTCTCGCCGCTGGCGGGCCGCACGTTCCTTCCGTCGGAGGACCAGGCAGGCGGCGCGAGCGTGGCCTTGCTCAGCTACGAATTCTGGCAGCGGCATTTCGGCGGCAGCCGGCAAGCGGTTGGCGCCGTGGTGAGGCTCAACGAACAGCCCTACACGGTGATCGGCATCATGCCGGCCGGCTTCGAATTTCCGTTCACGCCGGCGAGCACCGGGGAACCGCCGGCCCTGTGGATCCCCATGGCATTCACCGCAGCGGATATTCGGGACCGCCTCAAGGAGTTCCCGGTACACGTAGTGGCCCGGATCAAGCCGGGGATCTCGTTCGCCCAAGCCGCGGAGGATGTCCATCGAGTGGCCGACGATTTCCAGCGGGACTACGCGGACCTGTACACGGGAAATCTGCGCCTGGAGGCCAGTCTCGACCGCCTGGAAGCCGAAAACGGCGCGCGGGCCCGGCCGGTACTGTTGACTCTCGCCGGGGCCGTGGTCTTCGTCCTGCTGATCGCCTGCGTGAATGTGACCAACCTGCTGCTGGCCCGCGCAGCCGCGCGCGAGCGCGAGATGGCGCTGCGCAATGCCCTCGGCGCCAGCGCCGGGCGGCTGATGGCCCAATTGCTGGCCGAGGGACTGCTGCTCACCCTCTCCGGCGCGGCTCTGGGATGCGCGCTCGCGCAGGCCATCGTCAAGCTGGCCGCCAGCCTGTGGCCTACCTTCGTTGCGGGCTTGGCCCAAGTACATATCGACCTGAAGGTCCTGGCGTTCACCCTGGCCCTCTCGATTGTCACCGGCCTCGCATGCGGACTCGCGCCGGCTCTCGGCTGGATCCGTCCGGATATCGGAGCGGCCCTCAAGCAGGCGGGCCGCCAAGGCGGGTCCCGGGAACATCACCGTTTCCGGGAGGCCCTGGTGGTACTGGAAACGTCCAGTGCCGTGGTGCTCTCCATCGGAGCCGGGCTGTTGATCCACAGCTTTCTCCAGGTGCTGCGCGTCCCCATCGGCTTTTCGCCGCGCGGCGTGCTCATTGCGCGGACCACGTTCAACCGGCGCCGATATCCTTCCAGCGATGCACGCCGCGAGGCCGAACGGCAGATGACCCAGCGACTGGCCGCGCTGCCGGGCATTACCGCGGCCAGCCTCACCACCCACATCCCGCTGGCCGACGACCGGCAGATCGGCTATCGGTTCGAAGGCGAGGATGTCCACGCGGTGCGCTGGGCCGACAACGCCCTCATCGACGGCGACTACTTCGCGGCCATGGGCATTCCGCTGCTTCAGGGGCGCACCTTCGGCCCCTGGGACACGCCGCAGGCCGCGGACGCCTGGACGGCTCCGGCGTCCGCCATCGTCAACGAATCCATGGCCCGCCGCATCGGGCCGCGCGGCGACGCGCTGGGCAAGCGCCTTATCTGGGGCGGACGCCTCCTGACCATCGTCGGCATCGCCGGAGACGTGCACATCAAGGCACTCGACGCGGCGGTCAATCCCACCATCTATACGTCCGTCTACCAGGTGGAAAGCGCCGCTACCACCAGTGCGGTGTTCATCGTGCGGACGCGCACAGGGGATCCGGCTTCGCTCGCCCGCGCGGTTCGCGACGCCATTCGGTCGGTCGACCGCGACGTTCCGGTGTTCGACACGCGCACCCTGGACCAGGTGGTTGCGCGATCCCTGGAAACGAGACGCTTCGCCATGGCCCTGCTGTCTTCGTTCGCAGTCCTGGCCGTGGCGCTGGCGCTGATCGGACTCTACAGCGTGCTCTCGTACGCGGTCGCGCGGCGCACTTCGGAATTGGGCGTGCGGTTCGCGCTGGGAGCGACGCGCAGCCAGGTGGTCCGGCTGGTGGTGGGGGACGGGCTTCGCCTCACGGCGGTGGGGATCGGCGCCGGCGCGCTTCTCGGCGCGGCCGCGGCTCGCGCCATGTCGCGACTTCTGTTTGGCATCGCGGCGTTCGATCTCGCGACATTTGGAATTACGGCCGCACTGCTGCTGTTGGCCGCGCTGATTGCCAGCCTGGTGCCTGCCTGGCGGGCCTCACGCGTCGATCCGATGGCCGCTTTGCGGTGTGAGTAGATCAGAGCCACCGTCTAACTTCCATTCAGACGTTGGAATTAGAACGCCCCTACTGGCTCACCTGTTGGATCGCGGATTCCAGCGCCTGCAGCCGCTCGGCCGACCCCACAAACAGGTTCCGCGGCGGTCTGCGGTAGTTCAGGATGTCGTTATAAATCGCCCCTTCCATGCTGTTATTCAAGGCCAGCCCCGCCAGGTACTGCAAGCGCAGGTTGCCGTCGCGATTGATCTCCGCGCCCGCCAGGTACGGCCGCAAATCCGACTCCTGACCGGCGTAATTGGCCAGCAGGCCGGTCAGCGATGTGAATCCTACATCGTTCAGCGATTTTTTCACCGCGGCGTGGTCGGGTTGGTCCGCGCGCCGCTCGACCGCGTCCAGGTCAATCCTGGTCGCGTCGGCCTGCCCCATCACGACGGTATCGTAGCCTCCGCCGTTCGAGTTCCCCCACACCGTGCCATTGGGAAACACCTCGAAGAAGGTGGCCAGCTCGCTCTTCACGGTGGTTGCGTCGCTTTCGTACAGGGGCACCCACTGGGTCACCAGGCCGCCCGGGTTCAAGTGCTCCTTCACCAGCTCGAAATACTCCTTCGAGTACAGCGTGGCGCTGCCCTTCACCCACGGGTGAATGGGGTCGGAAGTGATGATGTCGAACTTCTCGTGCGTGGTCAGGACGAAATGCCGCGCATCGTCGTAGACGATCTCGACGCGAGGATCGTGCATCACGTTGTAATTCTCCTTGCCGAAATACTCGGTGGCGGTGGGCGGGATCAGCGGCTCCATCTCGCAGATGGCGATGCGCTGGATCTCGGGGTACAGCACGAATGTGCCCGCCGTGACGCCGGCGCCGAACCCCACCACCAGCACCGATCGCGGATTAGGGTGGAGCAGCCCAGGCAAGTGGCCCAGCATCCTTTGCATCCGCATGTCGTAAGGCTCGGTGGACGCCTCCACCTTGCCGCTGACGTGGAACTGTACGGCGCCGTCATCCCACTTGGAGATGGCGATGGACGAGTTCATGCCCTCACCCGCATACAGAATCGTCGAGCGGTTCATCGAGGTCATGATGCGGCGGCCGTAGGCGATCAACATTGGCGGCGCCCCGGAAACGTTGGACGCGAGCAACCCGGCCACGACCAGCGCGGCAGCCAGGCCCAGCGAACCGAGCACGGTCCTGGACGACATCACCAGCGGCGCCAGCACAAACAGCGCGCTCACCGCGGCCAGCACGATCAGCACGCGCTCACATCCCTGCGTGCCGATCCACGGCACCAGCACCAGGCTGAAACTCAGGGCCCCCAGGATGGCGCCGGCGGTGTTGGCGGCGTAGATGCCACCCACCAGCCTCGCCGAATCCTCCTCGCGCGATGCAGCGGAGGCCAGGGCCAGAGGAAAGCTGGCCCCCCACAGCAGTGTCGCCGGCAGAATCGCCCAGATCGAGCGAACCAGGTCCACTTGAAACGTGTACCAGAAGCTGGTGGAAAGCAGCGGGTTGATGGGCCAATAGGGCAGCGACTTACTCAGCATCACGGCGGTCCACGCGATGGCGCCCACCAGCGCCAGTTGGCTCAGGCCGAGCGCCAGCCGCGGCTTCACCATCCGCGAGAGGAGGGACCCGTTGAAGCTGCCCAGCCCCAGCCCCACCAGAAACACCGCCAGAATGATGGAGAACGTGTAGACCGTCGCGCCCAACATGAGGCCCAGCAGGCGCGTCCAGATCACTTCCGCGCCCAGCGCCGTGGCGCCCGAGAGCCCGATGGTCACATACACCGGCCAGTAGCCGGGCTCCCCCGTGGCACGGTCGGTAACCGGCTCGTCTCCCGCGGCGGGCTCCTTTCTGGAAAAGCGTTGCGGCGTGCGGCGCGCCAGCGAAAAGCTCGCCAGCGCGACCGCCACATTGATGGCCGCGGCGGCGAAGGTGGCGGTCCCCATATCGAATTCGCGCAGCAGGTAGAAACCCGCCAGCACGCAGCCCAGAACCGCGCCGCCGATGTTTGCTCCGTAGAGCAGCCCCATCCACGATACGCCTTCCGGATTGGTCTCGAGCCAGCGTGCCGCGGCCGGCAGCGACGCTCCCATGAGGAACGTGGGAGGCAGCAGGCACAGCGCGCAAACCAGCGCGCGCAGCAGAATCGCCGGCAATCCGTGACCCACGGCCGCGGTGTAGACGCCATCGAGAAGCGGCATGGCGAGCAGCACCAGCACCCCGCATATGGCGATTCCCACTTCCACCTTGGCGTAGACCCGCAGCGGGTGCTCTTTCCGCGCGGAGAGGATCCGCGGCAGCGCCAGGCTCCCCAGGCACAGCCCTCCCATGAACGTGGCAAGCAGCACACCCAGCGAAATGGCGGTCGACCCGATCACCAGTTGCAGCAACTGGTACCAGACGATTTCATAAATGAGCGCGGAGCAGCCGCTGCCTGCGAATAAGAGCAGCAGCAGCCAGCGGTACCGGCCTCCTGGCCTGTCCGATTTTACCTGGACAGTTGTTCCGGCAGACTCCGCCGCCCTGGGTTTCACATCTTGTTTGGGCATCTGATGTTACATCGTTGCGATGGCCGGAACCCGAAATTCTGACTCCTGGCTCCTGACTTCTGTCTTCTGCCTTATCATACGTTACCGGGGGTCGGGCACGCGCGGCACCGTGTAGACCTTCTTGAGGGCCTCCTGGTATTCGCCGAACAGGGCCTTGATGCCGTCGAATTCGCGCTTCACGGCGGCGCGATAGTCGGGGTGCGTGGCGAAATCGAACAACAGGGCCGCCATGGCCTCGGCATCCACCACGAAGCCCTGATGCCCCACTTCGGCCAGAGCGTCGGACTCCATCTCATAGGTGTGATTGGCGGCCGTCGAAGTGCGCGCGCTGAAACCCATTCCAGGGATCGCGCTCGATACGGTGCCGGTCTCCTCGTAGCCCTGCGGCTTGCCCGGCGCATCGGCAATCTGGGTGGCGCCGAAGCGCTTCATGTGGGCGAAGCCCACCTCGTCCAGCGTGGCCACCGAGATGCCGTCGCGGGCCTGCCCGTAGTTGTCGATCTTCACCTTGGTGCCGGTGGCCAGCGCGGCGGCGCGTGCCGCGTTGTCCACGGCCTCGCGAACCTGCGCCAGGTAGATCGCATCCGGATAGCGGATGTAGAAGTCGGCGGCAGTGCGGTCGGGCACCACGTTGGGCGCGGCTCCGCCCTCGGTGATCACGCCCTGGATGCGCGCTTCCGGCCGCATGGTGGTGCGCGCCGCATCGATGTTGTTGAACAGGTGGATGACGGCTTCGAGCGCATTGCGCCCCGCCCAGGGCGTCATCTGGTGCGCCGGCGCGCCGGAGAACGTGTACTTGACGCCATCGATGTTCAGGCAGCAGGTGCCGAATCCCGGCGCGGGCCGGCTGGTCGCACTCGTCGAATGGCTGCGCACGATGACGTCGGCGCCGTTGAAGACCCCCGCCTTGAACATATCGGTCTTGGCGTTGGGCGGCATCATCTCCTCGCCTGGAGTGCCGTACACCACCACGCTGCCGGGAGCGTGGCTGCGTTCCAGATACTCGGCTATGGCGATGGCGGCAGCCATGCCGATGGGGCCCTGGGTACTGTGCTGATCGCCGTGGAAGGCGCCCTGGGTGCCGCGCAGGGCATCGTATTCCAGGATCACCCCCAGCACCGGCGCCCCGTTGTTGCCCTTGTAGCGGCCGACGAACGCCGTCGGCAGGTTCGCCACTCCCATCGTGACTTCGAAGCCGTGGCGCTTCAGATAATCGGTCAGCACCTGGATGGAGCGCTTCTCTTCGAAGCCGATTTCGGGATGCCTGGTGATGTCGTCACCCATGGCGAGCAGCTCGGTATCCATGAGCTGCCTGGCGCGCGCCGTCACTTGGTCGCGCGCCGGATTGGCTGCGCTGAGCCGGGCCACCCAGCCGGAAACGTCCACCGACTTCTCGAGTTCCCCCATTTTCTTGAGAACGTCGCGGGCGGCATCCCGCTCCGTGGGAGTTTCCTGGGCGAAGAGCCCGGTCGTAATCAGCGCCGCTAGAAGGCACAATCGCATGGAACACCTCCTGGCGAATGTAACACAGACATGGTGGGGGCAGGCGCTTCCGCCAGGCGCTTCCGCCTGCCAACAATTCCAGGCCGCACTGCCCTTCCCGCGCTTGCTGCTACCATGCCATCGATGGCCTTCGAAGAGCGGACTCTCGGACGCACCGGCCTGCGCGTCGCGCGCCTGGGCGTGGCTGCCTCTTACGGCGTGCCAGCCGCGGCCATCGAACGGGCATTTGAACAGGGCGTCAATTACCTGTATTGGGGCAGCCTCCGCCGCGCAGCGTTTGCCCAAGCGCTTCGCAACCTCGCCTCGCACCGCGATCGATTCGTGCTGGTGGTCGAGTCGTACTCGCGCTTCCCTTCCCTGCTCCGCCTGAGCCTCGAGCGAGCCTTGCGGAAGCTGCGCATGGAGCATGCCGACATCCTGCTGCTCGGCTTGTGGAACAAGGAGATCTCCGGCCGTATTCTGGACGCCTCGCGGGAGCTTCGGGACCGTGGCCTGGTGCGCTTCCTGGCGGTCTCGACGCACCGGCGTCCCCTCGTGCCGCAACTTGCCGCGAACCCCGATATCGACGTTCTGCACTTTCGCTACAACGCCGCCCATCCCGGCGCGGAGGTCGATATCTTCCCGCGCCTGCCCGCCACCGCCCGCCCCGGGATGGTCTCATTCACCGCGACCAGTTGGGGCCAACTGCTCAAGCCGTCCAGGATCCCCCGCGCCGAACGCGTTCCCACGGCTTCCGACTGTTACCGATTCGTCCTCGCCCGCCCCGAGGTGGATGTCTGCCTCACCGGACCGGCCAATTCCGCCCAACTGGACGAAGCGCTCCGCGCTCTCCAACTCGGCCCGATGAACCCCGAAGAGCTGGCGTGGATGCGCCGCGCCGGCGCCCGTCATTCGTAACGTAGCGCCGAGGCTGGGCCGATTCGCAACGCTCGCCGCACTGGCGCGATAGAGGCCACCAACGCCACCGCCGCCAACAACAGCAGCCCCGCGCCGAAGCTCACCAGGTCGAAGGGGAGGAAGCCGTAGAGAATGTTGCGCAAAACCTTGGCAGCCGCGGCAGCCAGGGCAACCCCCAAGCCCGCGCCGATCCCGAACGGCGCGGTGTACTGTCCTACCACACATTGCAGAACATGGAACCGCGGCGCTCCCAGCGCCATTCGCACGCCGATCTCCCGCGTCCTCTGCGCCACCGTGAATGCCAGCAGCCCGAAGATGCCGAGCAGCGCCAGCAGACTGGCGATCGTTCCCAGGGAGGCGACAACCGCCACGGTCTTCCTCATCGTGTCCATCTGCCTGTCGATCTCGTTCTGAAGAGTGAAGCTGCGGTGGCCTGTTCATACTCCGCAATCTCGCGCTTGAGCTGTTTCGCCCCTTCGCGCGTCAGCGTGTAGAAACGGACTCGCCGCCCGGTCTCGGAAATGCCGCCTTCGGCTTTAACCCAGCCTTCCAGGGACTCTGTCAACTGCCGACGACTACGGCCCGGCGATTCGCCGTGCGGCTGGAGTTTTCGCGCCACGAACCACAGGACGGCGCTACAGTGAAAACATGAATCGTCGCCGGTTTGTCTCGAATATGGCTGGTGCTGCTGGATGCGTTGCATTCGGGGGCAGCAGGTCCTACGCCGCGCAAGCGCCCGACCTCGGCATCCAGCGGGTTCTCGTAATGTTCAAGTGTCATCTGGACGTAGGCTTTATCGATACGCAAGCGGCCGTGATCAAGAAGTACTTCGAGCAATATTTCCCCCAGGCCATCCGGATTGCCAACACATTGCGGCAGGCGGGTGAGGATCGTTACGTCTGGACCACCGGGTCCTGGTTGCTCTATGAATATCTCGAGCAGGCGGGCGCGGCCGAGCGTAAGCGAATGGAGCAAGCCATTGTGGAGGGAGACATCGCCTGGCACGCTCTTCCCTTTACCTGGCAGACGGAGCTATTGAACCGTTCCGCGATAACCGGCGCGATCGGCTTCTCGAAGTCGCTCGACCGGCGTTTCGGGCGCAAAACCACGGGCGCGAAGATGACTGACGTTCCGGGTCATTCACGGGGACTCATCGGCCCGCTTGCCGAGAACGGTGTGACGTTCCTGGATATTGGCGTCAACTCGGCCAGCACTCCGCCCGATGTGCCTGCAGTCTTTGTCTGGAAGGACCCGAGCGGGGCTTCCGTCACGATGATGTATCACCGCCTGGCGTACGGCGGCGTCGTCCGCCTGCCCGCATCGGACCTGGCCGTGGCGGTTGAGGTTCGCGACGACAATGCGGGCCCGCACACCGCGGAAGAAATCCGAAAGATCTATGCGGACCTGCGACAACAATTTCCGAAAGCCTCTGTTCGACCGTCGAGCCTGACCGGGATCGCCAATGCCGTAGAGCCGCATAAGAGCGCCCTGCCGGTTCTGACGCAGGAAATCGGTGACACCTGGATTTACGGCGTGTCGAGCGATCCCGTGAAACTCGCGCGATATGGCGAGGTGCTTCGGTTGCGAACCGAATGGATTCGCCAGGGCAAGTTGGCGGCGGGGGATAAGGTCGATCTCGCCTTTCTCGCGAAGTTTGCCCTGGCCGCCGAACACACTTGGGGAACCGACACCAAGACCTGGCTGGATTTCGATCACTACACACCGGATGCTTTGGCGCAGATGCTGGACCAACCGCGGTACAAGACGGTTACGGGCAGTTGGATTGAGAAGCGCGCCGACATCGACCAGGGAATCGCAACGCTTCCACCTGCGCTCCGGGCCGAGGCCAACCAGCGACTGACGCGGTTAAAACCAATCGCACCCGAGACCTCTCACCTGAAAGTGCACGACGCTTCGACGCCCATTGAAACAGCTCACTTCACGATAGGGCTCGATCCAGTGACGGGAGGAGTAATACGATTGCGCAGCAAAGCCGGCAACCGGGAATGGTCTTCGGCCGAACATCCGCTGGCGTCGTTCAGCTACCAGACGCTCTCAAAAGGCGACTACGATCGATTCCTCGCCAGCTATATAACGGTTCAGACCGATTGGGCGCCCAAGGACTTCGGCAAGCCGAACATCGAAAAGTCTGGGGCCGCGAGCCGGACCTGGACGACCAGGCTGACGAAGTGCCTGTCCGCCGAGGACCAACACGAACATCGAATCGTGGCTCGTTTGCAAATCGAGGACGCGGGCGGCCCAGCGCCTGCCGTCACCGCCTGGCCGGCGGAGTTGCACCTGGATCTCGTCCTTCCTAAGTCGGAGCCGTTGATCCATTGCAACCTGACGTGGTTTGGCAAGCGCGCGAACCGCCTGCCCGAAGCTATGTGGCTGACCTTCAATCCCATTGCGCCGCGGACGGAGAAGTGGGTGCTTTCCAAGGTGGAGGGACTGGTGTCGCCCACCGATGTGGTGAGCGGCGGAAATCGGCACATGCACGCTCTATCCAGTGGACTCGGCTACCAGGACGAACACGGCTCATTTACGATTGAGAGCCTGGATGCTCCATTGGCGGTGCTGGGAGAGAAGTCGCCCATCTATTTCTCGAACTCGCAGCCGGATCTTTCCAAGGGCATTCACTTCAGCCTTTTCAACAACGGTTGGGGAACTAATTACGTACAGTGGTTCGGCGAGGATATGCGGTTCAGGTTCACGATTAAAGCATAGTGAGCTTCCGGCCAGCCCGCTCTCAACCGGCTACGCCAGCGCCAGATTCAAATTCTCGATCGCCTCGTCGATCTCCGCTGTGCTCTTGTAACCAAGCGTCACGGAATCGACGCCCGCATTGTTGAACGCGAACTTCATCGCCGCCTGCCGGTCCTCACGGGTCGTGAACGTACCTTCTCCCACCAGCTTCATGCTGATCACGCCCATACCCTCCATGTGGACCTGCTTTACGTGTGTGACCACCTCGCTCACGTTCCCCGCCCCGTTCGTGTTGAAATCTTCCGCGTCCATCTTGGCGCCGTTGTGGTTCATGCGGATCATGGCGATATCGAGCCATTTGTTTCCCGGAAACTGCCGCAGCGCCGGCAGCCCGTGTACCGATGCGCCGTGCCCCACTACAATCTTTTTCGACTGGGCCTCCAGAATCCCGTCCTGCCACCGCACAGTGTCTGTCGGCCACGTAGCCACGTGCTGGTAGTGCATCAGCATCACGTCGAAGTAATCGGTATTCGCCAGCTTGCGCAGCTCATCGATTTTCTCCTGCGGATTCACGCCCTGGCGCGTGGTCAGCTTGGACATCAGCCGGTAGGTATCGCGCGGAATGCCCTGCAGCGCCACGCCCAGCATCCTGTGCATGTCGCCGTAAGTCTCGGCGGTCTCGAAGAAACGAATCCCCCGGTCGTACGCGTGGCGCACCAGCTTGGTGAACTGGTCCTGCCCCAGCTCGCGCTGAACTCGTCCGCTAAACGTCCCGGTGCCGAACGCGAGCCGCGTTACCTTGACGCCCGACTTCCCCAGCGCCACCCAATCCGTAGCCGACCCGCGCGCCGCCCGCAAGGG
>Ga0209415_10011003_pt1 | contig 15298 bp, 12 predicted proteins | sample PeaSoiSIISIP2007_FD_187696 | JGI IMG/M metagenome (GOLD analysis project Ga0209415, IMG submission 187696) | Peat soil microbial communities from Weissenstadt, Germany - SII-SIP-2007 (SPAdes) (version 2) | ecosystem: Environmental > Terrestrial > Soil > Wetlands > Peat | place: Germany... | reverse complement strand
GCCGTGCCGACGAGAAGCCCGCTTGCAGCTCCAATCGCCGCCCCGGCGCCTGAGCTAGCTGAAGCAGCACCAATTGCAGCTCCAAGGCCTGCTCCTATAGCAGTACCGATCACGGCTCCCGTAGCTGTGTTTTGATTAACCGTCTTCTGAGGGGTGAGCCCGATTTGTTGTCGTGCCAATTGCCGGCACGTCATGTCCTCCGCCTGGGGGCTTGCCGGGTAGTGGCATAACCATTACGCTGGGACCGGTCGGGATAGTCGCACATCCACCCACTACCAGCACAACGAAAGATATCAAGATGCTTCGTTTGTATGCCCTCATGGTGTCTTCACTCCTTGCCCTTTGGCGGACCCGGGGTTGGGGCCGGAACAACTTTCATCCAGCCGCTGGGACATTGTTTCACATAGGGGTAATAGGCCTTTGCTTCCGGACAGAAATACCAGTAATACTGTTGTTCTTCCAGGGGCGCCTCTTGTTCATCATATATAAAAGGTTGCTGCTCTATGACAACGGGCGGCTCCGAGTAATCATAAGGATAGACAGGGGGACGCCACCACGGATCCAACCACGGATCCCACCACGGTCCGATCCAAATGCCGCCACTCACATAGCCTCCTCCATAGCCTCCTCCATGGTCTCCTTTATGCCCTCCTCCGTGCCCTCCTCCGTGGCCTCCTCCGTGGCCTCCCTCAAATGCATACACAGGTGTATTCACGGGCAAGACGCCTACAAGGAGGAGGATTATGATAGCAACAGCGACAGCAGCGGAGAAAAAAATGAAACTTTTCATGCTTTCTTACCTCTGTGTTTGTTTTCGCCTATAAAATATTATACATCTTATTATCAAGACACCGGTGACGATAAAATGTTTAAAGAAGCAATATCTTAGACCGCTAATCCATAGAATGCTGGTCAGATTATGGGCTTTCAGACTGGACGGGTTGTACAACTTGCTCGACGGATTGTTTGTCCTAGGGTAATAAGCGCCGATGAGACCACTAGTAGCATCCGGTCATTGAGTCTGCCTACCTAGGGCGGTCTCGTCCGCTCGCATCCTTCACTACCTTATATGTTTGAGAACGGTTGCCAATGGTGCCTATTGACAAGAGTGGTAGTATGAATAGTATGAAATGAGGGGGTGGCGAATGATGGAATGCTCGCTTGAAATGATTTCAGCCGATGCAGTACAACCTGTCGGCCAGCAGACTGCAAATACAGTCACGGATCGAGATGAAGCACTGTTAGATGCCTATTCGCAGGCAGTCGTCTCGGCATCCGAAAAAGTAAACCCATCCGTAGTTAATATCGAAGTCCAGTACGCTCGTAAGGGAAGGACCTCAGCTCTGCGCATGTCTCCGGAGACGCATGCTGGTGGGTCGGGGTTCGTGTTCACACCTGATGGATTCATCCTTACCAACAGCCACGTGGTTCATAATGCGGAAAACATCATGGTAGGGATTCCCGATGGACGCCGGCTTCAGGCCCAGCTCGTAGGAGACGATCCGGACACCGATCTGGCGGTGATACAAATCCATGCAACGAATCTGCAGCCCGCGCTCCTTGGCGATTCGCAGCAAATCAGGGTGGGGCAGCTGGCTATTGCTGTAGGAAATCCCTACGGTTTTCAATGCACTGTAACCGCTGGTGTGGTCAGCGCTCTTGGTCGCACCCTTCGATCCTATTCGGGCAGACTGATCGATAGCGTGATTCAAACCGACGCGGCACTTAACCCTGGCAATTCGGGAGGCCCTCTGGTTACGTCTCGTGGTGAAGTTATCGGCGTGAACACCGCGGCGATTCTGCCGGCACAAGGTATATGCTTTGCCATTGGCATCAATACAGCCAAGTTCGTGGTAGCAAGCCTTATCAAGGATGGGAAGGTGCGGCGAAGCTCAATCGGCGTAGGCGGACAGAATGTTCAGCTCCACCGGAGGATCGTACGCTTCTACGATCTGCTTGTGGAAAGCGGTGTCATGATTGTATCGATCCAGCCCGACAGTCCGGCTATCCGAGCTGGCCTGCGGACTGGTGATATCATTGTAGGCTTTGGCGGTACGCCCGTTTCCGGCATCGACGACCTGCACAAGCTGCTGACTCAGGAAAAAGTTGGCGTCAGCTTCCCGATTATGATCATTCGTGGTACGGAAAAGGTAGTCCAATTCGTCGTCCCTGAAGAATTCAAGGATCGATCCGGATAATAGGCCCGACTTAACGGTTGATGCCAAATCGTTGTGTCGCGGCTGGTTTCTCATAATAGAAGCTAACGAGTACAGATTGTAAATTGAATTTCAACAGAAACAGAAAGGAGATGTCACTGCACGCTGTAATCGGTATTCGTCACTTCTGCAATGCTCTCGGCATCCGCAGAACCACAACTGTGCAATATTATGACGATGGCATAGAATAACAGGTTCAAACTTTAAGTGATTCACAGAACGAAGACTTCAGCATGTACAAGAAGTAGACGGCGCCCAATACTCACTGCATGTTTCTATCGTAATTCTTTACTTCTATACGATCCTGGCCTTCATGATAAGCACTCATACCCTTCTTTCAAATGCAAATCTTAGGAAGGGGTCCAATACTTCTTGCCGCTGTCGCGATAGAGGTCTAGAATTTCAGTGGAGCAAATGTCGCGTCAAGCCACTTTAATCACGATCTTTCCCTTCGCCCTTCCGGACTCGCTATAAGCAAGGGCCTCTTTGGCCTGGTCAAGGGAAAAGACTTTGTCTATGACGACTTTGATCCTGCACGACTCAATGTGCGACATCATCCAAGTCATGTCAGCGGAATTTGGCTTGACCCAGATGGTGCGGGCCTTTCTGCTTGATAAAAAGCCTATAAGATACTGGTTCAGGAAGCCGGAGACGGATGGGAGGGTCCTGATGTAGACACCTTTCGGATTAAGGGCTTTATTGCATTCGACAAAGGATCGTTTGGCGACTGCATCGAATATGATGTCGTACCGATCTCGCCCTTTCGTGAAATCCTCTGCTCCGTAGTCTATAACGCTATCCGCGCCAAGGCCTTTCACGAGGTCGAGGTTCGCTGCGCTGCATACCCCGATGGTTTCTGCGCCGAAGATTCTTGAAATCTGGATAGCGAACGTTCCCACACCGCCTGACGCGCCGTTGATTATGACCTTTTTGCCGGATGCGATCCTGCCGCTGTCCCGTAGGGCCTGGAGGGCGGTAAGCCCGGCGATGGGAATGCAGGCTGCTGCTTCGAAGGAGAGACCAGCGGGTTTAGTAAATGCTGTGGTTTCCGGCAAACACATGTATTCCGCAAACGCGCCCAGGCTGCGTACACCCGATAGGCCGAGCAGCTGGTCGCCCTGGTTAAACTTTGAGAACCCGCTGCTGGTCTCGATGACCTCGCCCGCGCACTCGGAGCCGAGGACCTTCGGGAACTTGCTTCCCGTGATAAGCCTCAGCATTCCGGAGCGGACCTTCCAGTCTAGGGGGTTGACACCCGCGGCATGCACCTTGATCAGGACCATGCCCATCCCGCATCGTGGTTGCTGCACGTCCCGGATCTCCACAACGTCATTCCTGCCATATTTTCTGATAACAACTGCTTTCATAGACGACATTCGCATTGTCACCACCGATTTAGAATTACCCAGGCACCTCGGGTTTTATTGCGACCAACCCGATTAAATCCGTGAGTATTTTATTGTCGCTACTTTAATTTACATCCTGTAGTCCTTTGAAAGACACACTCTCAACTAAGGTCTTTACCTTTTCCCTATAATCCAGCATATGTGGCGATCCAAGATGAGCATGGAGTGCTTCCAGGCTCTCCCACTTTTCAAGCAGGGTGACAACATTTTTATCGAGAACCTGCGGAGGCAGTTTTACGTCGATATCTACTGTGGGGACATATTCGATACATCCCTTTTCTTTTCTAACAGTCGGTATATTGGCTTTTAGAATCGCAAGATAATCGTGAAGCTTTCCTGTCTTCACACGAATCGAGGCAATTACATTGATCATAGTCATCTCCTAATTTAAATATTGGACGGTAAGACATTGGTTGAGTCACAGCTGATGTGCTTTTTTGATAAATTGTAGTTCTAATTATTTCCAGGATGTAATCATATCTTTTTTTCAATGCGGATGATAACACAACACGAACAATCTTTAAGGTTCGAATCAGTGTTTTTTCCAAAAATGCATGAATTGATTTACGAAGCGCAACCTTCCCCTGACCATCAATTGTCTTTAACTCTTCAATTTCGAACAAGAAGTATGGCGCTAGATCGGGCGCTCAGGTGGTAAGTGTGTGCATCTTTCCAAAGCGGTTCCACGCCTTCAACAAACAGATCTTTTGGCGCTTCGCGAGAGGTGTCAACGGCTAGATGCCACCGAGCCCTCGCCGGTACGGGGGGCAAACCGAAATCGACCGCATCGGTGCCAGCATTGAACATCAGGCAAAGTGCGCGCTGCTCATCTTCATGGATCAGGCAGGCAAGCTGTTTTTCTTTCGGGTCGTCCCAGTTGGGCAATCCTCCTTGCGGGCCGAACCAATGGATCTCGTCGTCCGTGTAGAATTGCTCCTTACTCAGAATCGGATGGGCACGACGAAAGGCGATCATGCCACGGGTGAAACGGAAAATCTCCCTATGCCGTTCCAGATAGCTCCAGTCATGCCAGCTCGTTTCGTTGTCCTGGCAGTATGCGTTGTTGTTGCCGTTTTGCGTGCGGCGAAATTCGTCCCCACCAAGCAGCATCGGCACCCCACGCGAGATTAACAGAGTCAGCAGGAAGTTCTTGATTTGGCTTTTCCGCAAGACCTCGATCGCAGCATCTGTTGTCTGGCCTTCTGCGCCGTAGTTTTCGCTGAAGTTGTAGCTTGTCCCATCATGATTGTTTTCTCCGTTTGCTTCATTGTGCTTGTAGCGATAGCTCACCAGGTCGTTCAGGGTGAAGCCGTCGTGGCAGGTGACGAAATTGATGCTGCTCTCTGGTCCTTTACCCGACTTGGTGTAGATGTCAGCACTGCCGCAAATGCGGTTAGCAAACAAACCGAACATCCCATCATCGCCGCGCCAGAACCGTCGTACATCATCACGGTACCGGCCGTTCCACTCCGTCCAGCGGCATTCGGAAAAGCTCCCGACCTCATACGCTCCGGCGGCATCCCACGCCTCGGCGATGATTTTCACATCTCTCAAAATTGGGTCCTCGGCAATCCGCTCGAGAAGTGGGGCATTGGCTAGCAGTTTGCCGGTGCCGTCCCGGCCGAGAACCGACGCCAAGTCAAACCGGAATCCATCGACATGCATCTCCACCAACCAGTAACGTAACGCGGACAAGATGTGTTCCCGCACTACGGGATGGTTGGCATTGATGGTGTTGCCGGTACCCGTGTAGTCCTTGTATAAACGTTTATCGTCCGCCAACATGTAGAAGATCGTGTTATCAATCCCGCGGAAACAGAGTGTAGGCCCCTGTTCGTTTCCCTCAGCTGTGTGATTGAAGACCACGTCCAGGATCACTTCGATACCCGCCCCATGGAAGGCCTTGACCATTTCCTTGAATTCCAGCTTCTGCTGACCCACGCCTCCCGAACTGCTATAGGAAGCTTTAGGCGCAAAGAAGACCACGGGATCGTAACCCCAGTAATTCCCGAATGGTTGGCCTGTTTGCGGATTGCTGCCTGTCACCTGGTTTTCATTGAATTCCTGGACGGGCATCAGTTCCACGGCCGACACCCCCAGTTCTTTGAAATAGGGGATCTTTTCCATTAAACCTCGGTACGTGCCGGGATGCTCCACCTCTGAGCTGGGATGGATAGTGAAGCCACGCACGTGTGTTTCATAAATGACCGTCTTCGACCAGGGATGCCTGGGCGGACGGTCCTCATGCCAGTGAAAATATTCCTGCGTGAATATGCATTTGGGCATGGCGCCGGCATTATCGACCATCGAATGCGCCGAGTCTCCATCGGGCATAGACGGATCGTATCCCCTAGCCGGGCCGAACTCCCAGTTAGGCAATCGCGAGATCGCTGTGGCAAAGGGATCCAGGAGAAGTTTGTTGAAATTGAAACGATGGCCGTCCTTGGGTTGGTAGGGGCCGTCCACTCGATAGGCATACAGCTGGCCAGGTCGAATCCCCCCAATCCAGACGTGCCACACATCACCAGTGCGGTTGAGCGCGGGATCCAGATCGATCACCCTGGCAGCCTCGGCATCTTCTGGATGATCAAACAACTCCAGCCGAACGCGGCTGGCGTGTCGGCTGAAGAATGCAAAGTTCACTCCTTCGCCACGTGCATAGGTTCCCATAGGCAATGGCAAACCAACGCGAACATCAGTCCGCTCCGATACTTCTGCCACATAATCATGCAGGGGGCGTTCGGACGTGGTTAGATCTGTGGTCGTGTGCGCCTTTTCTGCGGCCTGGCCTGACACGAACAGCGTCCGACCTGTTGGCTTTCGCACTCTTTTCAGTCTTTTTGACTCTTTCACAGGTTGTCTTTTTTCCTCCTTCTCCCGTTCGAGGTTGATTCACCGCTGCCAGAGAATGGTATCGGCTTCCAGGGGAACCGCAACGCCGGAGCAGTGCGGTATCACCCTCGCTGTATAGTCCGTCTCCGGGCGGTCCGCAGACAGCGCCGCAGTGTAAACGTAGCCGCCCGACGTGCCCGCCAGTTGCCGAACGCGCTTCATCTCCTGCTGCACCGGACCGGCGCCGTTAACACCGTCGGCATAAAGCTCTACACGTACCGCCTCCGGGTCCAGGTCATTGAGATAGACCTGAACCTCGAATACATGCTGCTTCCCGTTGGTCTCGATCTTCACTTCGCCGAAGTGGAGTGTAGCCCATTTTTGTTCTACCATGTGCCGCCAATCAACCATCTGTCTACCTACGGCCCCTTTATTTTCAGCTCGTTTGCGATAGGTTATAGCAGCCGGAAGGTAATGTTGCTCAGTGTATTCGCGCACCGAGCGGTTGGCGGAGAAGCGAGGGGTTAGACATGCCATGCTTTCACGCATCCGCGCCACCCAGGCAGTGGGGATTCCATTCTTGTCGCGAGTATAGAACTCGGGGATCACCTGTCGTTCGAGCAGGTCGTAGAGTGCTTCGGCTTCGACAGCATCCCAGACTGGGTCGTCGCCATGTTCCTGGCCGTCCCCCAAAGCCCACCCCACTTCAGGCGTATAGGCTTCCGCCCACCAGCCGTCCAATTCCGAAAGATTGATGCCGCCATTGACTAGCACTTTCATGCCGCTCGTTCCGCAGGCTTCCCAGGGACGTCGCGGCGTGTTGATCCAGACATCTACCCCCTGCACCAAGTGCTCGGTCAGAAGCATGTCGTAGTCACTGAGGAAGATCACATGGGAGCTCGCCGAGGGCAGTCGGATAAAATGAGTCCATTCCTGAATCAGAGCTTGTCCTGCCTGATCCTCCGGATGGGCTTTGCCGGCAAGGATGAGTTGCACCGGGCGCTCTGGATCGGTTAATAGGCGAAGCAGTCGTTCCTGATCGTGCAGCAGCAGGTTCGGTCTCTTGTAGGTAGCGAAGCGGCGAGCGAAGCCCAGCGTCAACGCGTTGGGATCAAATAGGCGCTTCGCATTGTCAACCTCCTTGGGCGACGCGCCGGAGGTGGCCAGTTGTTTAGAGAATTGTTCACGAGCGTATTCAACAAGAGACTTGCTGGTGTCGGAGCGGAATTGCCAGAGCCTGGCATCGGAGACGCGACGAATGTCCTGCTCTAGGGTTTCCGTTGTCCCCATCCAGCGGTTTTTTTTACAGGCTTTCGTCCAAAGCTCGTCGGCTGGTGCCGAGTCCCAGCTCGGCGTGTGAACTCCGTTAGTCACATGTCCGACCGGCACTTCGTCAGGCGGCCAGTTTGGAAAAAGAGGCGCAAAGAGGTGCCGGCTTACCTTCCCGTGCAGGCGGCTCACTCCATTGACCGCCCCGCTTCCGCGGATGGCCAGATAGGCCATGTTGAAGCTTTCCGACGAGTCTTCGCGGTTTCGGCGGCCGAGGCCCAGCAGATCGTGGAGGGTGATACCGAGTTTCTGCTCTGCATAACCACCAAGATATTGCTCGATGAGGGACGGAGCAAATCGGTCAAAGCCTGCGTCCACCGCGGTATGCGTGGTGAAGAGGTTACCCGCTCGCGTGACGGCCAGTGCGACTTCGAACGGCTGCCCTGTCGCGTTCATGAAACTACGGGTTCGTTCCAAAATGACGAAGGCCGCATGTCCTTCATTCAGGTGACAGACGTCCGGCTGGATGCCGAGCGCGCCTAGCAACCGCCACCCGCCGATCCCAAGCATGATCTCTTGTTTCAGCCGCAACTCCGGCCCGCCCCCGTAAAGCTCGCTGGTAATGCCTCGGTGAGCCGGGATGTTAGCAAGGTCATTGCTGTCGAGCAGGTAAAGGTGCACCCGGCCAACCTGGACCTGCCAAGCGCGCAGCCAGACCGAGTAACCGGGAAAGTCGAGTTTCAGCCGCAACCACTCCCCGTTCGCCTGGCGCAACGGCGTAATGGGCAATTGGCCGGGATCGTTGTAAGGGAAAAGTGCCTGTTGCGCTCCGTCCTTGTCGAGCACCTGTCGAAAATAGCCCTGCTGGTAGAGCAGTCCCACGCCGACCACCGGGACGCCCAGATCACTGGCCGATTTGAGCTGATCGCCGGCCACATTGCCAAGTCCGCCCGCGTAGATGGGCAGAGCTTCACTCAACATAAATTCCATGCTGAAATACGCGACACTGGTAAGGGGTGTCTGCGGATGCTCTTGCTGAAACCACGCAGGGGCTTTCGCTGCCTTACGCCCGGCTTGCACGAGGTCTTCGACGCTTTTGCGAAAAACGTGATCGGATAACACGCGCTGGAGTTGGTCCCGGGAGACCGACTGCAGTACAGCCCAGGGATTGTGCGTGAGATCCCATAGATCGGGATCAAGCTGTTGCCAAACTTCATCGGCGGCATGACTCCACGACCAGCGCAGATCCAGGGCAAGCTCGGCCAGGGCGTCGAATCCTTCGGCTCCAGCAGGAAGAAGACCGTAGATTAGTTTGCTGATCGGTGTTTGTTTGCTCATTGCCTCCCCTCCATCTTTGTCCTGAATGGAATCTACAGCTGCTTCGAAGACGTCACCAGGCATCGCTGACGATTTTCTGTCCTTCCTCCTTAATACAAATGGTCTCTGCCGAGGAAGCTTTCCACGTATATCTTGCAGATGTCCTTAGTCACTGATGGTCGTGCCACGAATAATCAGCGGTTGAGCCAGTTTCACCGACCATATTTCACGAACGGAGTTCGGAGAATAGCCCTTCGGAAGCAGGGTCAGGCGGTCCGATCGTGTAGGTGCGTCACGAAGCAGCGTTCGGGAACGCACCGACCAGCAGCGCGTGCAGCCCATCCCAAAAAATCTTGACGCCGATACACATTAGGATGAATGCGGAGAGGCGCATCGCCACGCTGGTTCCAGTTGGTCCCAACTTCTTCAGGATGCGATCGGCATAGCGGTAGCAGAGATATACGCTTGCGGCGACGATCAAGATACCTACCGCATGCGCCAGCGCGGTTACGACCAAGGGACGAAGGCCCCGCGTCGGGTTTGCTCCGAGCGTGAGGGCAACCGCGATCGAACCGGGTCCCACGGTGAGCGGCATCGTCAGAGGGTAGAAGGCGCGCTGACTGAACTCGACCGGTGTTACAGTTGACGGCCCGTTACCGACGAGAGTAGGCGGCGAATTGGGGCTGTTCAGCAGCGACCAAGCGATGGCGCAGACGACGAGTCCACCGGCGACCTGGACAGGGGGAATTGACAGCCCAAAGAAATCGAGCACATAGGCACCAATCAGAGCCGAGGCGATAAGCAGAAGGAAGCTGTTCACCGCAACCGCCTTCGCCATCCGGCCTCGCTCTTCTGGCGCAAGGTCGCCTGTCATGGAGAGAAAGATCGGTGCTCCGCTCAGCGGACCGACGATGGGCAGCAACGCGCCAACCGCCAATAGGACGATTGCGGCGAAGTGGTGGAGATCATTAAAGATAGTGAATAAGGACATAACGCTTAGAGCTTATCCGTAAATTAGCCTTACCTTCGTTGGGACATTTCGAGAACAACGACTTCACTTAGGCTGTCGGTTTTCCTGCGAATGTCCCATCCTCACGTTTTTCCTTCGGTCAGCGAGTCAAGAGATTGTTCTTGTTGCATGAACATTCGGCCACCATACAATCGAATATCTTCATATCTTCGGTATGTTTGCGGCCATTGCTGAGCCTCTCGATTTGTTTCTCTTCTCACTGATAGACAAAGTTTATTGCCCGTGATGGAAATAGTCAAGAAGACTAAAGTCGTACTGCCAAATTCCAAATAATTTTTTCCTTAAAATCAAAACAAAATAACTAAGAAGCATTTACACAGTCTATAAGATAATAGATTTGGCCAATATGTCGAGGTGGTATTTTTTGATGATCCATTTCAAGTGCACGCAAATAAAGTCCTGCGCGGGGGTCGTGCCCCAGTGTCCCAGCATCATGTGCTTCACATCTACGAGCTTCAGCGGCCGCTTCGGCAGCGGATTGTCGTAAAGATAAATCTGGTCAACCGACAGATAGTTGGCGGTGTGCCAGTAGGTGTCGATTTAGGAAAGCAGTTCGGTTGATAATGATTTATCCGTTGCATTCTTCTTATTCATCTTCATGATCTGCTTCCTGCCCAGATGGATTTGCACATACATAAAATCCGGGCTACAAGTACGGCGTCAGCAAATGCGCGATTCCGTCGAGTAGGCGAGCCGGTAGTGGGCGGCCATTGATCTCTTCCAGCGTTACAGGACGGGCACCATCCATTCTTGTCTCTACCAGTTGATCAAGTTGTTGGGCAAGTTCAACGTCATAGCATTCCAAGTTGAACTCGAAGTTGAGGCGCAGGCTTCTCGAATCCCAGTTGGCCGACCCAAGCAGCACCCAGCAGTTATCTACCAGCATTAGTTTGGAGTGATCGAATGGAGGCGGGGTTAGCCATATTCGGCATCCATGCTCAAGCACTTGCGACCACATCGCCCGAGAAGCACAAAGAACGAATGGCACATTGCTCCGTGAGGGCAAAATGATGTCAACTTGCACTCCCCGCATTGCTGCCAGATTCAGGGCGGAGACCACGGCAGGGTCGGGCAGAAAATAGGGAGTCATGATCCGAACGGAATAGCGGGCTATCGAGAGCGCTCCCAGCAATGTCCAGAAAAGCTTCTCGAAATTCTCGTCCGGGCCATCGACCACGCCTCGCGCCAACACCTGCCCCACGATTTTGGTTTCGGGGAACCACGAATCACCACGCAAAGATTCGCCGGTCGTGAACAACCAATCATCGGCGAACACTTCTTGCAGTTGGGCCAACACAGGGCCCTGCACTCGGAAATGTATGTCCAGTACCGGGTTTTGCGGCTTGCGTTTAAGGCAGTGTCCCAATCGAATATTCATGCCACCGGTAAATCCCACGCGCCCATCCACCACTAAGATCTTGCGGTGTATGTGCATGTTCATCGACATTGGATGCCACAAAGCAAACGGGAGAAACCGTGCATACTTCACCCCCTCTTGTCGCAGCGTGTGGAGAATGGTTGGCCAGGAATACCGACTCCCCGTCGCGTCAATCAGAACCCGCACTTCCACGCCCCGTCGCACGGCCTCACCAAGCTCATGCGCAAAGGCCATCCCGACTTCGTCCCGATCGAAAATATAGGTCACGAAAGAAACAGTCAGGTTTGCGTGTTGGATCGCTTCCAGCATGGCAGGATAGGCTTCATCGCCGTTTACCAACGGATCGATCCGATTGCCCGACAGCAAGGGTCGCTCTACCATGCCCCCAACGACCCGAGCCAGCATCTGAAGATGCCCTTCGCGATCCGACAGATGACGTTGAAGCTCTTCCGGAAGACATTCGGGTTGCACGGCTTGAGCCCGATACCGCTCAAGGTTTCTTCGCAGCAGAGAGGCCTTATGGCGAATGCGATTGACTCCGAAGATGAAGTACATGACAGCCCCGACTAGGGGAACGAGCCAAACGAAACCCACCCACGCGATGGCGGCGCGCGAATCACGTTTAGTGAGAATCGCGTGACCAGTCGCTAACACAGAGAGAAACAACCCCAGTCCGATGGCAGCGATGTGCCATACATAGTGCACCAGATTACCAACGGTCATCGTCATTGCGGTCTGCCCTTGAGGTTAGTCCTCTTCGTCTTCATGTCAAATTTCCTTTCCACCCTGGAGGCCGAGAACACGGCAAACTGTTCTGTCTATCATGCGTTCTTCGTCCGTCCGATTAACGCAATTTATACCTTTGCGAGAGTCATGCCGTAATTGTCCTGGTATTATTGTTTCCGCCCTGTCCCGTACACTGCCGGGCTTGTCCGGGTGGAATCATCGTAGTTGTATTTATCGAATTAATTACTAAATCACTGGACCCGGTTCGTTCTTCACCAGAAGGATGGAACAGGGCATCTTCCGGATCAGCTCTTCGTTGCTACGACCGAACAGAAAATGCTCCAAGCGTCCCTCCTCATGGGCAAACATGACGATGAGGTCGATTTTCTTTTCCTTGACCACAGCTAGTATTTCCGCTGTCGGTTTTCCCTCCCGTATGAGTGCATCGATATGCATGCCGCTTTTGTTTTCGTGTGCGATGATATCATCCAGTTGCTGTCGTGATTTCTTCAGGAGGTTCTGGTAGTCCTTGTCTAAGTTAGGCATTGGGAGGTTCCAGCCTTCGATACCGAAGGGATCATGGAATACGTGAACGACAGTCAGCGTGGCCCCGTACTTTTTTGCCAGTGACACCCCATAACGGACTGCTTTCGCGCAATATTTGGTCATCCTGCTCACAACAAGAATCTGATTGACATCCTCCATATATTTTCTCCTTTCGTGATAAGAACATCATTGGTGCGATATCTTGACGGCAAAATTATCTTTTTTCCCATTTCCCGTTTTCAATTCCCATTATTCCGTGACCGATAACGAGGTCTTACCAGCCGGTCTGGACAAGTGCACGCCTGCCCTCCGTCCACGGATGAGATATCATTTCTTCAGGCCGGAAGGTTCTGATGGATGGAAGACGTGGCTAAAACGCTATAATATCGTCGGCAACCTTCGAGTCTTTCTCCTCGATCTTATTCAGCGAGGAGGTTTTCTCGTTCCGGAGGCGTACGGCGGCAACGCCATCGTCCTTGACGACCGCGAAATCCACTGCCGAGGTCGTATTCAACGTTTGAGGAGCTCAGGCATAGATTGCTGACAGAATACTCTTTCCGCATTCGATGGGGAAATCATCATAAAGCGTTCCTTTCAAATATCCAGGGACATGAATCGTCGAATGAAAATAGCCTATCCGCGATAGAAGTACTGTAATACACTGCGGGAAATCATACGAAGCCATCTATTATTATATCCCCGTGTGCTTACGTTTTTTTGGTCTTGATTGGTATAAAATCAAGGACAGATATATTACAATGCCTGCATTTACGGTCAAAAGAGTGATTTTTGGCCAAGTCACCCCGCGCGCAATCTCGAATAGTTCGAGGGGAACATATATCCCGCCCGTAATAAGACCGAACCATTTGGCCCATTGCCACTCGTGCCAGAGGCCATAAGCTTCCACGAAGCGAGCCATTGCGTAGAGGAGGGCAGAAAGCGCCATTACCCAAAGCTGCCCGTCAGTCACGTGATCCGCCAGATCGAGAAATATTCGGGGATAACGGCTGGCTGGATTTAAATGGAAGTGCCGGACAAGCTGCTCGGCAGCGAGGTAAAGGCCCTTGTGAATGTAGACCAGCACCCCGAATCCTGTCAGCAAAACAAGCGATCCTTTGGTAGCTTCAAAGATGGATACGACACGAAGACCACCATGTAAATGCCGAATTTCCATAACTTTTCCCAACGAGCATCTCCAGTCTCTAATACCTTTCCTAAACGAGAAGAAAGTTGATCAAGGTCCGGGAAAGCATAGGGTAATGCCTGAGAACGACTGACACACCTTAGCCCTTATGCCTTGTCAGGAGGTCATGCTTGTACGTCGCCGCGTCACCCGCCGTAATCCCTCTGTGTCTGTCTGTTGACTCCTGAGCTGCTGATTCCCGATTGTCTATGACAAAAACATACACCGCACCTTTCCTCAGAGTTCTACTTCATCCCAATCCTCAGGGCATTGACCGCAATAAATATCTCACGCAAGAAGGCAAGAAGAGCCCCTATAAAAGCGATCACGGCGGTCACAAAGAGCAAAGCAACCACGTCGCTGAGATCGATCGAGAGAAATACCCCGATAAACATGGCAGCGATCATGGAACAGATCAGGAGCGCGCATATAGTGCCAAGGGTAATGGCCACGTTGATCAATTTAGAACGTCGGGATATAGTTGAAAGTTCAGTGCGAATTTCGTCCTGTTCCATCGTAAATAAAGAGGGCGTGCGTCCTTCAAGAACGCGTGCCCGGTCAACAATACGGTTTAATCGACTGGTAAGGACGGAGAGCGTCGTACCGATTGCAGTAAGTAAAAAAACAGGGGCTACCGAGAGTTGGATAGTCCTGGCAATAAGAGTGAGATGCGGCTCAGCGGGCATAATGCGTCCCCCCAGCGCTTCGGTCTTCAAAAGGATTTGTCATGAAAGCTTCCTCCATTAAACGATTATATCTTTATCCCGTGTTTTGGCTACAGGTATCCACATGTCCTATCCAACAGAGAAGCGCGAATTGTTACCTCCAGAATATTTTACGAATGCATCATGAAATGTCGCACAATATCGCAGTATCACGATAAACGGTTTGTTTTACAAGCAGATCGTTACTTCCTCAGAGAAACGCCGAGGAACAGCGGCTACTATATGTTGCAATAGGTTGAGTCAAGTAAATACCCCTAATCGCATATGATTGATAATAATTACTACAAATATATCACTTTTTAATTGGTAAAATATATTCACTATTCTGAAAACGCTTACTAAAGGTCAGGGAAATGCTTGATCGAGCGTAGCAATGGGTAGATAGTGAGCAAACCCGAAGGCGTTCATATTCCCTCCTTAAAAAGCATTATAAATACGAATTTTCACCTTTTTTCAACTTAATACAAAATAAATGAAAAAACGGTGGTTGGTTTTTATATGAACAACATGCCTTTATGCTATACTGATTGAAGCTAGATATTTTGTCCATTAAATTTAGTAAGGAGGTTCGGGTATGATGATTCAGGATATTCTGGGTATTCCGGTGAATTCAGGCGGGCATTCCGTTTCGTTTCAGGCAGCCATTCCGCTCCAAATCAGGCAGCCTCCT
>Ga0209415_10011001_pt1 | contig 15301 bp, 6 predicted proteins | sample PeaSoiSIISIP2007_FD_187696 | JGI IMG/M metagenome (GOLD analysis project Ga0209415, IMG submission 187696) | Peat soil microbial communities from Weissenstadt, Germany - SII-SIP-2007 (SPAdes) (version 2) | ecosystem: Environmental > Terrestrial > Soil > Wetlands > Peat | place: Germany... | reverse complement strand
TCGGTACCGGTCGGCCGACTCGGGGGCCTCGAGCTCGTCGAGGCCGCCCGTCTCGCGGAGACCTACGGCGACGGCACCATCCGGCTCGCGACCGACCAGAACTTCGTCATTACCGGCGTGAGCAACGACGCCCTCCCCGAGCTCCTCGCCGAGGAGCTGTTGTCGCGGTACTCGCCCCGGCCCGGGCCGTTCCAACGCGGCGTCGTCGCCTGCACCGGAAGTGAGTTCTGCCGCTTCGCGATCGTGGAGACCAAGGCGCAGGCCGATGCCTGGGCGACCGAGATGGACCGGCGCTACGCGGCGGCCTTCTACGGCGGCGAGCGTCCGCTCCTCGCCGATGACGAGGTCATCCGCATGCACTTCTCCGGCTGCCCGGCCTCCTGCGCCCAGCCCCAGATCGCGGACATCGGCTTTCGGGGCGACACCGCCCACCGCGACGAGTCGATCGTCGAGGCCGTCGACATCGGGCTCGGCGGCAGCCTCGGGGCGGACGCGGCGTTCGGGCGCTGGGTGCTCGGTGCGGTCCCGGTCGACGAGGTCCCCGACGTGCTCGGCGCGCTCCTTGTCACCTATGCGGCGGAGCGGCGCGAGGGTGAGCGCTTCCACGAGTGGGCCCGGCGCTACGAACCCGAGCAGCTCCGCGCGATCGCGGCGGCCACGGCGGTCGGTGCCAAATGACGACCACCGCGGACAAGCCGGTCGTCGCAGCGGTGCCGCCGTTCCGGCTCCGGGCGTCGATGAACGGAATGGGCGAGGCGCCGGGCAAGGTGTGGTTCTTCGAGCTCGCCGAGGCGGTCATCGACGCGGACCGCTGCGTGCGCTGCGGCGCGTGCATCGCGGCGTGCCCGTCGGACTCGCTCGGGGTGAACGAAGACGATCTCCCGTATCTCGTGAGGATGTGCACGGGGTGCTCGCTGTGCTGGGACTTCTGTCCGCGTGGCGGGCTCCGCTACGAGGCCACCTGGCCCGCCGAGCCCGAGAACGACGACGACTGGCGGATCACCGGCTCCGCACCGGTCGGCCTCGGCGTCGTCTCCGAATCGGTGGCGGCGCGCGTGCACCCGGAGAGCAAGTACGCCTCGCCGAGCGCGCAGGACGGCGGGTTCGTGACCGCGGTCCTCGTGGCCGCGCTCGAGTCCGGGGCGATCGACGGGGCGCTCGTCGCCCGCGAGGACCCGAATACGCCGTGGAGGGGGGTGCCGTTCTTCGCGACCACCCGAGAGGAGCTGATCGCGACGGGCGGCAGCTTCTACAACCAGACCCTCGCGCTTGCTGCGCTCGACCTCGATCGCGTCGGCCTCGGCCAGAACGCCCGCATCGCCGTGGTCGGCACGCCGTGCGAGATCCAGGGCATCCGCGCGCTCCAGGCGCGCAGTTGGCGCAAGGGCGTGTCCCGTGTCGACGCGATCTCGCTCCAGATCGCGCTCCTTTGCACGAAGAGCTTCGACTACCGGGGCCTCATGCTCGGGCTCTTGCGCGACGAGCGCGGGCTCGACCTCGCCGAGGTCGCCAAGGTCGACGTCATCCACGGTCGCATGTTCGTCTTCGACCACGCCGGCGCCGTGCTCGTCGACGAGCCGGTGAAGGCCTTCCACTCGGCGTCGCTGAAGGGCTGCGACGAGTGCGCGGACTTCGCCGGACGGGCGGCCGACCTCTCGGTCGGAAGCGTCGGGTCCCCCGACGGTTGGTCGAGCGTGCTCGTCCGCACGCCGGAGGGCGCGGCGGCCCTCGACCGGGTGCGCGCGGAGCTCGAGCTCGCGCCGATCGAGCGGCCCGAAGCCCTCGAGAAGCTCGACCAGCTCGACCGGAGGATCGCGCTCGCCGCGCTGAAGCGTCCCTTCGACCCCGACGGCCCGCTGTTCATCGACTTCGCGGAGCACCTCGAGGCCTACGCCGCCAGCGATCGCGCACCGGTCCAGCGGGGGTGGTGACCGGAGACGCTCCGGAGAGTCGGTCCACCCGCTCCGGGGTGCCCGCGCTGGAGCAGGAGGAACTGCGCGCCCGTCTCGAGCGCCTCGAGGAACCACTGCGGCTCCGTACCAAGCTCCGCGACCTCGCGAGAACCGACGCTGCGCTCGCCCAGTCCGAGGCGAACCGTCTCTTCTCGGCCTGGCTCTGGCGGCGGTGGCAGCCCGAGCTCGCGCCGTTCGGCTTCTCGCCGCGCGACCTGCGGCGCCTGCTCGTCGCCGACCGCCGCGAGCTCTGGCTCTGGGTGATGGGCGACCGTCCGTTCGCGCAGCTCGCCGAGGGAGTGTCGGGACGGGTGACGCGGCGGATCTCGCTCTGACTGGTCCGGGCGTCGGTCCCTGCGGGAACGGAACGCCCTCGGAGCGCGCGTTGTCACGGCGGTGACACAGCGTCGCCGTATGCTCGGCCGGCGTGCCCGCGCAGGTCGTCCGCGTTCGTATAGGTGGCGCGTCGCGACGCGCGCTCACCGACGCGATCGCCTCGGTGAAGCGATCTGACGCGCTCGCGCCCGTGATCGTCCTCACTCCCACCGCGCGCTCCGCGATCCATCTCCGGAGGGTGGTCGCGAGCGAGCGACTCGGCCCCGGGGCGGCGGGAGTCGCGAACGTCACCTTCGTCACCGCGGACCGGCTCGCCGAGGCGCTCGGCTCCTCGGCCCTCGAGCTCGCCGGCCGGCGGCACCTCACCCGTTCGGTCCTGCACGCGGCATGCCGGCGGGTCCTTGCCGAGCACCCCGAGCTGTTCGGCATCGCCGGCGAGCACCCTTCGACCTCACTCGAGATCGTGGCGCGCTACGAAGAGCTGCGGGTGGCCGGCGACGGCGCGCTGGCGGTGCTCGCGGGTCGAGGGCCTGCGGCCTCGGCGCTCGCGACCGTCGCGAGTGAGATCCGGCGACTCGTCGCTCGGGGCTACTACGACGACGTCGAGCTTCTCGAGTCCGCGAGCGAAGCGGTGCGACGCGACGGCGGCGCGGCGGCGCCGGGCGTCGTCGTCGTCTATCTCCCCGAGCGAATCCGCCCGGCCGAGGCGACGCTGTTTACCGAACTCGGAGCCCGGCGCGACGTGCTCGTCCTCCTCGGATCCAGTGGAGATCCTGCCGCCGACGCGGTGCTCGAGGAGCGCGAAGCGATCCTCGGCCTGGGACCGGCCGCCCCGGCCCCCGCTGAGCGGGCCACCGCTGAGCAGGCCTCCGCCGAACCCGCCTCGGCTGCGCCTGGAACCGCGGTGCCCTTCGCGGAGTTGCTCGTCGCGACCGACCCCGTCGCCGAGGTGCGCGCCGCGGTGCGCGTCGTGGTCGGGGCGCTCGCGGCGGGAACGAGGGCGGAGTCCGTCGCGGTCGTGTACCCAAACGCCGTCCCCTATGCGGGCCTGCTGGCCGGCGAGCTCGGCTCGGCCGGCATCGCCTGGGGCGGTCCGTCGCCGACGACGCTCGCGTCGGCCCCGAGCTCGCGGGTGCTCACGTCGCTGTTGTCGATGCGACCCGACCGTGTCGGGCGCCGGGCGCTCGTCGGCCTGCTCGGCTCCTCCGCGCTCAGGCCCGAGCTCGCCGACGGGGTGCGGCCAGGTGAATGGGACCGGGTCACCCGGCTGCTCGGCCTCGCCGAAGCAGGCATCGGGGAATGGCGCGACCGGACGGCCGAACTGTTGAAGGACGCCGACCGGGGTCTCGATCCGCTCGAGCCCGGACAGGAGTCCGACGACGAATCGGAGGACAGAGGAGGCGACCGGGCCGAGCCGGTCGTGCCGTCCGGCCGTGACCAGGCCTCCCGGCGTACACGGACCGCGGCAGCGGCCCTCGTCGGCGTGCTCGACCTCGTCGAGCAGTTGAGCTCGGTCGCAGCACAGCTCCGTGGCTACGCCGCGCTCGGCGCGTGGGCGCTCGGAGCACTCGAGCAACTGCTCGGTCCCGAGGAGACCAGGGCGTCCGAGGGGCCGGGAGCGGACTCGGACCACCAGCTCGTCGGCCTCCTCGTCGAGCTCTCGGGAATCGCGGGTCTCGACGACGACGTCGATCTCCAGCAGTTCGGCCGGGTCGTCGTGTCCGAGCTCGACCGCCCGGGACCCCAGCGCGGACGACTCGGATCCGGGGTCGTGGTCGGGCCGATCGAGCAGGCGTTCGCGCTCGATCTCGACCTCGTCGTGCTGCTCGGCTGCGCGGAGGGCAACCTTCCGGGCCGGGCCCCGACGAGCGCGTTGCTGAGCGCGGCGGACCGTGAGGCGGTCGGCCTCCCCGACGAGCGCGGTGTCGAGGCCCGGGACCGCCGGCGGGTGCTCATCGGCTGCGCCTCTGGTCGGAGGGCGATCGCGACAACTCCGCTCGTGGATCCGCGATCGGGTCGGCCGGCGACGCGCTCGCGCTTTTCGGCGGACGTGGAGACCGTGACCGAGGTGCCGAGGGTCGAGCAGCTCCTCGAGCTCGTGGCGGCGGGGCTCTTGCCGGTCGACACCGAGGAGCTCGAATGCGCACTCCTCCTGCCGGTCGGGCGCGCCGGGTTCGGCGCGAGCTCGCATTTCGTCGCCCGGCGCCACGAGGTCCTCGGTCGTGGCCTTGTCGCGCTCGAGACCCGCCGCGCGCAGGCGTTCGGTCCCTACAGCGGCCGCGTCGGCCCCCACGACTACTCCTCCCCCCGCGACCGGGCCGTCTCGCCGACCTCGCTCGAGGAGTACGCGGTCTGCCCCTTCCGCTACCTCGTCTCCCACGTGCTCGGCTGCGAAGTGCTGGAGGAGCCGGAACACCGTCTCACGATCGATCCCCGCGACCGAGGGACGATCGTGCACGAGGCGCTCGAGCGCTACATGCGGGAGATGATCGGCGGTCGCCACGAAGGGCTCGACAGCGCCGGACGGGCCGCCCGGCTCGCCGGGATCGGTCGCGAGATCTTCGCCCGGTTCGACCGTTACGGCCGCACCGGCCGGCGCGTCCCGTCCGAGCTCGAACGGCGACGGGTGCTGCGGATGCTCGAGGGCGAACGGGTGCGCGACGAGGCGCATCGCGCCGAGACCGGGACGCGGCCGCTCGCGGTCGAGCACCTCTTCGGGTTCGGGACCGGCGCGCCGGTGTCGTTCGCAGTGGGGGACCACGAGGTGGCCTTCCGGGGCAGGATCGACCGCATCGACGAGGCTCCCGACGGCCTCGAGGTCCTCGACTACAAGACCGGCTCGTCCTATGGGTACCGCGGGCTCAACGACGACCCGGTGGACCGCGGACGGCACCTTCAACTCCCCGTGTACGCGCTCGCCGGTGCGGCGTACGGGATCGAGGCGGGCGAGGCCCCGACGGCGGTACGCGCCGCGTTCCGCTTCGTCGGGCCCGACCCGATGGACATCCCGTTCCTCCTCGACGGCCCCGGACGGTCGCGTTTCGCCGAGGCGCTCGGCACCATCCTCGACGGCATCGCCGAGGGTGCCTTCCCGTTCCACCCGGGTGACCTCGAGGGATCCGGCGACTCCAACTGCCGTTACTGCGACTTCGACGCGCTGTGCCCCCGCGATCGCGCCGCCACCTGGCAGCGCGCGGCGCTGGCTCCGGCACTCGGGGCGTATCTGGCCCTCGCCGAGCCGGGTGCGCTCGGCGAAGCGGCAACGCCCAGGTGACGGCGCCGATGGAGGTCCTTGCCGAGCCGGCCGCGACGCTCGGGGACGCGGCGGCGCGCGACCGCGTGCGCACCGACCTCGACGCGACCCTCTTCGTCGAGGCCGGCGCGGGGACGGGCAAGACCGCGGCGCTCGTATGGCGGATCGTCGCGCTCGTCGACTCGGGGCGTGCCGAGCTCGCCGGCATCGCCGCGATCAGCTTCACCGAGGCCGCTGCGGCCGAGTTGCGCGAGCGCATCCGCCGCGCCCTGCTGGACGGTGGGGATCTCCTCGACCCGATCGTCGCGGAACGGCGCGCCGCGGCCGTCGACCAGGTCGACGAGGCCGCGCTGACGACGATCCACGGTTTCGCGCATCGCGTCCTCGCCGAGCACCCGCTCGAGGCCGGCCTGCCGCTGCGGTTCGAGGTCCTCGACGAGATCGGTGCCTCGCTTGTCCTCGAGCGGCGCTTCGCACAGTTCCTCGACGCCCTCTACGACGACGTCGAGGCGCGTGACCTCGTCGGGGCCGCCGAGCTCTTGCGGGTGAGCCCCGATCACCTGCGTTCGCTCTTCTGGCAGATCGACGAGCGCCGCGAGAGCGCCGCGGCCCGCCGCAGGCCCCACCAGCCCGGCGACGCGTCGGCGGAGGACCTGGCGAGGATCGCCCGCATCGCGCCGGCGGTCGAGGCCTCGATCGCGGCCACCGTCGGGGCGTGCCGGGCCGCGGTCGCGATGCGGGTCGGCGCGTCGGACCCGGCCGATCTCCTCTTCGACCGACTGACGCGGATCGAGGGCGATCTCGCCCGCCTCGAGCCCGAGGCCGATTGGCTGGACCAGCTCGGCTGGCTCGTCGGCCTGCGGGAGCAGAAGGTCGGCAATCTCGGCCGCCAGGACGCCTGGGGCGAACCGAGCGTCGGTGAGGTCCGCGACGCGGTCCGCGTGTTCGACGAGGCGCGCCTCGACGCGGTCCGAACCATCGCGGACGTGGTGATGACGGCGCTCGGATCGCGGCTCGAGACCGAGGTCGCGTCCTTCGCGGAGGACCGGCGGCGCTCGGGGACGCTGCAGTTCCACGACCTGCTCGTGTTCGCGAGGGACCTCGTCCGCTCGTCGGTCGCGGTGCGGCGCGAGCTGCAGCAGCGCTACCGCTACATCCTCGTCGACGAGTTCCAGGACACCGACCCGCTCCAGGTCGAGCTCGTCCTCGCGCTCGGATCCGAGGGCCGGGACGGCCCGGTCGTCCCCGGCCGCCTCTTCTTCGTCGGCGACCCGATGCAGTCCATCTACCGCTTCCGCGGGGCGGACCTCGCGAGCTACCACGGGACCCGCGCGATCCTCGGCGGGCCCGAGCCGGTGCGCCTCTCGACGAACTTCCGCTCGGTGCCAGGCGTCCTCGACTTCGTGAACGAGGTCTTCGGCCGGCTCGTCGGCGAGGACGCCTCGGGTGTTCCGGAGCGAACCGAGGAGTTCTCGGGGCGCCCGGGGGAGCCGGCTCGCGAGCCGGTCTCGCCGCTCGTCTTCCTCGGTGCCGCGCGCGGCCCGCTCCCCGGCCAGCCGCCGGTCGTCCTCGTCGGTAGCGGTGACCCCGAGCTCACCGCGCGCACCCGCCGGGAGCGGGAGTCGGCCGACGTCGCGACGATCATCGCCGAGGCGGTCGAGACCGCCTGGCCCGTCGAGGATCCCGCCGGGACGCGACCCGCACGGTACGGGGACGTCGCCGTGCTCGTCCCGACCCGGACCGGCCTCGGCGAGCTCGAGGCCGCCTTCGAGTCGGCGGGGATCGAGTTCCGCTTCGCCGAGAGCTCCCTCGTGTACGCGTCGAGCGAGGTCCGGGACCTGCTCGCGGTGCTCCGCGCGGTCGAGGACCGGGGCGACGACCGCGACGTCATTGCGGCGCTGCGGACCCCCGCGTTCGGCTGCAGCGACCGCGACCTCGTCGAGCACCGTGCGGCGGGGGGGACCTGGCGTCTCGGCGCCGTGGTCGCGGGCCGTGTCGACCCGGTCGCCGCGGGACTCGCCGATCTCGCCGAGCTGTCGCTGCTCACCGGTCGGCTCGGGGTCGTCGAGCTGCTCGAGACCGTCGTCAAGCGACGGAAGCTCCGCCAGCAGCTGGCCGCGGGCCGTCACCCGCTCGAAGCCCTCCGCCGGCTCGAGTTCGTCCTCGAGCGGGCACGCGGCTTCGTCGACGCCGGCGGCACGTCGCTGTCGGAGATGCTGGCCTTCATGGAGCAGGAGGCGGTCGTCGGGGTGCGGCGGTCCGACGCCGCGCTCGCGCTCGGCGACCCGGACGCGGTGCGGGTACTCACCGTGCACGGCGCGAAGGGGCTCGAGTTCCCGATCGTCGTCCTCGCCGAGCTGGGCGGACCTCCCCGTCCCGCGACTCGCGGCCCCGCGGTCTTCCGCTCGGGGGCCGGAAGGATCGAGCTCTCGATCCGCAGCGGCCTGGCGACATCGGGGTTCGCTGCCCTGCGGGACGCCGAGGCGGCCGAGGCGCGCCGCGAGGCGGTCCGGCTCTGCTACGTCGCCGCGACCCGGGCACGGGACCACCTCGTCGTGTCGCTCCACCACCGCCCGAGCGCGGGGGGAGAGCGCTCGCTCGCCGAACTCGTGGCCGGCGCCGCGCCGACCGGGCTCCCGAGCGGTCCCGGTGCCGGGCCCCTCCCCGGCTCGCCGCTGCAGGGTCGGTTCGTGCTCGGCGCCCCGCCGCGCATCGACGAGGCCGGCTACGACCGGGTCCTCGAGGCGCGCCGCGAGCTCCTCGCATTCGTCGCGGCCCCGAGCCGTGTCGTCGCGACGGCTCTCGAGGGCGACCGCCCGCCGCGTCGCAGCGAGGGATCCCCCGGGGCGGGGTCCTCGGACCCGGGGCGCGAGGAGGTCGACGACGGCGGGATCTCCTGGCGCCGCGCCCGCGCCGCGACTCGCGTCGGGCGCGCCGTGCACTCGGTGCTGCAACGCATCGACCTGCGCAGCGGCGAGGACCTCGCCGGCCTCGTCCGCCACGCGGCCGCCGTCGAGCGCTGCGAGGAGGACAGCGAGGAGATCGCACACCTCGTCGGGGCCGCGCTCGGCTCGGCGTCGGTCCGCGAAGCGGCGGCCAGCCCGATGCTGCACCGCGAGCTCCCCTTCGCCCTCCCGGTCCCCGGCGGGCTTCTCGAAGGCGTGGTCGACCTCTGCTACCGCACGCCCGACGGCCTCGTCGGCGTGGACTACAAGACCGACGCCCTCGGTGAGCGCGACGTGCTCGCCGAGCACGCGCTCCGCTACCGGTTGCAGGTCGGCGCGTACGCGTACGCCCTCGGCGAGCTCACCGGCGAACCGCTCGCACGTTTCGTGCTCGTGTTCCTGGCAGCTCCGACCGGTGCGGTCGAGGTCGAGGTCGCCGACCTCGCCGGGGCGGCGAGTGCGGCGCTCGCGGCCGCGTCGAGCCTCCTCGGGGCGGACGGGTCGGCCGCGGCCCGGCGGGGATGAGCGGCGTGGCGGGGGTCACCGGCGCGGAGCTCGACGCGGCGCTCGGCCGGGTCATCGGCAGCCTCCCCGGAGGGGGCGAGGACCGTCGGGGCCAGCGCGAGATGGCGCACGGGGTCCTCGCGGCGCTCGAGTCGGGCCGCCATTACGCGGTCCGTGCCGGCACCGGCACCGGCAAGTCGGTCGCCTATCTCGTGCCGGCGCTGCTCTCGGGAAAACGCGTCCTTGTCGCGACCGCGACGAAGGCGCTCCAGGAGCAGCTCGCCAGGAACGACCTCCCCCTCGTCGCGGCGGTCATCGGTCGTCGCGTCCGCTACGCGGTGCTGAAGGGGCGCTCGAATTACCTCTGCCGCCAGCGTCTCGTCGAGAGCGCCTCGCGGGGCACCCAGGGCCAGTTCACCCCGGGCCAGTTCACCCCGGGCCAGTTCACCCAGGGCCAGCTCGCGTCGGGCGCAACCGAGGGACGGCGCGACGGCAGTCTCGGCGCCGAGGCGGCGGCCGTGGCCGAGTGGGCGTCGACGACGAAGACGGGCGACGTCGGCGAGCTCGACTTCGAGCCGGACGCTCGGGTCTGGTCGGCGTTCAGCGTCTCGGCGGGGGAGTGCCCCGGGGCGCACCGCTGCCCGTCGGGGGCCGACTGCTACGCCGAGGGGGCCCGCGCCCGCGCCGCGGCCGCGGACCTCGTCGTCGTCAACCAGCATCTCCTCGGCGCGCACCTCGCGAGCGGCGACATGGTCCTCCCCGAGCACGATCTCCTGATCGTCGACGAGGCCCACGAGCTCGAGGAGGTGATGAGCCGGAGCCTCGGGGTCTCGGTGTCCCCGGGGCGCCTCCGGGCCGCGGCGGTGGCGGCACGCGCCGCCGCGGGCCGTAACCGACCGTCCGGCCTCGAGGAGGCGGCGGCTTCGGTCGAGGATGCGGCACTGCGGCTCGACGTCTTCCTCGGTCAGCACGCCGGCGAACGCGTCGGGCGGGGACAGGACGACCTCGGCGACCTCCTCGGGTTGATCGGCGGCCGGCTCGAGCGGCTCGAGCGCGAGCTCGCCGCGGTCGTCTCGGCGGCGGACTCGAGCGACCGCGCCGCGGAGCCGGGGCGAGCCGCGCTCGGGACGAGCCGGCTGCGGGAGGAGGTGCTCGGCGTGCTCGACCCGGGGGACTCGGTCGTCTGGGTGGAGCGCGGCACGCGCCCGACGCTCGAGGTCGCACCCCTCGACGTGGCGACGGTCCTCGGCCCCCGGGTCTTCGGCCAGCACCCGGTCGTGCTCACCTCCGCGACGCTCCCGCCCGGGATCGCGCCGCGCCTCGGGGCCGAGGGGCACGAGGTCGACGAGGTCGACGTCGGGAGCCCGTTCGCGTTCGACCGCAACGCGCTCCTCTACTGCGCCGCCCACCTCCCCGACCCCCGCAGTCCCGGAGCCGCCGATGCCCTCCTCGACGAGCTCGGCGGTCTCATCGACGCGGCCGGCGGCCGCACGCTCGCGCTCTTCACGAGCTCGCGGGCGATGAACCGGGCCGCCGAGGTGCTGCGGCCGAGGGTGGGTCATCCGATCGTCGTCCAGGGAGAGGGTTCGAAGGCCGAGGTGGTCCGGCGCTTCACCGAGGACGAGGCCACGTGCCTGTTCGCGACGATGAGCTTCTGGCAGGGCCTCGATGTGCCCGGGCCGACGTTGTCGCTCGTCACGATCGACCGCCTGCCGTTTCCCTCCCCGGACGACCCGCTGCTGCTCGCCCGCCGGGAACGGGCGGGTCCCGGCGCCTTCGGGGTCATCGACCTCCCCCGCGCCGCGAGCCTTCTCGCCCAGGGAGCGGGCCGGCTCATCCGCACCGCGACCGACCGCGGCGTGGTCGCGGTGCTCGACTCCCGGCTCGCGTCCGCGTCCTACCGGCGCCAGTTGCTGGCCGCGCTGCCGCCGATGCGTCGGACGATCGACCCCGCCGAGGTGAGGGCCTTCCTCGGCGCGATCAGCGGGGAGGCGGTCCTGACGGACCGCTGAGCGGTTCACCCGGATCGGCCCGGTCACGGTCGGACCCGGGAGCGGGCTCCTCGGCGCCGGGCGCCTGCCCGTCGGAGCCCGGGCCGTCGGAATCGGGGCCGCCGGAATCGGGGCCGCCGGAATCGGGGCCGCCGGAATCGGGGCCGCCGAATTCCGAGGACGACGGCTCGTCGTCGGAGCGGGGGAAACGACGGAGGACCCGTGGCGCGAGCCCGAAGCCGACGAGCGTGAGGAGCGAGACCGCGAACAGGGCGGGATAGCCCGAGAAGCCCCGGTAGGTGAAGACGACGCGGTGCCGCCCGGGACCGACGTCCACCGCCACGAGCGCGGGGGCGACCATGAAGGGCTTGGTCGCGACGCCGTCGACGGTCGCGGTCCACCCCGGGTCGAAGGTCGCTTTCAGGAGGAGCGCGGCGCGGCGGGTCAGCCGGACGGTCGCCGCGGCCGTGCCGTCTTGGAGATCGACCGACTCGCTCGTCACCGACCCGACCGGCCCGGCGACGGTCGCGTCCGGCGGGAGGAGGGGAGTGGCCGCGCGGCCTCCGGCGAAGGCGACCGTCGGATAGACGGCGCCGGCGGGAAGGTCCGAGGCGAGAAAGCCGGTGTTGCGTCGGCCGACGTCGGAGCGGTCCTCGGTGATCGTCCCGGAGGTCTCGACGACCTGCAGGTAGCCGGTGGACTTGCGGATCCACAGCGAGTACTGGCCCCGGGTCGTGACGAGGGTCGCCGGCACCGGTGTTTGCTGCCCGACGGGGAGGACGAGATAGCGCACGGCGAACAGGTCGAAGTTCGAGGGATTGTTCTCCTCGAAGCCGGTCTCGGGTCCGCTCATGAGCGACGCGGTGCGCAGGGTGTAGCCGACCACGTCCTCGTCGAGTCCGGAGAGGTACTTGAAGACCGGCACGAGGCCGACGGTGAACCCCGCACCCCAGTTCGTCGGCAACCCGGCGTAGACGCGCCCGGGCCCGAGCGCATCCATCTTGTGAACGATCGCGTCGATCTCGCCGCCGTAGAGGCGGTCGGCCGTCTGCTGGGACGCGAGGTCCGCGCGGTCGCCGCTGTCGTAGGAGCGGACCTCGCTCCACGCGGGAATGAGGACGACGACGGTGAGCCCGACGCCGAGGATGCCGAGTCCCGCGCGTCGCCACGCCGGAGCGCCGACGCGCGCCGGTCGGCCGGCAGTGGGCGCGACACCGTCGGGGGCACCGATGGGGGGCCCCTCGGGTGTCGGGCGGGGTCCGCCGAAGCGGGAGAGGGTCCCGGCCAGCGCGGAGCGCCCCGCGGTGGCGAGGGCGACCGTGCCGATCCCGGCGAAGTAGATCGCGGCGAGCTGGACGCCGATCAGGAAGCGGCGGAGAAACAGGTCCCGGCTTCCGGGCAGTACGTCGATGAGCGATCCCCAGGTCGTGCGGCCGAAGAACAAAAGGAGCGACAGCACCAACAGCCCGACGAGGGCGGCGCGGGGTCCCCGTCCGCGTCGGCGCGCCCGGTCCGTCGCCAAGAACCCGAGGGTGCTGACGAGGCCGGCCGCGGCGAGGACGGTGACGACGGCGAGCCGGCCCTGGTCGAGCAGCGCCCCGCTCACGAGCCACTCGAGGATCTGGCGGGCGCCGTAGGAATCGGTGAAGTAGGTGTGCTGCAGGGACTCGTTGATCGCCGCGTAGTGCGACGACAAAAGCAGCGGCACGACGGCCCAGGAGCTCACGAGGAGCGAGCCCGCGCCGATGACGAGCGCGCGCCGTGCCCGCAGGAGGATCGCCCGGGGCGAGAGCAGGCAGAACAGGCCGAGCGGGAGGAGGGCGAGATAGCCGGTCTCGAAGTGGAACGTCACGGTGGCCGAGATGAACGCCACCGCGGCGAACGTACCGCGCCCGGCAGAGACGGCCCGGAAGCCGTAGGCCCAGGCGAAGGGGAGCGTCCACATCGCGAACAGCTGCGCCCAGACCCCGAAGCCGATCCAGAGATAGGCGTGCTGCTCGTAGCCGATCCCCGGCACGCTCGACAACAGCGGCGCGCACGCGGCCGCCACCGCGCACTCCCAGCGCCGGAGACCGAACGCCCGGCCCGCGGCGTAGACGGCGATCGGGAAGAGCGAGACGAGGAGGTAGAGCGACCAAGAGAAGGTCCGGTCCGCCCCGATGGCGCTTCCGACGAGCCCGGTGAGCATCGCGCCGAGGCTCTGGTAGTGGAGGAACTGCGGGGAGCCCTCCTGGAGGAAGGGATACCAGCTCGACAGCGGCAGGTGCCCGGACGCGATGAGGCGCGCCGCGTCGCGCACCATCTGGGCGTGCACCGAGCCGTCGTTCAACAGCGGGGTGTAACTGGCCTCGCCGCGGAGCTCGATCAGGTCGAAGCACGTGACGAGCGCGACGAGGACGCCCGGCCCGGCCCGGCCTTCGCCCGGTTCGGGACGGCGGCGCCGGTGCGCCGCGCCGAGGTGGGGGGGCGAGCGCCGGTGCGCGGGGGGGTGCGGCGGCGGGCGGTGGTGGCTCGGGCGGGCGGCGCGATCCCCGGCCCGCTCGCCTCCGGGTGTCTCGAGGAGCTCCCCGGTCACGAGCGCATCGCTATCGGCCGGGGCGAGCGGGAACGCTCAGGCCACGCCGGTTTCCGCGTCGATCTTGATGAGCGCCTGCGCGGCCGCGATGCGGGCGACGGGGACCCGGAACGGCGAGCAGCTCACGTAGTCGAGCCCGGCCCGGGCGAAGACCTCGATCGAGGCCGGGTCGCCGCCGTGCTCGCCGCAGACGCCGAGCTTGAGCTCCGGGTTCGCGGCGCGCCCACGCTCGACGGCGGTCCGGACGAGCTCACCGACCCCGACCGGGTCGACGGTGTCGAACGGGTTGGCGGCGAGCAGTCCGAGGTCGAGGTAGCGCGACATGAGCCGGGCCTCGACGTCGTCGCGGCTGAAGCCGAAGGTGAGCTGGGTGAGGTCGTTCGTGCCGAAGGAGAAGAAGTCGGCCTCGGTCGCGATCGGGCCCGCCAAGAGCGCGGCGCGCGGCGTCTCGACCATCGTGCCGATCTCGACCTCGGGCACCTCGCCGGACTCCTCGGCCGCCTCCGTGATCGCTTGGGCGACCCACGATCGCGCGAGCGCGAGCTCCTCCCGGGAGACGACGAGGGGGATCATGATCTCGACGACGGGATTGCCCCCGACGCGGCGCCGCTCGGCGGCCGCCTCCATCAGGGCCCGCACCTGCATCTCGTACAGCCCGGGCTTCATCACCCCGAGGCGCACGCCCCGGGTGCCGAGCATCGGGTTCTGCTCCCGCCAGCTCCGCGCGGCCCGGAGCAGTTCGGTCTCCTCGGCCGAAAGGCCCTCGCGGGCCTCTTTCACCGCGAGGCTCTCCACGTCGGGCAGGAACTCGTGCAGCGGCGGGTCGAGGAGCCGCACCGTGACCGGCAGGCCGTCCATCGCCTCCAAGATGGAGAGGAAGTCCTCCCGCTGCGCGGCGCCGAGGGCGTCGAGGGCGAGGGCCTCCTCCTCGTCGCTCCGGGCGAGGATCATGCGCCGCACGATCGGCAGCCGGTCATCGGCGAGGAACATGTGCTCGGTGCGGCACAGGCCGATCCCCTCGGCGCCGAGGCGCCGGCCGTTGGTCGCGTCCTGGCCGTTGTCGGCGTTCGCCCGCACGTCCATCCGGCCGCGACGCACCTCGTCGGCCCAGGACAAGATGACGTCGAGCTCCGGCGGCGGCTCGGACGCGGTGAGATCGCGGGCACCGAGCACCACCTCGCCGGTCGAACCGTCGATCGACAGGACGTCGCCCTCGACCAGTTCGATGTCGCCGACCCGGCAGGAGTCCGCGCTCACCTGGAGCGCCTCCGCGCCGACGACCGCGGGCTTGCCCCAGCCCCGCGCGACGACCGCGGCGTGGCTCACGAGGCCGCCCCGCGCGGTGAGGACCCCGGCGGCCGCGAGCATCCCCTCCACGTCCTCGGGGCTGGTCTCGGAACGGACGAGGATCACCGACCGCCCGGCTCTCGCGAGCGAGACCGCCCGGTCGGCGGAGAAGCACGCCTCCCCCACCGCCGCGCCGGGGGACGCGCCGAGGCCGACCGCGATGACGTGCTCGGCGGGGCCCGCGAACTGCGGGTGGAGCACGCCGTCGACGTGCTGCTCCTCGATGCGGCCGATGGCCTCGCGCCGCGAGAGAGCGATCACGGGGTCGTCGGTCATCTCGACCGCCATGCGCATCGCGGCGAGGCCGGTGCGCTTGCCGGTCCGGGTCTGCAGCATCCAGAGCTTGCCCTGCTCGATCGTGAACTCGGTGTCGCACATGTCCCGGTAGTGCGCCTCGA
>Ga0209415_10011000_pt1 | contig 15301 bp, 11 predicted proteins | sample PeaSoiSIISIP2007_FD_187696 | JGI IMG/M metagenome (GOLD analysis project Ga0209415, IMG submission 187696) | Peat soil microbial communities from Weissenstadt, Germany - SII-SIP-2007 (SPAdes) (version 2) | ecosystem: Environmental > Terrestrial > Soil > Wetlands > Peat | place: Germany... | reverse complement strand
CCTTCGCTGGCCAGGACAAGGTTCTCATTGAACGGACTCTCCAGCGTTCGCGCATAGGAAACGCGCAGCACCGTGTTAGTCCGCTTAATGTTGTAGGCTACTCCAAGACGCGGCTCGGCTTGGCGAGACGTTGTCAGGCCGTTGTAGAAATCACCCCGCAGCCCCAGGTTAAGGGACCAGTTTCCCTTGGTGATCGCATCCTGAAGGTAGATGGCAAGCTCTTTTATATCCGTATGGCCGTGAAATGGAAACGAGGCACTGCTCGCACCCGAACAGAGATCGTTGGACGACGGAGTCGGCCGGGTCAGGTCATAGCAGCCCAACAAGGGAATGAAACCGGAATTCGCAGCGAACGGCGTTGGATAGTTCGGGTTCGTCGTCGTCGCCGTCGCGCACTGCGACGGGTCATTGAGTCCAGGGTTGCCGACAAATACCGGGACGCCATTCGCATCCACGCAAGGCGCGTTGAGTGTCGGATCGACGATTCCAAAATTGAAATTCTCGGTGAGGAAAGTTTGTTGGTACGTAGCCCCCAGCTTAACGTTGTTGATACCCTTCACATACGAAATATCGGAGCGGAGCCCGGTGTTAGCCAGCGTCCGATACTGGGATATGGTCTCCTGCTGCAGATTGGAGGGGCCAAGGTCCGCGAACGGGTCCTTGCTGGGATAGTAATTGAAGGCGTCCCGCCGCACCCAGCCGCCAAAACTAAAGACGGTGGTTGGACTGATCACCCGCGTCCAGGTTGGCGCAACGTTGAAGGACTTAATCAGCGCGCGTTGGTCGGTAGGGCCGACGACGTTGCCGTTCGGATCAAGACCCCCATTTGCCACCACCACTCCATTCCACAGCGTCGAATTTTGGCCGTCAAAACTGTTGGGCGTCTGGAACCACGAACGTGAAACACCCAGGTTCAGGTGAATCGAGCCCGCGGTCGAGAGTTGGTAGTCCACGCGATCGAAGAAGTTCTCTTCGTTGCCCTTGTCGTGCATCACGGTGAACTCCGGCGGATCGAGAAACCGGCCGCTATTCAGCCCGTTCGCAGAAACGAAGTTTCCCCACTTCTGGCCTCCGTAAGCCAGATCAAAGCCCACATTGGACGAGCCAAACGATCCGTACGAGGCATTCACGCTGCCGTGCGGTGTGGTGACGCCCTGGCCGGAGCGCGTCGTCGCTACAATCACCAGGCTCGTCTTGCCTCCATATTCCGCCGGCGGCGCTCCGGGAATAACCTCGAGTGACTGGATCGAATCGACCGGAATCTGGTTCGAAAAAATCTTGCTCTGCTGATCCGTGATGGGCTGGTTGTCCACCGAGAATGAGTTCGACGCGTGATCGCCCAGTCCGTGAAACAGGCCGTTCGAATCGGCAGCCACTCCCGGTGCCGAGAGCGTGACCAGCGAACTCACCGACGAGGACTGGCTTTCCAGCGGAATCTTGTCGAACAATCCCCGATCCACGTCGGTGTGGCCAATCGGATCGTTCTCCACCAGATCGGCGCCCGCTTCGACCGTGACCGTGTCGGTACTTCTGGCCACCGTCAAACTGATTTTCACATTCACGCCCAGCGCCGACCGGATCTCCACATCCTGCGCGTACTGAGCAAATCCCGTAGCCGTCACCGTCATGTGATACGGATTAAACGGCACGTTGGGAAAACTGAAATTCCCCTTACTGTCTGAAGTGGTGGTTCGATCATAGCCGCTCACCACGTTATGAATCTGAACCTTGGCATTCAACACCACCGCGCCCGAAGGGTCCAGAATAGTACCGCTGATCGCACTTCCGCCCGACTGCGCATGCGCAGCCCCGGCACTCAATAGCACAGCAATCGTCGCCACAGCCGCAGCCAGCCAACTCCTGTAAGACAAAGGCATGATTCCTCCAATAATGGGTTCTGAGCGAGTCTGATCACAGATCGCAAATCAAATCAAAGCTCGCGGTCTCTTGGAAACACCGATTGAATTGGGCGCGGAATCAGAGCGCAGGTGGAGGACGAATAAACTGGGTAGTAACCGGACGGAAGATCGGGGATACTTCTGCAACCAGAATTGCCAGGGCCGTCGAAGCCAAAACCGGCGCGGCCGCAACCGTCTGCGTACTAACTCCGGCATGAGCGGTCGCGCAAATCGAGCAGGTGTGGTGGGATGTGGCCGAGTTTTCGGAATGCGAGTGGGTCGCCTGCACCGTCCCCATCACGCACACCAAGGCAATGCAGAGCACGCCCACCGCTCTGACGAATCCGCCCCGATTTATCGGCACTTTCAGCATTCCACCCCGAAGTCGACAAATAAGACCTGATTGCCTTTAGACGATTCTATCGTTAGATGGTTATCGAAGGGTAGCGGCGCCGGAAAAAATGAACCTCCCCGCACACCCCCGGGACACGGCCTTCAGGCGTGCCGTAAGGTCCCGGAGGGACGGCCGAATCCCAACCCGGGCGCGGAACTGCGCCACCAACCCCGTCCCCCGAATTAGAATGTCTGCTATGCCAATCGCCGAGCAGATTTCAGCTTCCTCCACCGCCCTCGACCTCGCCTGGGTTCGCGCGCAGTTCCCCGCGCTCGCCCAAACCGCCCACGGACATCCCGCCGTCTTTCTCGATGGTCCCGGAGGTACCCAGGTACCACAGCGGGTGATTGACGCCATCGCCGACTACTTGGCGCGCAACAACGCCAACACCCATGGCGCCTATCAAACCAGCCACAATACCGACCGCATCGTTGACGAAGCGCGCGCCGCCATGGGCGACTTCCTGAATTGCGATGCCGACGAAATCGTCTTCGGCCCCAACATGACGACGCTGACATACGCCATGAGCCGCGCCCTCGGACGCGAACTGGCGCCCGGCGACGAAATCGTCCTAACGCTGCTCGACCACGACGCAAATTTCTCGCCCTGGAAAGCGCTGGAAGAGAAGGGCGTGGTCATCCGCGCGGTGAAATTCAACGAAGCCGATTGCACGCTCGACATGCACGATCTGGCGGCGAAAATTGGGAAGCGCACGCGGCTGGTTGCGGTGGGCTATGCGTCCAATGCCGTGGGCACAATCAACAACGCAGCCGAAGTGGTGCGACTGGCCAGGCAAGCGGGAGCGCTCAGTTACATCGATGCCGTCCACTACGCTCCGCACGGCCCGATCGACGTGCGCGCCCTCGATTGCGATTTCCTGGTCTGCTCGACCTACAAATTTTTCGGTCCCCACATGGGAGTGCTCTACGGCAAGCGCGAGCACCTCAAAACGTTGCGTCCGTACAAAGTCCGCCCCAACACCGACGACATTCCCAACTGCTGGGAATGGGGCACGCTGAACCACGAATGCATAGCGGGAATCAAAGCCTGCGTGGATTACTGGGAAGAGCTAGGCCGCCACGCGAATCCCGCCCTCACAACCCGGCGCGCCGCGATCCTGGCTGCGCACGAAGCGATTCATCAGCACGAGCGGGCGATGACGCAGAAAATGATCGCCGGCCTGCTAGCGATTCCCGGATTAAAGCTGTACGGCATCAGCGACCCGCGCCGCTTCGACAATCGTTGCGCAACGTTCGTGGTCCGCATCGAAGGCCACACGCCGCTGGAACTGGCAACCAAACTAGGCGAGCGCGGCTTCTTCACCTGGGACGGAAACTACTACGCCCTGAACCTCACCGAACAGTTAGACGTAGAGCGCCTGGGAGGCTTCCTGCGCATCGGCCTGGTCCACTACAACACGATGGAGGAAGTGGAGCGACTGCTAGCAGCGTTGCGGGAGATTGCGGGTAGATAGCCGGCCGAAGCCTGGTCACGGAACATCCGAACTGTCTCGTGGTAGAATCCCGCCGTTCGGGAAGCGTGAATGAGCATGGCGAAACCGTCGCATGCGCTCGCCAGTATCCTCCTTCTAGCCTGCGGATTTTTCACCGCAGCGCAGACCCCGCCCACCCAATCGACAAGCTCTTTGCTCGTGAATGTCCTGGATCGAAAAGGCAACGCGGTTCGAAATCTGACGAAAGATAACTTTCGGGTCAAAGTGAACGGACACCCGGCAGCGGTTGTGGCGGCCGACTATGGTCTTGCTCCGCGACGGATAGTCGTGCTGCTCGATATGAGCGGCAGTATGGCGGGTCGGGCTGAACAAAACAATAAATGGCAGGTTGCGCGCGAGGCAATCGAAGACCTAATAACGGAAACTCCAGCCGACGTGCAGGTTGCGCTAATCACTTTCTCAACTCAGGTCCATGACGTATTCGATTTCTCGCAGAACAGGGCGTCCATAGCAGCGTGGTTGAAGCAGGGATCCAGCCAGAGATCCGATATCAACGGAGCCACTGCATTCTATGACGCGCTAGTCGCGGCAACTAAGCTTTTGCAACCAGCCAGACCTGGTGACGCGATCTACGCCATCACTGATGGAGGTGACAACCACAGCCACGTTTCGCGTACCGAAACGCGAAAGCTTTTGTTGCAGTCTGGCATCCGCCTTTTTCTATTCTTATTTGCGGAGCCAACTCCGCTAGAACTGCAGTCGGAGGCAGGTCCCGTCGGCGTCCTGGAGTTGGCCCACGAAACGGGCGGTTTTGTCTTCGGTGTCGCCGGCGAGCGCGGCCTTGACCTGTTTGACTTCAACTACGACGCTGGTGAGAAAACTCAAGATCGAATTAAACGTTACACGCAGGCGCTCAACGTTCAAGTAAACGGCTTCTATACGTTACACTTGGAAACACCAATCCGGCCTAGCAAGCTGGGCAAGGTCTCTCTCGAAATCGTGGATAGTACCGGCAAAGCGAGCAAAGAAGTAGCGTGGACTTATCAGAGATTTTTCTCACCACCAGATCTACGCCGGCTTACCGTTGTGACCGAACCTCCTCTACGGAATCGCCCTTCCCCACCAGCGCCAGCTTCGCCAGCCCGATAAACAATCCGTGTTCAACCACCCCCGGCGTGCCATTCAGTTCCCGCGCGAGCCCCGCCGGATCCGCGATCTTCCCAAAGCTGCAATCAAGAATCTGATTGCCGTTGTCGGTAATGTAGGGACTGCCGTCGCGCCTCGCGCGCAATTTCGGCGACCCGCCAAGCGCCACAATCTTCTTCTCAACCACGGTTCGAGCAAACGAAATGACTTCGACCGGCAGAGGAAACTTGCCCAACGCGGAGACCATCTTCCCCGAGTCCGCAACCACGACCATCTTCTTTGTGACCGAGGCGACCACCTTCTCCCGCAACAGCGCGCCGCCACCGCCCTTAATCAGGTTCAGCTGAGGATCGATCTCATCGGCTCCATCGATGGTGATATCGATTTCCGGATGTTCCTCGAGCGTGGTCAGCGGAATGCCAACCGCGCGCGCCAGGTCGGCGGTCTGCAGGGAAGTTGGGATTCCAACCATCTTCAGCCCGGCCTTCACGCGCTCGCCCAGAGCGATAACCGCGAAATACGCGGTCGAGCCAGTGCCTAACCCGACGATGTCACCGTCACGCACCAGCTTCGCGGCGGCACGGCTGGCAGCTTCCTTTTCTACCTCATTCGCCATGATTCACCCGCTCAAAGAGCCTCTCATTTGTTGAAGATTGCAATGTAGGCAAGATACCCCGCCAGTACCAATCCGAAAAGACCCAGTAAATAAGATACGAGGTCAATCACGAATCCGGCAGGCTCGAAGCTGTTCGAATCAAGTTGCATTCTGGTCTTCCGATAACGCCCCAGACCGGCAAGAATCAGCCCCACCCCACCCACCGTCGAAACAATGCCGAGCCATGTGGTCAGGCCCGGAGTGACGGAGTTGTACCCCTGCATCTTCAGGAATTCGCGCAGCGCGATCGAAAACCGTCCAATGGCGAATCCGAACACGATGGTCGCCACCCCGGTTCTCACCCAGGCCAGAAACGTGCGTTCGTTGGCCAGGTGATCGCGGGCGCGATTGGGGTTGGGATTATCGGGCATGCCTGAATAGCGAAGTCCAGCCCGCTATTATTCCACAGCCTTCTGAATCAGCGCAGCAATTCCCGCAATGTTCTTCAGCAGGTCGGCAGGAAAGCCATGCCGCTGCTGCAGGTACTCCGGCGAATTGTAGGAGAGCCAGACTTTGCCCTGTTCGTCTTGCCATGCCAGCGCCTTCAGCGGAAGGTCGATAGCCAGCCGGGGCGCGGCCACCATCAATGGCGTGCCGCCTTTAGGACTGCCGAAGATCAGCAGCTGCGTTGGGCGCATTTTAAGGCCGGCCTTCTCCGCTTCACCGCTGTGGTCGATGAGCGCGAACACCGTGATGCTCTTTTCTTTAAGGATGGACTGGAGCCGCGCCAAAGTTTCCGGCACGGAGTAGCGGCTGGATACATCAATCATTCCGCTCGCCATGGGGGACCTCCTGGGGATTCCAGGGAATTATTCGAGCAAAAGCATTTTAACGGCACACGATAGTTTCTTTTGGCGGACGGGCGAGGACGCGTCGTTCCAGCTCCTAGTCTCTACAACAGTTGGGTGTCCAGGGAAGCAATAAATTGAATACCTGGGATGATTTTCCCCAGCAACCTCTTGTCGTTGGTCAGGAAGAGGTCGGTGTTGGCCTGGGCAGCGGACGCCAGATGGATGGCATCCGCCGGAGCAATGCCGAGTGCCCCTCGGATACGCGCATAACGGTCGGCGGTTTCGACCGTGAACGGCACGACCTCTCCCACCGCATTCCTCAACAAGGAACGCATCTCATCCGCCAGTTGCGGAGTGCCTTTGCGATAAGCTCCGGCTAGCACCTCTCCAAAGGTGAAGGCGCCTGTAATCAGCTGGTCGTGGCGCTGCTTCATTCGAGAGTGAATCGCGTCGACTCTTCGCGCGTACTCGGGATGGTCCTCGAGCCAGTAAATGAAGAGCATCGTGTCCCAATAGACTCGGCTCACTCACCCTCCTTGGTCGGATGGAAGTTGCTCCGCTCGGCCCGAAGATAGGATTCACCGCCGCCATGTTCGGAAAATACATCTTTCAAGGCGCCGCGCAAACGACTCCAGGAATCCTCCGTTGGGGAGGGTTGCTGGTCATCGGCAAATTCGTATGTGTAGATGACGGTCGTGCTTTGTCCGGACTTGGGACCGCTGGTATCAACCAACCGTAAGTCATTGCTTTGGCGGAACTCGCTGGTCTTCAGAGCGCTGCACACTGCAGGTACCGCACGATTCATTCTTAGTTCGCGAACCACATCTCCTACCCTGATCGAAAAGCGCCTCTGTTTCTGCTGACGTGCCGGTAGCACGTACCTTTCCTTCGCATATTCCCGAACTCTGTCAGCGTCCCTCATTAGCTTTGACCTCCTTCTCGATTCATTACGCGGCAGATCGCAGCATACAATAGAATGGAATAGAATGCAACAGAATGCAAGATAGTAAACCTACAAGAATGCTTGCCGAGCTTTGCTCCGCGCTCCACAGGCGAGTCTCGCATTTCTAGTTCAAAATCATCTTCCCCAGAATTTCCTTGAGCAACTTGGCGGCAACCGTAGCCGTGATTTGTGTATTGTCTTGCGCGGGATTGAATTCCACAATGTCGGCGCCGGCGATTTTCCCCGTGATGGCATGAATGTGCGCGATCGCCTCTCTCACCGACATGCCTCCCGGCTCGCGATGCGATATGCCGGGAGCAAACGCCGGATCGAACGCGTCCATATCGAAAGAAATATAAATAGGGCCATCGACCTTCATGCGGTCGAGCACCGGCAACTGCCGCATCTCGATCACTTCGACGCCGAATTTCTTGGACTGCTCGCGCTGGTGCCCAGTCATAGTCCGAATGCCGATCTGGATCAACCGCTTGGCAGCGCCCTCCTCCATGATGCGGGCGAAGGGGCAAGCGTGCGACAGCCGGTTGCCTTCCAGTTCGTCGTAAAGGTCGGGGTGGGCGTCGAAGTGGAGAATCGTCAGTCCCGGAATATGCTTGCCGAAGGCGCGGACGATCGGCAGCGTAATCGAGTGGTCGCCGCCCACGCAGACCGGGCGCAAGCCCTTGTCCAGCAGTTCGCCGACTTTTCTTTCAATCGCAGCAAAGGGCTCATCGAAGGTGAACTTCAAATCGCCGGCATCGCAGTACGTACCCTCGGCTCCGAGGTCGACGCCGGTTTCCGTCCATAAGTTCGACGAAATGGAATTCAAGGCGACGCGGATGATTGGCGGCGCCCCCGCCGCTCCACGCAACCATGAGGAGTTGGCATCGAAGGGAACGCCAAGAATGACCGGGGTTCCAAGCTTGACCGCGTTGGGATGAAGTGCCATGGGGTTGTCCCTCCCGCTCAGAATACTCTTCCAGGGTTGTGTGGTGACGGGGTTCGGCCCCGTCCATGTGGGGCGAAGCCCCGCCGCCACACAACTCCTTTTCTTCCGGCTGAATCGGCCGCACCGGTCGGATCATCCGTTATTCTATAGACACCTTTTATGGCCACTTCAACTCGGAATACCGTCGGGAGCGCAGCTCCCGCCATCGTCGAAAATTACGAACGCGAGCGCGTTTTTGGACTGTTCCGCCAATTTGGATATCTGGAGGCCGAACTGAACCCCCTCGGTCTCCTGCCTCCGCAGCCGCATCCCGACCTCGAGATTGACAGCGAGTGGGCACGCGAAGCGCGTCGTATTTATTGCGGAACCGTAGGCGTGGAGTTCATGCACATCGCCGACCCCGAGCGCCGCCGCTGGATTCAAGACCGGATCGAGGCCGAACCGATCGCGGTTGACCGCGAACGAGCCCTCGATCTGCTAACGCGCGCCGAACTCTTTGAGCAAACGCTGCAGCAGCGCTATCTAGGCAACAAACGCTTCTCCCTAGAAGGCAATACCTCCTTGTTGCCCGCCGTGGATCAGGTCCTTGACGTAGCCGGCGAGCGCGGCGCGGTAGAGCTGGTAATGGGCATGAGTCATCGCGGACGCTTGAACGTAATTATTCATGTGGCCAATCGCCCCGCCGAGCAAGTGTTTGCCGAATTTGAGGATGTAGATCCGCGCAGCGTCTTGGGATCGGGCGACGTGAAGTATCACATGGGCGCGACCGGCGAATATGTCACCAAGAGCGGCAAGAAAATTCATATCCACCTGGTGTCGAATCCCAGCCACCTCGAAGCCGTGAATCCGGTAACAGTAGGGCGCACTCGCGCCAAGCAGGACCGCGCCGGCGAAGGCGGGAAAACGAGGTATTTGCCGCTGCTGGTTCACGGCGACGCCGCCTTCGCCGGCCAAGGCATTACCGCCGAGACGATCAACTATGCCGACCTCGCCGGCTACACCGTGGGTGGAACCATCCACGTAATCGTCAACAACCTCATCGGATTCACCACCAACGCCCGCGAGGAGCATTCCGCTCGCTTCTCCGCGCAACTGGCCCGCCGCCAGGCGATTCCCATCTTTCACGTGAATGGCGAAGACGTCGACGCAGTTATGCGAATCGCCCGCCTGGCCGCCGAGTACCGCTACCAGTTCGGTACCGACGTGGTCGTCGACCTGATCGGCTACCGTCGCCATGGCCACAGCGAGGTCGACGATCCCACCGTGACTCAGCCGCTGATGTATAAGGCAATCAAACAGCACCCGCCGCTGTATCAGATCTATGCCAAACAAATCGGCATGCAGGATGAAAATATCGCCGAGCGCGTCAGGACGATCAAGGGAGAGTACGAAGCCGCACAAAAAGAGGCGACGCAAGTCACCAAAAAGCCACTGATGCGCGATCTCCCCACCTACTGGAAAGACTATTTCGGCGGCCGCTATAAACCGGAATACGAACAGCCCACAGGCATCCCGCAAGAAGAGTTGGCCGAGCTCACCGAGCGCTTGACCACCTATCCCGAAGGTTTCCACATCCATCCCAAAGTGAAGAAGTTGCTCGAGCAACGGCAAGAGATGGGGACGGGCAAGAAGCCGGTCGACTACGGTATGGCCGAGGCGCTGGCCTTTGCCAGCCTGGTGAAAGATAGCATCCCGGTTCGCCTAAGCGGGCAGGATTCCCGCCGCGCAACCTTCAATCAGCGGCACTCGGTGCTGTTCGATGTTGAGGACGAATCGGAATATGTCCCGCTGCGCCACATTGCTGCGGACCAGGCGCCATGCGACATCTACAACTCCACGCTTTCCGAAGCCGGCGTGATGGGATTTGAATACGGCTACAGCCGCGATTATCCCGAGGCTCTGGTCCTGTGGGAAGCCCAGTTTGGCGATTTTGCCAACGTCGCGCAGGCAGTGATCGACCAGTTTGTGTGCGCCGGCGAGGACAAGTGGCTGCTGCTCTCCGGCCTGGTGCTGTTGCTGCCCCACGGCTACGAAGGCCAGGGTCCGGAGCATTCCAGCGCCCGCATCGAGCGTTTTTTGCAACTGGCGGCGCGCGACAATATCCAGATTTGCCAGCCCTCGAATGCCGGCCAGTATTTCCATCTGCTGCGCCGGCAGGCGCTGCGCAAGTGGAGAAAGCCGTTGGTGGTCTTCACGCCCAAGAGCATGCTGCGCCATCCCGATGCCCTGTCTCCGCTGGAAGACCTGACGCATCAGAAGTTTCTGTCCGTCATCCCCGACACGGAAGCGCATGATGCAAAACGGATTCTCCTCTGCACCGGCAAGATCGGCCACGAATTGCGCACCGAAAGGCAGAAGCGCAACGATTCAAGCACCGCCATAGTCTTCCTGGAGCAGATGTATCCCTTCCCCGAGGCCGAACTAATCGCAGAATTCGAGCGCCATGGAACCGCGCGAGACATAGTCTGGGTGCAGGAAGAGCCCTCCAACATGGGTGCGCTTTCCTACATGCTGCCGCGCTTAAGGTACATCGCCAATGACCGCCCAGTGCATTCCGTGAAGCGTTCCGGAAGTGCGAGCCCAGCAACCGGTTCGGCCAAAGCGCACGAGGTCGAACAGAAAACACTCCTGGCCCTGGCCTTCACAACCCAGGACTGAAAAGCCTGCGGAAAGAATCGCTGCTGCCCCTGATTTGGGGTAGCTCCGGATTTGGGGTAGCTCCGGATTTGGGGTGGCGCAGCGCTTTAGCGCTGCGATAAGTCGCTTGTTTCATAGTCGGCTTCAGCCGCTGAGGTGAGACTGCGACGCGGTGGATGCTTTTTCGCAGCCTATGAAAACTTGGCAGCGAGAGCGCAAAACAATAGCCCAAGACCGATCTTCGATCCTGGGCTCTTTCACTGACGCACACACAGGGCCAACCCCGTTTTTGCCGCGAGCAACGGACGAGCCTACGGCCAGCGCTTGGCCGCCTCTTCCCACCCCGCAACGCGCGTCGGCGCGTTTGCCGCCTGCGCGGCAACCACCGGAGGAATCCGCACCGGTTGTGGCGGCGCGGCCGTTAAGGTCGGCTTGGGCGCTTCCGCCAGCGACTCTTTTTCGTCCGAAAGCAGCGGCGCGGCCACGCGTAAGGCCTCAACTTCTTTTTCCAGCCGGGTCAGTTCAAGTTCCTTTTGCCGCAAAACTTCGTAAACATTCTTCATGTTTGCCACCTGTGTTGGAACAAGAGATTAAGCGCAGAGTATGGGTTCCACCGCAATCTGTCAAGGAGAACAGGCGCCCCAGGGTGCAAGAGTGGTTATCGAAACACCACCACCGCAACCAGAATGCCCAGGATGACGACGACAATCGCCAGCAGATTCACATGGTTTGCCAGCCACGATTCTTTGACTGGCACTGAATTTGCCAGGAAGGCCGGCACGAATTCATCCGCCATCGAAGCCGCGGAGTCAGACGGCGTCTCCTGATCCGGTTCGCGTAGCGTGCTCTCGCCTTGCTCCTTCTCCAGCGCCTTTCTTCCGGCATCCTTCTGCTCGCAGTCGAGGCAGAGCGTTCTCCCCTCGGATATTGGAAATCCGCAGGAAGGGCATTTTTGCACGCGCAGCATGGCTTCTGGGACAGGAGCATTTTCTGCAGGCAAAATTACGTGTGCCTCGTCAGGCAGTATTGGGGGCTCGGCGAACTCTGGCTTGAGAGGGCCGTTAACGGGAGTCGCGGAAGCCTGCGGCGCGGTCATTGTCGTTGTCGCAGGAGGTCCGACGGCCTTTCCCGGTTCAACCTCGGGCGCGGGCGTAGTTGCGAAGTTCTGCCGCTGCTCGGCCAGATCAAGAGCGGTCAAAGTAAGGTCGGCCATGCGTTCCAGCGCGATCAGATCCCGCTCTTCGAAGGCGTACGGATGATCGGAAAACAGTTCGAACAGCCCGCGAACCTCGCCGCTACGCCGGAGCAGCGGCAAAACCACGATGGACGCAATGCCCAAAGCCCGGCAAGTTTCCAGATTCACCCGCGGATCGGCTTCTGCGTTGTCACACCGCAGCAACTGCCGCCGCGCAATGCTTTCGCCCGTCAGTCCCGAGCGAACTTGCAACCGCACTCCGACTGCCGGAGCCGAAACCCCAGCGCTGGCGCGGCAAACCATCTCCTCACCCTGGGGCAATGCGAGGGCAGTTCCGGTCGCGCCCGTAATGTATTGCGCGCGTTCCACCAACAGCTGGAGTGCCGAGTCCAGCTCCGTTTCTTCAAAAGCCCGGCTCCCGTTCGACTTATCGCCGACTGAACCAACTCGACCCGTCCCGGCGCCCGTGTCCCCGGTATTCGCCGATGGGAACCCCTCTTCGGGTTGGATGGATCCACGCATGGAAAAGGCTGAACCGAGTCTCGCCTCGGAGACTCCGGCTGTCAAGAGCGCGCGGGGGTTAGCTATACGAACGGGAAGAGTGATACACCTCGACAACTGGGTTTAGACTGTGGGGCCGGGGCGCGCGCGTGAGTGGGGCGAGTGGGGCGAGGTGGAAAGTCGGGACCGTCAATCTACATGCTCTCCTTCTTCAAATTGCCCGTCCGCTGCTGGGAGTACATCTCGCTCGCCAGCCACCCATACATATAAGGTGGGCAGCAGAAAGACGCTCATGATGAGGGCTGCGATCAGACCTCCAACGATCACGATCGCGAACGGACGCTGAGAATCGGAACCAATCGCGTGCGAGAGGGCAGCGGGCAGCAGACCTAAAGTCGCTACCAGCATGGTCATCATGATGGGCCGCAGCCGTAAAACAGCTCCCTCCACTGCGGCGTCCTCAATGGAGTAGCGCCGCGCTCGAAGCTGATTGATGTATTCCAGCATGATGACTCCGGTTTGCACGGACACGCCAAACAGCGCCAGAAAACCCACACCTGAAGAAACGCTAAAGTTAGTCCCGGTCAACCAAAGAGCAAGCAGGCCGCCGATGGGAGCAACGGCAATGTTCACCAGGATCAGCCCCGCCCATTTGTAGGATTTGAACATCGTGTAGAGGATGACGAAGATGATGAGAATGGTGATGGGAAGCACGATCAGCAGCCGCGCATCGGCTCTTTTCTGACTCGCGTACTCGCCTTCCCAATCGACAGTGTATCCGGTGGGCAATTTGACTTGTTCGTTCACCTTCTTGATCGCTTCTTCCACGGTGCTGCCCAGGTCACGACCGCGGACGCTGTACTTGATGGCAACATAACGCCGGTTGCCCTCGCGATAGATTTCCGAAGCACCGTCGGTCACGCTGATCTTGCAGAGTTGGGCGAGGGAAACCCGCTCTCCAGAGGGCGATAGCAGACGGATGCTCTCAATCGCTTCCTTGGTGTCGCGATATTTGGGGAGATAGCGCAGGGTCAGGTCGTAGCGGGCCTCGTCCTTGAGGACCTGCGTGAGCGCGTTACCTCCCACCGCGGTCTGCACCGCATCCTGCACGTCGGCAACGTTGATCTGGTAACGCGCAGCCGCCTCGCGATCCACCGTCACGTTCAGATTGGGCTGGCCGAGGACACGAAAAACTCCAAGATCCTCAATGCCATTGATTTTTCGCATAATGGCGAGAATCTCATCGCTCTTGGCTTCGAGAACTTTCAAATCGTCGCCATAGATTTTCGTGGCCAACGCGCCTTTCACTCCGCTCACGGCCTCTTCCATGTTGTCTTCAATGGGCTGGGAAAAGCCCCAGACGACGCCGGGAATCCTGTTGAGTTCGCGATTCATGGCGGCGATCAGTTCGTCTTTGTTTTCGTGAAAAACCGGCCGCCACTGTTCTTTGGGCTTGAGGTCGACGAAATACTCGGTATTGAAAAAGCTGGTTGTATCCGTGCCGTCATCAGGCCGTCCCGTTTGACTGGTGCATTGCGGGACCTCGGGGAAAGAGCAAAGAATGATCCGCGCTTGATTGGAGACCCGGATACCCTCGTCCGGGCCGGTGCTGGGTGCCAGCGTGCCTCGAACCCAGAGCGCGCCTTCATCCAAATGAGGCAGAAATTCGGAACCGATGACGCCGCTAAAGGCGAGGTAATTCCCCACGGCGACGAGAAGCAAGCACGCACCGATGGTGATTGCACGATGACGAATAGCCCAACGGACCGCGGTGCGATAGCGCTCAATCAGGAAGTGCATGATGGGGTTGCGCCATTCACTCGCCCCCTTCTGGAAGGCGAAGCTGGCGAGCACGGGCGCGATCAGAATCGAGAAGAGTAAGGCCCCGAGCAGCGCAAAGGCTACGGTCCAGGCCATGGGGTGAAAAAGTCGGCCTTCGACGCGCTCCAGTGTAAAGATCGGCAAGTAAGCTGTGATGATGATGGCGATCGCGTAAAACACCGGCCGCTGTACTTCGTGAGAAGCCTCACTAATTCTTTCGCGGGCCGTCTTGACCCCGTTCTGGCGGCCCAAATGGCGCACGATGTTTTCGACCATCACCACCGCACCATCAACCACCATGCCAAAATCCAATGCTCCCAAGGAAAGGAGGTTCGCAGGGATCTGTTTCAAATCCAAGCAAATGGACGCGAACAGCAACGAAAACGGAATCGTGGCCGCAACAATGAGCGCCCCACGAACATTGCCAAGAAACAAGAACAGGACGATCGATACCAGGATCATTCCTTCTGTGAGGTTGTGGAGCACCGTGTGACTGGTGAAGTGAACCAGGTCGCTGCGGTCGATGAACGGAACCACTTTCACACCTCGAGGCAGAATGTGATTGTTCAGGTCCTCTACTTTCTTATGGATGCCTTGCAGGGCCGTATCCGCCGCTGCGCCCTTCCGCAGCAGCACGATGCCTGACACCACATCGTCGTTGTCAATAATCTTTCCGTCCTCGCGGTGAATTCCCCTGGCAAATTGGCCGAGCCGAATCTTCGGACCTTGCGAAACGACCGCAATATCCTTCATTCGCAGCGGCGTGCCATTCTTGGCGGTAATGACGGTGCGTTCGATGTCCTGGGCGCGGTCAACCAATCCGACGGAGCGCACGTTGATCTGCTGCAGACCTTCCTGGATGAAGCTTCCGCCGGCATTGATGTTGTTGTTGGTGAGTTGCTGTTCGACTTGGGCCAGGCT
>Ga0209415_10010999_pt1 | contig 15302 bp, 9 predicted proteins | sample PeaSoiSIISIP2007_FD_187696 | JGI IMG/M metagenome (GOLD analysis project Ga0209415, IMG submission 187696) | Peat soil microbial communities from Weissenstadt, Germany - SII-SIP-2007 (SPAdes) (version 2) | ecosystem: Environmental > Terrestrial > Soil > Wetlands > Peat | place: Germany... | reverse complement strand
CAGCTCGAGCAGGCCAACGCGGCCATCAACAACTTCGACGCGACCACCGGCAACCTCCTGCCCCAGCAGCAGTTCGATAGCGAGCAGCAGGAGCTGGACACCCTGGACCTCGAGCTGCAGCAGGCGAACATCGCCGGGGACACTGCCCACGCGACCGCCCTGGAGGGCCTGATCTCGCAGCGCGAGCAGCAGCTGGCCACCCTGGCCGGGCAGCTCAGCCAGTACACGACCCTCGACGACGCGCGCCAGGCGGCGATCGCGGTCAGCGATCACGCCGCCCAATCCCTGAACGACGTGGAGTCGCTGATCGCGGCCGACCACGCCTCCGGGACGGTCACGGTGCAGAAGATCGGCCGGATCTCGAAGCTCGCCGACAGCCTGAAGTTCGCGGCGATCGCCTTCGCCGTGGCCCTGGCACTGGCCCTCGGTCTCATCCTCCTGATGGAGCTGATGCGCAAGCCCGGACAGAGCGCGGCCGTCGAGGCTCCGGCCGGCGATGGCGAGGGTGACGTCGACGGCGAGAGCGCAGCCGGTGGCGCCCTGGTCGAGGGCCGCTTCGGGCGGCAGGAGATGACCACCGCCGGACGCCCGTTCGGCAGCGGGGTCGAGCTCGACCCGGATGACGAGCGGTCCCGGATGACCGCCCGGTCCGAGGGGTGAGCCGGTGGGGTCGACGTCAGCCTGAGCTGAGGGGTGCGAGCCGGTGACGACGGTTCTGTACATCGCCGGGACGGGGCGGAGCGGAAGCACCGTGCTCGCCGCGGTCCTGGGCGAGGTCGAGGGCGTCTTTGCAGCGGGCGAGGTCCGCTACCTCTGGCAGCGCGGACTGGTGGAGGGTCGCCTCTGCGGCTGCGGGGTGCCGGTCGCCGAGTGCCCGCTCTGGAGCGCGGTTCTCGCCACCGTCGACGCGTCCGGCCCCACCCTCCCACCTGCGGCCATGGCGGAGGTTCTCCGCCGCGGCGGCCGGGTTAGACACCTACCTCGTGCCCTCGCCGGCCAGGGGCGGCATCTGGGCGGCTCCGTGGCGACCCCGGTCGAGGCCGCGCTCAGCAGGCTCTACCCGGCCATCGCCGCAGCCACCGCCAGCCGGGTCGTGGTCGACTCCTCCAAGCTGCCGTCCTACGCCCATCTCATCGCCGGGCTGCCCGGCATCGATCTCCGGGTCGTCCATCTGATCCGTGACCCGCGGGGTGCGGCCCACTCCTGGTCGAGCCGCAAGGCCCTCGCCGATGGCGCCCGGCGACCTCACATGGAGCAGATGGGCCCGCTGAAGAGCGCGGCGCTCTGGGATGTCTGGAACCTGGCCGCTGCTCGGCTGCTCGGCGGCAGGAGGCGGTACCTCCGCCTCCGCTACGAGGACTTCGTCGCCGACCCCGCGGCGGCGGTTCGACGGATCCTCTCCCTGGTCGGGATGGACGGCGCTCGGCCGCCCTTCGATGCCGGGGGGGCGGTCAACCTGAGCCCGAACCACATGGTCGCCGGCAACCCCGACCGGCTCCGGAGCGGCCCGATACAGCTCCGGGTCGACGCCCGGTGGCGGTCGGCGATGCCCGCGCGCGACCGTTGGGTGGTCAGCGCGGTCAGCGCTCCGCTGCTCGTCGCCTATGGCTACCCATTCCGGACGCGCACGGCGGGCGGCCTGGAGTCCACGGTGCTGGACCGGGTCCCGGTGAACCAGGGCGGCGCCGCTCGCTTCGCGCGCCGGGTGCGCCGGCACCTCCACTGGGCCCGGAGCGAGGGCGTGGGCCGGCTGGTCGAGGAGGACGAGCTCAACCCTGCGACCAAGCTCCGGGTCGCGCTGGAGAAGCGGCGCTGGCGCCGTGCCCACCCCCGGCCCGCGGGCACAGCCATGCCCGTGTACGTGGTCGGGCTGCAGCGCTCCGGGACCAACATGCTCACCCGCGGCCTCGACCGAGCCCCGGAGTTCGAGGTGCACAGCGAGAACGACCGCGTCGCCTTCGACCGGTTCCTGCTGCGCTCGGACCAGACCGTCGCCCGGATCATCGCCCGCAGCCGGCATCGCTTCGTCCTCTTCAAGCCGCTCTGCGACTCGCATCGCGTCGATGCTCTGCTCGATCACGTCCCCAGCCGGACGCCGGGTCGTGCCATCTGGGTCTATCGAGACGTGGACGGACGCGTCCGGTCCGCCCTCTCCAAGTTCGGACGCAACAACCTGCTGGTCCTCGCCGACATCGCGGCCGGCCGCGGCGCCGGGACGTGGCAGGCACAGCGGCTGCCGGCGGCGGCCATGAAGGAGATCTCCGGCTTCGACTACCGGACCATGACCCCCGAGACCGCGGCCGCCCTCTTCTGGTGGGTGCGCAACTCGCTCTACTTCGAGCTGGGTCTGGACCGGCGGCCGGACGTCATGCTCGCCTCCTATGACGATCTCCTGAGCGACCCGCGGGCAGGGATGCGGGCGATCTGCTCGTTCCTGGGGCTCGCCTTCCGCCCCGAGCTGGTTGCGCACATCGCCCCCCGGGCGGCGAAGCGCGCGGGTCTGGATCTCGATCCACGGGTGCGCCAGCTCTGCGATCAGCTCCAGGACCGGCTGGACACCACTCTCCGGGCCCAGCGTCAGGGGCGGGCCGCCTAGATGAGCGCACCCCCGGCCTCCAGCCGAAGCTCCGACCGGGCCGTGGTCCGCCAATCCGGGCTGACCGGGTTGGCCGCCGGGATCAGCGTGATCTTCGGGCTGTTGCTCGACATCAGCATCGCCGCGCGTTTCGGCGCCGGCCGCGCCACCGACTCCTTCTTCGTCTCGGCCCGCATCCCGCTGGCCCTCACCGCGATCGTGATGGTGGTCGCCAACCAGGCCCTGGTCCCGGCCTTCCGCACCTCGCTGACCAAGCGGGGGGCGGCCGCGACCCATCGCCTCATCTCGATGATCGTGGTCGTCGTGCTGGCCACCGGCGCGGTGATGCTGCTCGGGATCTGGCTGCTCGCCGACCCGCTGATGCGCATCACCGCACCGGGGATCTCTGCCTCCGAGGCGGCGACCGCAGCCTCGATGGCACCGGTCGTCTTCGCCATCGTGCCGCTGGTGGCGGTCTCCGAGGTGATGCGCGCCTACCTCAACTCCCGCTACCGGTTCGTCGTTCCCGCACTGATGAGCGGCATCCTGACCGCGGTGGCCGCGTCGGTGGTGCTGATCGGCCCGATCCTCGGCTGGCGGCACGACATCCACATCGTCGCCTTCGCCTACCTAGCCGGGGCGGTGCTCCAGGTCGTCGTGATGCTGGTGATCGCGACCTACCGCGGCCTCCGGCTGCGGCCCGCGCTCCAGCTGCGCGACCCGCACCTGCGCAGCATCGGGAAGCTGGTGGTGCGCCCGACCACCGGGGCGGGGCTCAATCCGGTCGCCCGGCTCGCCGAGCAGATCCTGGTCTCCTTCCTCCCGCCCGGTTCGATCACCATCCTCAACTACGGCTACCGCCTGATCTCGGCGATCGGTGGCACGGTGTTCTTCCGCTCGGTGATCGTCGCGCTCATCCCCCGGCTGACCGAGGCGCACAACCACGACGATCAGGTGACCGTCCGACGGCTGACCGGGGTGGGGATGCGCATCATGCTGGGGATCAGCCTGCCCCTCACCGCGTTCATGGCGGTGCTCTCCCAGCCCGGTGCCATCGCGGTATTCCATCGGGGCAGCCTGACCCGGGCCAGCGCGGCGCTGCTCGGAGTGGTGCTGGCCGTGTACTCGATCAGCCTGGTGGGCTCGGCGGTGCAGCGTGCCCTGCTGGCGCCCTTCATGGCCCGACTGGACACCCGCACCGTTCTGCGGAACACCATCTACGGGGTCGTCGCCAACCTGGTGCTGCTGCCGCTGCTGACCCTCCCCATCGGGTTCGGCAACCAGCACGCCATCCTGGGCGTGGCCCTCGCTTACTCCCTCGCCCAGTACGTCAACGTCGGACACGCCTGGTACCGGTTGCGGCGGACGGTCGGCTGGCGCCCGGACGGGCTGGCGATCTTCACCGTCAAGCTTGCCGTCGCCTCCCTGCTGACGGGCGCCGCCATGCTGGCCGCCACGCTGACCTTTCGCCTCGACCACATCAACGATCGCTTCACCCTGATCGCCCTCACATTGGCGGTGGGGGTGGGCGGCTGCGCCGTCCTGGCGGCCGCCCTCCACTTCCTCACCGGCGGGGATCTCACCTCCGCGTGGCGCTCGCTGCGCCGGCGTGACCGGCAGGCCCCGGGTGGCCGCGGGGCGGCGCTGGCAACCACGCAGGCGGTGGCCGGCGCGCCGGACCCCGCTGGCGAGACCGAGGAGCAGGGGGAGCCGGCGATGACCGGGGGGGCCGCCTGATGGCGACGATGGACGCCACCCTGGCTGCGGCCGGCTCCGGCGCAGATCCTTCGTCGGCGCGCCGCCGGACCTGGCTGATGCTGCTCTTCGCGGTGGTCATCCTCGCCGTCTCGGTCGACGCCGGCGTGGAGGCCGCGCTCGGCGGCAACAAGCTGCTGCTGGTCGTCCCCATCGGAGGTCTCGCCGGGATCGGGCTGGTGGCGCTGGGGCTGGTCAACTTCGAGAACTTCGTCCTCTTCACCGTCGCCCTGCGCGCCAGCCTCGACATCACCAAGCCCTCCAGCGGCAACACCGGCGCGGCCGGGGTCAGCTCGGCGAGCTCCACCTCCGGTCTGGACCCGGCGGGGGCGCTCGCCATCGTCTTCATCCTGATGGCGTTCTTCTGGTTCATGACCCGCCATTGGGCGGGGCGGAAGTCGCCACCGGCGTCCATCCACCGCATCTGCCTGATCATCTTCTGTGTCGCCGGATTCCTGAGCGTCATCGACTCGGCGGACATCACCTTCAGCATCCTGACCGCGACCAAGGTGGCGGCGGTGGTGGCGATGCTCGCCGTGCTCGAGGTGATGCTGATCAGCCGCGCCGCCATCGAGCGGATGATCGCGGCCATCTACCTCTCCGCGGTGGTCCCCGTCGGCTACACGCTGGTGCTCATCGCCACCCACCACTCGCAGTTCACCAGCGGCGGCTTTGCGCGTTTCGAGGGGACCTTCGCCCAGCCCAACCCGTTCGCGATCTACCTGACCATGCTGATCGTGATGGGGGTGGCGATCTTCCCCCACCTGCGGCGGCGCAACCAGATCCTGATGACGGCCCTGCTCTTCGGCTGCGTGATCGCGCTCTACTCGACCTTCACCCGCAGCGCCTGGCTGGCCTGCATCGTCGCGGTGGTGGTGGTCGCCGGCCTGGGCCAGCGGCGCCTCCTGCTCGGGGGCCTGGTGGCGGGCGCGATCGTGAGCCTGGTCGCGGTGCCCACCATCGCCGAGCGCTTCGCCGACCTGGGCCAGTCCTCCAGTCCCAACGGCTACGCCACCAACTCCCTGATCTGGCGGTTCAACTACTGGGACGAGGTCCTGCCGCTGGCCGCCAAGGATCCGATCACCGGGATCGGCCTGGGGATGAGCTCCTTCGAGACGGTGCAGGCCAAGGAGCCCCACAACGACCCCCTGCGCGCCTACGTGGAGACCGGGATCGTGGGGCTGCTCGCCTACTTCCTGCTCCTGATCAGCATGGGCGTGGTGGCGCGCCAGGCGATGCGCTACACCAAGCGAAGACCGTACAGCTTCGAGCGCGCCATCGCCATCGGATTCGCGTGCTCGGCCATGGCCTTCGTGGTGCTGAGCCTGGTCTCCAACGTGATCACCCAGGTGGTCGTCCTCTGGTACTACGTTGCCTTCGCGGCCGCGGCCTATGCGGTCACGCGCTACCGCGAGAACGCCCGCTTCCTCGGCCTCCCTCCGCCTCCCGACGAGGAACCTCTGGTGGTCTCGGCATGAGCTGGCCTGCTCCCGGCCCGGTTTTCGCGCGGGCGCGCTGAGAGGGCCTGCGTTGCGGATCCTGCACGTCAACAAGTTCCTCTACCGCCGTGGGGGCGCCGAGGCCTACATGGAGGATGTCGCCGAGCTTCAGGCCGCCGCCGGGCACCGGGTCGCCTTCTTCGGCATGGCCCACCCGAGCAACACCCACCTGGAGTACGCGGCCCACTTCCCGACCGAGATCGAGATGGAGCCGCCGCCCCCTGACGTCGCCGGCCGGCTGCGCGGGGTCGGCCGGATGCTGTGGTCGACATCCGCCAGCCGGGGGATGGACGCGGTCCTGGCCGACTTCCGGCCGGACGTGGTCCACCTCCACAACATCTACCACCAGCTCTCCCCCTCGGTGCTGCGGCCCATCGCGCGCCGGCGGGTGGCCGCCGTCATGACCCTCCACGACTACAAGCTCGCCTGCCCGAGCTACCAGTTCCTGGACCACGGCCGGATCTGCGAGGCCTGCCTGGGCGGCCACTTCCACCACGCGGTGGCCCGACGCTGCAAGGACGGGTCATTGGGGTCGAGCGCCGTGCTGGCCGGCGAGCTCTTCCTGCACACCGTCACCCGCGCCTACTCCCCGGTGCGGCTGCTCATCTGCCCGAGCCGGTTCATGGCCGAGAAGATGGCGGAGGCACGCGTCTTCCCGGCCCGGCTTCGCCATCTGCCGCACTTCATCGACACCCGCTGCATGGCGGTCAAGAGCTCGCCCGGCGGCCCGGTCCTGGTGGCCGGGCGGCTCTCGCCCGAGAAGGGGGTCGACGTCGCGATCCGGGCCATCGGCCGGCTGCCCGGGGGGCGCCTCGAGGTCGCCGGCACGGGCTCCGAGGAGGCCCGGCTCCGCCGCCTCGCCGACACCGTTGCGCCGGGCAGGGTGCGCTTCCTCGGGCTGGTGCCGAAGAGCGGCGTCCACGAGCTCATGCTCGGCGCCTCGGTGGTTGCCGTGCCCTCGCGCTGGTACGAGAACCAGCCCATGGTGGTGCTCGAGGCGCTGGCCCGCGGCGTCCCGGTGGTCGGCAGCGACCTGGGCGGTCTGCCCGAGCTGGTCCAGCCCGGGCTGACCGGGGAGCTGGTCCCTCCCGGAGATCCCAGCGCCCTGGCGGCGGCGCTGGAGCCGTTCCTGGCCAGGCCGGACCACGGCTGGGCGATGCGCGATCTGGCCCGGGAGCGGATCGGATCCGAGTTCTCGCCCGAGCGTCACCTGGAACGCCTCACCGACCTCTACGCGGAGGCGGGAGCGCCGCTCGCGAGGGTGGCCGCATGAAGCCGGCCAGGATCGCCTACATCGGACAGCGTGGCATCCCCGCGACCAGCGGCGGCATCGAGCACCACGTCGAGGAGATCGGCTCGCGGCTGGCCGAGCGCGGCCACCAGGTCACCGTGTACACGCGGGGCAACTACAGCCGCGAGCGCATCGCCGAGCACCGCGGCATGCGGGTCCGCTACATGCCGACCGTCCCCACCAAACGGCTTGAGGCCCTGGTCCACAGCGGGCTCTCGACCGCGCACGCCATGCTGCCCGGCGAGGAGGCCGCCGACATCCTCCACTACCACGCCATCGGACCGTCGGTGTTCACCCCGGTGCCCCGGCTGCTGACCAGCCGGCGCGTGGTCGTGACCATCCACGGGCTGGACCACGATCGGGAGAAATGGGGTTTGGGTGCCCGCACCTCCCTGCGCGCCGCCGGCTGGATCACGGCTCATGTGCCCCACGCCACCATCACCGTGTCCCGCGACCTCGCCGACTACTACCTGGAGCGGTACGGGCGGCCGGCGCACCACATCGCCAACGGTGTCGTCCCCCCCGTGACCAGGAGGCCGCGGCTGATCGCCGAGCGATGGGGGTTGGCCGGCGAGGACTACCTGCTCTTCCTGGGGCGGCTGGTGCCGGAGAAGGCGCCCGACCTGTTGGTGCGCGCCTTCCGGCACGTCGATACTCCCGTCCGCCTGGTCCTGGCGGGCGGCTCCAGCTTCACCGACGGCTACGTGCGCCACCTCCAGGCGCTGGCCTCCGCGGATCCCCGCGTGATCATGGCCGGGGAGGTGCGTGGCGAGCTGCGCGACGAGCTCTACACCAATGCCGCCGCCTTCGTCCTCCCGTCCAACCTCGAGGGCCTCCCGCTCACCCTCCTCGAGGCCGCCTCCTACCGCCTTCCCCTGATCGCCAGTGACATCCCGCCGCACCTGGAGGTGGTCGGTCGTGACGCGCCCGGCGGAAGGCTCTTCCGGCGTGGCGACGAGAGCGCGCTGGGCGCCGCCCTGGGCGCCGTCCTGGGTGCCCTTCCCGTTGAGCGCGAGGGGGCGCGGCAGCTCGCTGACCGGGTGGTCCGGGACTACGACTGGGACGCGGCCGCCGACGCCACCGAGGAGCTGTACGCGAGCCTGTTGGCGCGGCGATCGTCGGTGCTGCTCCGGGCGGTCGGGCCCCGCGCCGGGCGCTCGGCGCCTGGTGAGCTGTGACCGGCTCGGACGCCGGCGGCGGCCAGCTTCTCAGCCTTCGATGCGGGTGCGGCCCGGAGCGGCGCTGCTAGGCTCAGGGGGGTCATGAGGTTCGGGCGGTGAGAGGGAAGCGCGTGCGGGTGCCGCAACGCCGGCGCCGCTGGCCGGGGGGGCTCGCGCTGGTGATGCTGCTGACGCTCGCGGCCTGCGGTGGTCATCCGCCGACGGCCACCCCGGCGCCCACCAGGACGCCGGCGGCGGCCACCCCGACCCCGGTCTCCTCCGCAGGGCTCAAGGCGATGATCCACGGGCTGGTGGACCGGGACGGGCCACCCCCGTCCGGCTATCTCGGCGCCGTGACCAACTTCGTGGTGGACGCGCCGTGGAGCGAGCTGCAGCCGACCTCAGGCGGGCCGCTCGCTGCCGGCAACGTCATCGACCAGGCCATCGCCGTCGCCGACAGCCTCAACTCGGCCGCCGGGGGACCAAGGGTCGAGCTCAAGATCAGGTTGATGGCGGGGGTCGACGCCCCGGCCTGGGCCCAGCAGCTCGGAGGCGGCCCCGTGACCCTCGTCAACCCCGAGGATGGCACCACCGGCACTGTCGGCCGCTTCTGGACCGACGCATTCGCCCAGGCCTATGACCAGCTCTGGAGCGAGCTGGCGACGGCCTATGACAACGTGCCGGTGGTCCACGAGATCACGGTCGCCCGCTGCATGACCTTCACCGACGAGCCGTTCCTCCGGGACACCGGCGATCCGGCCAATGTGCAGAGCCTGCTGGCGGCGGGCTTCTCGCTGAGCGCCGACGAGCAGTGCCAGCAGCAGGAGATCCAGATCGGCAGCGACTGGCACCACACCCGGATCGGGGTGGCCTTCAACCCCTATCAGGCGGTCCAGGCCGACGGGTCGGCGACCACCGACGAGGCCTTCACCGCCAGCATGATGGAGTACTGCCGCTCCCAGCTCGGGCCCCAGTGCGTGCTGGAGAACAACTCGATCCGCACCCCCCCACTGAGTGGCGCCTACGCGCAGATGTACGCCAGCATGGAGCTGCTGGGGCCGCCGATCACCTTCCAGACGGCCACCGAGGAGAAAATCGGCAACCTGCAGTCGACCCTGGAGTGGGCTGCCACCATCGGAGCGGACGCGGTCGAGCTCCCCGCGCAGTATGTCGACCAGCCGGTCGCATCCTTGGAGCCCGCCGCGGGCGAGCTCCAGGACAATCCGGTCAGCTGAGGCTCGCACCCGAACGCCCGCGGCGGCAATGGCTCATTGGGCATTGGCGGTGAGCGCCTGGTCGTCCGCCTTCATCTGGGTGGCGGTCAGCAGCGTCTGGTAGCCGGTGGGCAGCTCGACGTCGTTGGCGCCCTCGCCGATGGCCCAGAGCACGGTGCTCTGCAGGTTGCCCACCAGCGACGCCTGCGCGGTCTGGAAGTAGAGGGTGGGGCCGGTGCAGTGCATGCTGCTGTACATCTGGTCGTACTGGGTGCCCAGGCTCGCGGTTCGGATCGAGTTGTTGCCCAGGGTGCACCGGCTGCCGAGGGTGCTGCGGCAGTACGACATCAGGGTCTGGGTGTAGGCCTCGTCGATGCTCACCGAGCCACTCCCGCTGATCGCCTGGTAGGGGTTGAGGGCGATGCTCGAGTGGGTGTGCACCCAGGCCCCCTGGGCCGCGATCGCGTCCTCCTGGCAGGTCTGGTCGGCCGCCTCGGTGTAGCCGGCGGCGAGCAGGTTGGCCACCGACGTCGGGTCGGTCACCTCCCGGATGAGGGGTTCGGCGAAGACGGTCATGCAGCCCGAGGTGGTGACGTCCTCGATCGTCGGGTTGGTGTCGTACTCGGCGGCGAGCAGCACCTGGAGGTGGGCGTACGCCTGCTCGACGGGGGAGGTCCAGAAGCGCGGGACCTGGCCACCCTGGCCCGCGGTGCTGTTGTAGATGTACACCGAGCCCCCGCTCATGGAGTCCACCCAGCTCGGGGAGTCGATGCCGGCGAAGATCCGGATGCGCAGGTGCATGCCGCTGTACGCCGGGGTCGAGTCGACGAGCGCGATGGCCTTGTCGATGGCGTTGTCGGAGGTGATGCTCGCCCCCGAGGTCGGCTGCAGGGAGGCCCAGGTGACGTTGACCACCCAGCCGCCCATGTACGGGGCCAACGACGCGGGGGGCGCCCCGGTACGGTCGACGAGCCCGGAGAGCTCCGGCTTGACGGTCGGCGGTAGGGGCGTCGGTGTCGGCGTGGCGGTCGGAGGCGGGGTGGGCGTGGGCGTCGGAGCCGGAGTCGGAGTCGGAGTCGGCAGAGGAAGCCCGCTCCGCACCGGCGGCGGCGTCGTGCAGGCGCCATGCCCCGAGGTGCAGCTGCCGGCCGGGTTCGCCGCCGCCGTGCTGCTCGCGGAGCCTGCGAGCAATTGGAGTGCGGAAGCCAGAGCCGCCGGAACGGGTGCGGGCCCGGCGGCGGCATTCACCACCAGCCCCGCCATCAGGCAGCCCAGCAGGCAGCACAGAGCGAACGTCCTTCTGAACATCTCCGGGTCCTCACCGCTACTGCGGGCGACCCGGGGACCGCGAGCATCGCTTCCGTCAGCGTGTACCGGTCCGCCGCCCGTTCACTTGGGGGCTCCGGAGGTCACTCTAGGAGGGCGCGGGCGCACTCTCCGGCGACGCTGAGGCACCTGTGACGGCCCCGTCACGGACGCAACATCTCGCGACCTGGATACTGCCCGATGCAACCGTCCCGTTACGTCCGTCACCGACCTGCGTCACGGTGCGCGGGGGGCCATTGGTCCTGCGTCGGCTGCCCAAGCCTCGCTCTTCGCCGCGGTTGAACGCGGGTGTCCCCGTTGCGCAGCGGGTCAGGCGACCGCCGACGTGCTGGCGCGCACCGCCTCGAGGACGGCCTCGTGGATCTCGGGGCGGCAGACCACCTGATCAGGCAGCCAGGGGTCAGGCCGGTTGTAGCGGAGCGGCATGCCGTCGATGCGGGTGGCCCGGAGGCCGGCCGCGAGCGCGACCCCGACCGGCGCCGCCGAATCCCACTCGTACTGGCCGCCGAGGTGCACGTAGGCGTCCGCCTCGCCCAGCACCACGGCCATGGTCTTGGCCCCCGCCGAGCCCATCCGCACCATCACCGCACCGAGGTGGGCGGCGATCTGCGCCGCCTCCGGCGGGGTGTGCGAGCGGCTGACCACGAGGCGGAGCGGCCCGGCGGGCGGTGCCGGCCGCGGCGGCGGCGCCGCGGTGGTGACCACCAGGCCGCGCGCCGGCAGGCTGACCGCCGCCGCCACCGGGATGCCCACCTCGACCAGGGCGACGTGGACGGCCCAGTCGGTCCTGCCCTCCTCGCCGAACTCGCGGGTCCCGTCGAGGGGGTCGATCACCCAGACGCGCGGGGAGCTGAGCCGCGACCTGTCGTCGGCGCCCTCCTCGGAGAGTACGGCGTCGCCGGGCCGCAGCCGGGCCAGCGCCTCGGTGAGCAGGAGGTGGGAGAGGCGGTCCCCCTGGTCGCGCAGCTCCCCCGGGGTGAGCCCGGCGGCGCGCTCCCGCAGGGCCATCAGGGCCCGGCCGGCATGGTCGGCCAGCCAGCCCGCAAGTGCGTCGTCGGGGGTGTCCGCGCTCTCGGAGCCCCCCGGGATCGCTGTCATCCCATCCTGCCGGCGCACCCCATCGCCGCCCTCCCAGCCCGGAACGCCGACCATCTCCACCGTGTCACCCCCTCTCGGCACCGGTCGTGGCCGCCCTCCGGCCGCCGGCGGTGGCCACGCGCGTCACTGCAGAGGTTAGCCTGCATCCGCGGCCATCGGCACTCCCCAATTCGCGCCTGCACCCCCCAAAGTGAGTGTTGGCGCTGAACCCGCCGGCCTCTATCCTCGTGGTCAGGGCATGCGGCTTGTACCGCCGTGCCCAGCCGGGAGGGGAGTGCCGATGCCCAGGTTCCGACAGCGGGCGCTGGTGGCGGCTGCGGTGGTCGCGATCGCCTCCGTCGCCTTCGTCGGCTCCGGTGCCGGCCTGGTCGCCGCCAAGGCGCCGCCTCCCACCGGCTGCGCGGGCAGCTCCACAGGGTGCACGGCCACCGGCAACAACGTCGGGCTGGTCGGCCTCAACAAGAAGGGCAAGCCCAACGTCAGCGACCCCATCCCGGGCAACGCGGGGCTGTATGCCTGGGGGATGGCCACCGAGCCCGACGGCTCGATCCTGACCGGTGACTACTGGAACTACCGGATCGTCCATTACGAGGATGACGAGACCGCGACCAGCGCGCCGGCCCAGGCCGATCCCTACGTCTTCTCCCAGACCACCCTCGGCTTCGGCGCCGACACCACCCAGGCGCCCTTCGGCATCTGCGTCGACAACAGTGGCGGGCCCCTCGAGGGGTACGTCTACGAGACCGAGGGGAGCCTCTACGACGTCAACCAGTACGACCCCGCCGGCAATTGGGTCACCAGCTGGGGCACCACCGACGCCGTGAGCCCGGCACCGTTCCAGTATCCCTCCGAGTGCACGGTGGGGCCCAACGGGTACGTCTACATCTCCAACCAGTGGGGCACGCCCAACAAGGCCCTACAGGGAGTGGTCATCCTGGACCCGCTCCGCTACGCCGCGACCGGCTCCGACGGCTCCACCACCTCGGGAAGCAGCGACGTCTCGGCACCCGACCTCAACCTGTCCTCCGCCGATGTCGGTGCGTACCTCTACGGGCCGGGGATCCCGGACGGGGACACCATCGCCTCGGTGACCTCGGCGACGCAGGCGGTGCTCTCCGCGGCGGCGACCGCCACCACCTCGGGCAGCGCCCTCATCGTCGGGCTGACCATCGAGTCGCCGCCCGCACCCAACGCCTTCATCCAGCCGCGCGGGCTCGCCTTCGACAGCGCCGGCAACCTCTGGGTCGCCGACCAGGGTCACAGCCGCATCGACGTCTTCTTCGCCAACAGCCGCGGCCAGGTGAACATGGACGTCGCGCCCACCGACACCAAGAAGACCGGGGACAACGGGATGGAGATCAACCCGCCCCTCTGCAGCCCGAGCCTTCCCAACTGCACCAACAGCACCCTCACCTTCGACATGCGCGGCCTGGCCATCGACACCGGGAGCGGCCTCGCCTTCGTGGCCAATGGCCAGGGCTGCGTGGTCCAGGAGTTCAACGCCAACCCCGCCGACATCGGCTCGACCTCCGACCCGTACGGCAGCTTCGTCCTCAACTTCAACGGTGTGCCGTCGGGCGGCACCGACTGCGGCACCGGGCCCGGGCAGTTCGAGGACGGCGCCCGCGGCATCGCCGTCGACGGCCAGGGGGAGGTCTGGGTCGGTGACCTGGGCGACTTCCGGGCCCAGGTGTTCAGCGAGCAGGGGGAGCCACTCTGGGCATTGCCGACGACCCCCGAGCCGCCGCCCGACGGCGGTTTCAACGGCCCGCGCGGGGTCGCCTTCGACGCGGCGGGGAACATGTACGTCACCGACACCTACAACTACCGGATCGAGGAGTTCAGCCCCACCGGTAGCAGCGACGGCGGGGACACCTACGCCTTCGACCAGGCGTGGGGGTCGCGCGGCGACGGCCCCGGCGACTTCAACTACGCGCGTCTGATGTGCTGGGACCCGCTGACGCCACTCGAGAGTGGCGGGTCGGGCGCCCTGATAGTCGCCAACACCGATTCCGACATGGCGGTGGGCTGGAACACCGCCAGCAGCACGCCGGTGGTCGCCCAGACCGCGGCGGGCCCGTGGGAGACCGCCGGCGGGACCCCGCCGGTGGGCAGCCTGGACGACCCCTACGGGGTGGCCTGCGACCCGACCAGCGGTGACGTCTACGTCGCCAACAGCAACGGTGGCGACATCGTCGTCTTCAACGCCTCGGGCATCGAGCTGGGGACGATGGGGACGCTGCCCAAAGGCAAGCTCGGCTTCACCCAGGGGATCTGGGTCGACGGTGACGGCTCGGTGTGGGTGGACTCGGGCACCAACGACACCGTCTACCACTTCGCCTCCTGGGCGTCGGCCGACCCCGGAGAGTTCCTCGGCTCGGTCAACGTGGACGCCTCGCTCGGCGTGGCGTCCGGCGCCGCCGGGACCTACGGGATCGCCGGGGATGCCGGTTACATCTACATCGCGCTTCCCAGCATCAACGAGGTGGGCCAGTTCGTCCGGGACGGCGCTCCAACTTCCAAGGGGACCTGCGCCGCCCAGCTCTGCCTGGTGGGCACGTTCGGGAGCCGGGGCACCGGGGTGGGCAAGCTGGCGACGCCTCAGGGCCTGGCTTTCGGGCCCGACGGCGACCTCTACGTGGTCGAGGAGAACAACGACCGGATCAGCCAGTGGGCGGTCCCGTGAGCACGACCGGCGCGGGCCATCTCGACGTCGCCGGCCGTGGTGCGATTGCCAAGGATCGATGCAGTGACGGGTGAGCGGGCCGCGGTGGCGGCTCATGGGGGGACAGCAATGCGGAAGGTGTGGGGACGTCTGACCTTGGCGGCGGTGACGGCCGCCTGCATGGCACTGGGGGCCGTGCCGGCCGCCGTCGGAGCGGCGGCGCCGCCTCCGACCGGCTGCCAGCCGACCGCCTGCACCGCGGGCACGACGGTGGGCCTGACCAACGGCTCCGGCGTGCCCATCGCCGGCTCGGCCGGTCTCTACGCCTGGGGTGCCGCGGAGGAGCCGGACGGCTCGATCCTGGTCGGCGATTACTGGAATTTCCGGATCGTCCACTACAACGCCAATGGCACGGAGGCCAGCCCGTTCGTCTTCACCAAGAGCAAGCAGGGGTTCGGCAACGACACCAACCAGGAGCCGTTCGGCATCTGCGTCGACGATAGCGGCGGCCCCTTCCAGGGCTACGTCTACATGACCGAGGGGAGCCTCTACAACGTCGTCCAGTACGATCCGAGCGGCAACTGGGTGACCAGCTGGGGGACCACCAACGCGGTCCACACCGTCAAATTCGATTACCCGTCCCAGTGCGTCGTCGGCTCCAACGGGCTGGTGTACATCGCCAACCAGTACGGCGGGCCGGCGGGCCAGGGCCTGGCGGT
>Ga0209415_10010998_pt1 | contig 15303 bp, 10 predicted proteins | sample PeaSoiSIISIP2007_FD_187696 | JGI IMG/M metagenome (GOLD analysis project Ga0209415, IMG submission 187696) | Peat soil microbial communities from Weissenstadt, Germany - SII-SIP-2007 (SPAdes) (version 2) | ecosystem: Environmental > Terrestrial > Soil > Wetlands > Peat | place: Germany... | reverse complement strand
TTGACACTTTTCAACAAACCAAAGACCGGCCGACTTTGATCATCGTCGACAGCCACATTGGGTACGGGTCGCCGCACAAACATGACAGCAACGCGGCTCACGGTGAGCCTCTGGGTGAAGACGAAGTGAAGCTGACCAAGAAATTTTACGGCTGGCCGGAAGATGCGAAGTTTCTGGTGCCGGATGGAGTGCGCGAACATTTCCGCGACGGGATTGGGAAGCGCGGGCGCGACTTGCATGCCCAGTGGTCGCTGAGATTCGCAGACTATTCGCAGAAGTATCCGGAACTGGTGGAGCGTCTGCGCTGCATGCAGCATCGCGAACTGCCGGCGGGCTGGGACAAGAATCTTCCTGCGTTTCCCGCCGACGCCAAGGGCGTGGCCACGCGCGAGAGTTCGGGCAAGGTGCTGAATGCGTTGGCGCAGAATATTCCCTGGATCATGGGCGGATCGGCCGACCTGGCGACGTCGAACAAGACGACGCTGAAGTTTGAGGGCGCGGGAGAATTTCAGGCCGGAACTCCCGCGGGGCGCAACCTGCATTTTGGCGTGCGCGAGCATGTGATGGGCGCGAGCGTGAACGGGATGATCGTGTCGGGCATTCGGGCGTTCGGCGCGACGTTTTTCAATTTCAGCGACTACATGCGGGCCAGCATCCGGCTGTCGGCGCTCATGGAGATCCCGTCGATTTTTGTTTTCACGCACGATTCGATCGGCGTCGGAGAAGATGGGCCGACGCACCAGCCGATCGAGCAACTGGCGTCATTGCGGGCAATGCCGAATTTGATTGTGCTTCGTCCGGGCGATGCAAATGAAGTTACTGAGGCGTGGAAGATCATCGCGCAATTGCAGCACTCTCCTGCGGCGCTGGTGTTAACGCGGCAGAATCTTCCGACGCTGGATCGAACGAAGTATGCAGCAGCGTCCGGCGTGGCCAAGGGCGCGTACATACTCGCCGATGCGCCAGGAGGGAAGCCCGAGGTAATCCTGCTGGGAACTGGCAGTGAGTTGTCGCTGTGCGTGGACGCTTACGAGAAACTGAAGGCTGAGGGCGTGAAGGCGCGCGTGGTCAGCATGCCGTCGTGGGAGATTTTCGAACAGCAGGATGCGGCGTACAAGGAGAGCGTTCTGCCGTCTGCCGTAACCGCGCGAGTTTCCGTGGAAATGGCGGCGACGTTCGGATGGGGGCGCTATACCGGACTCAAGGGACGCAATATCGGCATGCATCGGTTTGGAGCGTCGGCGCCGCTGAAAGATCTGCTGAAGTTTTTTGGCTTTACCGTGGACAACGTCGTGGCGGAAGCACGCGCGGCGATCGCGGGGAACTAGCTCGCAGAGACATAACTGGTTACGTTTCTTGCCTGCGCGCAAAGAAGAGACGTAGCAAGCTACGTCTCTACGAATGAATTTGTAGGAGGGTCATGATGCAGCCAACTGGAATTCTGGAAACCTCGAAAGCCACTAAGAATCCGCTGAAGGAGTTGCTCAACTACGGGCAGTCGATGTGGCTCGACTACATTCGGCGCGATCTCTTTACTACTGGCAAGCTGAAGCAAATGATTGCCGACGACGGACTGCGGGGCATGACGTCGAATCCGGCGATCTTCGAGAAGGCCATCGCCGACAGTTCGCTGTACGACGATTGTCTGAAGACACTGGCATCGCGCAGCGATCTCGACACCACGGGCCGCTATGAGCAGATTGCGATTCGCGACATTCAGGATGCGGCCGACGCGCTGCGGCCGGTGTATGAGGAATCCAAATTCCGCGACGGATATGTGAGCCTGGAAGTTTCGCCGTACCTGGCACGCAAGACGCAAGAGACGATCGATGAGGCGCGCCGGCTGTGGAAGGCCGTGCAGCGCGAAAACGTGATGATCAAGGTGCCGGGCACAGCCGAGGGACTGCCCGCGATCCGGCAACTGATCGGCGAAGGCATCAACATCAACGTGACGTTGTTGTTCGCGCAGGAAGTGTACGTACAAGTTGCTGAGGCCTACGTGGCAGGACTGGAAGACCTTGCCGGCCGCGGCGGCAATTTGAAGAAGATGGCGAGCGTGGCCAGTTTCTTTATCAGCCGCATCGACACGCTGATCGATTCGCTGCTCAATGACAAGATCAAAGCGACGGCCGATGCGAACCAGCAAGCGTTGTTCAAGAGCGTGCTGGGCAAGGTGGCGATTGCCAACGGCAAGCTGACTTATCAGCGCTACCAGAGCATCTTCAGTGGACCGCGCTGGCAGGCGCTGGCGGCCAAGGGAGCGCAGACGCAGCGCGTGTTGTGGGCAAGCACGAGCACGAAGAATCCGAATTATCGCGACGTGATTTATGTGGAGGAATTGATTGGGCCGGATACGGTTAACACCATGCCGCCGGCAACCATCGACGCGTTTCGCGATCACGGACTGCTGCGCAACGCGCTGACGGAAGATGTGGCGGGCGCGAAAAAAGTGATGGACGATCTGGCGCGCGCCGGCATTTCGATCAAACAAGTCACCGACAAACTGACCGACGATGGCGTGAAGTTGTTCGCGGATGCGTTCGACAAGTTGCTGGCCGCGGTCGCCAAGAGCGCGCAGGCAAAAGGATAATTTGTGAACGGACTGAAGACTTCCCTGCCGGAATCGCTGGCCGCGACGGTAAGAGCGACGGCCGCCGAATGGCAATCGGACGGCAAGATGCAGCGCCTGTGGCAGCGCGATGCAAAACTGTGGACGGGCAGCGACGAAGCCAACTGGCTGGGCTGGCTCGACATTGTCGATGAGCAGATGGCGCAGCACGATCAACTGGTAAAGCTTGCGAAGGAAGTGCAAGTGCGCGGTTTCCAGCACGTGCTGCTGCTGGGCATGGGTGGCTCGAGCCTGTGCCCGGAAGTTCTGCGCATGACGTTCGGGCGCACCACGCACTTCCCTACTCTGCATGTGCTCGACTCCACTGATCCGGCCCAGGTGAAAGCGTTCGAACATCAGATTGATATCGCGAATACGCTGTTCATCGTGTCGAGCAAGTCGGGGAGCACGCTGGAGCCCAACATTTTCAAACAGTATTTCTTCGAGCGCGCGAAGCAGGCGGTGGGCGCGGTGAAAGTTGGCAGTCACTTTATCGCAATCACCGATCCGGGGTCGAAGATGCAGCAGGTGGCGGAAGCGGATCGATTTCTGCATATATTTTTCGGACGTCCTTCGATCGGCGGACGCTATTCTGCCTTGTCGAACTTCGGCATGGTTCCGGCGGCAGTGATGGGGTTGGACACGAAGAAGTTTCTCGATCGGGCCGCGGGTATGGTGCGGGCGTGCGGAGCGAGCGTAAGCGTCGAAGAAAATCCTGGAGCCGCGCTGGGGATCATCCTCGGAACGGCGGCGAATGCGGGACGCGACAAAGTCACGATCATTGCTTCTCCGGGCATTGCGGATCTGGGAGCGTGGCTGGAACAACTGCTGGCAGAGTCGACTGGGAAAATCGGCAAGGGCATTATTCCGGTTGACCGCGAACATCTCACGACTCCGGAGGTTTACAGCAGCGACCGCGTGTTCGTTTATGTTCGGCTGGAGTCGGGCGCGGACGCGGATCAGGATGCGAAGGTCGCAGCCATCGAAAAAGCGGGGCATCCTGTGGTGCGCATCGCGATGGCGGATATCTATGACATGGGCGCGGAATTTTTCCGCTGGGAAATTGCGACGGCCGTCGCGGGCTCGATTATCGGGATCAACGCCTTCAACCAGCCCGACGTGGAGGCCAGCAAGATTGCCACGCGGGATTTGACGTCTGCGTATGAGAAGACGGGTTCGCTGCCGGCGGAAAAGCCGGTGGTCGAGGATACTGGCATCCGATTATTCACGGACGAGAAAAATGCTGCGGAGCTGGCGAAAGCTGCGGGCGGGGATCAATCGCTCGTGGGATATCTCAAGGCGCACCTGGCTCGCATCAAGGCAGGCGACTATTTCGCGGTGCTGGGCTACATCCAGATGAATGCGGAGCACGAACAAAGCCTGCAGGCCTTGCGGCATTTGGTGCGCGATAAGAAGCGGGTGGCGACGTGTCTGGGCTTTGGCCCGCGATTTCTGCATTCGACGGGGCAGGCGTACAAGGGTGGGCCGAACTCGGGAGTATTTCTGCAGGTGACTTGCGACGATTCGGTGGAACTGCCGGTGCCCGGACAGAAGTATACGTTTGGAACTGTGAAGGCGGCGCAGGCTCGCGGAGATTTTCAGGTGCTGGCAGACCGAGGACGCAGGGCTCTGCGAGTGCATCTGGGAAGCAACGTGAAGGCGGGGCTGGCTACGCTGCAGGCGGCGTTACAGAAAGCGTTGTAACTTTTTGCGGGTCATGAATGCGAGGACGGGTCGTCCTCGCGACAGCCGGTGGGGCGCTGGCGCTACAGGAGTGAAACGAATGCAGATGGGAATGGTGGGTCTGGGGCGCATGGGCGCGAACATGACGCGTCGGCTGATGCGCGGCGGACATTCGCTGGTGGTCTCGGACCTGAGCGCTGACGCTGTGAAGCAACTCGCGGGTGAAGGCGCGGGCGGGGCTTCTTCGTTGGAGGATCTTATCGCCAAGCTGACGCCTCCGCGCGCAGTTTGGATCATGGTTCCGGCGGGCGGCCCGACCGAGGCGACGGTGCAGAAACTGGCGAAGGCTATGCAGGCCGGTGACGCCATCATCGACGGCGGCAATTCTTATTTCAAAGACGACGTGCGCCGCGCGAATGAACTGAAGGCGAAGGGCATTCACTACATCGACGTGGGAACCAGCGGCGGCGTGTGGGGATTGGAGCGGGGCTACTGCATGATGATTGGCGGGCCGAAGGAAGCGGTTCAGAGGCTCGATCCGATTTTCAAAACGTTGGCGCCGGGCAAGGGCGACATTCCGCGAACTCCGGGACGAGAAAAACTTCCGGGCACGGCCGAAGACGGCTACATTCACTGCGGCCCCTCGGGGTCGGGGCACTTCGTCAAGATGGTGCACAACGGCATTGAATACGGGATCATGCAGGCTTACGCGGAAGGCTTCGACATTTTCAAAAACGCAACCAGCAAAGATTTGGCGGAGGACATTCGCTACGACCTGAACCTGCCGGACATTGCGGAAGTTTGGCGCCGTGGCAGCGTTGTCAGTTCGTGGCTGCTGGATCTCACGGCCATGGCGCTGACGGAGAATCCGACGCTGTCGGAGTACGAAGGATTCGTGCAGGATTCGGGCGAAGGCCGCTGGACGATTCAGGCGGCGCTGGAAGAAGCGGTTCCGGCGGATGTGCTGACTGCAGCGTTGTATGTACGTTTCCGCTCACGGCAGCAGCATACGTTTGCCGAGAAGATGCTTTCCGCCATGCGGCAGAAGTTCGGCGGACATATTGAATTGAGCGCTGACAAGAAGAAGCCAGCGTAGCAGCGGCCAGTTTTTTTACCGGATGCAGAGGACTGATTCATGGCTGAATTAGCGGAACAACCGGCGGCAGCGGCTCCAGCGCGCATTGGCAAGCAGGGCGATCCGTGCGTGATGGTGATTTTCGGCGCGGCTGGCGATCTGACGGGACGCATGCTGATTCCCGCGCTGTATAACCTGGCGCGCGCGGGACTGCTCTCCCGCGAGTTTGCCGTGGTGGGCGTGGCTCGCACGCAGTATTCCAACGACGAATTCCGGAAAAAAGTTTACGAGGATGTCAAGGCGTACTGCGACACGTGCGTGGACAACGATCTGTGGGAGTGGTTTTCGCGGCGCTTCTATTACTTTGCCGGGGATTTCGGCGACGACAAGCTGTACCCGCAGCTGAAAGACTTCCTGACCAAGGTGGATGAGGAGCACGCGGCCCACCAGAATTTCTTCTACTATCTCGCGACCGCTCCCAGTTTTTTCGGACCCATCGTGCAGAAGCTTTCTGCTGCGGGATTGATGGAACAAGCCAACAGCCATTGGCGGCGGGTGGTGATCGAGAAGCCGTTCGGGCACGATCTGGAATCGGCCAAGGCGCTGAACCAGCAATTGCTGAAGGAAGTCGACGAGAAACAGATCTACCGCATCGACCATTATCTCGGCAAAGAGACGGTGCAGAACATTATGGCGTTCCGTTTCGCCAACGGAATCTTTGAGCCGGTGTGGAACCGACGCTATATCGACCACGTGCAGATCTCGGTGGCAGAGACCGTGGGAGTAGAAGGACGCGGGAGTTATTTCGATCACGCTGGTTCGCTGCGCGACATGGTGCCCAATCACATCATGCAGCTCATCAGCCTGACCGCGATGGAGCCACCGATTTCATTCGACGCCAACGCGGTGCGCGATGAGCAGGCCAAGATTCTGCACGCCATCCAGCCCATGAGCGACGAAGAAGTGCTGAGCCGCAGCGTGCGCGGGCAATACGGCGACGGCACCGAAGACGGCAAGCGTGTGACGTCGTATCGGGTCGAGCCCGACGTTGCCTCTGATTCGCGGACCGAGACGTTCGTCGCCATGAAGCTGCTGATCGACAACTGGCGGTGGGCGGACGTGCCGTTTTACCTGCGCACGGGCAAGCGGATGCCGGTGCGCAACACGCATATCGTGATACAGTTTCGACGGGCCCCATTCGTGCTATTCCGCGACACTCCCGTCGAGCACATGATGCCGAACCAGCTGGTGTTGCACATCCAGCCAGAAGAAGGAATCTCGTTACAATTCGCCGCCAAAGTTCCCGGGCCGGTGATGCGCCTGGGCACGGTGGACATGAATTTTGAATATCAGGAATATTTTGGCAAGCAGCCCTCGACTGGCTACGAGCGGCTGCTGCATGACTGCATGATCGGCGATCAGACGCTGTTTCAGCGCGCCGACATGGTGGAAGCGGGATGGTGCGTGGTGAATCCGGTGCTCGATCTGTGGAAGGCGCTGCCGCCGCGGAATTTCCCCAACTATGCGTCGGGCACCTGGGGACCGAAGGAGGCCGATGATCTGCTGGAACGCGACGGCCGCCGCTGGAGGAATTTCGAGAAATGATTCTGGCCGGCGATATCGGCGGCACCAATGCAAGGCTGGCTTATTTTCAACCCCAGAACGGACACCTGCGTCTGGTGTCGGAGCGCACCTTTCCCAGCCGCGAGCACAGCGAACTGGGCGAAATTGTAACCCAATTCCTGGATGATTCGGGGGCGCGTCCGGAGGCGGCGTGCTTCGGCATTGCGGGCCCGGTGCGCAATGGGCGAGTCGAGACTTCGAACCTGCCCTGGGTGATCGAACAATCGCGGCTGGCGAAACAGATTCACCTTCCGTCCACGATGCTGATTAACGATCTGGAAGCCAGTGCCTGGGGCATCGGCGCACTGTCCGCCGGGGATCTGGTTGCATTGAACCAGGTGAAAGGCCCTGCGATCGGCAACCAGGGCGTGATCGCGCCGGGAACGGGATTAGGCGAAGCTGGGCTGTTCTGGGACGGAAAACGGCACCACGTTTTCGCCTGCGAAGGCGGGCACACTGATTTTGGCCCGCAGGGAGATTTGCAGATTGAGCTGGTGAAGTTTCTGCAGGCGCGGTTTGGCCATGTGAGCTACGAGCGCATTCTGTCCGGGCCAGGCCTCGTAAATGTTTATGAATTCCTGCGCGATACCGGGTGCGGAAAAGAGTCTCCGCAGTTCGCGGCGGCGCTCAAGAAGGGCGACCCGGCTGCGACCATCTCGCGGGCGGCGTTGGATGGATCGCATCCGCTGGCGGAGAAGGCGCTCGACCTGTGGATCTCAGTGTATGGAGCGGAGGCGGCCAATCTGGCTCTCAAGGTCATGGCCACCGGAGGGCTTTTTCTGGCGGGCGGAATCTCGCCCAAAGTCCTGGCCAAGCTGAAAGGCCCGGTGTTCATGCAGGCGTTTCTGGAGAAGGGCCGGCTGCGAGCGCTGGTGGAGCAGATCCCGGTGCAGATCGTCACTAACGAAAAGGCTGGGCTGCTGGGAGCGGCGCGCTGCGCGTCGGTGCGCGGCAAGAGCTAGGCCAAGAGCGAACAAAGTCTCGTGAGTTGCCCGGTGGAAATTCGGACGCTGACCACTCCGCAGGAGTTGTTTGCAGCGGCAGCGGAAGAAGTTGTGCGCGCCGCTGACGACGCGGTGGCACAACGCGGGCGGTTTAGCATCGCCCTGTCGGGCGGATCGACGCCGAAGAGCCTTTTCAATCTACTGGCGACGAATGCCCGTACGGTGCTGCCCTGGGATCGCACATTTTTCTTCTGGGTTGATGAGCGGCACGTTCCTCCTACCGACCCTGACAGCAATTACCGGATGGCGAATGAAGCAATGCTGTCAAAGGTTCCGGTGCCGGCCGGAAACGTGTTCCGGATTGCCGCGGAGAATCCTGACGCCGCAGCTGCGGCCGAAGCCTACGAGCAGACACTGCGGAAATTCTTCCGTCTGGAACCAGGACAGGTTCCAATTTTCGATCTAATCCTGCTCGGCATGGGGCCGGATGGGCATACGGCATCGCTGTTTCCGGGCACCGCCGGGCTGCAGGAAAAATCGCGGCTGGTGATCGCCAACTGGGTCGAGAAGCTGAAGACCAGCCGGCTTACCCTGACTCTCCCAGTGCTGAATGCGGCGCGGTCGGTGGCGTTTCTGATCAGCGGGACGGACAAAGCTCCGGCGCTGCATGCGGTGCTGGAGAGCGGCGCCTCGGGTGAGCAGTATCCCGCGAAACTGATTTGTCCGGTCAAGGGAAAGCTGATGTGGCTGGTGGACCGGGCGGCGGCGAGTGAACTCAGCACCAGAAGCTGAAGAACCAAATTAAAACACAGAGGACACTGAGGACACAGAGGAATTAGCCGGAGATCGAGCGGAACGCCAGCGGCGCCGAGCGAAATCAGCAAGACGCTTTCTTCAAACCTCTTTGTCCTCCGCGTCCTCTGTGTTGTGGTTTGGTTCTTAGCCGCGCCAGTCGCCGATTTCCTTCAGGCCTTTGCCGCGGGCGTGCTCGAAGAGGCGGACGCGGTGGCGGGAGTGTTCGAACTCGTGGATGTCGGCCCAGACCTCGGCCTGCCAGCCCTTCTCGTGGGCGGAAGCTTCGCCACAGGTGGCGCAGCGGGTATGGAGCGTGACCGGGATGGCCTCGTCCCCAACCGGAGTGGCCCCGGCGAGTTCCACGAAGATGCAGCGGACTTCTTCAATCTCTTCGTTCTCGCCGAGAATATGCTCGTAACGCAGCAGGTATCCGAAACCGAGTTTGTGGGCTTCCGACTCGGCCTGCGCGCGGGTGTGAAAGGGACCGTACTCCGCCCGTAGCTGTTCGGTGGAGTCACACGCCATCCAGAAGATTTCTTTGTAGGCCATCGCGGATTCGCCTTGGGGTCGCGAAGCCGGCTCGTGGCTGCTGTTGAGCCCGCTCTTGTAAATCAGCTCGGATGTCGCAATTCTGATGCCGTTGGGCGGTTTCATGCAATTGATTGGCGGACATAGGGTTAGCGGTTCGCAAGCCGTCCCCGTCCGGTCAGGGCCGTGAAAGGTTTTGCAGAGTTTGGACTGCGATGCTACCGGTCTGCGAAGGGCAGGGCCATCTGGAGGCCATCTCCTAAAAAATCGAGAGACTAAGCCACCGGATCCCTCAGGGGCTGAAGCCCGCCAACTTTCTTGGCACCTTAACGCGGCGCTAAAGCGCCGCTCTTCCACGTTGCGCATCCACGTTGCGCATCGGCACGGCTGAAGCTGTACCCTTCCATCTCCGACTTGCGAGGCAGGTTCTAGTCAGCGCCGATAGCCTGACTGTAGGGCGTTCCAGGACGCTCGGATTCGGGTGGCCAATTCTTGCCGCCATGGCTGGCCACGTACATGGCCAATTCCAGACGGCTCCAGACGCCGATTTTGTCGAAGGCGCTGCGCAGATGGTTCTTGATGACCTGTTCGCTGGTGCCGACGATCTTGCCGATTTCGCGATTAGTCAGACCTTCCCAGACGAGAATCGCGATCTGGATTTCTTTGGGAGTAAGGCGCTCGCAGGGGGTCATGACTGTGCCCCTTCCCTGGCGAAGACGGCGATGGCCAGCTTCACGCGCTTGCGGCCCTCGCGGATTCCGGCGCGCAGGAACAGCGTGCGCAGGTGCTGTTTGACGGTGCGCGGGCTGATGTTGAGCTGGCCCGCGATTTCTTTGTTGCTGCAGCCCTGCACCAGCAGGTTCAATACTTGCTGGTCGCGGGGAGTAACTTTGACTTGATCCAGACTGATCACGATTTCCTCCGGGTTACTGGCGATCACATTCGCTATCTCAGATAGCACGATCTTCGCCAATTCTTCGCGGTTGCCGGGGTCGCGAGCTAAGTACTTTAGGGGAGTAGCACTTGGGGGCAACGACCGCGGTTTTCAGGCGGCTTTCAGGAAGACCGTGATAGGCTAACTTGTTCCAAATTGGTCCAACCACGTGACCCATGACAACAATCGAAAACTGATTTTCCACACGGCCATGGCGCTGCTATGCGCCTCTCCGCGGTCGAGACCTGGCCCCGGATTCTTCGCGATCCTCTTGAAGCTCAGCACTTTGCGGCCGGTATGCGACCGCATGTTCGTTCCGAGGTGCGCATGAAGACGCATAAGAACACCCCAGACGCAGTGGAGGTTTCACCGTCCCGTATCTGGCAGTGGGCGAGGGTTTGGATTTTCATTTTGGTCCTGCTCGTAGGTAGAGGCTTGAGTTTTGCACAGGCGACGGCAACGGCTCAGGCTCCCAGCGCAGGCTCCGCCACTGCTTCGGGAGCGCCTATCACGATCACGTTGCAGGACGCGTTGCAACGGGCTCGATTGAACGATCCTCAGTACCGCTCGGCGGTCACCGACCTGGGACTGGCCCGCGAAGATCGAGTGCAGGCGCGCGACGGAGTGTTGCCCAACGTGAACTACAACAATTCGTTTATCTACACCCAGGGCAGCGGCGTGCCGTCGGTGGCGGCGTCAAGATTCATCGCCAACAATGGGGTGCACGAATACATCAGCCAGGCGGACGTGCATGAATCTCTGTCGTTCACGAATTATGGGGATTATCGGCGCTCGTCGGCCGCTCTGGCGCAGGCGCGGGCCAAGGCTGAAGTCGCGACTCGGGGACTGGTGGTGACGGTGACCCAGGCGTATTACGGGCTGGTCGTGGCGCAGCGCAAGTATTCGACGGCGCAGCGTGCCGCCGCCGAGGCGGCGCGGTTTCTGGACGTGAGCCAGAAACTGGAGAGCGGAGGAGAAGTGGCGCACGCCGATGTGATCCGGGCGCGGATCCAGTCGCAGCAACAGCAGCGCGATCTGCAGGAAGCGCAGCTCGGCATGGAACGCAGCCGTCTCGACCTGGCCGTGCTGCTATTTCCGGATTTCAATCAGGACTTCGCAGTGGTGGATGACTTGCAGACTCCTGAGCCGTTGCCCTCGTTCGCAGAGGTCGAAACCGCAGGCAAGAAGAACAATCCTGATTTGCGCGCGGCGCTGGCGGCATTCGAGGTTGCGAATCATGAAGTTACCGCCGCCTGGGGTGGTCTGCTGCCGGCGCTGAGCATCGATTATTTGTACGGCATCGATTCGAACCAATTCGCACTCACGCGGGACGGAGTGCGGAACCTGGGCTACTCCGCGGTGGCCACCTTACAGATTCCAGTGTTCAGTTGGGGCGCGGATCGCAGCAAGCTGAAGCAAGCCGAATTGCGCCGGGACCAGGCGCACGTTGAGCTGAGCTACGCGCAGAAGCAGCTCCTCAGCCACCTTCGCGAGTTCTACGGAGAAGCCGAGACTGCGCGTTCGGAAATGGAGTCGCTGGCCAGCTCTGCCGAACTCGCCGCCGACAACATGCGGCTCACCACACTGCGCTATCAGGCGGGAGAATCCACCGTCCTGGAAGTGGTCGACGCGCAAAATACTCTGACCCAGGCCCGGAACGCGTACGATGACGGCCAGGCGCGCTTCAGGATTGCCGTAGCCAACGTACAGACTCTGACAGGAAATTTCTAGGCGCATGAGTATGATCGTCCTCCAACCCGCCATCCCGTTCACCCGTCATCGCCAGCTGCGCAACGTGGGACACTGCCTGCTCGCACTGGCCGGTGCGTTCGCCGCACCCAGCTTGCTGTTGACGACAGGCTGCTCGGCGGATAAGGGTGACAAGGAACCGACGGTATCGGTGCAGGTTGCGGCCGTCGAGAAAACTACGATTCAACGCACCATTCATACGCAGGCGATTCTTTTTCCGCGGCAGCAGGCCGCGATTGTGCCCAAGATCAGCGCTCCCGTGCAGAAGTTTCTGGTGAAGCGCGGCAGTCCGGTGCACGAAGGACAGTTGCTGGCGGTGCTGGAGAACCGCGATCTGAGCGCGGCGGCACAGGACACGGGTGGATCGTACAAGCAAGCGGAGGCGGCTTACGAGACGACCACGGCGGCGAGTCTGCCGGAAGAGATCCAAAAAGCGGAGGCCGACGAGCAGCAAGCCAAACAGGTGCTCGACGCACAGGAGAAAGTCTTTCAGAGCCGCCAGCAGCTCTTTGATCAGGGCGCTTTGCCGCGAAAAGAGCTGGACCAATCACGAGTGGAGATCACGCAGGCGCGGAATCAGTACGCCATCGCAAAGAAACATGTCGACTACCTGATTGCGAAAGGCAAGGAACAGGCACTCAAGGCCGCGGAGGGAAACCTGGAATCGGCCAAGGGCAAGTATCTGGGCGCGCAGGCGCAACTCAGCTACTCGGAGATTCGCAGCCCGATCGACGGCGTGGTCACCGACCGTCCACTCTATCCCGGAGAAATGGCAGCGGCAGGCGCCGCCCTGCTGACGGTGATGGACATCTCGTCCGTCATCGCCAAGGCACACATCCCGCAGGACGACGCGGCTGCGTTGAAAGTTGGAGACCCGGGAACCATGACCGTGCCGGGAATCGAAGAACCGATCGCAGGCAAGGTGACGGTCGTCAGTCCCGCGCTCGATCCGAACAGCACCACGGTCGAAGTCTGGCTCGAAGCGAAGAACCCCAAGCATGCGCTGAAGCCGGGGACGAGCGTGCAAATCTCACTGACGGCCCAGACGGTGAAAGACGCGCTGGTGGTTCCGATGAGTTCCGTCATCACCACGCCGGAGGGAGCAACCGCAGTCATGCTCGCAGGCAGCGATGGCCGCGCGCATCAAAAGACGGTAAAACTCGGGATCCGGAACGGCGACGACGTGCAGATTCTCGAAGGCGTGACGGCCAGCGACAAAGTGGTAGCCACCGGGGCCTACGGATTGCCCGACAAGACCAAGATCAAGATCGAAGCTGCCGAGGCTCCGGCGGAAGGAGCGGCAGAAAAATCAAAGGATGGATCAAAAGCTCCCGCTGAGGGACCCAGTGACAAATAACTGCTGCGGAGCTTCTGCGTGAACTCACCGAGGGCCAGTGGTACGACGGACCAGCACTGGATTGCGCAGCACTCCAGGCCGGTCATCTTCCTGATTCTGACGCTGGGACTGCTGGGGGCGTATCTGGCGTTCACGATTCCCGTGTCGGTGTTTCCCTCCACGGATTTTCCCCGCGTACTGATCGGAGTCGACAACGGGGTGATGCCGATCGATCAGATGACGGTCATGGTGACGCGGCCTATCGAGGAGGCCGTCAACAGCGTTCCTGGACTGCTCACCGTGCGCTCGACGACCAGCCGGGGATCGGCGGAGATCGATCTGTTCTTCCGCTGGGACGTCGACATGTTCCAGACCCTGCAATATGTGAACGCCGCGATTTCGCGGGTGCAGCCTGAGCTTCCCGCAACCGCGAAGATCGAGGCTCATCGCCTGACGTTCGCGGCCTTTCCGATCATTGGCTACAGTCTGACTTCCGACAGCGTGCCGCAAACCAAGCTGTGGGAGATGGCGACGTATGAAATGAAGCCGCGGCTCAACCGTCTGGAAGGGGTTTCCACGGTGGTGGTGCAGGGCGGGCAGGAGCCGGAATTTCATATCACGCCGGATCCCGCGAAGTTGCTGACTGCGGGCATTACCGTCACGGACATTCTGGAGGCGGTGCGACGCACCAATCTTGTCGATTCTCCGGGATTGCTGGAGCGCAATCATCAACTCTATCTCGGGCTGGTCAACGGCCAGGTACGCACGCCGGAAGAAATCGCGAATGCAGTCATCAAGAACACGCCGGCGGGAATTCCGGTGCGCATTGGGGATATTTCCACCGTGGCGCCGGGTGTGAAGCCGGTTTACACCGTCGTGACCGCGAACGGCAAACCCGCCGTGCTTTTGAACATCAATCGCCAGCCCGACGGCAACACCATGCAAGTTGCGCAGGAAGTGCACGACGAAATCGAGCGCATCCGCACGACACTGCCGCCCGGAGTGCACATCGAACCTTTTTACGATCAGTCGATCATCGTGGGAGACTCGATTCGCAGCGTGCGCGACGCCATCCTCGTGGGACTGATTCTCGCTTCGATCATCCTCGTGGTATTTCTCCGCGATTGGGGGACTTCGCTGGTGGCCGGGCTGGTCATTCCGGTGACGGTGCTGGTCACCTTCATCGCTCTGAAGATGATGGGGCAGACGTTTAACCTGATGACGCTGGGGGGTCTGGCGGCAGCCGTGGGACTGGTGATTGACGACGCCATCGTGGTGGTCGAGAACATCGTTCTGCACCGCGACGCTGGGCAAGGACGGGTGGAAGCCATCGAAAGTGCGTTGCGAGAAATCACCGTCCCGCTGATCGGGTCGACCATTACGCCGGTGGTCGTATTCATTCCGCTGATCGTGATCACGGGGGTTACGGGAGTCTTCTTCCGCGCGCTGGCAGTGACCATGACGGTTTCTTTGCTGACCTCTCTCGCTCTGGCGCTGACCTGGACGCCCACGCTGAGCCAGTACTTCATCAAGGGACGGCACGAGAAGGAAGGCGCGACTCCAGGTGGGGATGGCAGCTCTCCAGCGCCGGTTCCAACGGAAACTGCGGACGAAAGTAACAATGCCCTGAAGTTGCTCGCCGCGGAAGAACGGCATTTAAGTGGCTTCTTCCTGCGGGTAGTCAATTTTCATGAACGCTGGCTGCGCCAGGCGCTGGAACGGCCGCGCCTGCTGGCCCTGTTCAGCGCCGGCCTGATCGTCGTTGCCTATGTCTGTTACAACTATTCCGGTTCCGACCTGCTGCCGGAAATGGATGAAGGCGGATTTGTGCTGGACTACCTGATGCCCGCAGGCAGTTCGCTGGCGGAAACCAACCGCGTGGTCAGTCACATCGAGCAGATGCTGCGCGAGACGCCCGAGGTGGAAAGCACTTCACGGCGCACGGGATTGCAGCTCGGGCTGGCCGCCGTCACGGAAGCCAACTACGGCGACGTTCTGGTCAAACTCAAGGCCAAGCGCGATCGTGAC
>Ga0209415_10010997_pt1 | contig 15306 bp, 11 predicted proteins | sample PeaSoiSIISIP2007_FD_187696 | JGI IMG/M metagenome (GOLD analysis project Ga0209415, IMG submission 187696) | Peat soil microbial communities from Weissenstadt, Germany - SII-SIP-2007 (SPAdes) (version 2) | ecosystem: Environmental > Terrestrial > Soil > Wetlands > Peat | place: Germany... | reverse complement strand
TTGCCGGATGGGATGAAGCGGTGAACACCTCGTTCTTCTCCGAGATGCTGCAAAGCATCGCCGAGCGCAGCCGCGCATTGATCAAGCGCGAGCGCCGCGAGCCGGCGCATGAGCGCTCGGCCGGGCTCGTCGAACAATGCGAGGAACTCCTGACTGGCCGCGGCGAGGCGTCCGGCGTCGCGCTGGCGCAGGAGATCCTGGCAGGCTACGCGGCGCTGACGACCGGGCCGCGCATCGCCTTTTTCGAGGCGCTCGCCACCACGTTCGGTCACGACCGCGCCCGCATCGACCGCGCGGTGGCGGCCTGGCGGACGTCGCCGAATGCCGACAATGCCTACGAGCTGAACCAGGCGAGCGAACCGCGGCGGCTCGAACTGTTCCGCCGCCTCAATCTCGCCCCCGGCGGCACCGCGGCGCTGGTGCGCATGCGCGAGCAGCTCATCGACGCCATGGCGCACCGCGACGACCTCGCCGAGATCGACAACGATTTCGTTCATCTGTTCTCGTCCTGGTTCAACCGCGGTTTCCTGGTGCTGCGCCGGATCGACTGGTCGACCTCGGCCTCGATCCTGGAAAAGATCATCCGTTACGAGGCCGTGCACGAGATCAGCGACTGGGACGATCTGCGCCGGCGCATCGATCCGCCGGACCGCCGCTGCTACGCGTTCTTCCATCCGGCGCTGGTCGACGAGCCGCTGATCTTCGTTGAAGTGGCGCTCACCCGCGAAATCCCGGACGCGATCGCGCCGATCCTGTCCGACAAGCGCGAGCCCGTCGAACCGCGGCGCGCGACGACGGCGGTGTTCTACTCGATCACCAATTGCCAGCGCGGGCTGGCCGGCGTTTCGTTCGGGCACTTCCTGATCAAGCAGGTGGTCGAGGAAGTCTCGCGCGAAGTTTCGCGCGTCGCGATTTTCGTCACGCTGTCGCCGGCGCCGAATTTCGCCGAATGGCTCAAGCGCGAGCGCGCCAATCCCGCTTCGCTCGCGCTCGACGACGACGACCGCGAAGCGCTCGCCGCGCTCGACAATGCCGACTGGTGGCGCTCGCCGGACGCCGCTGAAAAAATCCGCGAGCCGCTCATCCGCGCCGCCGCCTGGTATTATGTGCGCGGCCGCAACGGCCGCGGCTTGCCGCTCGACGCGGTGGCGCGCTTCCATCTCGGCAACGGCGCGCGGCTCGAACAGCTCGATTGGCTCGGCGACACGTCGGAGCGGGCGCTGAAACAGTCCTACGGGTTGATGGTGAATTACCGCTACGATCTCGATTACATCGAGCGCAACCACGAAGCCTATGCGCAGCAGCACGCCGTGGTCGCCGCGAGCGCGGTGACGCGCCTGGTGACGGCGCCGGCGCGCGAGATCGTTCCGGTGCCGGGATAAAATCCCCAATGCCCAATCTAGTCGGCGTGCTTGAAACCGTGCTCTATGTCGAGGCGTTCGAGCGCGCCTGCCCGTTCTACGAACAGGTGCTTGGGCTCAACAGCATCTACCGCGATCAGCGGCTGTGCGCTTACGACGTCGGCTCCCGCGGCGTGCTGCTATTGTTTCTGCGCGGCCATTCGCTGCAGACCGTGCAGCTGCCCGGCGGCACGATCCCGCCGCATGACGGGCATGGGCCCGTCCACATCGCCTTCTCGATCGGCGCCGATGATCTTGCCGCGTGGCAGGAGCGATTGGCGTCCGAGCACGTCACGATCGAAGGCCGCACCAAATGGCCGCGCGGCGGAATGAGCATTTATTTTCGCGATCCCGACGGCCATCTGGTCGAACTGGCGACGCCGGGTTTGTGGCCGGGATATTAGCGCATGATCCCGAAAAGTGGGTACCGGTTTTCGGAAAAGATCATGCGCCAATCAAAACTAGGATTTTCCGTAAACCGGCACGATCGCGCCGCGGGTGACGCGATTGTCGGGCGAGGCGAGAAACACGATCGTCGCCGCCACCTCTTCGACTTTCGGCCATAGCGCGTGATCGGCGTTGGGCATGGCCTGACGGTTGGCCGGCGTGTCCATGATCGAGGGCGCCACCGCATTGACCAGAATACCGTCCTTGGCGACCTCCTCGGCGAGCGCGGCGGTGAGCGCGGCGACCGCCGCTTTGCTCGCGGTATAGGCCACCATGCCGGCGCCGCTGCGCCATTCCAGCGCCGCGCGCGCGGCCACATTGACGATGCGGCCGCCGGCACCTTGGTTGTTTTGCATCGCATTGACGGCGGCGCGGCAGCACAGCAGGCAGCTGACGAGGTTCATGTCGATCTGCTGCCGGATCGCGGCGAGGCCGGCCTCGCGCAGCGGGCCGAAGGCAAAACCGCCGGCAATGTGGATCGACGCCCATAGCGGCGCGATCCCCTGATAGGCGCGGCCGACGGCGGCCTCAGCGGCGAGATCGCCGGTCACCGTGACCGCGACCTGCTTGTGCTCGCGCAGGCGGAAACGCCTGGCTTCCGCCTCGTCGAAGCACGGCACGTGGCAGAACGCGCCGGCCTCGACCAAAGCCGCGACCACGGCAGTGCCGAGTACGCCGGCCCCGCCGGTGACGACGACGTGGCGCTCGCGGAAATCCATGGTCTTTAATCCCTGGCGGTATCATCGCCGATCTGCGGTGCGAGGCAAGGCCACGTCGAGGATTTGATATCCTGCACCAGGGGAGAATCAGTGGCTGATTTCGATTTCGCCATTATCGGCGGCGGCATCAACGGAACCGGCATCGCGCGGGATGCCGCCGGCCGCGGTTTTAAGGTCGTCCTCATCGAGCAGAACGATCTCGCCTCCGGCACCTCCTCGGCGTCGTCAAAGCTCATCCACGGCGGGTTGCGCTATCTCGAGCACTACAAATTCCGGCTGGTGCACGCGGCGCTGCGCGAGCGCGAACTGCTGCTGCGCGCGGCGCCGCATCTGGTCCGGCCGCTGCGCTTCGTGCTGCCGATCAACGAGGCGCGGCGCTCGGCAATGCTGCTGCGCATCGGTCTTCTCGTCTACGACTGGATCGGCTGGCGCAAGATCTTGCCGGGCACAAGCGAGCTCGATCTCGTCACCGACGCGGCCGGCCTGCCGCTCAAGCATCGCTTCCATCACGCTTTCGAGTATTCCGACTGCTTTGCCGACGACGCGCGCCTCGTCGTGCTCAACGCGGTCGACGCCGCCGAACGCGGCGCCGTGATCCGCACCCGCACGCGCTGCATGCGCGCCGACCGCGGCGACGTGTGGCGGCTCGTCCTCAATGCGCGCGGCCAGCGCGACGTGGTGACGGCGCGGGTGCTGGTCAACGCCGCCGGCGCCTGGGTGGAGGCATTTGCCGAGACGGCGCTGCGGCAACAGCCGCAGGGGCGGCTGCGGCTCGACAAGGGCAGCCATATCGTGGTGCGGCGGCTTTACGATCACGATCGCGCCTACATTTTCCAGGCGGCCGACGGCAGGGTGGTGTTCGCAATCCCGTTTCAGCGCGACTTCACGCTGATCGGCACCACCGACCGGCCCTTTTCCGGCGATCCTTCGACCGTGCTGCCCAGCGGCGAGGAGATCGAATATCTCTGCAGCGTGGTGAACGAGTATTTCCGCACCCCGATCGCCGCCGCCGATGTGGTGTGGGCGTTCGCCGGCGTCCGCTCGCTCTACGATGACGGCGCGCGCAAGCCGCAGGATATCGGACGCGATTATGCGCTGATGCTCGACGAGCGCTTCGGCGAGGCGCCGCTGCTCACCGTCTATGGCGGCAAGATCACGACCTACCGGCGTCTCGCCGAGGATGTTCTCGCGAAACTGTCGCACTTCTTCCCGCGCACGCGGCCGTGGACCGCGCACAGCCCGCTGCCGGGCGGCGATTTCGTCTATGACGGCGTCGAGACGCTGATCGACCGCACGCAGCGAACCTGGCGCTTTCTCACCGCAGATCATGCGCGGCGACTGACGTGCGCCTATGGCACGCGGGTTGACAGGGTATTGACGACGGCGACAGGCCTCGACGATCTCGGCATGCGCTTCGGCGCCGATCTTACCGCCGCCGAGGTGCGCTATCTGATGACGAAAGAATTCGCACGCACCGCCGATGACGTGCTGTGGCGGCGCTCGAAGCTCGGCCTGCACTTTTCCGACGCGCAGCGTGCGGCGCTCGACCATTTTATGGCGCAGGCCGGCGGGCCGCGCGCGTAATCGCAATGCCAGTGCGGGCAGAAATCGGGTGGTGCGACAGCGGCCGCGGTCTTACGGTCGTTGCACGGAGACCATGATGTCCGCATTGTTCGGCCCGCTGCTCGTCCTCGTCTTCACGCTGTCGCAGTCATTCCGCGATGTCTATTTCGGCAGCGTGTTTCAGCATTTCGATTTTTTCGTTGTTATGCTGCTGGCGTTCTCGTGGTCGACGGCGATCTTCGCCGCGGTGACGCTGATCAGGGCGCCATCCGAATTTGCCAGGCTGCGCGGACAATTCGGGACGATTTTTGCCGCCAATGTCACGACCGCCGTGGCCTGGACCAGCTTCTTCTTCGCGCTGACCTATGTCGATCCGGCGATCTGCAACACCATCCACAGCGCCATGGGGCCGCTGACGGTCGTCGTGCTCGGCGCGCGCGGCGTCGCCCTGGCGAAGCCTGGCGCCATCGGCCGCGTCGAATATGCCGGCTACGGCGGGATTGCCGCTTCGGTCGCGGCGCTGTGGTGGATCGTCATCGGCGGCTATTCGGGCATGGCGGTAACAAATCTCGCCGCCAGCGTCGCCGGACTCGCGCTCCTCAGCGTCAGCGGCATCTCGATCGCCATCAGTCTGCTTTATTGCAAGCGGTTGCAGGATCACGGCATCGGCGCGGACACCGTGACGACGGTGCGTTATGTGGTGCTGATCCTCTTCGCCTCGGCGGCGGTGCTTTGGCATCGCGGGGCCGGCGGCGTCGACACGCCGCGGCAATTCGCCATGCTGTCGGCGGCGACGACCGCGTTCATCGTGCTGCCACTCTATGCCTACCAGCTCGGCATCGGGCGCACGACGCCGCTCACCGCCCAGGTCATCCGCGCGCTCGGGCCGGTCTTCGTATTCGCCTTGGAACAGCTTGACGGCCGCTTGCATTATTCGCTGCCGACGCTCGCCTGCATCTTGGTCTATTCGGTCTCGGTCATCGTCAGCAATATCGCGCACGGCTGGACCGACAAATCGGCAACCGGCAGGGGTTTGCCACCGCCGGCCCTGGCGGCGTCCACGACGCATGGCGATCGCTAAAATTTTATCGATCGGCCTCACGGCAGTTTCATCAGTCTGTGTTGATATCGCGGCGGGAAATTGGCGTCTCGCCAAACGGCGATAACGCGGGGCCTCATGGATTCGATCGCGAACCAGCTTGCACGGCAGCTTATGACGCTCAAGGTGCTCATCGTCGACGACGAGGCGAGCATGCGCAAGGTCACGCGTGCGCTGTTGCAGTCGATCGGCGTCCGCAAAATCTACGAGGCGAATGGCGGACGCAGCGGGCTGGACGCCATCTGCATGCGGGCGCCGAATATTGTCATTCTCGATTGGGAAATGCCGAGCCCCAATGGGCCGGAATTCATGCGCGCGGTTCGCGCGCCGGGCAGCTTTCCGCTGCCCGACGTGCCGGTCATCATGCTCACCGGCCACAGCGAACGTTCGTGCGTCGTCGAAGCGGTGCGCCTCGGCGTCAACGAATATCTGATCAAGCCGGTATCGTCGACCGCGATCCTCGCCCGCATTGTCTCGATTCTGGCCAAGCCGCGCCGGATGGTAAAGCAGGGCGACTATTACGGACCCGAACCGCGCAAGCCCGCCAGCTACAAGCCGGAAACCGATCCCGGCTTCAGTGAGATTTTTCTGGTGAATTGAGACCGAATGTCATGGCATCGAAGCGCTTGAACAAGAATATTGAGGATATCATCGAGTCGCTCTGCGTGCTGGTGGTCGACGACAATCAGTACACGCGCAAGATGGTGCGCAACCTGCTGGTCAATTGCGGCATCAAGGACGTCTACGAAGCCGCCGACGGCATCGCCGCCCTCGACATGATACGAACCATGGCCCCTGACGTGGTGATCCTGGACTGGGAAATGCCGCTGCTCAGCGGGCCCGAACTGGTGCGCATAGTGCGTTCGCCCGGCGTGTTTCCGATACCGGACATCCCGATCATCATGCTCACCGGCCACTGCGAGCGCTGGCGCGTCGTCGAGGCGGTGCGGCTCGGGGTCAACGAATATCTGACCAAGCCGGTTTCGGCGAAGGCGCTGCACGATCGGTTGCTTTCGATCACGGCGCAGCCGCGGCCGATCGTGCAGCTCGGCGAGTATTACGGTCCGGAGCCGCGCAAGCTGGTGACGGAATCCGCGGAGGACGACGTGCTTGCCGCGACCGTCGGCGCGGCGGTCGTAAGCTGACCCGCATCTTTCCCCTCGGCGGTAAAATGCTCTAGCGTGATGCTCGCGCGCGCCTCGGGATGGCGCGCCGCACAGCGCGTGCTGACGCGCTCGGAGCATCGATGCAGCCCGTCGGATCAAAGCAGGGTTTTGCGAAACGAGCCTTTGCACCCTGGGCCGACCGCACTTTACAGCCGATATTGCGTGTCGAGGGCCTGAGCAAGCGGTTCGGTCCATTCACCGCGGTCGATCGTCTCTCGCTCGACATTTACCAGGGCGAGTTCTTTGCGCTGCTCGGACCGTCCGGTTGCGGCAAGACCACGCTGTTGCGCCTGATCGCGGGCTTCGAACAGCCGAGCGCCGGGCGCATCCTGCTCGAGGCCGTCGATCTTAAGCCGGTGCCGCCGCATCGGCGTCCCGTCAACATGATGTTCCAGAGCTATGCGCTGTTCCCGCACCTCAATGTCGAGGCCAATGTCGCATTCGGCCTCAAGCAGGAGGGCTTGCCGAAGCGCGAAATCGCCGAGCGCGTCGCCGACATGCTCGCGCTGGTCAAGCTCGAATCCTTCGGCCGGCGCAAGCCGCATGAGCTTTCCGGCGGCCAGCGCCAGCGTGTGGCGCTGGCGCGCTCGCTCGTCAAACGCCCGCGGGTGTTGTTGCTTGACGAGCCGATGGCGGCGCTCGACAAGAAGCTGCGCGGCGAGACCCAGTTCGAGCTGATGGATTTGCAGCGCCGCCTCGGCCTCACCTTCATCATCGTCACCCACGACCAGAGCGAAGCGATGACGGTCGCCGACCGCATCGGCGTGATGGACCGCGGCCGGCTCGTGCAGGTCGCCCCGCCCGCCGAAATCTACGAGCGGCCGAATTCGCGCTGGGTCGCGGATTTCATCGGCGACGTCAATCTGTTCGAGGGCCGTGTCGGCGACGACGGTGCGAGCGTCGAGGGCACGCTGTTTGGCCGATTGCGTGTCGCAGCGAAGATCGATGCCGAGCCCGGCTCGACCGTCTGGGCGGCGGTACGGCCGGAGAAGATGCGCATCGCGCATGAGAAACCATCGCCGGAGCGGGAAAACTGCGCCGCCGCAACGGTCGTCGAGATCGGCTATCTCGGCGATGTCTCGATCTACAAGCTGCGCGTCGGCGGCGGCGTAACGGTGCAAGCGGCGATCGCCAATACCGGCCGGGTCATGGAGCGCGCCATCGGGTATGACGACGAGGTGTGGCTGACATTTGCACCCGAATCCGCGATCGTGCTCACACGATGAAACCGTCATTGCGCGGAGCGCAAGCGAGGATGAGAACGCGATGAACGGCCAGCCAAAACATTCCTTCCTGGCCAAGCTCGTCGTCAGGATCCCCTATGCCTGGCTCATCGCGTTCTTTCTCGTGCCGTTCCTGATCGTATTCAAGATCAGCCTGTCGCAGACCGCGATCGCCCAGCCGCCCTACACGCCGGTATTCGGCCTTGCGAGCGGCTGGCACGGCGTCAGCAACTTCTTTGCCGCGTTGTCGCTCGATAATTACGGATTCCTCGGCTCCGACCCGCTGTACGTGCTGTCCTATGCGAAGAGCCTGGAGATTGCCGCATTCTCCACGCTCTTCCTGCTCGTCATCGGCTATCCCATTGCCTACGCCATCACCAGGGTGCCGCGGCGCTTGCAGGCCGTGCTGGTATTGCTTGTGATGCTGCCGTTCTGGACGTCGTTTCTCATCCGCATCTATGCGTGGATGAACATCCTCCAGCATGACGGGCCGCTCAATCAGTTGCTGCTGGCGCTTCATATCGTGCGCGAGCCGCCGACTTGGCTCTCCACCAATACGGCGGTCTATATCGGCATCGTCTATTCATATCTGCCGTTCATGGTGCTGCCGCTCTACGCGACGCTCGAGAAACTTGACGAGTCGCTGTTCGAGGCCGCTGCCGATCTCGGCTGTCCACGCTGGAAGACGTTCTGGCTGGTGACCTGGCCGCTTTCGGCACCGGGCGTGCTGGCGGGCGCGCTTTTGTGTTTCATTCCGATCGTCGGCGAATTCGTCATTCCCGATCTGCTCGGCGGCTCGCAGACGGCGATGATCGGGCAGACGATCTGGACGGAATTCTTCGCCAACAAGGATTGGCCGACCGCCTCGGCGGTCGCCGTGGTGCTAGTCTTTTTGCTGGTGACGCCGATCGTCGCCTTCCAGCACCAGGCGATGCGCGGCGCGCAGCGAGATTGACGATGCGCAAAGTGTCTTTATTCAATCTCGCGGCGCTCGTGCTCGGCCTCGCCTTTCTCTACTTGCCGATCGTCATTCTGGTGATCTTTTCATTCAACGCGTCGCGGCTCGTCGCGGTATGGGGCGGCTGGTCGACGCATTGGTACGCCGAGCTGGCGGAAGACGCCCCGTTGCTCGAATCGGCTTTCATCAGCATCCGCATTGCGCTGATTTCGGCGACCGCGGCGACGGTGTTGGGCACGCTTGCGGCGGTGTCGCTGGTGCGGTTCGGCCGCTTCCGCGGCCGGCTGCTGTTTGCGGCCATGATCTATGCGCCGCTCGTCATGCCCGAAGTGATCACCGGCCTGTCGATGTTGCTTCTCTTCGTTGCCATTTCGATCGATCGCGGCTTCTGGACGGTGGCGATCGCGCACACCACCATGGCGATGTGCTTTGTCGCCGTGATCATTCAGTCGCAACTCGTCGCTTTCGACGTCAGCATCGAAGAGGCGGCGATGGATCTCGGCGCTTCGCCGCTGCGCACATTTCTCAGCGTGACCCTGCCGCTGATATTCCCGGCCATCGCCGCCGCCTGGATGCTCGCCTTCGCGCTCTCGCTCGACGATCTCGTGATTGCGAGCTTCACAACGGGCCCGGGCGCGACCACTTTGCCGATCCGCATCTATTCGGAGGTTCGTCTCGGCGTGAAGCCGGAGATGAACGCGGTATGCAGCATCATGATCGCCGTGGTCGGCATCGCCACCGTTGCCGCCTCGCTGCTGACCAAGCTCGGTGCGGCGCGGGGAGCGCCCGCACGCTGACTCCGTCGTTGCGAGCTATTGCGCAGCCTTCGGCGTGGCCGGCGTCGCGGCCGGCATCGAAGCGGCGGGGGCGGGTGGCGAGGCCAGCAACTGGTCGATCACGGCGCGCACGGCGTCGCCGGCATTATACGTCTTGGCGGCGTCAAGCAGAGGCGCGGCCGCTCCCGAGCGGCGGATCAGGCTCTGCGGGTCCGGTAGCATGATCGGATCATCCCACTGACCCTGCACGACGAACGGCAAATCGAACTCATTGGCGGTCGTGGTCGAAACCAACGTCGCAATCCCCTTGAGATCGAGATCGCGCGTCGGCAACGAGGCTTGGCCGCCGACCGCGAGCCGCACCGCGGGCCCGTCGAAATGCATATCGTCGACGGACACGGTGCCTTGGTCGATCTTGAGGCTGACGACGAGCTGGTCATACGGCGTGCGCCCGCTGCGGAAATCGCCATTGCCGGACAGTGGACGGCGTTCGAGCCGGCGCAGCAATTGCTCGACATTGATCCCCGCGAGCGCGCCGGCATGGGCGTTGAGCGTGGCCGTGCCGTTGAGCGCGTGAGTAACCGCCAGCACGGAATCGCCGCTGCCATCGAGATTGACCGCCAGGTTACCGCGGCCCTCGAGCCTGTGCAGGCCCAACACCTGGCCGAGACAGTTTTCCAGATCGACGTCGAGGAATTGCATGTGCGATGTCACCGCGATGCCGTTGCCGGCGCTGGCGAGCCCGAGCGAGCCCTTGGCGACGCCGCCGAAGGCCTGCGATTCTCCGATCGTGAGATCGAGCTTGCCGTCGTGCATCGTCGCGGCGACGGCGGTGCGCCCCAATTGCGCGGTCGATATCTTGATGCTCGCCGCGGAGAGCCGCAGATCGAGATTGAGGTCGCCAAAACCGTCGAGCGCGATCGGCACCCGGTCCCAGTTGTGCTCGTTTGCGGCGAGGAGCCTGATCCCGGAGACGTATGGCGTCAGGTCGAGCGTGTCGGCGGCAAGCGTGCCTTGCACCATGCGGTGACCATCGGTCGACAGCGTGAGCGCGCCCTCGGCGGTATTGCCGTCGAGTTCGACATTGACGCTCGAGAGCGACACGACACCGCCGCCGATATCGCTCTGTGCCCGCAGTGCGAAGCGCCCGAAGCCGCCAAACGGCAGCTTGTTCTTGCCGGTCCAGCGCAAGGCGTCGCGCAACGACGGCGACTCAACGCCCAGCGTGCCTTCGATCTTCAACGTCGGCTGCGCGCTGGCCGAGCCGTCGAAGGCAAGATTGAGCGGTGCGCCGGAGAGCCGCACTTTGACGCCCGAGCGGTCGCCGGTGAGCGCCGCCAGGAAATCGCTGAGCGTCAGGCTCGCTTCAATCGGCTCGTCGTGCCACATGAACCGGCCATTGGCGCCGAAACTGCGCGAGATCGACGGCCAGGCGACCTGAAAGTCGACATCTTCGAGCCGTTCGGTGGCGCCGTTGCCGGCGTCATGCACGACGACGGTGCCGCCATGAATGCCGATCTCGGAGAACGACGCCCTGCGGTCGGGATCCGGCTGCAGTGCGTGCGCGAGCGAAGAGATCAGTCCCGACCAGTTCGATTGTCCGTCGGCTGCGAACGCAACATTGATCGTCGGCCGCACCAGCGTCACGTCGGCGATTTCGATGCGTCCGGCCAGCAGCGGAAAATAACGCAGCCGCGCCGTTAATTCGTCCGCCGCCACGGCCGGCTCGCCGGTGCGGTCGTCGCCTAGCACCACATTGCGGAAACGCACGGCTCCGGATGGGAACAGCGAGAGCGAGACATCGTCGCCCAGCATCGGATCGAGACCGGTCACGGCGTGGATTTCCGACTTCACCGCGTCGCGCACCGATGCGGCCGGCATGAGAAACGACAACGCGACCAGCGTAACGAACGCCGCCGCGACCATAGCGGCAACGGCAATCGCGAGGCGTTTCAAGCCGGTGGCCGCAGTCACGGGACGCTGTTCCGATTGTTGTGAGGCCGGTCGAATATACCGAGCGGCAGGTGAGCTGCATACCTGCCCGGTATCTGTGTCGCTTTCGTGGCCAGTGTCGGCGCCGCGGGCGCCCAAATGCCCGCCGTGATTAAACTATTGCGGCTCGGGTCTGAACCTCTGAGCGCTCAGCGCGCCGCCGCCCGCCACGCTTTGGGCTCGCGCGCCTGCGCCACCTCCGCGATCAGCTTGCCAATCATGGCCTGCCCGAACGAATTGAAATTTTGGGCGACCATGACAAAAGCGCCCGGACCGCCGACGACGTTATTGCGATAGTAGTTGTCGAGCCCGCCCGGCGGATTGGTGTGGCCCGGATTCCACGCCAGCGGATTTTCGCTGAGGATCACCAGGCCGTTGATGGTGATGCCTTTGGCAACGGCTTCGTCGCGCAATTGCGAGACCTCGCGTCCGGCATTGTTGGTGCCGTCGCCGGAAATGTCGATGATGCGGCGGGTGGACTGGTACGGCGCCTGCGCGAGCCGGTTCTCCGCAAATTCGATCGCGCCGCTGATCGAGGTGCGATCCGCAAACGTGCGCGGCGCTTCAATCAGGCGATCGCCAAAATCCTTCGCGGCAGCGGCATCGCTGACTGTCGTCCAGTTGATCACCACCTGCTGCGATTCGGCGCCCGACCACTCGACGAACGTCAATCCGATGCGGCCATTTTTGCCCGATTGAATCGTCTCGATCACGTGCGGATCGGAGATGGCGGCGGCATAACCCTCGCGTTGCAACTGGAATTTGGCGGAGTCGATGCTGCGCGATACGTCGGCGGCCAGCACCAGTATGAGATCGACATCGTCGACGGCAAACGCGGTCGCGGGAAGCAAAACGAGACTGGCGATGATCAGCGTCAGGACGATTTTGATCATGCGCATCGCCGCACCCCGTCGTGGCTTGCCGTAACGGACGGCGCAAACCCGACGAATTTAAGTCTAGCCGATTCCGCACCTGTAAAGCGATCCAGGCGAACGACTGGGGATGGCGGCCGATCGGCTCCAAATACGATGAGAAAACTATTCGGCAACAACGCGATTCGGCGGGAAAGCGATCTCAATGAGCGTGCCGGCGTTCGGTGCGCTCTTGATATTAAAATTGGCGCGGTTGGCTTCGGCAAGCGCCTTGGTCAACGGCAGCCCGAAGCCGGTTCCGCCCGAACCCCAGCTGCCGGACGTCGCCGTCTGCCGGAACGGTTCAAGCGCCGCCAGGATGTCCTTTTCGCTCATTCCGACGCCGGTATCGCGCACGCGCAGCACGGCCTCACGGATGTCGGAGAACACCGTCGACACGATCACCTGGCCGCCGGGGCCGGTGAACCTGATCGAGTTCGACAGCAGGTTGAGCACAATCTGGCGCAACGATCGTTCGTCGGCGACGACGAGCGGCAGCCTCGGCGTCAGCGCGGTGCGGATAATGATGCGCGCGCGGTTCGCCTGCGGCTGCATGATGCCGACGCACTGCTGGGTCAGCTCATTCAGATTGACGTTGGCGAATGTCAGCTCGACCTGGCCGCTTTCGATCTTGGAGAGATCGAGCAGATCGTTGAGCATCGAAACAAGATGCGTGCCGGCATTGTGGATGTCCTTGAGATATTCGCGATAGCGCTCGTTGCCGATCGGGCCGAAGCGCTCGGCCATGATGACCTCGGCGAAACCGGTCATGGCGTTGAGCGGCGTGCGGATCTCGTGGCTGACCTTGGCGAGGAACTCCGCTTTGGCCGCCGCGGCGCGCAGCGCATCGCGCTTGGCGTTGCGCAATTCGTCCTCGATCTGCTTGCGGGCGGCGTTGTCGCGGAACACGGCGCAGAAACGGTCGCCGCCGATGCGGGACAACGTCATCGCCAGCGGAACGATGCGGTCCTCGCCCGCGCGCGCCTCGACGTCGAGAAAGTTATTGAGGATGTTGGTGCCTTTCGCCACGCGCTCGAAATAATCGCGCGCGGCGCTTTCGCTGCCTGGCGCCAGCCATTCGCCGAGCGGGCGGCTGGTCATGTCGCTTGCAGTCTGGCCGAACAAAACGGCGGCACGGGCGTTCGCGGCGACGACTTTGCCCTGGGGATCAAGCGTAATGACCCCGTCCGTCGCCGCATCGAGTATGGATTTAAGCTCGCGGTTCTCGCTCTCCGCGGCGCGAAGGGCGAGATCGCTTTCACGGCGGCCCGCCGCGGCCTGGCCGTTGGTCAGGATCAGCGCCAGCGCGGACGCCCCGTTCCAGGGCAGCGATACCATGCGGCCCTCGACCGGCAGCGTGTCGCCGCCGCGCGTTACGATCGACAGCGATTGCGCACCGGCGCTTTCGGCAAGCGCGCCGGTGCCGGGCTCGGCGAACAGCCGGGGCAGTCCGCCGGCCGCCTCGAGTGCGGCGAGGCTCTCGAAACCGGTCCATTCCAGGAAATGACGATTGGCGTAGATCAGCGCGTCATGCCGATAGATCAAGATGCCGATCGGAATGCGATCGAGCAGCAGGTGCTCGGCGGCCGCGTCCGGCGCGGATGTCGCTTCAGCGGCGACGGCTTCGCGTTCTTCGGCCGGCGGATTTTCAGCCTCGTTCTGGGCCGGCGCCTGTTGCGGTTCGCGCAGCCGCGCGGTGAGTTCCTGCGCCAGTTCGCGGAATGCCCTGCGCTCCACCGGGCTGAGCGTCGGCGGCGCCTTCGGTTCGCCCGGCGACGGGCGAAACGGCACCACATTCGCGGCAGCCGGCGCGACATTCAGCGTAGGGCGCTCGGACCGAGGCGCTGCTTCCGACGTTGCGGATGCGGCAGGTCCGGGCGGCGTCTCGGCGGCCGGCGCTTGCGGCGGCGGTTCCGGCGCCGGCAGGAATCCCATCGGCCGCTCCCGGCGGATGCGAGCCAGGTGGTTGATGCGCTCGAGGTCGCGGCAGACGCCGAAGCCGCGATAGCCGCGAAAGCTGCGATCGCGATCGAACACCGGCAGGCCCGACAGCTCGATCGACAGCCGCCCGGTCGAATTGTCGACCGGCCAGGCGATGACGATGCCGCTCCAGGTCTCGTGCGTCGCCACCGCGCGGGCGACCAGATTGTTCGGATCGAGTTTCAACTCGTCGGCGATCTCGCTCCAGAGGCGGCCGAACGCCGCCGTGGTTCGCGGTCCGATCAGATCGATGAATTCATCCGAGCCGACACCGAAGCGGCCGTCCGCATCCATGTGCCAGACGAACCGCAACGGGTGACGCCGTTCCGTCACCGGCTCGTCCTGCGCGGTCGCCGGCGCCGAGGCCGACTCGACCGCCGCCGCAACCGGCGATGCTTCGACAACGGCTTCGGGCGCCGCTGCGGCAGGCGCCGGCTCCGGCTTTTCGGGAGTGCTCTGCGGGCGCGGCGCTGCAGCCGGCTGCGGCGTCAGAGCGAGCGCGATCACGCGCGAATCCTCATTGCCGAGACGCGCGGCATTGACCTCGAGCGAGGCGCCATTGAGCTGTGCGGTCCCGCGCGCGCTGCCGGTTTCGAGCGCCGTGGCGGCGAGCGTCTCGATGCCGAGCGCCGACAGCATGGCCGCCCCCGACAGCCGCGCGAGCGCGGCCGCATTGGCATGAAGCAGCTTGCCGTCGGGCGCGAAACCGGCAAGCGCCTGGTCGCGATCGGCGAACAGGCGGTGCAAGCGTTCGCTCAACGTCAGCGCCGGCCCCGCCGGCTCGGCCGCGGCGATCAGCACCGCTTCCTTGCCGTCGGCAAGAACGATGCGCGTGCAAGTGCAGGTAAGCGCGCCGCCAAGACCGGCGCCAAAGCCGCGCAGGCGTTCGAGCCGCTCCGGCGCCCCCGCTGGCAGCGTCGCGGCCAGTCGAATGATCTGGACCGCGGACGCGTCGCTCGCGTCGAACCGGCGTTGCGCACATGCGGCCGTGGTCGCCGCGCCGAAGATCGCCGCGCCGACCGCATTGGTCCACAAAATCTGCGATCCGTCGGTGCTCCACAGCCACGCCGGC
>Ga0209415_10010996_pt1 | contig 15306 bp, 12 predicted proteins | sample PeaSoiSIISIP2007_FD_187696 | JGI IMG/M metagenome (GOLD analysis project Ga0209415, IMG submission 187696) | Peat soil microbial communities from Weissenstadt, Germany - SII-SIP-2007 (SPAdes) (version 2) | ecosystem: Environmental > Terrestrial > Soil > Wetlands > Peat | place: Germany... | reverse complement strand
GAGCGTCGCCCTGGGCCCTCCGGCGGGGAGCGTCGCCCTGGGCCCTCCGGCGGGGAGCGTCGCCCTGGGCCCTCCGGAGGCGCCCGTCGTCCCGGATCGCCCGCTGGCGAACCGGGCCGCACGAACGGTCGTCAACCTGCAGCCTCACGCTCGGCTCACTCAGATGCCGCCCCACCGCGCCGGGCAGCTCCCCGTTTCGAACCGGGAACAGTCCATCGCGACGCCTTGTTCGTGAGCCTCGCGCCCGAGCAGCGACCAATCGCGGAGCGTCTCGCTGCAGGCGGCATTCCTGCCGTTCGCCGGGCGGTGGCCGAAGAGCGGGAGCGTGCTCGCTCCGAAGGCAGGCCCGAGGCCAGCGGTGAAGCGATCCTGACACTTGCAGAGCAGCTCGCCCCGTCCGTCAAGCAGGCGATCTGGCTCGACCGGGCGGAGGCGGCGCTGGCGCAGCTTGATCGGATCTCCCTTCGAGACCTGCGGACGACGGTCGTGGCTGCGGCCCCGCGCGACGAGACCGCTCGGGAGCTCGATAGGAAGCTTCGTGAGGAGCTGGACAAACGGGTGAAGAAGCTCCGCTCCAACTGGGAAGAGCAAATGACTCATGCCCTCGAAGAGGGCCGCGTGCTTCAGGCGCTTCGTTTCTCGGCCCAACCTCCTGAGCCGACTGCCCGCTTTCCAGCCGCGCTTGTCGAGCGACTTGCGACGAGTGCAGGCGCCGCGATGACCTCGAGCACGCCAGTCGAACGATGGCTGGCCGTTCTCGATGCGGCCACCAGCTCGCCGATCAGGCGCCAGATCCGTCCTGAAGGCCTGCCCGAGGATCCTTCGGGTGAGATCCTGCGCAAGGCTCGAATCGCCGCAGGCAGCATTCCCGCTCTTGCACCAATGGTCGGCCTGTCCATGCCACCGCCACCCAAGCCGCTTCGGCCAGGTCGCCCGCTCCGACCACCTCGCCCACCGGCGCGCGATCAGCAACGACCTCGTCCGCCTACAGCGAGGAGGACGAATGTCGTAGCTGTCGCCGAGGAGGCGCTTCCGGCCGCTGCCGCCGAGGAGGCGCTTCCGGCCGCTGCCGCCGAGGAGGCGCTTCCGGCCGCTGCCGCCGAGGAGGCGCTTCCGGCCGCTGCCCCCCCCGAGGAGGCGCTTCCGGCCCCTGCCGCCGAGGAGGCGCTTCCGGCCCCTGCCGCCGAGGACGCCCTGCCGGAGCCGCAAGCTGAAGACATTCCGCCGCCGCCGTCGGAGGGCACGCAGGCCTGAATCCGCTTGGACCGTACTCTCGGTCCGCTCTCGCCTCCACTTCGGCGGCAGCTTGCCCGCCCTACTCTTGCAGCCTCCGGTGCATGACGAGGAGGCGAGCGACGAAGCCCGAGCCCTCCAAGAAGTTCTTCGATGCCCTCATTCCAGGGAGCACTCGCACGTCGACGCCGGTGGCTCCCCGCCGCAGGGCCCATTCGGCTACAGCCTCCAGCAGCTGTTCCCCTACTCCGACCTCACGCGCACCCGGATCGACGTAGATCACCTCGACCGTAGCGGCCTGCGACGAGTCAGGCATCGTCTTGAGCCGAACAGCTGCGAGGCCGACCGGCACGTCGTCGAGCACGCCGAGAAGGACCAGCCACTGGCCGTCTTGGATGATCGATTCAAGTTGGGTCTCGAGAGGTTCGGCGAAGGATTCTCTTAGGAGATGTACCGGGCCGCCGCGCTCGCCGGCCAGGGCGCTCCGGTACGCACGGTAGAGGTCCGCGAGTGTCCCCACATCGCCCTCGGCCGCGACGCGGGCACCAACCTGCATAGCTGCCTTCGTAGCTTCCTAGCGCCCTCGGCTCAGGCCGTGGCGCCGTCACGTTCTGAGTTCAGTTGGGCGATCCGGTGCAGGACCGTGCGCCGGCGGCGAGTGGCGGACTCGTGCCGTCGCACGGCCTCGAGCTCGAGCGGCGTGAGTGACGCCAGTCTCTCGACAACCTGTGACGCCGCCAGCGTGTCGTAGGCCGGAATGGCGAGGTCACGACCCGCGGCATTCGTCGCGGCAGCCTCTGGGGGAGTCTCCTTCCTGCTGTCGACTCCAGGCGGGGCCAAGGTGGCTGGCCTGGGATCGTGTGGCGCAGCGGCCTCATGACCTGTCGCTCGCGCTTCCGGGCTCGCATCTCGGGGCGACCGCGAGTCCTCAGAGGGTCGCGCGCTTTCTCGAGCTTTATGAGGGTGACCATCCGAACCGTGATGAGCCGGTTCCACTGGTCGTGTTCTCGCGGCGACCGGGCCACCACGCGCCGAGGTCGGGCGGTGGCGGGTTACTTCTTGTTCGGCTTGACCGCGCGCCGGGCGTGGCGGAGTTGCTCCTAAACGCCGGCGGCTCTCCGCGACAGCGAACCTTCCGATCAAGCGGGCGACGGCGACCTGTTTCTCGACACCCTCGCGGCCGCGCTCGGCGAGCCGCGGTACTTCCTCGGCGGCAACGATCGCAGCCCCGAGCGGCGCGTACACGAGGCAATCGAGCAACACCTCGTAGACAGAACGTTCTTCAGGCACGACCCGACGCTACCGCAGGCTTTGCGAGATCTGTCGCGCCTGGTTCACACGCAGTCCCGGCACAGCAAGCGCTTCTTGTCTGCGAGCTGGGTCTGGCTCTTCACGAGGAAACACGACCGGCAGACGAATTCCCCCGGTTGCTTGGGCAGCACGCGAAGCGAGCCCTCGCCGCGGTCCTCGGAGTCGGGCGCCTCCTCCTCCTCTTCGTCTTCCTCGTCGTCGTCCGCCACGACGAGGCGTTCCTTCAAGATCACGTCGAGGCTTGCCTCGACGTCGTCGTCATCGAGCTCGTCATCGTCCTCATCCTCGGTCTCGATCGGCACGATCTCGCCTTCGACGACGACGGCGGTCGAATCCCCCACCTCGTCGTCATCATCGAGCTCGTCGACCAGCACGACGTCTGCCAGCTCCTCGTCGTCATCGAGCAGATCGGCTTCCGTGAGATCCTCGAGGTCTGCCTCGTCCGCGTCGGGAACCTCGAGGTCGTCCACCTCGACTGGCTCTTCAGGATCCGCCGTGTCCTTGGTGTCCTTGCGCATCAACGTCCTTCACGTAGTCGGAGCTGGGGCTCCCCGCGCCCCGCTGACTGGTGCCGAGGTCGCGGCGGGATGGACTATACGGCACTGATGCCCGGTTCCGACCACTTCCTGGCCAGTTTCTTCAATCGATCGGAAAGTCGCTGAGGTCACGGGGCGGTAGGACCCAGGGAGCCTTTGGGGCCACCCGCGTCGCCTGCCCGGGCGATACGCCGACGTGAACCGTCGACGAGGGCGTTCTCTACTCGACCCCTGGGTCCCCACCACTCGCAACACCCCCGGACGACCTACGAGCAACGTCCGGATGTTCCGGATGTAGCCCTCGGCTTGAGGGGACTCCATAGTTATGACCAGTGTGAGAGTGCGCGTCAAGCGGACGAAAGAAGTCCCCCGTCAGAGGCTCGGCCCGGGACGCGGGAACCGCTTGGACTCCGCCCGTTGCTCCGCCTCGAGGCGGCCGAGTGGAGCCTCGCTGTGGTCTACAAAGCACATGGTTTCGGCAATTGCGTGGTGGCCGGCCTGCTCGGCGATGAGCCGGTGCATCTCTTGGGCGATGCTCCGGTAGGCCGGATGACCCTGCGGTCCGGACCGCAACTCGAGGACATGCATGGCCTCGCGGGCGTTCAACTGCAACACAAAACGGATATTGAACGCCAGCGCCACCGCGTATGCGCTCTGCTCCGGGAAGTAGGGGGCGAGTGCGTCGTGGAGGCTCTTCGAGCGCTCGAGTGACTCGAGAAACCGGGCCGAGAGGCCAGCGGCTTCGACGAGCTCGGGAACGTCGAAGCCAAGGTCGGTGCCGAGCGGCTGCCACTCGACGGTGAGCATCCGATGACGCTGGAGGTCCCGAAAAGCTCCATAGTCCGCCACGATGTCAAACCGGTACGACGTGCGCTCCAGAGCTCTCCCGGGACGGTGACGACGATTGGAGCGCTCTCCAACGTAGGCCTCGAGGATCGCCCGCCGTTGGCCATGCCCGAGCGCCGCGACACGCCGGGCAACCTCTTCTTCCGGGAGATTGAGGTACGGATAGCACATGGCCACCAGGACCTTGTCCTCGCCGGCCGGGTCGAAATCTGTGAGCGTCACCGAATTTCCCGGAGCGGGGACTTCGACAGCCCACAGATCGTGGACCGCCGCCTCCATCGCTTCACGCCGGCCCTGGAGGTACTCAGTCCACACTCCGCCCCGCTCGGGTCGGTCGATCCGGGTGAGAAAGGAAGGGATGACCTTACGCAACTCGACCAGGATGAGGTCCGCGTAGCGGCGAGCCTCGGGCAGAGGATGCGCCCGCATCCGGAGCAGCAATTGCTCGTAGCTCTGCCCTGATCCGAAAATCCCGACATTGGATAGCGATCCGGCCGGCAGCAGGCCTCGCAACGCGTCGAGACAGCGCGCCCGCACGGCCTGGTGGTGAGCGAGCTCGGACACGCCGCCCGACCTTGGACTCTCGTGGCTGACGAACGATTGCAGTTCGGGCAAGAGCTCTGCGTACGTGTCGAACATGCGATCCATCTCGCCGATGTAACGAGCGCCGAGCGGCGACTCGAGCACGTCGTGATCGCGGTGATACCGGTAGTGCCCGGACGGCAGGCGACTGTCGTAGCGGATATACCGCGTCGACTGCTCGAGATAGGCCATCAGTCGTCCCCACTCGAGAATCTTCGTGAGCACGTTCGACGACTGCTCGCAGGCGAGATGCACCCCGCCGAGCTGAGCGACCGAGTCGTCCCCGTACTCGCTGAACACTCGGGCGTACAGCTCCTCGGCACGCCGCAACCCGACGGACGCGTCGAGGCTCGTGTCCCCGGCCACGTCGAGCTCGTCGACGAACTCGTCGAGGAAGAGTCGACGAAGGCTCTTGGAGGACCGCGAGTAGCGCGCGAAAAGGGCGCCCTTCACGACTTCGGGCAGGTTCACGAGCGCGAACACGGGGCCGTCGAGATTGGTGAAATACCTGCCGAGCAGCTCCCGCTCCTCGGCGGTGAACTGCTCAACGCCCGCGATCGACATGCCCGGACGAGATTACGGCGCGGGTTGCCCACCGGCGCGGATGGTGCCGTGCTCAACGGGGATCGTGACCATCGACGATGCCGCCACCACATCCCGGAGCAGTCGACGGGCCGCGGCGCGAGCGCTCTTGGCCGTTTCCTCCCGGGCAGCGACCGTCGCGACCTGCCGGAGAAGGTCGATGACCTGCTTCACATTGCGGACGAAGTCACCGCCGGAGATGAGCGGTGCCACCCGGTGTCCCCGCCTGCCTGAACCCGGGCCCGACTGGAGGACCTGGCGGAGGTCCCGCCCGTTCGCCCAATCGAAGATGAGCGAAGCGAAGCCTGCGTCGACACCGCGTGTGACCGGCAGATGCTCGTTCCGTTCCTCGGCGGCCAAGGCCTCCGACAGCTCCTCGATCGCCTCGAGGCGGCGAGCGACTTTGGCATTCGGAGCAGGAAACGGAGCGTCGCGCTCCCTACGCGCCTCATAACAGAAGCCCGAGGCGACTGCTGCGAGACTCGCAGGATCGAGCCCGTCGAGCTGACCGGCCTCCAGGGACTCGACCACGAGAAGATCGGCTTCGTGATACAACCCTGCCAGCCGAGCCCCCGCATCGGTGACCTTCCAGCCGTCGACGTAGCCGCGGCGTTCCAGCACACCGATTACGGCGTCGAGCTCGCCCGCGAGGTCCTCGTCGCTCAGGAACTGCGCGAATGACGAGCTGACCAGCGTGTACGCAGCTTCGCGGGAGTGGCGACGGACGAGGTTCACCGCGAGGTTGTAGGTCGGCCGGAACGACGAGGACAACGCCCGCGGCCGCCCGCCCGCGATACGAGCTACGTCGTCGAAGGTGTGGAACGGGGAGCAGAGCACGGCCGCGTATCCGATCTCGTCGATGCCCCGCCTGCCGGCGCGGCCCGTGAGCTGCGTGTACTCCCCAGGCGTCAGCTCCTGGTGCCCACTCCCGCCGAATTTCGTCACCTCCTCGATGACCACTGACCTCGCCGGCATGTTGATCCCGAGCGCCAGGGTCTCGGTTGCGAAGACGACTTTTACCAGGGCCTCGGCGAAGCAGGCTTCCACCGCCTCCCTGAAGGGGGGCACCATCCCTGCGTGATGGGCAGCAATACCTGCCTCGAGGCCGGCCATGTAGCGCGGGTAGCCGAGCACCGCGAGGTCCTCATCGGTCAGCGGGTCGACATAAGACTCGAGAATTGCGCGGATGCGCTGGCGCTCATCGGGAGTCGTCAGGCGAAGCCCGTCTTCCAGGCAATGTCGCACGGACTCGTCGCACCCCGCCCTCGAGAACACGAAGTAGATCGCCGGTAAGAGGTGTTCGTCGGCGAGGCGATCGACCACCTCGGCTCGCCGGGGACGGTACAGCTGCGGACGTCCCGAGCGCGAGCCAACGCCTGGCGTGGTCGGCCTTCTGCCCCCGGCCAGCGGCCGAGGACCGCTCACGGACCTCCGGCCGGTTCCCGGGCGGGCGATCAGCTCATCGAGCTTGACCGCCTCGGGATTCGGGCGGCCGTCGACGAAGGTGGGCAGCAAGTGGATCCGCTCCGCGAGACGGTCCCCGACGACGAAGAGGTCCTTCAGCTCGACAGGCCGGTGCGTCTCGATCACGACGCCCGTCGCGCCGCGCACCTGGGAGATCCACGCCGCCAGCTGGTCCGCGTTCGCCACCGTCGCCGACAGGCACACGAGCGTCACGCTGGGAGGCGCACCGAGGATGACCTCCTCCCAGACGCCACCGCGGTACCGGTCCTGCAGGAAGTGGACCTCGTCGAGCACGACGAAGCGCAGGTCGGAGAGACGACCTGGCTCCGCGTGGATCATGTTGCGAAGCACCTCGGTCGTCATGACGACGATCGGGGCCTGACCGTTGATGGAGTTGTCGCCCGTCAGGAGGCCGACCCGGTCAGCACCGTACTTGCGCCGGAGATCTCCGTACTTCTGGTTCGACAGCGCCTTGATCGGTGTCGTATAGAACACCTTGGCCCCCTCGCCGAGGGCGAGGTGCACGGCGTACTCGGCGACAACCGTTTTGCCCGAGCCCGTGGGTGCGCTGACGAGGACCGACTGCCCGTCGTCGAGCAGATCAAGCGCATGGAGCTGGAACCTGTCAAGCGGATAGGGATGGTCCGCGACGAACTGCTCCCGAGAGGCGAGGCCAGTGGAAGGCGCCTTCATGCGCTCCTTCGCTTGCGGCCGGTCACTTGCCCAGCATCTTGCCGATGACGATGGATCCCTCGTAGAAGAGCAGCAGCGGGATGGCGAGCGCCATCATCGAGAACGGATCCGAGCTCGGTGTCACGACGGCGGCGAAAAGCACCATCCCGATGATCGCCCACCGCCGCCACTTGGACAGGCGCGCCGGAGTAAGCACCCCAGCCAACTCGAGCGCGACGAGCACAACGGGAAACTCGAAGGTCACGCCGGCCGCCAGCATCAGCAGCAGGATCAGCTGGATGTAGGCGTTGGGCGACAGGATCGCGGTGATGTGAGGGCCGCTGACGTTGAGCAAGAAACGCATCGCGTGCGGGAAGGTCAGGTACGCCACGAACGCCCCCAGCGCGAACAAGATGACCGTGGCGGCCGTGAACGGGAAGGCGTAGCGCTTCTCGTTCGCCTTGAGACCTGGCGTCACGAAACGCCACAGCTGGAAGAGCAGGACGGGCAGGGCGAGCAGGATCCCGCCGTAAGCCGCAACGTCGAGGCGGAGGGAGAATCCCTGGAGAGGGCCCGTGATGAAGAAGTTGCACGACGGGTGCACCACCCGACCCGTCTTGGTCGTGTAGACCAGCGCGCGGCAATAGGGATTTTGGAGCCCACGCAGGATGGGGTTGTAGAGCACGTAACACGCGATCGCCCCGACTGCAATCGTGCAGATGCAGATGATGAGTCGGCGGCGGAGCTCTCCCAAGTGCTCGCCGAGCGTCATAGCGTCCGGAGAAGGACGCGGATGTTCTCTCCGGGCGCGAATCCTTGCAAGCCTCGGTGGGGCGGCCATCGCTCAGTTCATGCTCGGGTCGTCGAGCGTGAACACCGTGTCGGCGGCAAGCGAGCTTGCCGACGCCCACGACGGCACGGCTGGGGCTCGTCGAGCGTCTGCCGCGCCCGCTGGCTCCTGGCGGCCGAGCAAGGGGCGCCAGCCGGTCTGAGACTCGTCCTGCTCGCCATCTAGGGCCCAGTTCCCTGCCCGGTTCCCGGTGATGGTGCCTAGCCCTCTCGTCTCGTCGGATGATTCGGCAACCGAGCCGTTGGCTGAGGTTGCCGCACCGCCGACCGACGGGTCCGCCAGCCCGGATACGAGCCCGGTCAGGTAGCCGCTGACCGCCCGCGACGGGCTGGTCGGGATTCTCGGCAGGTCGAGGTCCGGAACCGCGGATCGGACCTCCTCCTCGAATTTCTCCCGCAAGCGATTCAGCTCGCGCCACGCGCCACCCAGTTGCCGCGCGGCAGTGGGCAGCCTCTCAGGCCCGAGCACGATGAGCGCGATAACCAGGATCATCAGGATCTTGGCCGGGTCGAGACCGCCCACTGACCGATCCTACCGTGCTGCCGGTTCGGCGACCGGCTGGGGCTGGGGCCTTGTCATATCAGTTCCCCTCCGACGTGCTCCGCGCTGCTTCGGCTGGCAGGTGTATGTTCGGCGCTCGAGCGGGCAACGCTCGAGCGACGGAGTTCGCTGGACACCGCCAGGTCTACGGACCTACGGGCTGGCGCGGACCACATCGGGGTGAATCGCATGGCCACGCGAGGCTACTCCTTCCCCTCCGCGGGCCCGGTGCTGACCAGGCCTGTTAGAACCAGTGGAAATACGGGTGCCCGAAGCGCCACACGATCACGATCACCTTCCCCACCACGAGCGAGGCCGGCAGGGTCCCCCACGACCGGCTGTCGGCTGAGTCTCCTCGACAGTCGCCCATCACGAAGTAGTGAGCCGGCGGGATCGTCGTTGGTGCGATGTTGATAGCTGACTCGGAGCACAACCCGGTGAGGGCTGGCAGCCAGGGCTCGTTGAGCGGATGCCCGTTGACGTAGACCGTGTCCCCTCGAGACGAGATCGTCTCACCCGGAAGTCCGATGACTCGCTTGACGAGATCGGCGTCCAACGTGCCGACATCTTGCGGGGGCCGCTTGAAGACGACGATATCGCCGCGGTGGATCGTGTAGCCGAACTTGACGACGACGATGCGATCGCCGATCTGAAGTGTCGGCAACATCGAACCCGACGGCACGTAGAAGGCTTGGACGACAAACGTCCGCAGACCGGCCGCCACGAGCACCGCGAAAAGAACGACTGCGACCCACTCGATGAGGTGTCGCCTTCGGCTCCGTTCCCTTGCCGACTTGCCGCGGGTACCCGAAGCAGCAACAGGAAGCGGCACCTGGTCTGTTGCTCGAGTTCGCGACCCATCTGCAGGGGCTGTAACCGTGTCCGCGGTGACCGATGGAGCGGGGGACGTTCCCAGCTCGTTCGCGTCCATCGAACTTCTGCTCAGATCCCTCACCGGCTGAAGCCTAAATCGATTCGATGAGCCGCTCGACGCGCTCGTCGTGCGAGCGGAACGGATCCTTCAGCAGGACCGTGCGCTGTGTCTGATCGTTTAGCTTGAGATGGACCCAGTCAACGGTGAAATCGCGGCGCTTTTCCTTCGCACGCTTGATGAACTCACCCCGCAAGCGCGCTCGGGTCGTGGCCGGAGGCGAGTCCATCGCCTTGGTGATGGCCTCGTCGGTCGTCGTACGATCAACAAGGCCTTTGGCCTGGAGCATATAGAAAATGCCCCGGCTGCGATCTACGTCATGGTATTGAAGATCGAGCAGAGCGACTTTGGGATGGCCGAGAGGGAGCTGGTGGCGAGCACGATAGGCCTCGACCAGCTGGTGCTTGATCACCCAGTCGCACTCGCGGTCGAGGCTGAACGGGTCCTTCTCGATGCCCTCCACGCAGTGCTGCCACATCGACAGCGCGCGCTCCTCGAGCGGCGGGAGCCCTCGACGTTCCTGGTAGCGAAGCGCCCGATCCAGGTACTCACGCTGGATGTCCAGGGCACTGAGCTCCCTCCCGTTTGCGAGACGCACCTCGCGCCGGCAAGTGATGTCATGGCTGATCTCGCGGATTGCCCGAATGGGGTCCTCCAACGTCAGGTCACGGATGACGACACTCGGGTCTTCGAGCATGCGGAGCAGGATGCTCGTGGCTCCCACCTTGAGAAACGTCGCGTATTCGCTCATGTTCGAATCGCCGACGATCACGTGCAGCCGCCTGAAGCGCTCGGCATCCGCGTGCGGCTCGTCCCGGGTATTGATGATCGGTCGGCTGCGCGTCGTCGCGGAGGAGACCCCCTCCCAGATGTGCTCGGCTCGCTGGCAGAGGCAGAAGATCGCACCCCGCGCGGTCTGGAGCACCTTGCCGGCTCCGGAGTAGATCTGCCGGCTCACGAAGAAGGGGATGAGCACCTGGGCATAGTGCGAGAAGTCGTCTCGGCGGCTGGTGAGGTAGTTCTCGTGGCACCCGTAGGAATTGCCTGCGGAGTCCGTGTTGTTCTTGAAGAGATAAATGACCCCACGGATGCCCTCGTCGCGCAGGCGGCTCTCGGCAGAAGCGACCAGCCCTTCCAGGATCCGCTCGCCAGCTTTGTCGTGAGCGACCAGGTCCTCGATGGAGTCACACTCCGGCGTCGCGTACTCGGGATGGCTGCCCACGTCCAGGTACAGCCTCGCCCCGTTCTCGAGAAAGACGTTGCTCGAGCGTCCCCAGCTCACGACGCGCCTGAAGAGGTACCTGGCCACTTCGTCCGGACTCAACCGGCGCTGGCCGCGAAGCGTGCAGGTGACGCCGTATTCGTTCTCGAGCCCAAAGATCCTGCGCTCCACCAAGGTCCACGGTAGCCTTCGAAGCGGATGCAACCATCCGACCGCATGGTCCACCTGACTACCGTCGTGGGTTCGTTTCACGGCCACGTCCTAGCGGCACGCCTCGGATCCGAGGGAATCCCAGTCGAATTGCGGGGTATGAGCGACGGCCCGTACCCACTTCCTTCGAACGTTGACGTGTTCGTCCATGAGGGCCAACTTGAGCTTGCCCGAGCGATCCTGCTCGGCGATGCGGTCGACGCGGCATTCGACGAGCGCTACAACAACCTCGGGCCCGAGGATGGAGGGGCGCTCGATCTTCCCCCCATGGATCTCCCGCTTGCGGGTCCTGCTCGGCGTGGCCGCACAATTCTCGTCCTCGCGATGGCCGCCCTCGTCCTCGTCGTTGGCGTCGTCGCGTCTTTCCACTGAGGGGAGAGCGGAGACCACCCCCTTCAGGCTCACGCCGAGCCCTGAGGACTCGCCCGCCCTGAGGAGGCACCGAGGGCGGCGAGGCTCTGCTGCGGGGGCGAGACTCACGCCGTGGGCGAGGCTCCCGCCGTGGGCGAGGCTCCCGCCGTGGGGAGGCCAATTGGCAGGTGGCCTAGCGACTTGGTGCCTGGGCATTTTGAAATTCACCGCAACTTGCCTCCGCTAAACATAGCGAGCGCTCGCTATGTTTTCAGAAGGCAAGTTTGGATAACTTTTCAAGTAACCCGGCGCTCCCCGGACGACCAATCCCGGCGCTCCCCGGACGACCAATCCCGGCACTCCCCGGACGCCAATCCCGGCACTCCCCGGACGCCAACCCCGGCACTCCCCGGACGCCAACCCCGGCGCTCCCCGGACGCCAACCCCGGCGCTCCCCGGACGCCGAGCGCCCGCCAAGACCGGTGCCCCCACCCGTTTGCGCCACCCCCTAATTACGGGGTGCCCGGCGGGAGTGCCCTGCGGTGCGCAAGCGCCGCTCTGATCATCGGCCACTGAAGTGGGAGGCGCGCCACGGCCAAGAAGGCCAGCGCAGGTTCTCGCGGCCGCGCACTCAATTTGTCCAGGGCGAACTGCACATTCGCGGGAAACACGACAGCGAGCAGGATTGCGCTCGCCGAACCAGCCCAGCGGTCGCCACGAGCTAGGCCCACCGCACAAATGAGCTCACTTACTCCACTGAAATACACAAGGCCCCTTCGCCACGGCAATCCGCGAGGGACGATCGCCTCGAACAGTCTGGGGCACACCAGGTGCAGCGTGCCGCTCATCCCGAAGATCGCTGCGAGCGCCTTCGACGAGGCAGGAATCTCGCCGTCGGTCCCTGGCTCAGCAGCCGTCACCGCCGCGCCAGCCCGGCGAGCCGTTCGAGTCCTTCAGCCAGCACCTCCGGACGCTTACAGAACGCAAAGCGGACAAGGGGCCGCCCCGCGGCCCGATCGGTGTAGAAGACCTCCGTGGGAATCGCCGCCACGCCGTGACGTGCGATGAGCTCCCTGCAGAACTCGAATCCGTCCTCGTAGCCGACCGACCGCACGTCGACAGTCGCGAAGTAGGTACCAGCCGGACGCATGACCTCGAGACCGACATGCTCCAGGCCGTCACAAAGCTGCTCACGCCTCGCCCGAAGCGCCGCCGCCACGCCCTCGAAAAACGAGTCGGGCAAGGTGAGGCCCTCAGCAATGGCGTGCTGGAACGGCGTGCCGCTCGTGTACGTGAGGAACTGCTTGACCGTCCGAACTGCCGTGACGAGCTCTCTCGGCGCCGCGATCCACCCGATCTTCCAACCCGTGAGCGAGAAGGTTTTCCCGGCACTCGATATCGTCACCGTCCGTTCGCCCATGCCGGGAAACGAGGCGAGCGGAACATGCTCGCCGTCGAAGATGAGATGCTCGTAGACCTCGTCGGTGACAGCGATGACATCGCGCTCGACGCACAGTGCGGCGATCGCAGCGAGCTCCTCGCGCCCGAATACTTTGCCGGTCGGATTGTGCGGTGAGTTGAGCAGAACCAGGCGTGTCCGATCGGTGATGGCCTCCGCGAGCTGCTCGGGATCGAAGGACCAAGCCGGCGGTCGCAAGGGGACCACGCGGTGCTCGGCACCGGCGAGGGCGATCGAGGCCGCGTACGAGTCGTAGTACGGCTCGAAACTCACCACCGAGTCGCCGGGCTCGCACAGCGCCAGGATCGTCGCGGCGATGGCCTCGGTCGCTCCGGTCGTGACGAGGATTTCATGGTCAGGATCGAATTCGAGCCCGTAGAAACGCTGCTCATGCGCAGCGATCGCCCTTCGCAGGGTCTCGACCCCGGATCCCGGAGCGTACTGATTGTGGCCCGCGGAGATTGCGTTTCGTGCCGCAGCGGTTACCTCTTCGGGACCATCGGCGTCGGGGAAGCCCTGCCCGAGGTTGATGGCACCCACGCTCGCGGCCAGCGCCGACACCTCGGCAAAGATCGTCGTCCCGAAGCCCTCGAGCCTCCGGTTGAGAAAGGGCCGGCCCACCGTTGCCCTCAGTGCCCAGGCGCAGGCGAGCTAGGCTTCGCCAGCCGGCGCATCGCCCGTCTCGGCCGCGTCCTCGTCCCGGGAGGGCTTCCGGGAGCCCGCCTCGGACTTGCCTTCAGCAGCGGACGCCGCCGTGACCGTGAGCTCAGGCGGCTCGCCGTCTGCAAGGAGCTCGGAGACCTCGGCATCGTCGATGCGCCGGAAGGTCCGACGCCATGGCCCGTGCTCGAGCACCGCGACCTCGAGATCATCGCCCCGGAGCGTCCGCGTCGGGCCCGACAGGCTTGCCACACAACCTCGGATCCCTTCACCGAGCGTCCAACCTTGATGGAACCTCGCCGCCATGCGGTTGGCGATCGCCTCCGCATCCCCTCCGAGCACCGTGAAGCGCTGCTCGTCTGCAACGGTCCCGTCATAGGCGATATGGAACAGCTGGTGCGCGTCGCCGACCGGATCGAGCTCGGCGACGAGAATCTCGACTTCGAGAGGCTTCATCTCGTGGGTGAACACCTGGCCGAGGTACTGGGCATAGACAGTCGCCAGCGAGCGAGCGTCCACATCTTCTCGCGAATAGGCATAGCCCTTCGTGTCGGCATGCCGCACGCCGGCGACCCGCAGCTGGTCAAACTCGTTGTAACGGCCCACGCCCGCGAACGCGACGCGGTCATAGATCTCGCTGATCTTGTGAAGCGTGCTCGACGGGTTCTCGGCAACGATGAGCACACCTCGGTCATAGGTGGTCCCAATGAGTGAACGACCCCTCGCGATGCCTTTCTGCGCGTACTCGGCGCGGTCCTTCATGACCTGCTCGGGCGCCACGTAGTACGGCATCGTCATGAGGATTCACCACTCCCTGCGCCCCGCTCTCGCCGCTGTTCCAGAACGTTCTGGAAGCGCTCGGCAACCTCAGTGTCCTCGAGGCGTCGGTAGCCCTCGGCGTCGACCGTCGCGACAACCGGGTAGATCCCTCGCAAGGGGTCGGGACCGCCTGTGGCGGTGTCCTCGTCGGCCGCTTCGTATAGAGCGGCCACCGCGAGTTCGACGGCCTCGTCGCGTCCGAGGTGCTCGCGGTAGCCGAGCTTGACGGTGCTCTTCGCATCGCGCCCGCCGGACCCGGTCGCGTGGAAGTCGCTCTCCTCGAAACGGCCGCCCGTCACGTCGTAAGTGAAGATCCGTCCCCGCTTCAAACGCAGGTCGTAGCCGGCGAACAGAGGTATGACGACGAGGCCTTGCATCGCCATCGCCAGATTCGCACCGACCATCTGTCCCAGCTGGTTCGCCTTTCCTTCCAGGCTCAAGCGCGTCCCTTCGACTTTCTCGTAGTGCTCGAGCTGGGTCTGAAACAACCGCACCATCTCGACAGCCGTGCCTGCGGCGCCGGCGATGGCGACCGCCGAGTGCCGGTCAGCGGGGAAGACCTTCTCGATGCTGCGATGGGCGATCTGGTGGCCATCGGTCGCGCGCCGGTCTCCCGCGACGACGACACCCTCTTCGTAAAGGAGCGCCACGATCGTTGTGCCGTGTGCGACGCCCGGCATCGACGTCATCGCTGCGCCGGGAAGCTGGCGTCCTGGGCTGCTCACGGCGTCGGAGACCGCACCTGGTGGAATCTGAGGTCCCGCAAGGCGCGTCCGGCGGAGCAGCTCCGTGAAGCTTGGACCCGGATCGCCGCCGGAAGGAAAAAGAGGCAGGCTCATGAGCGCGAACTCCAGTGGGGCTCGCCCCTCCTCACTCGCCGCCCTTTGGGACGTAGTTGCGGACGAATTCCTCAGCGTTGTCCTCGAGGACCTCGTCGATCTCGTCCAGCAGGTCGTCGATCTCGGCCTTCAGCTTTTCGCCCCGCTCGGTGGTCGCCGGCGCTTCCTCTTCGACCGCAGTGCCCTCACGGCCCGTCGT
>Ga0209415_10010995_pt1 | contig 15307 bp, 11 predicted proteins | sample PeaSoiSIISIP2007_FD_187696 | JGI IMG/M metagenome (GOLD analysis project Ga0209415, IMG submission 187696) | Peat soil microbial communities from Weissenstadt, Germany - SII-SIP-2007 (SPAdes) (version 2) | ecosystem: Environmental > Terrestrial > Soil > Wetlands > Peat | place: Germany... | reverse complement strand
GGTTGGGGGTTGGGGGTTGGGGATAAGAGGCGCTCGCAGTGGACGGACGAAGAATTCTTTGCTTCCGGCAGGCTCGAGGTCGAGGAAGAGATCCTGTCCGATATGACGAATGTCTGTCAGGGACGGCCGCCGAGGAAATGCGCGTCCTGGAGATCGGTTGCGGTGTCGGCCGCGTCACGCGGGCACTGGAGGAGCTTTTCGGAGAGGTACATGCAGTGGACGTGAGCGGCGAGATGATCAAGCGAGCCCGGCAGTCGCTCGAAGGCTGTCCCAACGTGCACCTGTACCAGAACAACGGAATGGATTTGAGTGTCGTGCCGGATCTCCCCTTCGACTTTGCCTTCTCCAAGATCGTGTTTCAGCACATCGCGAACCCGGAGATCATCGAGGGCTACATCCGCGAGGTAAGCCGGCTGCTGAGGGCCGGGGCGCTGTTCAAATTTCAGGTTCACGGCCGCACTACTGCGAAACCGCGGATCGATTTGAGCAATACCTGGGAAGGCGCGGAGATCTCCGAGGAACTGGCCCGGGGGATGGCCCGGGCGCTGCGGATTCGAGCTGCGCTACCAGTACGGCGCGAGAACCCGGTACTACTGGTTGTGGTTCTTCAAGAGCCAGGAGCTAAGATAGGCTCCGGCATGATTTCCGTCGCTTCGCAAGCATGGCAGTCGTGGAAGAGCGCCAAGGCCGTCGCTCTTCTCATCGTGGTGGCCTTCACGGTCGGCATTGGATCGTCCACCGCGATCTATACCGTGGTCAATACACTGCTGTTGAAGCCCCTCCCCTACCAGCATGGCGAGCGCTGGGCATCGATGACGGGCGCGACCCTGGGGGACTCCGAACACATGTCGGGCCTCAATCTGGATGACGTCCTGGAGTTCCAGCAGCGCATGCGGAGCTTCGACGTATTCGGCTGGATCGACTTCGAGAACTTCAATCTCACGGCCCCAGGGCAGCCGCAGTTCCTCAACGGAGTCCAGGTCACGCCTTCGTTGCCGAACAGCATCGGCATCAACCCGCAATACGGGCAATGGTTCCGCGACGCGCGCGAGCCGCTCGCCGTCATCTCCTACTCGCTTTGGCAGCGCTTGGGAGGCGATCCCGGCTTCGTGGGCAAGACCATCACCCTCAGTGGCCGCATCTATACCGTCACGGGCATCATGCCGCCGGGCTTCAGCCTGCCGCCGGCGGGGGTCTCTTATTTCGCCGGTTCCAAGCTCGACGTCTGGATTCCGCTCGATCCAACCAGCAGAGTGGATCCCACGCGCGGCGCGCGCCTCGGGCTGGCCAGGCTCAGGCCCGGTGTGACCCTTGCGCAAGCAGATGCCGAGGCCAAGCGCATTGCCGCGGAAATTGCCAAACGGGATCCCGCGTCTCGCCACCTCTTTTCCGCCCGGGTAGACGGCCTCCAATGGTTGGCGTCGAAGGACATCCGGCCGCTGCTGCTGCTGCTCTTCGGAGCGGCCGAGCTGTTGCTGCTGATCACCTGCGCCAATGTGGGCGGATTGCTGGTAGCCCGCTCCGTGGCTCGCGCGCGGGAGACCGCCGTGCGGGTGGCGCTGGGCGCGGGACTGCGGCAACTGGCCTCGCAGTATTTCCTGGAAGGGCTGGCGGTGGCGCTCCCGGGAGCGGCCGGGGGCATCCTGTTCAGCGTGGCCCTGGTGCCGATTCTGGTCACGTTGGCCGGGTCTGCCAACGCCCGCGTCAGCGAGATCGCCTTCGATTGGCGAGTCTTCGTGTTCGCGCTCGGCACGGCTCTCTTCGTGGGCGCGCTTGCCAGCATCGCTCCCCTGTGGCAGGCCGCGCGAACTTCGCCCAACGAAGTGTTGACCGAAGGGGTGCGCGCGTCGGCTGGAGCGCGCAGCCGCCGCCTTTCGCAATCGCTGGTGGTGGCCGAAGTCGCGCTGGCCTTCGTGCTGCTGGCGGTGAGCGCGGTGCTGGTTGCCGAGCTTCATCGCCTCACCCACGTCTCGCCGGGGTTCGATACCGAGCACTTGCTGACGTTCCAGCTTACTTTCTCTCCCGACGAAATTCCCGGCAAGCCCGGCCGCGTGGCCTATCAGGAGCGGCTGCTCCAGGCGCTCGAGGCGATCCCTGGCGTCAACGGAGCGGCCTTCGTGAACCAGTTGCCGCTGAAAGGCTGCTGCTACAGTACGGCCATCTATCCGGAAGGCGAGTCGGCCAACCCAAGCACTGGTGAGCAGGTGGTGTTCGTTCCGGTCAGCGTGGATTACTTTCGCACCATGCGCATCCCCCTGCGCCGCGGCCGCGTACTGAATGAGCACGATACCGGCGATAAACCGCTCTACGCGGTCATCAACCAGTCCGCCGTCAAGCGCTACTGGCCGGACCGCGAGCCCATCGGGGCCTTCGGCCATTTCGGCAGCCCGAAGGGAGATCGTTTTCAAGTGGTGGGCGTGGTGGGGGACGTGAGAAATAACGGACTGGACAACGAGACCGTGCCGGAGACTTACCTCTCGGCCGCGGTTGTGCCGGTGAATCCCATGGAATTCGCGGTGCGCTCGTCTCTGCCGGAGACAACACTGGTTCGCGAAGTGCGCCGCGCGATACAGAACGTCAACCCAGGGCAGCCCATTCACGACGTGAAGACGATGAGCGAGATTGCCCGCGACTCGGTAGTGCTCAAACGCATGGCTTCCTACGTGATGACGTTCTTCGCGCTGGCCGCCCTGCTGATGGCGAGCATCGGCACCTACGGGGTGGTCTCTTACGGGGTGCGCCAGAGGACCGTCGAGATCGGCACCCGCATGGCACTGGGCGCGGTGAGCCGCAATGTGCTGGGCCTGGTGGTGGGCTCCGGATTGAGGATGGCAGCGTATGGGGTCGCCATCGGCGCCGTGGTCTCGGTGGCGGCGGCCCGGGTGGTGCTCAGCCAGTTCGATATTGAAAACCCGAGCTTCCTTCCTTTGGTGTTGTCGGCCGTCACGATCGCGGTTGTCGCCATGGCGGCCTCGTTCTTCCCCGCGTGGGGCGCCACGCTGTTGTCGCCGATGGTGGCGATCCGCAACGAGCCGGGCTCCATGTGGGATACGGCGCGGCACGGCATGGGGCAGTTGTTCGAAGGGCTCTTCCGCGCGGTGGCGGGCGATGTGCAGGCGGTGGAATCCGACCAGAGCCTGACCACCGAGTTCATCGAGGCTTCGCGCGGCGCCGCCTCGTTTCGCGAGGCCATTCGGGCGGCGCTGGAGTCTTTGCGCGGCAGCATGGGGGCGCAATCGGCGCTGTTGCTGGAGAGCGTCTCGGAGGAATACCGCGCGACGGCGGCGGCTCCAGGCGATGGCGTGCCCGCCTGCTCCATTCCCAAAGACGGCCTGCTGGCGCGCCGCCTGCGATCCCGCGCGCTGCCCTTGCCCCTGGCCGCTGAGGACTTCGATGTCTGGCGCCGGTGGGCCGAGGAGTTCAAGCCGCAGCACCTGGCGGAGGTTGCGGCGTTGCGCCAGACGGGAGCGCGATTGGCGGCGCCGCTGCGCACCAACAAAGAGATGCTGGGCGTGCTGCTGCTGGGAGCGCCGGCGGAGGGCGAGTACGATGGGGCGCGGAAACGCCTGCTGCGCGACTGCGCGAACCATTTCGCGCTGATGCTGGAGAATGCGCGCCTGACCAGCCGCATCGTGGAGCACGAGAGGCTGCAGCGCGACCTCGCATTGGCGGCCGAGGTGCAGAAGCGCCTGCTGCCGCGGCAGTCTCTCGATACCCCGATAGCCGCGCTGGCCGCTGTCAGCATCCCCGCCCGCAGCGTCGGCGGCGACTACTACGACTTCCTGGACCTGCCCGGCCACCGCACGGCTATCGCGCTGGCCGATGTGGCGGGCAAGGGCGTGGCGGCGGCGCTGATCATGTCGGTGGTGCAGGCGTCGCTGCGGGTGATCGCGTCGGAGGCGGACATCGCGCTGCCGCATCTCGCGGCCAAGATGAATCACTACCTGTACCGCTCCACCGGGACCAACAGCTACGCGACGTTTTTCTACGCGCAGTTGGACGAGCCCAAGCGCGAGCTGCGTTACGTGAACGCGGGTCACAATCCGCCCTACCTGCTGCGCGCCGATGCCGCTCGAATGACGGTGGAGGAGTTACCGGCCGGCGGCACGGTGATCGGCTTGTTTCCCCAGGCGCGCTACGAAGAGGGGAGCATCGACCTGCGCTCCGGCGACGTGCTGGCCGTCTTCACCGATGGCGTCCCCGAGGCGCAGAATCCCGCCGAGGAGGAGTTCGGCGAGGAGCGGCTGAAGAAGTTGCTGGGAGAGTTGCTGTGTTTGCCGGTGGAGGAAATGTCCTCGCGGATTTCGCAGGAGCTGAAGGATTGGATTCAAGACGCTCCGCAGTATGACGATCTTACTTTCGTTCTGATGAAGGTGAAGTGACGGAAAGGCTGTTCACCGCGGAGTTTTAGCCGCGGGGTGCGAAGAAGCGTCGACACGAGTGTCGACGCGGCAGGCGCGAGTGCCTGCGCCACGGTTATAATCGAGAGAAAGGAATCGCCGCTATGGAGAGCCCCGCCAAGAATCTCGAAGACGAATACAAATGGGCGCTGGAAACCGCTGCCGCTCTTCGTGCAGGCAATTTCGATGCTATCGACCGTGAGGCCCTGGTCAACGAACTGGAACGCTCCATTGCCGGCGGGTTCAAGCGGCAGTTATACGAGCACACTAGAGACGCCTTGAGGGCCAGATTGAGTTTGAAGTTGTCGCCTGAAACCGACCGGGAGGAAAACGAAGACCTGCTGCGTAATGCCATCGAAGGAATCAACTCATTGCTTTGGGCCTGCCCGAGTTTACGAGATGTGGTCACGGAGGAGTTTATCGCAAAATCCTACCAGGGTGCGAAGTACATCCTTGGCGATGAGATCCCGCTGCCTGAACGCTGCCCGTACCCCCCGGAGCAAATCTTGAGGGAAGCCGAGACGTTCGAGGTTGAAGTGTGAAGGGATTTCTCGAATACGTCACCGAAATGAGCGAGAGCGACAAACGGCGGTTCCGCAGCCTCATAGAGAATTTGTTATCACACCGCCTCAAGCTCATGTATGTTGGCGGAGAAGCGGTCAATCACTGGCAGAAGGAAGTCAGGGAGTTTGAAGATAGCCTGTTTGAACTGATCCACGGCGCTGCACCTGGCTTGAAATCATACGAAATCGATTTACGTCAGATTTATGCAAAACTCGTGAGACGAGGACCGTTTCAAGGGGAGCTCCGAAAGAAATATCCGAAGACGGACTTTCCCGGCGCATGCCCGTTCACGTTGGAACACGTTGTTGGCAGTCGAGTATGGAACGAACTCGAACCGCACATCTCGACCTGATGGGATTCTCGAGGTAGCCGCTGCCGATCACGCCCTGAAACCAATCCGCAACCGATTTGTAATCCATTTCAAACATGCGCGTGATAGCCTTGAGGGTCCAAAATGACCAAGCCCTTTTGCCTCACGCTCATCGCGGTCTCGATGTGCACCGGCGTGGCCTTCGCCCAGAATGAGACCGCCGTCCTTACAGGCCGCGTAGTGGATCCCAGTGGATTGGGCGTCGCCGCCGCTCAGATCAGGCTTACGGATCAGGCCACCGGCGCCGTCCGCAACAGCGTCAGTCTTACGGACGGCGAGTACCGGTTCGACCTGCTGCCTCCGGGCGACTACTCGGTTCGCGTCACGGCGCCGGGCTTCAAGACGGTGGAGGATTCGGGAGTCCACCTGGAGGTCGCCAAGGCGGCTTCGCTCGACATCTCTCTCTCGATCGGCGCGGTCACCGAGTCTGTCGAGGTGCATGCCGAAGTGTCGCCGCTGGTCGCGGCTTCGGTCGCAGAAGGCACGGTAGTCAGCGAGGAGAAGGTCAAGGCGCTGCCGCTCAACGGACGCCAGTTCCTGCAACTCGCGCTGCTTTCGCCGGGAACCAACGGCGGAGGCATCGCGGTGCAGCAGAATGCCCTGCGACAGGGCGAGACCGGCGGCCTGAGCGTGGCCGGGCAGCGCACCAACGATTCGGCCTACCTGCTGGACGGCGTCATGAACACCGACCCGGATTACAACGCACTGACTTATGTGCCGGTGGTGGACGCCATCGCCGAATTCCAGGTGCAGGTGGCCCAGTACAGCGCGGAGTTCGGACGCGCCTCCGGCGGCCAGATCAACGTGCTGACGAAATCCGGCAGCAACCAATGGCACGGCGCGGCCTGGGACTTTCTCCGCAACAACATTCTGGACGCGCGGCCGTTCAATCTCACCACCTCGCCCGATGTCCCGGAATTTCGCCGCAACCAGTTCGGCGGGCTGCTGGGCGGCCCCATCCTGAAGAACAAACTGTTCGCGTTTTTCACCTACGAAGGCCTGCGCGTGCGGCAGGCGGCGGCGAACCTGACGACGGTTGGGGTGCCCGACAAGCTGCAGCGCAGCGGCGATTTCTCAGAGGAGATCGCAACCACCGTCATCTACGACCCCAGTATCGCGTTGGTCAATGGGACGCGCACTCCGTTCCCCGGCAACGTGATTCCCTCGACGCGCATCAACCCGCTGGCGTCCGCCGCGATGAACGCCCTGCCGCTGCCCAATCTTCCCGGCAACTTCTTCATCGACACGACCGATGTCTTGCGGCAGACTAACGACAACACTTCGGCGCGGGTGGATTACAACATGTCGGACAAGCTGCGCCTCTTCACGCGCTATTCCGGGGCCACGGAGGATGCTTCGATCCCGGCCACGGTGCCCGACCGCGCCGGCCTGGATAACGCCGTTCCGCGCAACGTGGCGGTGGGGTTCTCGCAGATTCCTTCGGCCAACAAGGTCAACGATCTCAGGCTGGGCTTCAGCCGCTTGAATTTTCTGTACGGGCTGCCGGAGCCGCAGTTCTCGGTGGGCGGAGCGACCACCGCGCTGCCGAATTTCATCGTCGGACAACTCAACTTCGGCGGCGCCGGCCCGTACAACGCCACGGGCCCGGGCGGCATCGCCCAGGCACGAGACAACGTGTACCAGGCTTGGGATATCTTCGCGTGGCAGTTGGGGCGCCACTCCTTGAAACTCGGCGGCGAGTTCGACGCCTTTCAATACGTCCGGTTCGAATACGCCGACCCGCTCGGTTCGCTCACCTTCACGCAAGGCTACACCAATGCCACTGCGGCTGCGCCGAAAGCCACCGACCACAGCGGCGATGCCCTGGCTAGCGCGCTGCTCGGCCTGCCGCAGACCGCTGTGCGCACGCTGGGCGCCAACCGCATCGACGGACGCCAGAAGAACTACGCGGCCTTTGTCCAGGACGATTTCCGCGTGGCTCCTGCCGTGACCATCAACCTGGGCTTGCGCTACGAGGTCTCTCCGCCCCTGGCCGACATTCGCCACCAGATGTCTTCGATCGATTTCAGCACCGCGCCCTCGCCTATCGCCATCTTCGCGGCGGGCCAGCAGGGCATCTACAGTCCGACGCTGTTTGTCTGCGGCAGGGACGGGTACCCGTCGGCATGCGCCAACACCAATTGGAAGAATTTCAGTCCGCGCGCCGGCGTGGCGTGGTCGCTGAACGGCAAGACCGTGATCCGCGCCGGCGGTGGAATTTATTATGGCACCCAGGACGACAACACGCTGCTCAAGCTGGCTCAGTCTCTGCCGAGTACCTACAACCAGACTCTGACGTTCAACGCCTACGTCCCGTCAAATTCCATCGGCAATGTCTTTTCTCCCGCGGTGGTCGGGAGCGCGTCCATTCAGGCGGCCGCCATCGATCTCCACCAGGGCACGCCGTATTCGCCGCAGTGGAGCTTCAATATTCAGCGCTCCATCGGCGCCAGCACCGTGATCGAGGCGGGGTACCTCGGGACGTCGGGCATTCACCTGGAGCAGAACGTACAGGTCAATAATTCGATGCCGGGAACGGTGGCCAAGAGGCCGTATTTCGGGCTCACGCTGGCGCCCGCGGTGGTGTCGGCGCTGGCGTTTCCGGCCACAGCCACCGTGGTGCCCGTGACCACCATCAACTATTTCCCGCACTCCGCGCACAGCAACTATCACGCGCTGCTGGTGCGCGGAGAGCGCAAGTTCGTGTCCGGGTTCTCGCTGCTGAGCGCGTTCACCTGGTCGAAGGCCCTCACCAACGCGCCGCAATACCGCAACGCCGGCGGCATCTCGGGCGACGAGAATTCGCCGCCGCAGAATTCCTTCAACCTGGCCGCCGACCGGAGCCCGGCGTACTTCAATACCAAGCTGCGCTGGGTGACCTCCACGGTGTACGAGTTGCCGTTCGGAAAGGGCAAGAGACTGCTGTCGCAGGGCGTGCCGGCGGCGGTGCTGGGCGGGTGGCAGGTTTCGGGCGTGCTCCAGATGCAGACCGGCTATCCGTACACGATCAACTACAAAGGCGACCCGATCAATATCGGCGGCGGCAGCGGCGGCATCCTGGTGCGGCCCAACTACGCGCTCACGGCCAGTGGACAGAATACGGACCCCAATCTGCCGTCCGATCAGCGAAGCACTTCCCGGTATTTCGATACGGCGGCTTTTGTGCAGCCGATCGCTTCGTTCGGAGACGTGGCGCGCAACAGCATGACGGGGGCGGATCTGGTGAATATCGATTTGACGATCGCCCGCAATTTTCGCGTGACGGAGCGGAGCGCGCTGCAATTTCGGACGGAGTTTTTCAACCTGGCGAATCACCCCAATTACAATCTGATTGGCCGGATTGTGAACGACCCGACGTTTGGAATCGTGCAGAATCAATTGCCGCCGAGGCAGATTCAGATGGCGCTGAAGTTCAGCTTTTAGGTCAGGCCAGCTCGCCGCGCGCCAAAAGCTCTGCGCGCAGGTCGAGGCGGCGGGCGTCGTTCATCCCGAGGACCAGGACAGTGGTTCGCCCGATGGCCGTCAGACCTTCGATCCGCGGACCCCGCCACACAAAGTGCCCATCGGTCACGACGAGGGTGAAATAATGGCACGATCCGGCCGCTCTCCGGATCGAGGCCGGTCAGGTTCGGTCCCTTGCAGAGGTTGCATCGGTGGCAGGCTAAGGCCAGGTTGCCGATGTCGTCGGATCCGCCGTGCTGCTTTGCGACGATGTGCTCGATGTGGTGCGCGCGATGGCTGTACTCTTGGTGGAGCAGGCAGTATTCGCATCGGTTTGTCGGCGCGGTAGCGGACCAGGTTTCGCGCGGCGGCATCCATCACGCGCCTGGGTTCGACTCCAAAGTACGCAGGGCCTTGAGCTTGAGGATCGCGATCAGGTCCGACGCGTTGACAAATGCCTCGTATTCGGCCCGCTCGACGTCGCTGAAAAGGCCTTCGTTGGCGCGTTCAGCGAGCGCATCCACCCTTTCCTGGACGCTGGCAGCGATGCGGAATTCGGCCACGCGTCGAGCGGACTCGAGATCCAGACACCGGCTCAACGATTCCAAAAGACCGTCGAGCACACCCGAAGCGATCACATCGCTCATGCTCTCACGTTAGCATGGGCACCGCAGGTTGGCGAAAAGCGCCGAGACGAGTACGCATGCGCCGCGGCGCACAACGGAGGATGAAAAAGAAGCGTCCCGATGAGTCGGGACGCCGCAGCCAGGAGTGGCTGCGCCACATCCCGAAGTGGTCAAATACAAGGTATGCGGATCGCGACTTTGGGCCGGTTCGTCTGCCCCGCAGTGATCACTCTGGCGCTTCAGGCTGCCGGGGTTACGCTTGATTCGCCGCGCGATTACCAGGTGTTCCAGCGGTCCTCCCTGGAAGCCGGTGAGATTTTGGTGCGCGGGAGCAGCGATCAGGCGTGCGATGCCGTCGAAGTGCGCACCGATGTGCATGCCTGGCAGCTAATCCCGGTCCGGCCGCCGTGTCGGTTCGAGGGGCGGATCGCGGCGCAGGCTGGGGGCTGGTACGGCGTCGAGGTCCGCGTGCTGCGCGGCGGCGAGCGAATCGGCGGGGCGGGCGTGGAGCACGCCGGGGTGGGCGAAGTCTTCGTCGTTTCCGGGCAGTCCAACTCGACGAATTACGGCGAAGAGGCCCAGCAGACGCGCACCGGAATGGTGGCCACGTTCAACGGCGCCGGCTGGCGGCTGGCGAACGACCCGCAGCCCGGGGTGCAGGATAACAGCCAACAAGGCAGCTTCCTTCCGGCCTTTGGCGATGCGATGTACGAGCACTACAAGGTGCCGATCGGAGTGGCCAGCGTGGGCTCCGGCGGAACCAGCGTGCGGCAGTGGCTGCCCAAGGGCGATCGATTCGGTTCGCCGCCCACCAGCGCGAAGTTCGTGGCGGCGGCCGGCGATGGCGAGTGGCAATCTTCGGGCAAGCTCTTTGACGGCATGCTGGAGCGGATCGGACAATTGGGGCCGCACGGCTTGCGCGCGGTGCTCTGGCACCAGGGCGAATCGGACGCGCACCAGGGTCCGGGCCACGAGGTCGAGCCCGCGGAATACCAGCGCATGATGGAGCGCCTGATTCGCGAGATGCGGGCGCGGGCGGGCTGGGACGTCCCGTGGTTTGTGGCGCAGGTGAGCTACCACAATCCGGGCGACATGGGCACGCCCGCGATTCGAGCGGCGCAAGCGGCGCTGTGGAAGGAAGGACTGGCGATCGAGGGTCCCGATACGGATGCGCTCGCCGGCGAGTACCGGCAGAATCACGGGACCGGGGTCCACATGAGCGCCAAAGGCCGCGAGGCGCACGGGAAGATGTTGGCCGAAAAAGTGGAAGCGTGGCTGGACGGAGTGCGATAGGCCCCCGCCCGCGTGTACAATATCCAACAGATTCCATGAGGTACTGGGCCGCGTTACTGTTTCTGGCGGGGATTGCCGGGCTGGTCCTTGCTCAAGCGCCGGGCGACCCCAACCACACCGACGGGAAGAAAACGGGCAAGCAGGCGGTGCGCGACGAGACTTTATGGAACGAGAAGCCGGATCTGCCTCCGCCGCCGGGGGGCGGTGTCCCCATGTATCCGCCCATACCGCGTCCAACTGTGCCGGCGCGGCCCTGCCCGCAGTATCCGGCATTCAACAAAGTGCCGGACACCTTGCGCGGCATGCCGGTTCAGCGCCGCATGTCGGCCTATGCGCTCAACGGCGCGATGGTCATCGAGGGAGATCGGCAGTATCAGGACATGGTGCTATGCGACCTGGATCGGATTCAGACCGATACCCTCGGCGGACCTTTCCTTTCGGTGCTGGCCAACGAGGTCGCGACGCGAAGCAATCAGGTCACCATCCGCAATAAAGAATTCCTGGCGGCGGGGCCGCATACGCAACCCGGCGATGGAAGCGCGACTGCGTGGATCAAGGCCTCCGACCCGGCGCTCACCAAAGTCTACCGCTCCGAGCCCAAAAGGATTCCCTTTACGAATTACTTTCTGCTTTTCGAGGGGGGCATCGATATGCGAACCTCCCCGCAGGCCGGCGAGCTCGGAAAGGGGACGGGAGCAGTGGTGTACATCGACCCCACGCAGTTTCCACTCAACAACGCGCACCAGACACCCGGGCACGTGGCGCTGCTCCACGAGCTGATCCACGCGTGGCACTACGCCATCGGGAAGGGCAACCTGACGCCGTACGCAGACGCCGCCACGGGGCCGGTGGATCCGAAGTGGGTGAGCTGGGAGGAGTTCGATACGATTCCCGCCAGCGCGTGGCAGTTCACGGAGAATGCTTATCGGCGGAACCAGGTGCTGCCGGATCGGAACTGCGTGTCGGCGTCGTGCTTCTGAGGGGAGAACTCCCAAGATTAACCGCGGAGGCGCGGAGGAGCGGAGACAAGCGCGGAGAAAAAACAAAGCAGCGGGACGAGGGCGTCCCGGCCCAGAGGGCACCCCGACCAGGGGGGTCTGCCCCACCAATGCCCGTTGCGGTGCCAATGCGGTTGAGCTACAGTTTCAAGTACCATGCCTCGCAGCGCACTTGCGTCGGTTCAGTTCGATGTGAGTGAAGAGCCGCTGGAGATGGCAGAGCCCGATCCGGAGATACCGTTTCGGATTCTGGTGGCCGGCAATTTCAGCGGCGGAGCGAGCCGGATTCGCAAGCCGGTAGCCATCGACCGCGATAATTTTGACGATGTGCTGGGGTTGTTTGGTCCCGAACTACACCTGGAGTTCGCCAAAGCGCCGCTCGATATTGGCTTCCGGGAAATCGACGACTTTCATCCGGATCGATTGTTCGAACGGCTGGTTCCCTTTCAATCCCTGCGAAACCTGCGGGAGCAATTGGAAGATGGCGGTGTGCTGTTATCCGCGCCGCCTATGCCGGCGGCTTCCGGGGCGGACCTGCTCAATATGATGATGGGTGAACAGCCGGCCGCGGCGGCAGCACCCTCCACGCGCAGCGCATGGGACGCGATGCTGCACGAAATCGTGGCTCCCTATGCCGAGGCGAAGCCCGACCCGCGCGGACCGGAATGGATCGCGCAGACCGACAAGGCGATTACCGGCGAGATGCGCGGCCTGCTCCATCACGCGGCGTTTCAGGCGCTCGAGGCGGCGTGGCGCGGCCTCTATTTTCTGGTGCGGCGCCTGGAGACAGGCGAAAATCTCAAGATCTACGTGTGGGATATGCCGCAGGCCGAGCTGATGAGCGCGGAAGGGCTGGCGACGCTGCGGCGGGTCCTGACGGAAGAAACCGTGGGCACGGCGGGCGGCACTCCGTGGGCGGCGATCGCGGGACTCTACTGCTTCGGACCGGAGCACGCAGCCGCGCTGGCTCAGATCGCAGCCGTGGCGCGGACCGCGAACGCTCCCTTGATCGCCGGTGTGGCGCTGGATGTGGTGGGGCTGACGCGCGAGTTCGACACGCTTCGCCGCTCCTCGGACGCGCGCTGGATCGGGCTGGCCATGCCGCGCTTCCTGCTGCGCCTGCCGTATGGCGAAAAGACGGACGCGACCGAACGCTTCCGGTTCGAAGAGATGCCCGCCCCGCCGGAGCACGAGCGCTACCTATGGGGCCACCCGGCGATCGCGTGCGCCTACCTGCTCGGCGAAGCCTTCACGCGGTACGGGTGGAAAATGCGGCCGGGGCAAGTGCGCGACATCACGGGCCTGCCGGCGCATGTCTACCAGAGCCACGGCGAAGCCGAGTTGAAGCCCTGCGCGGAGGTACTGCTCACGGAAGAGACCGTCGATCTGCTGCTGCGACGGGGCTTGATGCCGCTGATCTCGATCAAGGGCAGCGACCGCGTGCGGCTGGCGCTTTTTCAATCCATTGCAGAACCGGCCACGCCGCTGGGCGGGCGTTGGGTGTAAACGAACGTGGGATGTAAACGAACGTGGGGCGTAACGGAGGAACCATGGAATCGCATGTGAAAATTCTCGGCATTCTGCATATCGTGCTGGGATCCCTGGGCGTCTTGGGCGCCTTGATCGTATTGATGGTCTTCGGCGGGATCGCGGGCATCGTCGGCATGTCCGACCATGTCGGGGATGCGGCTGCTGCCGTGCCCATCCTGGGCGGCATCGGCGGAATCCTGTTCATCGTGATTCTGGCGATCTCGCTGCCGGGTTTGATCGGCGGCATCGGCTTGTTGAAGTTTGCTTCGTGGTCGCGGATCCTGGTGATCGTGATCTCGGTGCTCGACTTGCTGAACGTGCCGTTCGGGACGGCCCTGGGAGTTTATGGGCTGTGGGTGCTCACCAAGCCCGAGACCGAAGCGCTGCTTTCGGGGCGGCGGTACCAGGCGGCGGGTTTCTAGGGCAAGACCGCTGCCTTACGGTCGCGGCTCTGATCGGAGCCACGACCGTGAGGGAGTGGTTTACTGAAGGGCGGCGACGGCCAGGATCGGCATGGTGGGCTGATCGGCGCCGCCTTCGTTCTCCATGGTCACCGCCACCGCGCCGGTAGCGCTCACGTCCACCGCGCCGCGGCGGATGTGCATCGCGGTGCCGTCGCTTTGGGACTGAAACTCGCCCGCGCGCGCCGGCTTGCCGCCTTTGGGAATCACCCACATCTCATAAACCTTGCCCGCGGGCGCCGGCGGAAGGTTCGAGGCAATCAACAGCACGCCCTGCGACGGGTTGACGAAGACCCGGCCCCTGGGGGGTTGCGGCTGGCCGGCGCCGAAGCTGACGACCTTGGTCTCCGGCCCGTTCAAAATGACCATCGCCTCGTGCATCCTGGTCAACTCGATATTCTGCCTGCCGAGTTGATCGCGCAGCCGCGCGGCCATATCCGCAAACTCCCGTTCGCGTCCGCCGAAGTAGACGGCGGCGCACAGGGAGAGCGCGGTGGCGGCGGTCAAAAACGGGGCCCATCCAAAATGTTTTTGCTCGAAACCTACGGAGGCCAAGATGCGGCGGCGCAATCTGGGGGAAGGCGTGGCCTCGGATGGCGTGCCGCCCAAAAACGCCGCGATCGCTCTGGCCCGCTTCATTCCCGCCATACAGACCTCGCATTCGCGATTCAGGTGCTCGCGGATCTCGCTCTTCTCGGGCTCCTCGGCCACTCCCATGGCGTACAGCTCGTAATGATCCTGCAATTCCTGGCAGTTCATGCGGGCACCGCCGTTCCCAGCTCATCGCGCAGGTTCTTCAAGGCCGAGCGCACCCAGGTCTTCACGGTTCCCAGCGGCTGGCCCATCCGCTCGGCCATTTCGGTTTGCGAAAGTCCTTCGAAGTACGCCAGTTCGATCACCTGGCGCAGATTCGGCGCAAGCTTGAGCATGGCGGTCTTGACGCGCCGCGCTTTGTCGGAATTGAGAATGTCCTGTTCCATATCGATATACAGCCCCGGATGATCGGTCTCTTCGAACTCCAGCGCGTTGCGCTCGCGTCCTCCGGCCGACCGGAGGTAGTCGATGGCGCGGTTGCGTGCCACCGCGAGCAGCCACGGCCCTATCGAGCCCTTGTGCGCGTCGAAGCCCTGCGCGCGGTTCCACACGCGCAGGAAAGTTTCCTGCACGAGGTCTTCGGCGATCCCGGTATCGCGCACGATTCGCAGAATCAGCGAGTACACGAGCCGCCCGAAACGGTCGTAAAGATCCGCCAGGGCCTGCGGATCGCGCCTTTGGAGGCGCTCGATCAGTTCAACGTCGCCGGCGGCGACGTGGATGGCGAGCCATATGGGTAGGAACATCATTTTTAGATTCTTCCCGTCTTCGGAACCGCGTTCCCGCAAAACCTTCAGGCGCGTCTATTGTATATACGAGAGAACCGGGGGATCAAGATTTAGCGGATCGGACATTCTCTTCCAATAAAGCCTAGGCTCTCCGTCAACTTTCGGCGCGGCGCAACCGGAAACATGCCGAATCGATCGCGGTTTGCATTTTTCTCTTGACTTTCCTCGCGAACAACCTTATATATGAATCACATTGCGATTTTCGAATCGCAAAATTTTGATGTTTAGGGAGAATCAATCGA
>Ga0209415_10010994_pt1 | contig 15308 bp, 10 predicted proteins | sample PeaSoiSIISIP2007_FD_187696 | JGI IMG/M metagenome (GOLD analysis project Ga0209415, IMG submission 187696) | Peat soil microbial communities from Weissenstadt, Germany - SII-SIP-2007 (SPAdes) (version 2) | ecosystem: Environmental > Terrestrial > Soil > Wetlands > Peat | place: Germany... | reverse complement strand
CCGGCGACAGCGACCCGCCCGCATACGTTCCCGAAAGAGAAGCGGACGTATATGTTCCTGGCTGAGCCTGTGAGGCCATAAATCCGAAAGAGACCGCAGCGTCCGCGCCAATAATGAACGCCTCGTTGTCGCTCACCATATACAAAACGGGTTGCGGCGACGTTGGCGTCGTATTCTGAAAGCCAGATCCACTCGAACCTGGAGTCACGGCCACACGTCCGTTGGTAATCGTATAGTTCCCCGATCCACTTGATTGCGTCAGCGTGCCGCCACTGTTCTGATCCGAGGTCAGGTTGAAACCCCCGCTAACACCGACGCCTGCGAACAGTCCCACCTGGCTCTCAGCCGTGGGTCCCGATGGATTCAGCGCCGTCAACTCGAAAACGCCTGGACCTGTGAAGCTGGCGCCGCTCGTTTGTCCAAGAATCGTACCGCTCACCAACGGATTGCCTCCGGTAGGGAAGGTATCTGTTTCCACGGTTAGCAGCTCAGTGGCGCTGACAATGTAGAAACTGTAACCGGTAGTAGTTCCCTGAGCCGTCTTGATATTTAGTGTCCCTCTACCGTTAGGAGCGACTGAGTATGTGCTCTCGGTAATAACAACGCTTGAGGACGGACCGCTGACGCTGTCGCTATCCAGAAGACAATTCGTTTGCGGGGGTGGGCAAAGGTGTCCTGCTCCGTCCGCCACAAATTCACCCGCCGCGCCGAAACGGTTCTTGCCCGAGTCGATTCCCACAAAGCCGAATGCATAGCTACCCAACACCGATGATAGCGAAAATGGGCCGATAGCTTGTTTCAGGAGCACGCCAGAATCGCGCGTCCCTCCACCGTTAGTATCGTCAAACTCGATAATGTTTGCATTCCCGCTGGCCATCATAGAGATCGCGAAGATGCGGTTACCCACTGGGGCTGGGATATTGAGGTATAGAAATCCCAAGCCGTTCAGGCCGATAAAATATGTCCCGGTGAATGTGGGATTGATTGGATCGCTCGCCGTATCGTTAATGTCCATCACGCCGCTGGTGATATTCCCCTTGCCATCTGCAAAAAAAGTGCCTGCGGCTACGAAAAGCGGAAGTGGTGGCACACCCGGGTCGAAGCCGCGGACCGAGAACGCATAGTTTCCAATGAGTCTCGCATTGTTGGCATTCCCAGCTTCGATGGTAATGCCCAGAGTCGCCGTGGCCGTCTGGGGCGTGGGCGTCGCTGAGTCCTTCACCTGAACCGTGAAGGAGAACATTCCACTTTCAATAGGGGTCCCGGAGATCACCCCGTCACTCGCAAGAGAAAGCCCCAATGGCAGAGCTGTACCGTTAATGAGGCTCCAGGTATAAGGCGCGACTCCACTGCTTGCCTGCAGAGTAAATGGGGTGTAGGGCATATTTACCGTGCCATCGGGCAATGACCCGGTCGCGACCGACAGTGGCGGTGGTGGATTAATAGTGATGCTCAGTGCCTGGGTTACGCTCGCGCCCGAGGAATCCGTAACTTGAACACTGAACTTGGAGGTTCCCAAGAGCGTAGGCGTGCCTGAGATCTCGGTAGAATTGCTGGTACTTGTCGTCAAAAAGGTCAGGCCCGCCGGGAGACTCCCTGAAATCACAGACCAGGTGAAGGGCAGGGGTGCCCCCGCGGCGTTGACAAACGAGTTATAAGGAACGCCCAGGGTTCCCGAAGGAAGCGAGGTCGTAGTGATGGTCAGCACCGCATTCACCGTGATCGATTCGGTCGCGGTTATAGTGCTGTTGGCCACCGATGTGGCCGTGACTGTCGCGGTTGTGGTGACTGAGAGAGTGGGCGGAGCTGTGTATACAACTGTGGTTTTCGTGTTGCCACTCAACGTGCCCGGACCGGAAAGAGTCCAGGTCACACCGCCGTTCGTATTGTCATTGGCAACCGTGGCGGTAATGGTCGACGTTTGTCCCGGATTCAGTGATTGTCCCGAGGCGGGTGCCAGCGTAACCGTGAGGGAGTTGCTGCCCGAACAACCCGCAAAAACCACTACCCAGACAAAGATACCCAACGCTACTAATAAAAGGATTCTGAATTTTCTCACGGTTTCTCCACTGAAAGTTGTAACAATATCTTTCCGAAACAGCAAGCCGCTAGAACGAGAACAGAGCCTGCAGATCAATCCTGCGAGTAGCAGAGCCGAATGAATATGGCCCGCCGGCGAGCGCGTTTGATTCGCCGAAGAGCGGCGAATCAAGATTGCCAGTCGGAGGCGCCAGGTTCACCCGGTTAAGAACATTTCGTGCAGAGACGCTGAAGGTCAAATTGTAGCGCCGGTTGCTTGTCGGCGCTCCCATAAAGCCACCGCCCGGCGCTCCGCCCAATCCGCGGCCCCCTAAGCCACCGCCCGGACCGCCTCCTCGCCCTCCGCCTCCACCTTGTCCGCTCACGACACCTTTTCCTGCACCTACTTCCTTCCCAAAGCCAAAGGTCTTGCTGAGCCGCAAATTCAAGGTGAACAACGTGGTGCCAGTACCAACGTTGATCGGGATCGTGGGCCCGCTGGGAGTCGGCGCAGCGTTAAACGTGCCCCATTGCGTCACTCGTATGTTGCTGGGCAGCGTCGATGCGGTAACCGGTCCAGGCCTATCGTTGAAAATGGAATCGCCGTTTACGTCTTGCCCTACGGTAATGTTAAACGGCACACCCGAACTAACGATGATAAAGGGATTCAGGCGAAATGCATAGGGCAGCGAGATCGTGCCGCCGACCACGCCGCGATCGCGCACGTCGAATTGCGATCGTCCATAATCGGCGATGGGATCGTATTGGTGCGAAATAAAGCTCACCGATGTGCCCCCGCCACCACCACCGCCCCCGCCGGAGCCCAGGTCGCTGTTCGCATAGTTGAGCGTGTAAAAACCAAACAGCGAAAGCTTGGTTCCAATGCTTGTCCGAAAATTGGCGATCACCTGGTTCTGCCTGAATATTCCTTCGGAGTCGTATTGGTAGATGTTGTCAGTACCGCCAAACGGCCGTACGGGATCCAACGGATACGTCCCCGGCAAGGGCGCGTTCGCATTGCGAAGGAACAGCTGGTGTTCGCCGTAGGAGTTTATGTAGGTGACGGCGACCGTAGTGCTCTTGGCAACTTGCCGCTCGACGCCGATGGCCGTTTGCATGGTCGACGGCGCTCTCAAGCCCGAAGCGAATTGGTAGCTGGTCGGAGAAGTCTGCCCCATAGTAGGAGAATTTTGCCCCATAGAGGTACTCGCCGCCACGATCGTCTGTTGTTGTGTAACCCCATTTAGACGCTCCGTCTGCAGCACAAGGTTGTAAGGAACGCGGTCATAGAAGATCCCATAGCCGGCTCTCAATACGGTCTTGGGTGCTGCCTTTTTTCCACCGCCGCCGAGGCCCCAAGCAAAGCTGAGTCGTGGAGCGAAATCGCCATGGTCGTGAATGTCGTTCTGGGTCTCGAAGCGCAGGCCATAACTGAGCGTCATGTTGGGCCGGATCCGCCACTCATCCTGTGCATACAGGCCCGCGTCAACCATGGTGACTTGTGAGAGCGGCTGCCCGGTCGTAATCGAGAACTGGCTGGCCCCGCAGTTCGTCAAATCACCGGAATTAGGAAGCCTCGGCAATGCCGCTATATACGGCGCTAGGCAAACACTGCCACCCAGCGGATCCTTCTCATACCCATCAGTCTTAGACAGGGAAGAGAAAGTGAACACGCCATTGAAATTGGAAGTCGACACATTGGAATCCGTCACCGCCCGCAGCCGTCCGCCGAATTTTATTAAGTGCTTACCGTGAACGATGGAGGTGTAGTTCTGTAGTTCGTAATGATTCTGGACGTCGGAGCCGTTTCCGATCTGATTGTCTCCGCAGGTAAACGCTCCCAGCACCGATACGGTCGCCTGGAAATGCAACTGCGCGCATGGATCCGCTGTAAGGGAAGTAGAGGAAGTAGAGAAAATAGGCATCAGTGTCTGATTACTGCTGTCATGCAGATACTGGAAACGGGTTTCGTTCACGATATTCGTGCTCACAACCTGGGTGTCGCTGATCTGCACGGTGTCCTCGGTCGAAACCGTGTTGTAAGCCTGGGAAGGAAGCGAAAACACTCCGATTCCCTCATTGTCCTGGCTGTCTCGGAAGTACTGGTAACGGACGGTCAAGGTGTTGTTCGGTGTGAGCTGAAAATCGAACCGAGGACCAAGATTGATTCGAGTCTGTTGACTCGGAACTGCCTGGGTGAAGTTGGCGGTACTTGGGCTGGGGCCAGGCCCAGAAGGCACAACCGCGTTCACAATATTGGAGTCGTTGATGTCCCTGACCTGGGCAGTAAAAAAGAACGACGCCTTCTTGCCCAGAGGTCCGCTGAGGCTTCCATTGAACAGCTCCGAGTGAAAAGGCGGCTGGTCGGGTGCGAACGGGCTGAGCGCATCGAACACAGAGGAGTTGCCATCCAGCATGAATTGGCCATGAAACTGATCTGTACCCGGCTTGGTAAAGATTTCGATCCGGCCATAGCCCAGCTTGTCGTATTCCGCGGAAAACGGATTCTGATTGATGCGGATCTCGCGAATCGAAGACTTGGGCGGAAGCTGCCCCGCGGTGAATCCGTCAATATAGATCTGGCCGCCGTTCGGTCCCGCCGAAGGCCCCGCCAGCGCTTCAAGCTCCTGCTGCAGTTCGTCGGGGTCATCGGACAGAGCTTCGAGGTCCTTCCCCTTGATCACGATAGAACTGGCATTCTCTGATGGGTTCACGCTTACGGTTGTGCTTTCTTCCTGGACCTCAACTTTTTCCTGCTCCACCTGAATCTCAAGTGCGATGTCGAACCGCTGGGCCTGATCCGCGGAGATCGCGAAGTTCTGCTCCGTAGAGACTGCGAAGCCTTTCGCAAAAGTCGTGATGGTGTAGGTCCCCGGATCCAATCCTTTAAGTTCGTACGCACCCTGGTTGTCGGTGAGAGTTGTAGCCTTCTGTCCCTTACCTCCGGTAGCGGTGACGGTGGCTTGCGGGATTACTGCGCCAGTAGGATCCGTGACCCGTCCACGAAGCGTGCCCGACCCAGTTTGTGCAGGCAAAGAAGCCGTCAGCATCAGCAAGACGAAAAGCGTGACAAATATGAAGACAAAACTTCGGGACCGGCCAGACGTCATCAATTCTCCTGAAGCAAACTTTTAAGCTGCTCTTTGCATTATGGTGTTGCACCCGCCGCAGCTTCGCCGCCACCGCCTCCGAGGTTCCAGGGAGAAAGAAGCATCGCCGCCCGATTGCTGTTGGGCGAGGCCGAGAGAATGGGTTCCACGCCGCTTAACAAAGTGATCGCAGTCGGCTGGCTATTGGCACTACCTTCCGTGGTCACAATCATGATGGCGTCGCCCTTCTGCAAATCGGCAAGGGTTACGGCCGGCATTCGCTTCAACATCTGTTGAAAATCAGGTGCACCGCCCGGACGACCCCCTCCCGCGCCACCGTTGGGCCTAGTCTCGCCTGCCTTGGCGGGTGCGGATGGACCTCCACCAGCAGCCGGCGCATCGCTGCCGCCGTCTGGAGACCCGCCGCGCAATCGCACCGCGATCCGCTCCGCAACCGTGGGAGGCAGTTTTCGGAGTTGCGAGTCCGCGGTGATTCTCAAGGTCACGGGCTTCTTCGTTGCCAGATCCATTACCGTGACGGTGTTGTTTCCTGCATCGGTTGAAACGACCGTGCCCGCAATGTTCCGGAATGCCCCAGAAACCACCTCATCCGCCGCCAGTTCGGTGCCGTCCGCGCTCCGCACTCCGCGCGCGCGCAGTTGGTCGCCGGCATTGATTTGATCCAGTGTGCTCGGCTTGGCATCGTCGAACTTGACGGAGTCGGGCGAGTATCGACGAATAATTGTCGTCTTCGAAATATGAATCGTAACCGGCTTGGCGTCGCTCATGGCCGGAGCCGCAAGCGTGACCACCCCATTTGCCGCGTCGACTTTGCTCACCAATCCGCCCACTCCGCGCTTCTGCCAGTCCTCGCGATCGCGCTCCTGCTTCGCCGCGACGTCGGACTCCTTCATGAGTACGACGGATGAAGCAGCCACTGACTTGCCATCCTCCGAGGCAGTGCCTCTGGCCAAAATCCGGTCACCCACTTGCACATCCTGCAGCTGGATGGGCGTCGCCTCTTTTAGATCTTTCTGTCCGGGAGCGATGCGAACCAGACGGGCGGAGTCCTGAACCACGATATTGATCGTTGATCCAGCGTCGGTCGCCAGAGTAATCGTGTTCCCCGAAATAGCCTTGACCACTCCTACGGGCTTCGCCGTCGAGCTTGCCAATGCCGACTGCTGACCCACCTGAGCCTCATTCGAAGTAACAGAGCTCAGCGCGGCGGGGCTAAGGCAGGCTAAGGCAAGCGCCATCGTGACGGCGAACCCTAGCCCGGCGTATCTTGTCGATCTCATTCCATCCGCCTCACGAGTTGCAACGTGGCCCACCCCTCATGGTTTGGTTGGTCGAGCTTCGGGTCACGGTCATTGCCGGTGCTTCGGTATCAATTGCGCCGCAACTGACACGGGCACTCACCAAGAAATGAAACAAGTTCCATCTCTCCCGTTGACGACGGCCACTTTGGAGTTCGCCAGATATATTCCAACACAGTCAAGCGCCGGGCGGACGTAAAGAATCGTCAAACAACGGTAAATTTCTGTTGCATCAGCACTTGCGGGTATGACCAGGTCACTGCCGTCTGAATAGACGCGCAGAGTTTTCCTCGGACACGCGGCCCGACGACAGCGCCGGTGGACCATCCGTCGCTTAGTAGTTCGCTGCAAAGAAAAATCGGAGAATAAAACTTAACAAGTGGCGACCTCTGGCGAGGAAAAACTCGCCACGGCTGCTCTAAGTCCAGTGTTACTAATCGGTTGACTTTCGCCCAAGACCGGGATATCTTTCATGCCCCCAAGGCTTATCGCCGCGGAAGAGAGGGTAAAACGGTGGAGTCAGCTGTCTCCAATAAGGTGACCCAACTTCTCGCAGATTGGCGACAGGGGAATCGAGAAGCCCTTAGCGCTCTGATCCCGCTGGTTTACGATGAGCTTCGCCGCCTCGCGCACAACCATCTGAACCGCGAACGTTCCGGGCACACCCTTCAAAGCACCGCTCTCGTGAATGAGGCCTACATGCGGCTGGTGCACCAGGATCTTGAGATTAACAACCGGGCCCATTTTTTCGCGGTGTCCTCACACTTGATGCGCCAGATTCTCGTCGACTACGCCCGGCGCCATCGTGCCGCCAAGCGCGGTGATGGGGCTGACAATTTGACCTTGAGTGAAGCGGTTGCATTACTTCCCGGAAAAGGTAATTTTGATCTGCTCGCTCTGGACGAAGCGCTCAACCAACTCGGGCGGTTGGATCCGCAGCAGACTAGGGTAGTTGAACTTCGATTTTTCGGAGGGCTTTCGATCGAGGAGACTGCGGCGGTTGTGGGTATCTCTCCAGCAACCGTAAAACGGGAGTGGACGACTGCAAGGGCCTGGCTTCATCGCGAACTGACCAAAAAGGCTGGGTGAGTTTCGGTGGAAACAAGGGATGCAATGGCTCTGGAACGTTGGAACGAGATCGAGCGTTGGCACGAAGTCAAGGACAAGCTCGACGCAATTCTGAATCTTGCGCCTGAGCAGCGCTCTGCGTATCTTGAACAGGTCTCCGCCGCTGATCCCGAGTTGCGCCGGGAACTCGAATCACTCATCGCTTCTCATGAGCAAGCTGGCACGGATTTTCTGAACATCCCCCCTCCGCAAGCGCCAGATCCGAGTGCACCGGATGATCTCGATCCGGACCGTCGTGACCCGATGATCGGTCGGCGTCTCGGGACCTACGAAATCGTGGAGCAAATCGGCGCTGGTGGTATGGGCGAAGTTTATCGTGCCATTCGTGCCGACGATCAATACCACAAGCAAGTTGCGATCAAACTGGTGCGCGCCAGTCAGAACTCCGATTTCGTCATCCGCCGCTTCAAGAATGAGCGACAGATTCTCGCCACTCTGGATCACCCCAACATCGCGCGCCTGCTCGACGGCGGCACGACTGAAGAGGGCATCCCGTACTTTGTGATGGAGCTGATCGAAGGGCAGCCCATCACCGAATATTGCAATTCGCGCAACCTGCCAATTGCTGAACGTCTCAAACTCTTCGTGGCGGTCTGTTCGGCCGTGCAATACGCCCATCAGCGGCTGATCGTCCATCGCGATATAAAACCCGGCAACATTCTCGTCACCCATGAGGGAACGCCGAGACTCCTGGATTTCGGTATTGCTAAAATTGTCGACGCAGATTCTGAAACGGGCCCGGCAACTCTGACTATATTTCGCGCGCTCACCCCGGGATATGCCAGTCCCGAGCAGGTGAAAGGCGAGCCCATCACCACCGCCAGCGACGTCTACTCGCTGGGAGTGGTGCTCTACGAGTTGCTCACCGGGCAACACCCGTACTCCGCTCCCGGCTACACGCCGCATCAGATTGCACGGGCGGTCTGCGAGGTTGATCCTGAAAAACCCAGCACGGTCGTCCGACGAACCGAAAGCTCGCCTTCAGCGGGTGGGCAACCGCCGCTTCATTCAGCCACAACCATTCCTTTGGATGAAAGCTCGGCGGACAGGCTGAGCAAGCGGCTTAGCGGCGACCTCGACAATATCGTGCTCATGGCGCTGCGCAAGGAACCGGAACGCCGCTACGCGTCCGTCGACAAATTCGCTGAAGACCTGCGGCGACATCTCGCGAACCTTCCCGTCTTCGCCCGTAAAGACACGGCTGGATATCGCATATCGAAGTTCGTCGCCCGGCATAGGGCTGGAGTCGCAGCCAGCGTCGTAGCAATCATCATTCTTATAATTGGAGTCGTCGCAACCTTGCGGGAAGCGCAGATTGCCCGCGAACAGGCATCGATCGCGCGTTCCCAGCGTGCCCGCGCCGAAGCCCGCTTCAATGACGTGCGCAAATTGGCCAACTCTCTGATGTTTGAAGTTCATGATTCGATCAAAGACCTGCCCGGCTCGACGCCGGCGCGCAAGCTCCTAGTGAGCCGGGCACTCGAATATCTGGACAGCTTGAGCCAAGAGGCAAAGGGCGACCGTTCCTTGCAAGGGGAACTGGCTGCCGCTTACGAAAAAATCGGAGACGTCCAAGGCATGCCGCGCCAGGCAAATCTCGGCGACACCGTCGGCGCCGAGGAAAGTTACAGAAAGGCTCTCGCCATACGAGAGTCCCTCGCCGCAGCGGATTCGAAAGACGAGGAAGTGCGTCGGCAACTTACTCCGAATTACAGCAAGCTGAGCGATTTGCTCTGGAACAAAGGTGACTTCAAAGGTGCGATGGAATATTCGCGCAAGGAGATCGCGGTCGCGGAGGCCCTGTATCAGGAGGATCCAAGCAATCCGGCAAACCGCTCACTCTTCGCCGCCTATCGCATGGACTACGGCTACAAGCAGGCCGTGGTAGGTAATGACCGCGCTGGCGGATTGGAAACGCTTCGCCAGGGATCGGCGATGCTCGAGCAAATGTTGTCGGAAGATCCGCAGGATGTGCAAGTGCGCCGGCTGCTGGGTCTCAGCTATTTCCGAGCTGCCGATGTTCTGAAGAATGACGAAAACGATTATCCGCAGGCTCTGGCGTTATACAAAAAGGCTATCGTCACTACGCAGGCCCTGGTCGTCGCGGATCCGAACAACACAGATTTCCGCCGGATGGTTGCCTACGACCAATTCGCTATGGGGCAACTCTTGGCGAACATGAAGGATGCCAATGCTGCGCTCGCCCAGGATCGCGAGGCCTTGTCGTCGTTTCAAAAGCTCGCCGCTGCCGATCCAGCGAACGCACAGTTTCAGGAGGACATCGCCGCAGTCCGCAGCGAGATCGGCGAAGTTCTGGTTAACACAGGTAAGCCCAGGGATGCGATTGAACCGCTTCGTTTTTCCGTTAATGCGGCCCAGTCGATGTCCAACGCGAAGAACCCGCAATCGCGGATTGGATACATTCTTGTATCCGGGCAGTTCTTGCTGGGCAAAGCCAACGTCATGTTGGCATCTTCGTCACAAACCGCAACTCAGCAAAAGATCGAGCATTGCCGCGAGGCCAGTTCGTGGTTCCAGAAATGCCTCCCCGCTTTCGAGTTTCTTCGAGATCACGCACCGGCAGACTACAACGGCGCTGAACGGGTCACGACGATCCAACACGAGATGACCGTTTGCGATGCACTCACAATGAAACCTTAAAGTCCCACGATAGCGGACGGCGCGCCGCGGGCGACTTGCCCGGTCATCAAAACCAATCCGGAAAAATCAGCTCAATCAGGCCGGGAACCCAGTAGGAATAAAATTGCTCGTCGCAGATTTTGTATTTGCCGTACTTCTTTCGGGCGTAGTTGCCCCAGTGAGGCTGGGTGCCGTCGAGGTCGGTGAATCCGTACTCGCGGGCCAGCGCCCAGGAACTGAAGACGCGTCCACTCTTGGCTTTCACTTTCGGATCTGCCGCAAGGGCTACCACTGCGCGGCCTATGTACCTCGGCGATTCTGAGACCATGAAATCGTTGGGCGCGTCGTTTTGGCTCTCGCTGTTCTTGTCTTTTTTCTTTGCCTTCTTCGCCACGTCCTTCCAATTGGCCTCGCTGACTCCAAAATGCTCCAGTACCCTTTCAGAACGCAGAAAGCCGGGAGTCAACGCCACTGAGACGATGTCTCGCTTGCGCAGCTCGCGGGCCATGGCGAAGGCCAGTCGTATGACGGAAATCTTTACCAGGTCGTAGAAAAGGTTTCCGCGATAGTAGAAAGCGTCGCCATCGGTAATCTCGAAGATAATTCCTCGGCGTCGACCTAGCATCAGCGGAACGGCGTAGTGGGAAGTGATGATGTGGGAGTGAATTGCCTGCTTCAGCATGCCCAGGCCGTTCTCGAGATTGACTGTCCAGAACGTCTTGCCCCATTCGGTGATCGCGTCGCCACCCCAAACGTCGTTGACCAGGATGTCGAGACCCTTATGCCGCCGTTTGATGCCGGCGACCAGCTTTTTCACATCTTCCGGCTCGGTGTGGTCCACCCTTACGGCAATACCCCGGCCGCCGGCTGCGGTAACCAGTTCAGCGGTTTCTTCGATGGTCTCAGGTCGACCGGGAGTGGTGGGTGAGTGTTTTCGGGAACTCCGGCCAGTGCAGTAAACCGTGGCCCCCGCTTCGCCCAGGGCAATCGCAATCCCTCGACCGGCGCCGCGGGTTGCTCCTGCAACCAGCGCGATCTTCCCTTCCAAAACTTTCTTCGAAACTTTCTTGGGAGTTTTAGCCATCTCGTTACATCTGCGCAAAAGAGGTAGTGCTCATACATTCTCGGCGTGGGACAGCAAGCCCTCGACCAGCGCCTCCCACTCGGCTTCGAGCGTGGGGCGGTGAAAGCTGCGGCCGGAGCGCTGGTACCAGTATTCAGCGTTTGAGGCGGAGCCCTGCTTGCGGTGCAGATAGGCGTGGACGGCCATGCCATCTACGGTTTCCAACTCGTCAACCAGCCCGTGAGCATGGGACCAATCTCCCTTTGCATCCCACCACAGCGCTGTAAGCGGGGCGGATAAGCCGATGCGAGGCGTCTCTTCGGCAATCGACGCTCTGAATTCCTCGGGGGTGATCATCTGCTCGTGTTAACTTATAAGTAAATATACATCGGTCGGTGGTTACTGATGAGTATAGGGTATATATCGAAAAAATGCGTTTTCCTTCCAGATCCATGAAAACAAAGGGACTGTTTTCGAGATACCCTCGTAAGATATCCCTTCTAAAGGACTTACGGAGGAGATATCCCCGAGGGATGCTACTTCCTAAGTCTATGAAAACAGGAAGCGAGTGGGAGATACCCCTCTAAAATATCTCTTCTAAAGGACTTAACGGGCGCGTTTAGGAGCAGAAGGGCGTTGCCTCACGCGAGAGAGCACGCGCGTGCGGGTAATCTTGAATTGTCAAAGAACTGCTGGGCCAATGCTGTTATCAAACAGCTAACGGTGATGTCATTATGTTAGCCGTTTTGGAGTGCCCGGGTCAACGCAAAAATTGCCGCCCAATGTCCGGAAACCGGACTGTTGAGAAAGATCGGCAAGAACGGGTTGTGTGCCCACGGGACAGTCTCAAGTATGGCATGATTCTCAAATGCGGGATAATTGCCGGCCTAGCCGTGTCGCGTCCCACCCTTGCAAAAAGCGCAAGGATGGGGCACCCTCTTCTCTATCAGGGAAAGGAGATCGACCTCCAGACTCGATCGGTCCGGCCTACCCAGTGGACTCAGCGGCGCTTTCCTGAGAGACTTTTGTTGGTGTAGAGTTTGTGCAAAAATACTGTTCGTTCGCAGTCATAAACCGAACGTGAGGTTGACCTTGAAACTACTCGCGAATTTGATCCTCTTGCTTGTCGCTCTTTCACCCCTGGGCCATGCAGCAGCGCAGACGCAAGTCTTCTCCACCTCGGCAGGGCCGGTCAAGATTACGCCGCTTTATCACGCCAGCACGCTGATCGAGGCGGGAGGCAAGGTCATCTATCTTGACCCCGCCAAGCCTGCGAAATTTTCGGAGCATCCGAAGGCAGACTTGATTTTGATTACGGACATCCATGGTGACCACATGGATCCCGATTCAATCAAGGAAATCAGCAAAGCTGACACCAACATATTTGCACCGCCTGCGGTGGTTCAGACAGTCACCAGCGCCAAGCCAATTTCCAACGGAGAAACCAAAACCTGGGGTGCGTGGACGATTGAGGCGGTCGCCGCGTACAACCTGAAGCGCGGCCCGAGTGAGGGCAAACTCTATCACGACAAGGGCCGCGGCAATGGATACGTGCTGACTTACGGCGGCAAGCGCTTCTACTTTTCGGGAGACACGGAAGGCGTGCCGGAGATGCGCGCACTCAAGAATATTGACGTGGCGTTCGTCTGCATGAATTTGCCTTACACGATGCCGCCCGAAGAGGCAGCGGATGCCGTCAAGGCATTTCATCCCAAGATTGTGATCCCCTATCACTATCGCGGCTCCGATCTCGCCGTATTTCAAAAAGGATTGGAAGGGACTGGGATTGAAGTGCGGGTACTGGATTGGTATCCGCAATAAAGCTCCGGGCAAACGCAAGGTTTCTCGACTACGTTCCGTCCTCCGCCGTGCGGAGGACGGACCTTCGCTCGGAATGACAGTGTTTTGTCGCTATTACTTTGCATAACGGAATCAATTAGGACTCAGAGTCAAAGGCGGCGGACAGGAGTGTCCGCCCTACACGAGAATCATGGCCGCGGCGAGGGCTGCTGTTTTGTGATCCTTGGTCCAGGGTGGGCCGAGCGAAACTCCGAGGGTTGAGATTCTGCGCTGTACCCGGCTGGCTGCGTTGCCGAAGGTTGTTTTCGCCCGCTGCTCAAGTTCCCGCTCTCGAACTGCCGTGACTGGAATCTTTAGACGTTCGCAAGCTTTGCTAACCGCATTGCGAAAGAATTCGCCCTCCGCGGTGTGAATCAGCGGATGCGAGGCGAGGATTTTCGCCAACGGCGGCAGCGGGCGACCTGAAGCCAAGAGGAGGGCAGAACCTGCGATTCGGCAGCCACGCGCGTCCAGCTCCCTGACCACCTTTTCGATCGCGGTGAACGCGAGGTGCTCCGAGATGGCTGCGCAGTTGGCAAGATATCTCTCCGACTCAGGAAGGCCGAGGTTTGCGGCGTGGTGGTAGGGTTGGCTCGATCCAATGATTTGCGGATCGATGGTGACGACGCGGCTTCGATTCAGAACCTCCAGCGTGGCGGCGTCTCCTGCAACGGCTACCAGCACTCCCCAGCCGGAATGCATGCGAATCCCGAGGGCTGCGCATTTCATGTTTAGAGTCCTATTGCACCTGTTAGACACTCGATTCGGTTCCTGCAATGGTTATAGCCGTCGTTCATTCGGGCGCACACCATAAAGCTTCAACAGCTCGCGGAAAAACGTCGAAAGACGCGGTCGGAGCCTTGAATGGTTGTGGTTTTAAGCGGCGCCTTACGTCGCTTTCAAGAACTTTCGGCACGGCTGAAGCGGTGCCCTTTCAAAACTCCAATGCCGAGAATTTGTCCCGGAAACTTAAAAGCGCTGCGCTACCCAAACCAGAGTTTTTCAGCGGCCTGCAACATTGTGCCCGACAATCTTATCAAGTCGTCGGCGGCTCGAAAGCCGTGGCTGCCCGTCGGTAGTGAGACCGTGGCAGGGTAAAAAGAATGATGAGAACGATGAGGGCGAGGATGCCGACGATGAAGATGCTGCCTTCGGGACCGGTGGTTCCACCGCTGAGGATGGGCTTGCCCACGGGATGGGTGGCGAAGAGGCGGTGCTGGATCACGAGCCCGCTGTCGGCTACGCCGTAGAGGAAGGATTGGCCCCAGTCCCACGAGGTGTGCAGGCCGATGGCCCACCAGAGCGAGCCGGTGCGCCAGAGGCTGAAGCAGAAGACCATGCCAGCTAGAAAGACGGAGAGCAGCCCGATGGGGGATTCGCCCGGATTCCTGGTGTGGCCGAGGAAGAAGAGGATGGAGAAGATGACGGCGGCGGTCCAGAAACCCAGGGCTGCGCTATGACGGGTTTTGAAGGCCCACTGATAGAAGCCAGCCAGGCCGCGAGTGAGCGTGTACTGGAGGTAGCCGCGGGTGAGGTACTCCTCGAGCATGCCAACCAGGAGGAAGCCGACCAGCCAGATCGCTCCGTACTTGAGAATGTCGCTGCCAAACAGTAGCCGGCCGTCAAAAACGAGAAGCCCGGCTTTCCAGAGCGTCAGAATCAAAAGCGTGAGGCAAGTAATTCCCCAGGCTAGTCCAGCAAAGAAATGCGAGAACATGCGACTGTCGCCCAGGCCGTAGACGGAGTTGGGGCGGCGCTCGATCTTCGACATAATCCAGGAGACGAGAAGAACTACGAGGAGGGTGATGAACTCGGGGATGATCCCGCGCAGCGGGCTTACAGCGGCGGCGGGGTCGGCTTCTTTCGGGGAAGGCGGATAGAGCTTGTGCCCGATGCGATTCGCGCAGTAGATGATAGCAGCGAAGAGGGCGACGAAAATGAGCAGGCTCCAGCCAGCGCGAAGGCCGTCTTTGCCGATGAAGATCCTGTGGAGAGTCGACGGTTGCTGGGGTGGGATCGGTTCGGCGATCGTTAGCGTCGCATCGTGACTGAGAGGCTGGTCGTTGGTCTCAGCGTTGTTTACGGGGTTCAAGGGCATCCTCGTTGATCGGGGTATTCAATCTTGGCCGGATTCATGGAGCGGGAGACCGGGATCGAACCGGCGACATCCAGCTTGGGAAGCTGGCGTTCTACCGCTGAACTACTCCCGCT
>Ga0209415_10010992_pt1 | contig 15310 bp, 10 predicted proteins | sample PeaSoiSIISIP2007_FD_187696 | JGI IMG/M metagenome (GOLD analysis project Ga0209415, IMG submission 187696) | Peat soil microbial communities from Weissenstadt, Germany - SII-SIP-2007 (SPAdes) (version 2) | ecosystem: Environmental > Terrestrial > Soil > Wetlands > Peat | place: Germany... | reverse complement strand
AGAATGACTAAGCGGCGGGCCTTGCTTCGCGCCCTGAGCCAAAATCGTGCCAGCGCATCACGCGTTTCATTGTGTTACGCGCTCTAAGGTTACTGGCTAGTCGTTATGGCGTTTTCAGTCACTGCCGATTTCGTCAAATGGTTCCGCTCCGCGGCGCCTTATATTCATGCCTTCCGCGGCCGTACCTTTGTCATTGCGTTCGGCGGCGAAGTCGTGGCGGACGGCAGGTTCATGGCGCTCATCCACGATCTCAATTTGTTGGCGAGCCTCGGCGTGCGGCTGCTGCTGGTGCACGGCGCACGCCCGCAGATCGAGACCCGCCTGAAGCAGTTGAAGCATCGCACGCGCTACGTGAATGGTTTGCGCGTGACCGATGCTATCGCGCTGTCGTGCGCCAAGGAAGCGAGCGGCAGGATGCGCGTGGAAATCGAGGCCCTGCTGTCGATGGGGCTGCCGAATTCGCCGATGGCGGGTGCCGATATCCGCGTCGCGAGCGGCAATTTTGTGACGGCGAAACCGATCGGCGTGCTGGAGGGCGTGGACCTCGTGCATACCGGTGAAGTGCGCAAGATCGACGTCGTCGGCATCCGCGATCGCCTCGATCACAGCGCGCTGGTGCTGCTGTCGCCGCTCGGCTACTCGCCGACCGGCGAAATCTTCAACCTCGCGCTCGAGGACGTAGCCGCGTCCGCCGCGGTCGCGCTGGGTGCGGAAAAGCTCATATTCCTGATGGAATCGGCGGGAGTCGTTACCGGCAAGCGGGCGGAGTTGAAGCATGAATTGACCTGCAGCGAAGCCGAGCGGCTGCTGGCCCGGGATGGCGCTTTGTCGGGAGACGTTAAATTCTATCTGCCGCGCGCGGTGGATGCATGCCGTGCCGGGGTCAAGCGGGCTCATCTGATTTCGCACCGTGCCGATGGCGCGTTGCTGATCGAGCTGTTCACGCATCGCGGCATCGGCACCATGCTGACTCAGGACCCGCTCGAAAAACTGCGCCCGGCACGCATTGAAGACATCGGCGGCATCCTGCGCCTGCTCGAGCCGCTCGAGGCCGAGGGCATTCTGGTGAAACGCAACCGCGATCTGCTCGAAATGGAGATCGAGCGTTTCTTCGTGCTCGAACACGACCGCGTGACCATCGGCTGCGCCGCGCTCTATCAATACGGGGGCGGCATGGCCGAGCTCGCCGGCCTCGCGGTGCACCCGGACCACCGGCGGGCCGGCGCCGGCGAGCGCCTGCTGCACGCCATCGAAGCGCGCGCGAAGCAGCGCAAGGTAAAACGGCTGTTCGTGCTCACCACGCGCGCCGCTCATTGGTTCATCGAGCGCGGTTTCAGCGCGGCGCCGGTATCGGCGCTGCCGCGCCGCAGGCAGGATCTGTACAACTACCAGCGCCGTTCACAGGTGTTCATCAAGCGCTTGTAGCGTGCGAGCGGGCATGGTGTACCTTTTTGGAGGGGAAGGGGTAATGCTGCAACGAGCTGTCAACGCCGAGCCGCCGGGATCGGTTTCAGGCCGCGGGGTCGCGTGAGGCTGCTGCCGCGGCTTTCTTCGCTGCGCGTCAAGCTGGTTCTCGCTGCGATCGTGGTGCAGGCATTGATGCTGGCGGTCATCACCGCCAAAAGCATCGACGTCATGAATGAAAAACTCGAGAACCGCGAGCAACTGCGCCTCGAGGAAGAAAAGAAACTGCTTGTCACCTCGCTCGCCGTGCCGCTGAAGCTCCGCGACATCACCGCCATCGAGGCGGTGCTGGCGCGCGTGCGCAGCGACTACGGCATTACATATCTCGTGCTGTTCGATGCCGCTGGCAAGGTCGTGGCGCGCACCGGCTGGGACGCGGCCGCCGCGCTGCCGCCGCTCGGCGCGCGCCTGCACGACGACGTCGGCACCCGCCGCGGGCGCTTCGACACCGAACTCAGGATCGAGTCTGGCGACGAGGTGCTGGGCAATCTGCGCTTCGGGGTTTCGACCGCGTTCATGCAGAACGCACGCGCCGAGTTGATGCGTGAGGCGATCGTCACCGGTGGACTTGCGCTCGCGGTGTCGGCGCTGCTCATCGCGATGGTGAGCTACTGGCTCACGCGCAACCTCAAGCAGTTGACGGGCGCGAGCGAGCGTTTTGCCCGGGGCGATTTCACGGTGCGCCTGCCGGTCGAGAGCGACGACGAAATCGGCAAGCTCACTGCAAGCTTCAACGTGATGGCGGAAACGCTGCGCAGCCGCATCCAGGCGCTTGCCGACAACGAAGCCAAGTTCCACGCGATCGCCGATTACTCCTACGACGTCGAGCTGTGGATCGGCACCGAAGGCAGGCTGATCTGGATCAACCCGCGGGTCATCGACATGTTCGGCTACACGCCCGAGGAATGCCTCGAGATGGAGAATTTCCCGGCGGCGCTCGTCGACCCCGAAGATGTCACGCGCACCATCCGGCAGATACGGCAGGCGTTGCGCGGCAACGCCGGCCAGGATTTCGAATTCCGCGCGCGCTGCAAGGACGGCACGCTCCTGTGGGGCGCGGCCGATTGGCGCCCGATCTATGGCGCGGGCGGTGAATATCTCGGCATCCGGATCAGCATCCGCGACGTGAGCCAGCGGCGCGAGGCCGAGCAGCGGCTGGCCGCGACCGTGGTCGAGCTGCGCGATGCGCAGTCGGTGCAGCAGGAGTATCTCAAGCGCGCGCAGGACGAGCACGCGCGGCTGTCGGCGCTCCTGTCGGCGATGGAGATCGGGATCCTGTTCGTCAATACCGACAATCGTGTTGTTTACAGCAATCCCGCGTTCAACCGGCTGTGGCAGATTCCATCCGATGCAACGCTGATCGGCGGCGATCCGCTGCAGGTGCTTGAAAAATCCGCCGCCGTGCTGGCGCGCCCGGAAGAACAGATGCCGCACCTGTTCAAGCTGCGAGGCGAACGCGAAGTGCCCAGGATTTACGAGATACAGATGGCCGACGGCCGGCAGATCACCCAGCAGTGCCATCCGGTCGAGGATATCAACGGCGGTCCGGTCGGCCACATCTGGATTTTCGAGGATGTCACGCTCGAGCGCCAGACCGCCGAGCAACTGATCTATCTCGCCGAGCGCGATTCGCTGACCGGGCTCTACAATCGCCACCGCTTCAACGAGGAACTGGGCCGCATGATCGCCGATGCGCAGCGCAGTAGCTCGCGGCTTGCGCTGCTTTACTTCGACCTCGACGAGTTCAAGTACATCAACGACACCTTCGGCCACCGCGCTGGCGATGCGATGCTGATCCGCGTCGCCGGCGACGTCGCGAGCCAGGTGCGGCGCAACGAAATCTTCAGCCGTCTCGGCGGCGATGAATTCGCGATCCTGGTGCCGGAAATATCCGATAACATGCTGCGCGTGCTCGCCGAGCGCATCGTGCGCTCGATCGCGATGCTCAAGTTCCAGTTCGAAGGGCAGAGCCTGCGGCTGACCACGAGCCTTGGCATCGCGATGTATCCGGACCACGCCGAAACCGTCGAGGAACTGATTGCCCACGCGGATGCCGCGATGTACCAGGCCAAGGAAGCGGGCAAGAATGCGTGGCGCATCTACCGCCGCGATCTCGACGCCTCGCGCGAGATGGTGTCACGGCTGTCGTGGAATGACCGCATTGCGCACGCGCTCGAGCACAACCTGCTGCGGCTTTACTTCCAGGGAATTTTCGACACCGCCGACAACTCGCTCGCGCATTACGAGGTGCTGGTCCGCATGCTCGACCAGGACGACGCGACGCGGGTGCTGATGCCGGGACAGTTCATTCCTTATGCCGAGAAAAGCGGCAAGATCCTCGACATCGACCGCTGGGTGATCAAGAGCAGCATCGAGCTCCTGGCCGACGCCGATCTGCCGTCGCTCGCGATCAATATCTCGGGCCGCTCGTTCGACGAGCCGACGCTGCCGCAATACATCGCCGAGCAGTTGAAGCGGTGCGGGGTTGCGCCGCGTCGGCTGCTGGTCGAGCTGACCGAGACTTCGGCGGTGTCGGACCTGCACGACGCGCGGCGCTTCATCGAGGCGCTGCGCCAGACCGGATGCCGCACCTGTCTCGACGACTTCGGCACCGGCTTCTCGTCGTTTGCCTACTTGAAGCACCTGCAGGCCGATGCGGTAAAAATCGACGGGCTTTTCATCCGCGATCTGCCGAACGATTTCGACAACCAGATTTTCGTCAAGGCGATCGTCGCGGTCGCGCGCGGCATGCGCAAGCACACGATCGCCGAATGCGTCGAGGACCAGCAGACGCTCGATATGCTCAAAAGTTTCGGCATCGACGCGGTGCAGGGATTCTTCCTCGAGCGGCCGCATCCCGATCATAAGCCTGCCGCCCGCGCCGCCGCCGGCATTAGCGGCGAGCTCAAGCTTTCCTGATAGAATCCGTGTTCTGCGTTGTAACAGTTCCGTAACACGCGGTTGTTAGTCTGGGGCGATTGCCATGGCAAGATTGGTCAAGTGCGTCAAGCTCGGGCGCGAGGCTGAAGGGCTTGATTTTCCGCCTTACCCCGGCGAGCTAGGCAAACGGGTGTTCGAAAATGTGTCGAAAGATGCCTGGAAGCAATGGCTCGAGCTGCAGAAAATGCTGGTCAACGAGAACCGGCTCAATCTTGCCGACAAGAAGGCGCGCGACTATCTGGCGCAGCAGATGGAAAGACATTTTTTCGGCGGCGGCGCCGACGCTGCGCAAGGCTACATACCCCCATCCAGCAAGTAGCGGGTTCCGGGTCATGATGGCTGCGGTGCGGGTCTGACGCTTGCGTCCGCCGCCTTGCCCAACACCCCTGACAACGATACGGCCTATTCGATCCGGCGATGGTTAAACCACACGTAGCGCCAGAGCTCTACCTGAATCGCGAGCTCGGCCAGCTTGAATTCAACCGCCGCGTGCTCGCGCTCGCCGAAGATCGCAATATTCCCGCGCTCGAGCGCCTGCGCTTTCTCGCCATCGTCGACAGCAATCTCGACGAGTTCTTCGAAATTCGAGTTGCCGGCCTCAAGGAGGAAATCGCCGCCAATTCGCCGGCCGGGCCCGACGGCATTGCCCTGAGCCAGGTATTCCGCCAGGTGACGCGCAAGGCGCAGGATCTGGTGGCGCGCCAATACCAGGTGCTCAACGACAGCGTGCTGCCGCAACTTGCCGCCGAGGGCATACGCTTCCTGCGCCGCCCCAAGTGGAACAACGCGCTCAAGGAATGGGTCAAGGATTATTTTTTCCGCGAGCTGGTGCCGGTGCTGACGCCAATCGGGCTCGATCCCGCGCACCCGTTTCCGCGCCTGCTCAACAAAAGCCTCAATTTCGTGGTCGAGCTCGAAGGCAAGGATGCATTCGGCCGCAAATCGAGCATGGCGATCGTGCAGGCGCCGCGCGTGTTGCCACGAGTGATCGCGCTGCCGCGCGCGGTTTCGGGTTGCGAGCATGGATTCGTGTTTCTGTCGTCAATTCTGCACGCGCATGTCGCCGAGCTGTTTCCCGGCATGACCGTGCTCGGCTGCTATCAATTCCAGCTCACCCGCAACAGCGATCTTTACATCGATGAAGAAGAATTGCGCGAGCTTAAAAGTCTGCGCAAAGCGCTGCAGGGCGAGCTCACGCAGCGCCAGTTCGGCGACAGCGTGCGGCTCGAAGTCGCCGACTCCTGCACGCCGCGCATGATTGAAGCGCTGTTGCAGCAGTTCGGCCTGACGCAGGACGATCTCTACCAGGTCAACGGGCCGGTCAACCTCGTGCGGTTGATGCAGATTCCCGATCGGGTCGACCGTCCCGATCTCAAGTTCCCCGGTTTCACCCCCGGCGTCCCGCGCGAGATGACGCGTTTCCCGGGCATCTTCGACTGCATCCGCAAGAGCGATGTCCTGCTGCATCACCCGTACCAATCGTTCCTGCCGGTGATCAATTTCATCGAGCAGTCGGCGCACGACCCGCAGGTCGTCGCGATCAAACAGACCGTGTACCGTACCGGCGCGCAGTCGCAGATGATGGAACTGCTGATACAGGCGGCGCGCAACGGCAAGGCGGTGACGGTGATACTCGAGCTCATGGCGCGTTTCGACGAAGAAGCCAATATCAACTGGGCCCAGCGGCTGGAGGATGTCGGAGCGCACGTGATTTACGGCGTGGTCGGGCACAAGACGCACGCCAAGATGGCGCTGGTGGTGCGGCGCGATGACGACCGCCTGCGCCGCTACGCGCATTTGTCCACCGGCAACTACCATTCGCGCACCGCGACGCTGTACACCGACTTCGGATTGTTCACCTGCAACGAGGAAATCTGCTCGGATGTCAGCGAGGTATTCATGCAGTTGACCGGGCTGGGCAAAGCGATAAAGCTGAAGCACCTGTGGCAGTCGCCATTCACATTGCATCAGCGTTTCATGAAGGCGATCCAGACCGAGACCAGGCACGCCGCCGCCGGGCACAAGGCGCGCATCATCGCCAAGATGAACGCATTGCTCGAGCCCGAAATCATCGCCGCGCTCTATGAAGCATCGCAAGCCGGCGTCAAGATCGACCTCATCGTGCGCGGCGTATGCGCGCTGCGGCCGGGAATCCCCGGCGTTTCCGATAACATCCGCGTCCGCTCGGTTCTCGGCCGCTTCCTCGAGCACTCGCGCGTGTTTTATTTCTACAACGTCGGGGCCGAGGACGTGTACCTCTCCAGCGCCGACTGGATGGACCGCAATTTTTTCCGCCGCATCGAGGTCTGCTTTCCGGTGCTCGAGCCGCGCCTGAAAAAACGCGTGATCCGGGAGGGTCTGAGGCCGTTTTTGGCGCGCGATATCGAGGCGTGGGAAATGGACTCGACTGGTCAATATAAGCTCCGCAAAGGGGGCCGCGGCAACCGCGGCCATGTGCAGACCCTGTTGCTTGAGGTGCTTGCCAGCAAGAACGGCGAGTGAAATGGAATCGGCGTCGCTTGCCCGCTCCCGAAGGCGCGGCGCTAAACTGCAGAGCGCAAAAGGCGTATTTCGCCGGGTCGATTCCCCCCGTCCAATGGCAGTCGAAATCGAACTCAAGCTAAGCCTCGATCCGCGGCACATTGCGCGCCTGCGCAACCATCCGCTGCTCAAGCATGCTACGCATCACTCATCACGCAAGCTATACAGCGTTTATTACGACACTCCCGATCTCAAGCTGTGGCAAGCAGGCGTCGCGCTGCGGCTGCGGCGCACCGGCGAAAAATGGATGCAGACGATAAAAAGCGATGGCGTCGTTGTGGCCGGACTGCATCAGCGCCGCGAATTCGAGTCCGAAATCGCGGCGCCGTTTCCGGATTTCAGCGCGATCGACGACACCGAGTTCGCCGCTCATTTTGCCGCGCCCAATCTGCGCGCGCATCTGAAGCCGGTGATCGTCACCGAGTTCACGCGCACGATCTGCATGCTGGCACCGGCGGAAGGGGTGAAGATCGAGGCCAGCATCGATCGAGGCATGATCAAGAGCGGCGATGCGACAGCACCGATTTGCGAGCTCGAGCTCGAAGTCAAGGCGGGCCCGGCATGGCGCGCCCACCAGGCCGCGCTGCAGCTGCTGGAAACCGTGCCGATGATGGTCGAAGACCGCTCGAAAGCCGAACGCGGCATCGCGCTGCATCGGCGTACGCCGCGCAAGCCGCTCAAAACGCCGCCGTCGCCGGTGATTGCGGGCATGACCAGCAACGACGCGTTCAAGGCGCTGATACAAATGTGTCTGCTGCACTACACAGCCAATCAGCGCGGCATGCTCGACGGCGCTGATCTGGAGTACCTGCACCAGATGCGCGTTGCGCTGCGGCGGCTGCGCTCCGTGTTCAGCACTTTCGCGCCGCTATTTCCTGCTGCGGTGTTGGCGCCGCCGGTTGCGGAAACGCGCTGGCTCGCGCGCATGCTGGGCCCGGCGCGCGACTGGGATGTGTTCGCCGCCGAGACCTTGCCGCCGGTCATCGCGCGCTACGCCGGGCACGCCGGCATGGCGGCGGTCGCGCGCTCCGCTGCGCGCATGCGTCAAGCGTCAAATCGCAGCGCACGCCGCGCGGTAGCCTCGGCGCGCGGGCAGGGTTTGCTGCTTGCGCTGGGCGGCTGGTTGAGTGCCGAAACCTGGACTGAATCCCTTGATGATGCCCAACGCAATGAGATCGAACGACCGGCGCCGGAATTCGCGCGGACCGTTTTGGCTGCGGCATCGAAGCGCGTGCTCAAACGCGGCAGGCATTTCGGCAGCCTCGCGTCGAGCGAACTGCACCGGCTGCGCATCGCGGCCAAGAAGCTGCGCTACGCCGTCGATTTTTTTGCGCCGTTGTATGATGGCGGCAGGGCGCGCGATTATCGCACTCCGCTCGCCCGCTTGCAGGACGCACTTGGAGCTTACAATGACGCAGTCATCGTGACGCGGCTCGCCGCGCGAGCGGGCCGCGGAGTGCAAGGTGCCGCGGCGAACGAAGCGCGCGGCATCATGCTGGGCTGGAGCGCCGGCATGCAGGAGGCGGGCACCCGGCACCTGAAACGCATCTGGAAGGAATTCCGCGCTGCCCGGCCGTTCTGGGAGTGAGTTCGCGCTATGACCGGAGTAAAACCATGGAACTGATTTTGTGGCGTCACGCCGACGCCGAGGATGGCGCGCCAGACAGCGAACGCAAGCTGACGGCAAAGGGCGTCAAGCAGGCTGCACGCATGGCGAAATGGCTGCGGCCGCGCATACCCGAAGACGCGCTGATTCTGGCAAGCCCCGCCAAACGCGCGCAGCAGACCGCGCGCGCACTTGACCCGGATTTCAAGACCATGAAGGAACTCGGCACTTCCGCAGCCCCGGAAGACGTGCTGCTCGCGTCCGGCTGGCCGAAGGGCGACCGCACGGTGGTGGTGGTCGGCCATCAGCCGACGCTCGGCGAAACCGCGGCGTTGCTGCTGACAGGGGACAAGGAGCAGTGGAGTCTCAAGAAAGGCGCGGTGGTATGGATTGCCCGCCGCACTGACGTTGCCGATGCGCGCACCCATTTGCGTGCCGCGATTTCGCCGGACATCTTGTAGCGAGTGCGGTGCTTACGCCGCCTGCGCCTCGATGCCGCTTTCGAGCTCTCGCAGCGATTTGATGTCGAGCTTGAAGCCGGCGGCGTCCCATTCCTCGATTTCATCCTGCAGCGCGGTGACCGTCAGCGGATTGTTGGCGAGCCAGTTGCGGTCGATGTCGAGCCGCAGCGTGCGGCCGTGCGCTTTGGCGCCGATCTCGGGCAGCGCGATATCGGCCCGGCTGCGGTAAATCAGCGCCGCGAGCCTGAGCGCCATCACCATGCGCCAGTCGACGATCTCGACGTCGCGCGTGAAGATCTTCTTGAGCGACCTGCGATGCGCGAGTACCAGAGTCGACAGCCGCCACTGCTCCATCTTGGAGAAGCCCGGCATGTCGGCGTTCTGCGCGATGTATGCCGAGTGTTTGTGATATCCGCTGTAGGCGACGGAAATGCCGATTTCGTGCAGCTTGGCCGCCCATGCAATGTAGTGCGGCGCCGCCTCGTCGCCCGCCTCGTCGCCGGCATCGGCTGTGAAACGCCGGTATAGCGCAAGCGCGAGGTGTGCCACGCGCCGCGCCTGTTTCGAGTCGACGTGGTAGCGCTGCATGAATTGCGACACCGTGACGTCGCGCATGTCGTGATGCTGGACCCGGCCGAGCAGGTCGTAGAGTATGCCTTGGCGCATCGAGCCGCTCGCCACCACCATGGCTTCGATGCCGAGTTCGGACAACGCTGCGCTCATGATCGCGAGCCCACCGGGCAGCACCGGCAGGCGGTCGCTCTTGAGACCCTTCAGATCGAGCCGCTCGACATCGCCGGCCTTGATCATTGCCGAACGCAGCCGGTCGAGGCCGTCGACGGTGATACCTGCATCGGCGTAGCCATTGAGCTGCAGTATCTCGGCCAGCGCGCGCGCGCTTCCCGACGAACCCACCGCCTGCTGCCAGTTGCCATTGGCGAAGCCGGCGATGATGGTCTGCAGCTCGCTGCGCGCGGCCAGTTCGGCGTGCTTCATCGCACTCTTGGTAATTTTACCGTCGGAAAAATACTTGAGGCTGTAGCTGACACAGCCCATGTAGATGCTTTCGAGCTTGAGCGGCTTGAACGCGCGGCCGATGATGAACTCGGTCGAGCCGCCGCCGATGTCGACCACCAGGCGCTTGTCCTTGGATATCGGCAGGCTGTGCGAGACACCGAGATAAATCAGGCGCGCTTCCTCGCGCCCGGCGACGACCTCGATCGGGAAGCCCAGCGCGGCTTCGGCCTGTTTGAGGAAGCTCGCGGCGTTTTTGGCGACACGCAGCGTATTGGTGCCGACCGCGCGCACCGCGTGCGGGTCGAACCCGCGCAGCCTCTCCCCGAAGCGTTTCAGGCATTCGAGCGCGCGGCTCTGGGAATCTTCGTTGAGGCGTTTGTCGCGCGTGAGCCCTGCGCCGATGCGGATCGGCTCGCGCAACGAGTCCAGCGGGTAGAGCTGATCACCGACGACGCGCGCAACCTGCAGGTGGAACGAGTTGGAACCGAGATCGACTGCGGCGAGCGTGGAATAAACCGCCATGTTATCTGTGGTCTGCCGTCAGTGTGCGCGTATCAGTGGGTCGAGCGCTCCCGGATGTGTGAAGTATAGGTAAATTGCACGGCGGAAGCCACGGATTTTTACGGCGTGCGGGTTCAGTGCTGGGTCTCGAGCGCCTCGCGCTCGATCGCCTCGACGCTGGTGTGGCGCACGTCCTTGCCCTTGACCATGTAGACCACGTACTCGGACATGTTCTTGGCATGGTCGCCGATGCGCTCGATCGCTTTGGCGATGAACAGGATCTCGATCGCGTGCGAGATAGTGCGCGGGTCCTCCATCATGAAGGTGATCAGTTGCCGGATGATCAGGCGAAACTCGTCGTCGACCTGATCGTCCTGGCGCACCACCTTGGCGGCGACCGCGAGATCGAGCCGCGCAAACGCGTCGAGCGAATTGCGCAGCATGCCGAGCGCGATATCGGCGACGTGCTTGACTTCGGTTGAACGCGGGATATGGCGGCGGTCGGACTCGTAGATCATCTGCGTCATGCGGGCGATCTTGGCCGCCTCGTCGCCGATCCGCTCGAGATCGGTGATGGTTTTCACCACCATCAACAGCATGCGCAGGTCGCCCGCCGCAGGCTGGCGGCGCGCGATGATGGTGCTGCAATCCTCGTCGATTCCGACTTCCAGCGCGTTGACGCGATGATCGTCTTCGACCACGCGCGCGGCGAGCGCGGAATCGCCTTTGGACAGCGCTTCGAGCGCACGCACGATCTGGTCTTCGACGATGCCGCCCATCTGCAGCACGCGCGCGCGCACCGCCTCGAGTTCGGCGTCGAATTGCTTTGAAGTGTGTTCCGAGCTGGCCATAATTTCGAGCTCCTGTACGGGGCAAGCGGGCAAGCCTATCAGCCCAATGTGACAATTATATTGCGGCTGGAGCTCTAACGGGTCAAGGTCTGCACGCCTTTGTCGGTGCCGAGCAGCAGCACGTCGGCGCCGCGCCGCGCAAACAGCCCGTTGGTGACAACGCCGGTGATCTGATTGAGCGTGCTCTCGAGCTCGAGGGGCTTCAGTATCTGCAGGTTGTGGACGTCGAGTATCAGGTTGCCGTTGTCGGTGGTAAAGCCCTGCCGCAGCGCCGGCTGTCCGCCGAGCTTGACCAGCTCGCGCGCGACATAAGAGCGCGCCATCGGGATCACCTCGACCGGCAGCGGGAACTTGCCGAGCACGTCGACGAGCTTCGACTGATCGGCGATGCACACGAACTTGCGCGCGACCGCAGCGACGATCTTCTCGCGCGTGAGCGCGCCGCCGCCGCCCTTGATCATCGCCAGATGGCGCGTGACCTCGTCGGCGCCGTCGACGTAGACCGGCAGGTCGGCTACGTTATTGAGATCGAGCACCTCGATGCCGAGCTTTTTAAGCCGCTGCGCCGAGGCCTCGGAACTGGCGACCGCGCCGTCGATTTTGCGTTTGATCTTGCCCAGCTCGTCGATGAAATAATTTGCGGTCGAGCCGGTGCCGACACCGACGATGCAGCCGATCGGAACAAAAGCTATTGCCGCCTGCGCCACCGCCTGCTTCAGTTCGTCCTGAGTCATGGTTGAATGGTAAATGGTGTATGTCGAATAGTAAATGGAAAATGACGAGAGGCGGGAGGCAGGGGAAGCCGCTTTAAAAACCCTGAATGCGACCACCCCCCTCGGGAGGGGGTCGAAAATGGCCAAAACGGTGCAATCCTGCTACGCTTTAACCCCGCAATTGCCCGGCCAATGTGAAATGAAGGTCGATTATCTCGAACGCATCCTGACCGCGCGCGTCTACGACGTTGCGATCGAGACGCCGCTCGAACGCGCGCCGAATCTGTCGGCGCGGCTCAACAACACGCTGCTGTTGAAGCGCGAGGACATGCAGCCGGTGTTTTCGTTCAAGCTGCGCGGCGCCTACAACAAGATGTCGCGGCTGCCGGCGGCGGCGCTCGCCCGCGGGGTTATCGCCGCCTCCGCCGGCAACCATGCGCAGGGTGTTGCGCTTGCCGCGCAGAAGCTCAAGAGCCGCGCCACCATCGTGATGCCGGTGACGACGCCGCAGATCAAGGTCGCCGCGGTCGCTGCGCGCGGCGCGAAAGTCGTGCTGCACGGCGACTCCTACGACGAAGCCTACGTGCACGCGCGCAAGCTCGGTCGCGGTCGCGGCCTCACGTTCGTGCACCCGTACGACGACCCGGATGTCATCGCCGGGCAGGGCACGATCGCGATGGAAATCCTGCGCCAGACGCGGCGTGAGATCGACGCGATTTTCGTCGCGATCGGCGGTGGTGGACTGATTTCAGGCATTGCCTCCTACGTGAAGCGCCTGCGCCCGCACGTCAAGGTGATCGGCGTCGAGCCTGTGGATGCCGATGCGATGTACCGCTCGCTCAAGGCCGGCCGGCGCGTCAAGCTCGACCAGGTCGGGCTGTTTGCCGACGGCGTCGCGGTCAAGCAGGTCGGCGAAGAGACTTTCCGCATCTGCCGCGAGCTGGTCGACGATGTCGTGCTGGTCGACACCGATGCGATCTGCGCCGCGATCAAGGACGTGTTCGAGGATACGCGCGCAGTACTCGAGCCGGCGGGTGCGCTCGCGATCGCCGGCGCCAAGGCCTGGGTCGAGCGCAAGGGCGTGCGCGGCAAGACGCTGGTCGCGGTAGCGAGCGGCGCCAACGTGAATTTCGACCGGCTGCGTTTCGTCGCCGAAGAAGCCGAGCTCGGCGAAAAGCGCGAGGCGATCCTCGCGGTCACGATACCGGAAAAGCCGGGCAGCTTCCGCAAGTTCTGCAGCTTGCTCGGTCCACGCAGCGTGACCGAATTCAATTACCGCTACGCCGACTCGCGCGAGGCGCACGTGTTCGTCGGCGTGCAGGTGCATGACAGCGACGAAACGGCACGGCTGGTGCGCTCGTTGCGCCGGCACGGACTGAAAACTCTCGACTTCAGCGACAACGAACTCGCCAAGCTGCACGTGCGCCATCTCGTCGGCGGCCACGCGCCGGGCGTCGCGCACGAGATACTCTACCGCTTCGAATTTCCCGAGCGCCCGGGTGCGCTGGTGAAGTTTTTGAACAGCATGCGCCACGGCTGGAACATCAGCCTGTTCCACTACCGCAATCACGGCGCCGATTACGGCCGCGTGCTGGTCGGCATGCAGGTACCGCCGCGCGACAAGGCGGCGTTCAGGGCGTTTCTCGCCAATCTCGGTTACCCGTACTCGGACGAAACGCGCAATCCTGCGTATCGGATGTTTCTCGCCTAGCGTTGTGGCGTGCTGCGCTCAGCGCTTCGTGTGCTTGCGGAAGCAGGCCTTATTGGCGATTTCGAGTTCTCTCAATCCTGCCGCGACACCCTGCTAGCGCCAGTCTTCTCCTTCTGACAGTTCGCGCGCGGTTGCCAACATCCTTGCTGGCCGCACTGCGCTGCGCTCGAACCGGCTAAAATCAGAGCTGTCAAAGCAATTCAAGGCACATGATCAGGCAATCAATCACATTTACGGCGGTTGCGCTACTCACCGTCTCGGTGTGTGCCGCCAGTCAGGACGACGATTTCCTCGCCGCGCGCGAGGCATTCCGCGTCGGCGACGCGGTGAAGTTCGAGAACGCCGCCAAGTCATTGAACGACTACGTGCTGGAGCCGTACGTCGCATACTGGCGGCTGCGGATGCGCCTCGAGCAGGCAACCCCCGAGGAAGTGCAGACGCTGCTCGAACGAGTCAAGGACAGCCCGGTCGCGAGCGGCCTGCGCGCCGACTGGCTGCGGCTTCTCGGCCAGCGCCAGCAATGGGACTTGTTCGACGCCGAGTATCCGCAATCGGCGGGCGACGACATCGAGCTGTTGTGCTACACGCTGCAGAGCCGTCTGCGCTCCGGTGGCGACGAGGTGCTGAGCTACGTGCGCAGGCTGTGGTTCACCGGCCGCGAGCTGCCGGACAGCTGCAACACGCTCATCGACATGCTCGCCGAGCGCCAGATGCTGAGCGCCGATGACATCTGGGCGCGCATCCGGCTCGCGCTCGAGGCAGGCAATACCGGCGTGGCGCGCCGGGTCGCCGAGTATCTGCCGCCGAATGAACGACCGGACGGCGCGACGCTCAGCCGCATCGCGGTTAACGCGCAGGGCTATCTCGACAAGAAGGCGTTCAATCTCAAATCCCGCGCCGGCCGCGAAAGCGTGATGTTCGCCGTACACCGTCTCGCGCGCTCCGCGCCGCCGCTTGCGGCGCAGCAGTGGGCGAAGCTTGGCGAACGTTTTACCGAAGCCGAGCGCGGCTATGTGTGGGGAATGATCGCATACCAGGGCGCACAGCGCCTCGACCCGAACGCGCTCGCCTGGTACGCGCAGGCGGGGGCGCTCACTGACGCGCAGCTCGCGTGGAAGGCGCGCGCCGCGCTGCGCGCGCAGAGCTGGCCGGACGTGCTGGCGGCGGTCGACGCAATGTCGGCGAAAGAAAGCCAGGAGCCGGCATGGCGCTACTGGAAAGCGCGTGCATTGAAAGCACAGGGCCGCGCCGCCGAAGCGCAGGCGCTGCTCGCCCCGCTCGCAACCGAATACAATTTCTACGGGCAGCTTGCCGCCGAGGAACTCGGCGGGCGCAGCCGGACTCCCGCCGCCGGCTACAAGCCGAACCGCGACGAAGTGCGGGCGATGGCAAAAGTGCCCGGCTTTCAGCGCGCACTTGCATTCTACCGGCTCAACCTGCGTTTCGAGGGCAACCGCGAATGGATCTGGGCGATCCGCGGTTTCGACGACAAGCAGTTGCTCCCC
>Ga0209415_10010991_pt1 | contig 15310 bp, 16 predicted proteins | sample PeaSoiSIISIP2007_FD_187696 | JGI IMG/M metagenome (GOLD analysis project Ga0209415, IMG submission 187696) | Peat soil microbial communities from Weissenstadt, Germany - SII-SIP-2007 (SPAdes) (version 2) | ecosystem: Environmental > Terrestrial > Soil > Wetlands > Peat | place: Germany... | reverse complement strand
CGACTCGACCTCGGCGCGAGCCTCGTGGGCGCGCCGCGACTGCTGCTGCTCGACGAGCCCACGACCGGTCTCGATCCGCGCAGCCGGATCGAGCTGTGGGACGCCATCCGCGCCCTCGCCAACGCCGGCACAGACGTCCTGCTCACCACCCAGTACCTCGACGAGGCCGACCAGCTCGCCGGCCGCATCGTGATCATCGATCACGGTCGGGTCATCGCCGACGGCACGCCGGCCGAGCTCAAGTCGCAGGCCGGCCACGACGTCATCGAGATCCACGTGCCCGATGCGGCCGCGACGGTGGCCGCCGCGGACGTCCTACGTGGCGTCGGCGTCGGACATCCCGTCGGCGACGTGGCGACCCGACGGGTGTCGCTCACCACGCAGGACGGCCGCCGCGAGCTGGTCCTGGCGATGCGGTTGCTCGAGGAGGCCGGCGTGTCCGTCGGCGACATCGCCCTCCGGCACCCGACCCTCGACGAGGTGTTCCTGGCCCTGACGGGCCAACCGACCGACACGGCCGCATGAAGGAGATCCCCGTGACTGCTGCAACCATCGATCACATCGACGTCCAGGTCGCCGGGCCCGGCGCACGGTTCGTCCCCGCGACCCTCGCCGTGGCGCGCCGGACGATCCTGAAGTTCCTCCGCACACCCGCGATCATCGTGCTGGGGACGATCCAGGGCGCCATGTTCCTGCTCATCTTCCGCTACGTGTTCGGCGGGGCGATCAACGCCGGCGGCCTGCCGTACGTCGACTTCCTCGTGCCCGGCTTCGTCACCACGGGCGTGCTCTTCGGCGGCATGGCCGGCGCGACCGGGACGGCCGAGGACGTCGAGAGCGGTCTGTTCGACCGGCTGCGGAGCCTGCCGATGCCACGGGGCGCCGCCGTCGCCGGACGGGTGGTGGCAGACACCACCATGCTCGCGTGGAGCCTGTTGCTCACGACCGGCATCGGGTTCGCCGTCGGCTTCCGCCTGCACGCAGGCGTCGCATCAGCGGTCGCGGCCTTCGGACTCTGCGTGGTGTTCGGCTTCGCGTTCTGCTGGCTGTTCATCACGCTCGGCCTGATGGCCGGCAACGCTCAGGCCGCGCAGAGCGCGGCGTTCCTCGTGTTCCCTCTCACGTTCGTGTCGAGCGCGTACGTCCCGGTACGCACCATGCCCGGCTGGATGCGCGGGTTCGCCGACCACCAACCGATCACGGTCATGGTGGACGCGACCCGCGCGCTCACCGAGGGGGGCGCCGCCCGCGCCCTGCTCGGCCACTCCGCGACCTACTACGTCACCGGGTCGCTGTTGTGGTCTGCGGCCCTGGTCGCGGTCTTCGCCCCGCTCGCCGTCCTCCGTTACCGCCGCGGCTGACGCCCGGCCTCTGGCGCTGGCGTGGGGCGCGGTGCAAGGCTCGGTCGTGATGGTGATCGAACCCATCGGACACGTCCGCTCCCCCCGAGGCGAGGCCATCGACGACGACTGGGATCCGATCACGGCGACGATCGCCCTCGATGCCGGCCGCTTCGGACCCGAGGCGCTCGCCGGGCTCGACGAGTTCTCCCACGTCGAGGTGGTGTACGTCTTCGACCGCGTCGACCCCGACACGGTGGAGACCGGGGCGCGCCGCCCACGAGGCAACCCGGACTGGCCCAGCGTGGGCATCTTCGCCCAGCGGGCCAAGGGGAGGCCGAACCGGATCGGCGTCTCGGTGTGCCGGCTGATCCGGGTCGACGGGCTCGTCCTCACCGTGCAGGGTCTCGACGCCATCGACGGCACCCCCGTCGTCGATCTGAAGCCGTACATGGTCGAGTTCGCGCCGCGCGGCGAGGTCCGCCAGCCGTCGTGGTCCCACGAGCTGATGGCCGCCTACTGGAACGCTCAGCCGTAGATGCCCGCCCCGGTACCGGGTCAGTCGGTCGTGACCGCCGCCCCGCAGGTGGGGCAGCGGTAGGGGCGGCGCTTGGCGAGGGCGCGGCGGATCCCGTAGACCACGAACGGGAACTGGACACGCGGGATCTCGCGCGTCGCCTCGACCTCCCCGTGGGTCGGGCAGTCCCCGACGGCGGTCTGGGTCTCGGTGGCCATGGCGGTGCTCCTTTCGGGTGGCGTCAGTGCCCGAGCGGCATCCAGCTGAACCGGCGCAGGGCGACGACCAGGCCGCCGAGCCCCCACGCGGCGACGACGAGCAGGTCGACCCACGCCAGGCCGGCGCCGCGGGTGTGCGGGTTGTAGGCCCGGAGGAGGGCGGCGGCGAGGTGTCGGACCGGGAAGACGGACGCGACGTCGACGAGCCAGCGCGGCAGGACCGATGCGGCGACGAACACGCCGGAGATGAAGTACAGCGGCAGCATCACGGCCTGGGTCACCGGCTGGGCCGCGTCCTGGTCGTGGATGACCGACGCCAGCGCGTACCCGAGGCAGCAGAACGACAGCGCTCCCACCACGACCGTGAGGGCGAAGGCCGGCGCCGTCCGAGCCGGGATGTGCGCGCTGTACGCGGTCCACCCGATGACGAGCAGCACAACCGCCATCACGATCGCCGTGACGACCGCGGTGAGCGCACGGCCGGCGATGACCGCTCCCGCCGGTACCGGTGTCGCCCGCCGCCGCTTCAGTACGCCGGTCTCCCGTTGCGCGGTGACGGAGATCACGAGATTGACGAACGAGGCGCTGATGATGCCGAGCGTGATGATCCCCGGCACGTACGCCACCGACGTGTCGATCCGACCTCCCGCAACCTTGACCGTGTTGCCCGACCCCCCGAACACGGACGCGAAGATCACGAGGAAGAGGACCGGGAGGGCGATGGTGAAGAACTGCGACTGGCGGTTGCGGATGAAGGCGCGCATGTCGAACGCGGCCTGGTGCAGGGCCAGGCGGACGGGTGAGCGGGCACCGGCGCTCACGTCCCGTCCTTCGTGAGCTCGAGGTACACGTCCTCGAGGGTGGGCCGGCTGACGTCGATGTCGGGCAGGTCGATCCCCCGGCCGAGCGCCCACCCGGTGAGCGCCTGCAGGTCGACGAGGGTGCGCTCGGAGTGCACGAGGACCGTCCCGTCCGGGGTCGCCTCGGTGTGGCCCTGCAGCTCGTCGGGCAGATCGGCGGCCGAGAGGCCGTCGGGGATCGTGAAGCGGATTGCGACCGACTTCCGATCCCGCCCGCCGAGGGTCCTCGGCGTGCCCTCGGCGACGATCCGACCGCCGGCGATCACGGCGATGCGGTCGGCGAGGTGCTCGGCCTCGTCCATGTAGTGGGTGGTGAGGAACACCGTCTTGCCCAGGTCGCGGAGCCCGGCGATGACGTCCCATGCCGTCCGCCGTGCCGACGGGTCGAATCCCGTCGTCGGTTCGTCGAGGAAGACGATGTCCGGATCGCCGATCAGCGCGAGCGCGACGTCGAGACGACGTCGCTGTCCACCGGAGAGGTAGGTGCCGCGTTCGCCGGCCTTCTCGCCGAGGCCGACGAGGCGGATGGTGTCGTCGATGTCGCGGGGGTGGCTGTAGTAGCCGGCGTACAGCTCGAGGCACTCGCGCACGCTCAGGCCCGGCTCGGGTTCCGACTCCTGGAGGACCACGCCGACCCGGTCCCGCCAGGCGCCGTCGCCGTCGGCCGGGTCGACTCCGAGCACGCGGACCTCGCCGCCGGTGCGGGTCCGGAACCCCTCGAGGATCTCGACGGTGGTGGTCTTGCCCGCGCCGTTCGGGCCGAGGAAGGCGAAGATCTCGCCCTGCTGCACCTCGAGGTCGATGCCGCCCACCGCCTCGCGGCGGCCGTAGCGCTTCACGAGGTCGTGCACGACCACGACCGCCTCACCCCCGCTGGTGGCCATCCCGCAACAGGATGCGCCACCGGGGCCTATGGTGGCCAGCGAATCTTCATCCCGGGGGGGCGCATGAAGAGAGCTGGATGGATCGCCGTGCTGGCCGCGGTCTCGGTCGCCGCCGGCTGTTCGAGGGGCGGGTCGTCCTCGACGGCCGCGCCGACCACGGTCGCGACGTCGTCGGCCGCGGTGACCACGACGACCGCGCCGAACCCGTGCGCCGGGGTGACCCTCCAGGCCACGGACGTCGGTGTGAGCCCGACCACGGTCACCGTCGAAGTGATGGCCGACGTCGGGTCACCGCTCGCGCCCGGCCTGTTCCAGGGCAACATCGACGCGGTCAACGCCTTCGCCTCGTACATCAACGCGATGGGCGGGATCGCCTGTCGCAAGGTCGTCGTGCGCACCTGGGACAGCAAGCTCGACCCGTCCGAGAGCAAGAACGGCGACATCGACGCGTGCCAGAACGTGCTCGCGATGGTCGGCACCAATGCCCTGTTCAACGCCGATGTCTCCCCGCTGACCGGATGCGCCGACAAGAGCGGCCAGGCGACCGGGCTCCCCGACATCGCTGCCGTCACCGCGGACATCGCCGAGCAGTGCGGGCCGACGGTGTTCAACATCCAGGGCGTGCCGCAGAAGTGCCCGATCTCCCCGGGCCCTCGCCAGGTCACGCAGCCCGTGGGCGCGGTCAAGTGGCTGCTCGGGCAGAACCCGGGACTCCACGGCCTGTATCTCGTCGCCGGCGACCTGCCGTCGACGATCCAGGTGGAGACGCCGACCATCGCCGCCTACGTGCAGGCCGGCATGGTCTGGGACGCGACACCGAAGGTGTCCGGCTCCGACGCCCAGCCTGCGTACACGCCCCGCGTGCAGCTGGCCCGTTCCAAGGGCAGCACGTACGTCTTCGACGGCTCGAACGACGTGGCCATGGTGCGCATGCGCAAAGAGGCGGCCGCACAAGGGCTGACGTCGGTGAAGGTGTGGGACTGCACGATCGCCTGCTACACCAAGGCGTTCCTCGCCCAGGGTGGGTCCGACGTCGAGGGCACCTACGTCGACATGCCCTTCCTGCCCTTCGAGGAGGCGAGCTACAACGCCGAGGACCAGGCGTACGTCAACGCGGTGACGCTCGCCAAGGCCGACTCCTTCGGGGCCGAGGCGTGGCAGGCGGCCGTCGCCTTCCAGACTGCAGTCAAAGCGGTGGTGGCGCAGAGCGGGCCGAACGGCCTCACCCGCGCCAGCCTCATGCAGGCCCTGCGCGGCCTGACCAACTTCACGGCCAACGGGTGGATGGGGACCAAGTCGCTGCAGGGCGCCAACGCCATCTCACCGTGCTTCATGATCATGCAGGTCCAGAACGGCAAGTACGTCCGCGTCTACCCGACCAAGCCCGGCACGATGGACTGCAACCCGTCGAACCTGACGACCGTCACGATCGACCCCGTCGCCGCGGCGGCCGCGCTCAAGTAACGCCTACGCGTCGTAGACGTCGATCTCGGTCGCCTTCAGCGACGCCCAGACGTCACCGCCCTCGGCCAGCTCGAGCTCGGCGACCGCCGCGGCCGTCACCTCGGCGATGAGCGGGACCGGCCCGTCGAATCGCACGCGCGCCCGGTCGCCGGCCGGGTACAGCTCGGCCACCCGCCCCGGCCACACGTTGCGCGCGCTCCCGTCGGGCCGGGCCCGGTGGAGGGTCACCGCGTTCGGCCGGAAGGCGGCGAACACCTCACCGCGCGCCGCGCCCGCCGTCACCACCACCTCGCCGGTGGCGAGCCGGACGGCGGTGCCGTCGCCGACACCGCGCAGGAGGTTCAGCCCCACCATCGTCGCGACCCATGGGCTGCGCGGCCGGGCGGTGACGTCGACGAGGGGGCCCGACTGCGTGACCCTGCCACCCTCGAGCACGAGCAGGTGGTCGGCGAGGGCGGCCGCCTCGATCGGGTCGTGGGTCACGATGAGCCGTGATCCGTGGGAGCGGCGGAGCTCGTGGCGCAGGAGCTGACGCAGCTCGGCTCGCGCCGAGCTGTCGACGGCGGCGAGCGGCTCGTCGAGGAGGAGCACGGCCGGCTCCGTGACGAGGGCACGCGCCAGCGCGACCCGCTGGGCCTCACCCCCGGACAGGTGGCGCGGGCGCCGGCCCGCCACGTCGGCCACGCCGACCCGGGCCAGCCACTCGGCGGCCCGCCGTCGGGACTCGACCCGCCCCGTCCCGCGGGCCCGGAGGCCGAAGGCGACGTTGTCGAGCGCGCTCAGGTTGGCGAAGAGACGGTGCTCCTGGAACACCACGCCCACGTGGCGGTCCTCCGGTGGGACGCGCACGCCCGTCGCGGTGTCCTCGACGACGGCGCCGTCGATCGTCACCCGCCCCCGTCCCAGGGGCTCGAGCCCGGCGATGGCGCGCAAGAGCGTGGTCTTGCCGGCGCCGTTGGGCCCGACCACGGCGATCACGTCGTCGCCGGTCGAGACGGTGGCGCTGAGATGCAGCTCGCCGACCGTGAGCTCGACGTCGGCGTCGAGGGTCACCGCCGGACCGCCGCCCACTCGTCACCTACGGTTGACCGGGCGGCGAGGGGAGGCGTGGGATGGGAGCGGTCGAGGACTACCTGGCGGCGATGACGGAACGCGACTGGCGCCGCGTCGCCGGCTCGCTCAGCGATGCCGGCCTGGTGCGCAGCGGCCCGTTCGCCGACGTGATCGAGGGCAAGGACGCCTACGTGGACTTCCTCCGCCGCGTGTGCTCGCCGTTCGACTCCTACCGCCTCGATGTGCACCGCATCTCGCGCTCGGGTGATCGGATCGTGTTCGCCGAGATCGACGAGGTCATCGGCCGGGACGGCACGGTCTGCTCGTTCCCGGAGGTGCTGCTCTTCGAGCTCGACGACGCGGGCGGCATCCGCTTCGTCAGCGTGTTCATGAAGCGTCCCGGCGGGCAACCGTCGATCGAGGGGGGCCGGGCGACCTGAGCCTCCGCAGCGGCGGCAGGGTCGGCGGCGGCTGCTGGCGCGGCGGCAGCGACGCGAGCAGCGTCGCCGTCGCGTCGGTGACGGCACGCACGGCCACCTCGACCGCGGCCTCGGTGCGGGGCGACGTCGTCTGCACGCCGCTGACCTTCCGGACGTACTGACGGGCGGCAGCCTCGATCTCCTCGGGCGTCGCCGCGGGATCGAGCCCGCGGAGCGTCGTGATGTTGCGGCACATGCCGCGCCAGCCTACGGATTGGTGCCAGGTGGCGACAGCGAGAACAGCTCAGCCTCGTAGGTGGTCGCGGAGGTGCGGGTGCCGACCACGTCGAGCCGGCTCCCGACGATCGACTGGGTGAGCGTGCACTTCAGCGCGAAGGTCACCGTCCCGTTGACGTTGCCCTGCAGCACCTCGACGGTGATCGACGACGGTGTCGTCGACAGCACCACGCCTCTGAGCTTGACCGTGCCGCCGACCGGCGGCGGGACGGGGATCTGGGCGCCGTCGGCCGCTTTGGTGCTCGGGCCCGCGTCTCCGGGCAGGATCGGCGACGCGACCAGCTGGTCGAGGGCATAGGAGCTCGCCCCGGTCCTCGTGGCGGTGAACTTGAGCGCCCACCCGGCTTGGAGGTGATCGCCCGTCGCGGCCTGCTTGGCGCCGGTCGTGGGGTCTGCGACGAGGATTTGGCTGTCGGCGGTGACCGCGAGCGCGAGCGTGGTGCCGTCGGTCGGTCCGCCGACGATGTGCACGGTGATCGTCGTAGCCGTGCCCGCAGTGGCGACGACGCCGCCCCCAGCGAACGTCTGGCCGATCGATGGCGGTGCGGTGGGACCGGTGGGGGCGCCCTTCTCGACGCGCGGCGCGGCCGGGTCCGCGGACCCCGGCTGGGTCGGCTGCGAGACGCTCGGGCAGGCCGCCGGCGTGGGCGGTGTCGCCGCGGGGGCGGGCTCGGCCGCCGGCGCGAGCGGGGCGGGGGACCGGCCCGACTGCAGCCAGGCGTCGGAACCGACTCCCGCGGCCGCGATCGCCACCGCGACAGTGCTGGCGCCGACGATGCGCTGGCGGTGGCGCCGGCGACGGGCGAGGCGGTGGATCGTGGCGCTCGGGGGCGGCTCGGCCGGCATCGTCGCGGCCAGGTCATGGAGGGCTCGGTGGAGGGTGTCGGAGTCGAGGGTCATGGTGTCGTCCTGAGGTCGGGGTCGGTCATCGGTCGTCGGCGAGGAGGGTGCGGAGCCGGGCGAGGCCGCGGGCGGTCTGGCTCTTGACCGTGCCCGCGCTGCAGCCGAGGGCCTTGGCCGCGTCGGCCTCGCTCAGGTCCTCGTAGTGGCGGAGGATCACCGCGGCCCGCTGGCGGGGCGGGAGCGCCAGCAGCGCGCCACGCAGGCGCTCGCGGCCGATCGCGGCGGCCTCCGCGTCCGCCGGGTCGGCCGCGTCGGGCACCGACGCGCTCGGTCGCTCGCCCTGCCAGCGCCGGCGCCGCCGGCCCAGCGCCGTGTGCAGCACGACGGTGCGGACGTAGGGGTGAGGGTCGCCCTGCGCGACGAGCGCCGTCCACCGGTCGACCACCTTGGCCAACGCGGTCTGGACCAGGTCCTCGGCCAGGTGGGTATCCCCGGTCAGGAGGAAGGCCATCCGGAGGAGCGCCGGCGAGCGGGTGTGGACGTAGGCCTCGAACGCGGGCGGCGCGTACGTCTCCTCGGGCCGGGTCGGGATGTCGGCGGAGAGGGCCACGTCCACTCTCAGTGCCTGGACCCCCGCGGAGGTTGCCTCAGCGTGCCGCCTCCACGGCCCGGCGAAGGTCGGCGGCGGCGTTGGTGACCCACGCCGGTGCCTGCGCCGCGGCCCGGGCCACCTGCTCGTCGGTGATGCCGTAGACGGCGCGGGCGTTGCGGCTCATGATGCCGGCCTTCACGTCGTCGGTGAGCGCGGGGTAGCCGTAGCGCTCCTGGTAGGAGGGCGGGATCTGGAAGGCGCGGAACGCGTCGATCAGGTGCTGTGGCGATCCGTACCAGACGCAGTCGGTGCCCCACAGGATGTTGTCCGGCCCGACGGCCAACAGCAGCTTGCCGAGGACGTGAGCGGCCTCCTCGGGTCGGCGCAGGATGAGGAACCACGTGGTGCCGAGCTCGGCGTAGACGTTCGACCCCGGCGCCACCCCGGCGTCGGCCAGGCTGCGCACCAGGCGGTCGACGCCGCGCGCCTCGCCGTCGGCGCGGTAGGCGCCCTCGGCGCCGTCGGGGTCGCGCTCGTAGCCGGAGTGGTAGACGACGAAGCTGATCTCGGGGAAGGCGACCGATGCCGGCCCGATGTCGCGGGGCGACGCGGCCTCGATGCATGCGTCGGGGATCGGGCCGCTGACGCCCTTGTGGGTGGCGACCACGCGCGGCCCGAGGTCGCGGACCCGCTCGAGGAACGGGTAGCCGATCTCCTCGTCGTCGAGGAACCACCCGCCTTCGGGCGCGGCTTTCGTCGGCGGCCCCCACAGCGTGTAGCACTTCCATCCGCTCGGCGAGAGCGCGTCGCGCCACCCGACCATCTGGTCGAGCTCGCGGGGCCCGAGGTTGGGGTGGACGATCGTGTGGGTGAGGACGCGGCCGGTGCCGGCGTAGCGGTCGACGAGGTCGCGTGCCGCCGCGATCTGCGGGTTGGAGAGGACGTTGCGGTCGGGCGTGCCCGGCGTCGACGTGAGCAGGGCGATCGCGGTCTCGCTCGACCCGAAGACGAGCGACGCCCACGCCGCCCCGTCGATCGCCGTCGGGTCGACGGGCGGAGCCCATCGCTCGGCGTCGACCAGCTGCAGGAACCCGCTGAGCGCTTGGGAGCCGGCGCCGCCCCAGCGCGACGGGTCGATCAGATGGGTCTGCACGTCGATCACCGGCAGGTCCCCGTCGAACGCCGCGTTTGCCGCGGCCAGGTCGGTCTCGGCCTCGGCGGGGATCTCGAAGAACCCGCCGCCGTGGGCGGCGTCGATCGCCCGCAGCGTCGCCGCGGTGCCGCGCCGGTCGTAGGCGTAGACCGGTTCGGCCAGCCCGGCCGCGCGCGCCGCCTGAGGTACCCGGTCGGCGAGCGCCGCCAGGGCGCGCCGGTCGGCTCGCGAGTAGGGCAGTGGCAGGTACTCGTCGGACGAACGCGGCTGGAGCAGCGGCGGGACGATCGTGGGCATGGCACCTCGCCTAGTGCCTACAGTCGGGCCGATGCAAGTGCACCACTACGACATCACGGTCGATGCGCCGCCCGCCGACGTGTGGGAGGTGTTCTGGTACTGGGGCCCCGACCGCCCCCAGCCGAAGCTGGCGACGATCGAGCGGATCCTCCCCGGCGACGACACCGGGCGCGGCCTCGTCCGCCACTGCACGTTCCGTGTGCCGAAGTGGTTGGGGACCGGCGGCAAGGGCGAGTCCTGGGAGTGGGTCACCGAGGCCACCCCGCACGAGCACTGGCACTACGAGGCGATCGGCAAGCCCCCGTTCAGCAAGGCCTCAGGCACCATCACGCTCACCGACGCCGGCGCCAACGGCACCCGCATCCACTTCGAGGAGTCCTACGAGGCGGACAACGCGCTCGTCCGCCGCTTCCTCGAGAAGCGCATCCACGACTTTCTCTCCAGCGACAACGACGTGTTCTTCAACCACGTCGTGAACGGCCTCGCGTGGCACAAGGAGCGCAAGGCCCGCGCCGCTCAGACCGGCTGACGCGACCGCTCACCCACGCGGCGGAAGGTGTTGACGTAGTCGATCACGAGGGCCTCGTGGCCCCACCACTCCTCCTGGGGGTGGGTGCCGTAGTTGCCGATGTGGGCGACGGTCGCCGGTGCCATCTTGCGGAACTCCGGCTCGGGATCGTCGGTGTCGAGCTCGTAGAAGTGCATGTACCTCGGCGTCCCACCGGTCGCGTTCTCGTACGGGGTGATCATCGTGAAGTGCTCGCAGCACGCGGCCGCGATGTCGCGGATGTGGACGAAGTCGCCCCAGTCGCGCAGGGCCTGCGCCTCGTCGGGGGTGCGCGGGCTGATCAGTACCAGCTCCAGCCCGAGCGTCGGCCGTTCGCTCACCGTGCCCTGGCCCGGCCGCCGGTAGTGCAGGAAGTGGAGCCCGGTCACCCCGGGTGGGCACGACCCCGGTGGGGCGAACGTCGCGTCGGCCTCGTAGACGCCGAGCGTCTGGAACTCGGGGATCGTCCGCGGCAGGTCGGTGCGGAACGGCACGCAGTTGGTCCACCACGTCGCCCGGGTCGCGCCCGGCCGCTCTAACACCTCCGCCACCCGCTCCTTGGCGTAGACATCCGCGTCGAGGTCGGTCATCTCCAGGTACAGGCACGGCGTGATGCGGTCCTCCATCGCTCCCCCTCCCGCTCCGGCGTCGCTCCGACTGGGAATACCATTCTCACAGCTTCTTGGGGCGAAAGGGGGGGTGTCGGTGCTCGACGTGGTCATCCGGGGTGGTGACGTCGTCGACGGCACGGGCGGGCCGGCCCGCCGCGCCGACGTCGGCATCCGGGACGGGCGGGTGGTGGCCGTCGGCGACGTCGACGGTCCCGCCACCGAGGAGGTCGACGCCGACGGGCTCGTGGTCGCACCGGGGTTCATCGACCTCCACACCCACTACGACGCCCAGCTGTTCTACGACCCGCACCTGTCGCCCTCGCCGCTGCACGGGGTGACGACGGTCATCGGCGGCAACTGCGGCCTCACCCTCGCCCCGGTCCGCCCCGGGGACGAGGCGTTCCTCGTCCGGCTGCTGGCCCGGGTCGAGTCGATCCCGGTCGAGGCGCTCGAGGCCGGGCTCTCGTTCGGATGGCACACGTTCGCCGAGTTCCTCGATGTGGTGGAGCACCAGCCCCTCGGCGCCAACATCGGCTTCCTCGTCGGCCACAGCGCGGTGCGCCGCGCCGCCATGGGACCGGCGGCGTCGGAGCGGGCGGCCGACGCCGGCGAGCTCGACGAGATGCGCCGCCTCCTTGGGGACGCGATCGCCGCCGGCGGGCTGGGGTTCTCGACCGCCAACGCCGCCACCCAGGTCGACGGGGACGGCCGGCCCACGCCGCCGAACTTCGCGACCCGCGAGGAGCTCGTCGCCTTGGCCGCCGTGTGCGGCGAGCACCCGGGCACGTCGATCGAGTTCATCCCCGACTCGTTCATCCGCGGCTTCAGCGACGACGACGTCGAGCTGATGGCGGCCATGTCCGCGGCGGCCAACCGTCCCCTCAACTGGAACACGCCGCTCATCAACCGCAACGACCCGACGCTCTACAAGCGCCAGCTGCGGGCATCGGACGTGGCCGCGCAGCGGGGCGGGCGCGTCGTGCCGATGTTCAACCCGCAGAACCTGCAGATCCAGCACGACTTCGAGCCGGGGTACGTGTTCCGCGCCCTGCCCGGCTGGGGCTGGCTGTTCGAGCTCGACCCACCGGCGCGGATGGCTGCGCTCCGCGACCCGGTCCAGCGCCGGCGGCTCGAGGAGTCGGCGGCCGCGCCCACCGCCGGGCTCGCGGTCGTCGTGCGCAACTGGGCGACGTACCGCGTCAACGAGGTCCCCCGCCCGGAGCTGGCGCCGCTCGTCGGGCGGAGCATCGCCGACCTCGGTGCCGAGTGGGGGATGAGCCCCTTCGACGCGATGGTCGAGGTGGCGCTGCGGTGCGACCTGCGCGTCGGGTTCGTGCGGCCGCAGTATCCCGACGAGGACGACTGGGTGTGGCGGGCAAGGCTCGAGGTGCTCACCGACCCGCGGGTCATCCTCCAGGCGTCCGACGCCGGCGCCCACCTCGACATGATGGCCGGCGCCAACTTCCCCACCCGGTGCATCGCCGAACTGGTGCGCGGCCGGGGCGCGTTCACGATCGAGGAGATGGTGCGCCAGCTCACGTCGGTGCCGGCCGACCTGTACGGGCTCGTCGACCGGGGCCGGATCGCCCGCGGGGCGTGGGCCGACATCGTCGTGTTCGATCCCGCCACGGTGGCCGCCGCGCCGCTCGAGACCGTCCGCGACCTGCCGGCCGGCGGCGCCCGCCTCACCACCCGTGCCGTGGGGGTCGGCCGGGTCATGGTCGGCGGGGTCGACGTCGTGCGCGACGGCGCGTTCACCGGCGCCGGGAGCGGGCGGGTGCTGCGGTCGGGTCGCGACACCACGACTGTGGCCGCGAGGGCGTCGTGAGCGTCGCCCGCACCTGCGTGGGCATCGACGTCGGGGGCACGTTCACCGATGCCGTGCTGACGGACGGGTCCGCGACGTGGCGGGCCAAGGCTCCGACCACGCCCGGCCGCCTCGGCGACGGCGTGCTCGCCGCCGCCCGGCTCGTCGCGGCGCGCAGCGACCGGACCCTCGAGGAGCTGCTGCCCACGGTGAGCCGCTTCGGCCTCGGCACCACCGCCGTGACCAACACGCTGGCGTCGCGCACGGGCCGGCGGGTCGGGCTCCTGACGACGAGCGGGTTCGAAGGGATGCTGCGCTTCGCGCAGGGCACCCGGGTGATCGACGAGGACGGCTGGCTGGCGCTGCCGCCCGAGATCGTCCCCCGGCGGGCGGTGGCGGCCATCCACGAGCGCGTCGATCGCGACGGCCGCATCGTGACGCCGATCGACGCCGCGGAGGTCGTACGGGAGGTCGGGCGCCTCGTCGGCGAGGAGCACGTCGAGGCCGTCGCGGTGTCGTACCTGTGGTCGTTCGCCAACCCGGTCCACGAGACCCTGACCGTGCAGGCCATCGCCGACTCGCACCCCGGCCTGCCGGTGGTGTCGGGCGCGGCGCTGCACCCCGCCATCCGCGAGTACGAGCGCACCACCTACGCCGTGCTCAACGCCTACGTCTCCGGCGCCCTCGCCGGCATCGAGGAGCTCGAGGCCGCGCTGCAGGCGCTCGGGTTGCGCGTGCCACTGCTGCTGGTGCACTCGGGAGGCGGGTCGATCACGGTGGGGGAGGCACGGCGCCAACCCCTCGGCCTGGCCGCCTCCGGCCCGGCTGCCGGTGTGGCCGCCTCTGTCGTCGTCGGCGCGGCCAGCGGATGCGAGGACCTCGTCACCTGCGACATGGGGGGCACGTCGTTCGACGTGTCCGTGGTCGAGGCGGGTCGGGCCGCGCGTCGCACCCGCGGCCGGCTGATGGGCGTGTGGACCGCGCTGTCGCTGGTCGACGTGGAGTCGATCGGCGCCGGCGGCGGATCGCTCGGCTGGGTGGACGCCCGCGGCATGCTGCGCGTCGGCCCCCGTTCCGCCGGCGCCGTGCCCGGCCCCGCGTGCTACGGGCGCGGCGGATCCGACGCGACCGTCACCGACGCCCTGGTCGTCCTCGGGTTCATCGACCCGGACCGGTTCCTCGGGGGCGACTTCCCGCTCGACCCGGACGCGGCCGCCGAGGCCTGCCGGCGCCTCGGAGCGCGACTGGGCCTGGGCACGGAGGAGACGGCGTGGGGCATCCGCCAGATCGCGCTGGCCGGGATGATCAAGGCCACGCGCAGCCGCCTCGCCGCCCTCGGTCTCGACCCCCGGACGCACGCCATCCTGAGCTTCGGCGGGAGCGGCTCGCTCTTCACCGTCGACATCGCGGCGGCGATCGGCGCCCGCCGCGTGCTGGTCCCGGAGCTCGCGTCGGTGCTGTCGGCGTTCGGAGCGGCGACGACCGACGTGCGGCGCGAGCGGATCTGCGCGGTGTTGGCGACGATGCCGGTCGACACCGCGCTCGTGCAGAAACTGATGGACGAGCTGGCGACGGGGGTGGACGACGACCTGGCTGCCGACGGCGTCGCACCAGCCGACCGGACGGTGCGGTTCGAGGCCGACCTCCGGTTCGCCAAGCAGGTCTTCGAGCTCAGCATTCCCGTCGGCGCGACGCGGTTCGACCGCGACGCGCTCGAGCAGCTGATGCACGACTTCAGGGCCGAGTACGCCAAGCGCTATGGCAAGGGGTCGATCGTCCTCGCGGCCCCGGTCGAGTTGGTCAGCCTGCGCGCCGTCGGGATCGGCACGACCGTGCACGCCACCCTCGACGGGCACCGGTCCGACGCCGTGCCCTGGGGCACGCCGGCGCCGGTCGCCGGCACCCGGCCCGTGCGCGTCGGGCGCGCCGACGACGGGATGCTGCCCGTCACGGTGCACGCCGGCGGCGACCTGCGACCGGGGCACACCGTCGACGGGCCGGCCGTGGTGGACGGCTCCGACACGACCATCTGGATCCCGGCCGGCGCGAGCGCGCAGGTCGACGCCCACGGCACGCTCATCGTGGAGGTGACGACGTGAAGGTCATCGACCCCATCGATCTCGAGGTCCTGCGCACCCGGCTGGAGGCGATCGGCGAGCAGTCGTGCGCGACCATCGAGCACACCGCGATCTCGCCCACGGTCACCGAGTCCAAGGACTACTCCGTGACCCTGCTCGACGCCGAGGGCGGCCTCATCGTCGGGACCGGCACCGTGCTGTTCCACTACCGCGCCGCCTCCCACGCCGTCACGTCGACCATCGAGCGCCACCGGGCCACGCTCGCCCCGGGCGACGTGTTCCTCGCCAACGACCCGCACAACGGCGGCGGGCTGCATCCCCAGGACGTGA